>ERZ808286.1553-NODE-1553-length-11150-cov-5.248130_pt1 | contig 11150 bp, 8 predicted proteins | sample MGYA00521276_ERZ808286 | MGnify/ENA primary metagenome ERZ808286 (study PRJEB31516, sample SAMN03275607) | gut metagenome | biome: mammalia-associated habitat; material: feces | host: Papio cynocephalus | place: Kenya | collected 2012-08-01 ... | reverse complement strand
TCCTTTCGCTTGCGCTGCTCGCAATCCTGCAACTTGATTTCTTGCATGGAAGTGATAAACTCGTAGGTTCGGTTGTTGTTGATGGCTTGCTGTTCGAAGAGTTCATAATCGAGCACCTTTCTTCGACTCAGGAAGAGAGCCATCCAGCCACCATACAAAACACTACCCAACAAGAAGATAGCAAACACCACCTTATTATATATAAAGAGCACCACCGAGAACACCACGAAGGTAAGCATGGCAAAGGTGATGTTGAGCGTCTGCTGCGTAAGGAAGTTGTTCACACGGCTATGGTCGTTCATTCTCTGCATCAAGTCACCCATCAGCTTGGTGTCGAAGAACGACATCGGGAGTTTCAAGAGCTTGATGAAGAAATCACTCACCAAGGAGATATTGATGCGCATGGAGATTCGGAGCAAGCACCATCGACGGGCAAAGTCTATCGCTGTTCGGCTGATGGTAAGCACTAACTGCCCCAAGAGAATCAACCAGATGAACCCGATGTCTTGGTTCTTGATACCAACATCCACGATGGACTGTGTAAGGAAAGGCAACGCCAACTGCAAGGCACTCCCCACCAGCAGTCCCAAGACTATCCAAGAGAAAGCCTTGCGGTATTTCTTGAAATATCCGAAGAGGAACTTGAAGGAACGCTGCTCCTTCCGATTCTCCCCTTCTTCCATCTGATAAGTAAAGAAAGCAGGAGTGGTCTCGAAGAACATTGCGATGCCCTTGTCCTCGCCATTGGAGCGAGTACTTATCCAATGCCGTTTGAACTCTTCTAGATTATAAGTTGTCTTGCCCTTGCCTGGGTCTGCGATATAGAATTTCTTTCCTTTCTTAACTTTGTATAATACTACGAAGTGGTTCTGATTCCAATGAAGGATGCATGGCAAAGGTGCTTCAGCTAGCATTACAATGGTTGCCCTTGTACTTATCGTGTGCAATCCAAGTGTGTTAGCCGCTTCATTCATACCAAGCATAGAAACACCCTCCGTGGTAGCAAAACAAAGTTTCGACAGAGAATCCAAGGTGTATTCTCTGCCGAAATACTTACATATCATCTGCAAACAAGCTATTCCACATTGCATAGAGTCGTGTTGATGCATAAATGGGAATTTATTATTGACTCGTATGTTCATACTACAATCGATTTCGTTCTGATTGTCCAGCTTCACTGGTTCTATTTTTTACCGATACCGAATTCATGTGAAAAACGACACGTGCATAAAAGCCAAAAGAGTCTACATCATTTAATTTGGCATAATTTATATCTTTTATATTTAAATACCATTTTTCTCTATCTGTTTTTAATAAATTATTGCCACCAATATAAAAATCCCATTTCTTTATACTTTTTCTAATATAGCATGATAAAATAGCAAATGATTTACTATACTCAGCTTGCCAGTTTCCTGAAGTTTTCCCATTCATGTTAATGCATAACAAGTAATTATGGGGAAACGTTATGGAATTCTTCCAAGAGTAAATAAATCTTGGTTTATTGTATTGCTTCTCAGAAAAAGAAAAAAACTGTTTGTAATAACCTAATCCAAGAGAAGGCTTCCATATATGTATGGTGGGAGAATAGGATAAGTATAGTGTACATAATTTTCTATTATTATTTGTTGGAGCAAATAATACAACAGGCATACTTTTATAATGTTGGATACAAACAATTTGCTCATCATCATTTTTACTAAAATCGCAATTAAAAGCGAAATCACGATATTTCATAAGAAAACTTATTTGATGTGTATATGTTTGTTTTAATTCAGGATTTCCACTTTCATAACTAAATTGACTATTATAGTCTATGCTATTTCGCAGATTCCAATAACTAGGGCGCTTGACTATAGTTCTATAAGCAAGAGAAATAGATGTTAATCCTTTTGCATAATTAAATGAAGCTACAGGAAAAAAGTTTCTATAGTTTTTACTTTGTCCCTCTATTTTCTCTTGTTCCACAAAATAGTCGTACTTTAAGTATTCGTATCTTACTCCTAAACTGACATTAAAATTACCAAAATTTATGTTATAACTGACAAATGGATTTATTGCCATTTGTCTCACCTGGTTAGAATTGTCCGATAAACCTGTAGAGGTATCACTCTGTACTTTATATTCCTGTTCATTATTGGTGTACGAACATTCTATACCAGAAGAGATTTTTCCAAAGGGCATAACAACATCAATGTAGCCTTTAGCTGCACTAAGAAAAGAAGAGCTTTTAGTATTGCTACATACAATATTTTCCCTTAAAGTTCCATTCTCTTCCTCAGTTTCGTCAAAAGTTATCTTTTGTGCTAAAACGATTCCATCTACATGGACTTTTGCTTTATCAGAAATCTTATAATCCCAAAAAGAAGATAATTCATGACTGATATTCTTTGCATTCCTCTCCATATCTGAATCATATATACTCAATTGATTACCAAAATCCGATTGATTACTATTTAAAGTATAAGTGTTGTTTAGAGGAGTCTTATACATAGTATATTTTACTCCGAATTCTCTTTTTTTCGTGGGCAAACGATTTATACCCAAAGAAAAATCAAAAGACTTGGACTTGCCTTTTATTATACCAGAATTTTGCACGGAAATATCTTGACTATCATAAACAAAAGATAAATTATTATCTTGATTTTGGGTATACATACTTCCTGTCATACCAAAAGATGCAAAACTTTCCCAACCATTTTTTCGCCAAATGGACTTTAGATTACCATATTGCGCCCAATCTCTATTTTTCCTTGCATATAAAGTTGCAGTTAATCCCAACATATCTTTTGTCGACTTGATGGTATTTATTCTAATCACAGACTGAGAACTCGCACTATACATGCTTCCGGGATGTAAAATAACTTCTACAGATTTTATTTCATCACTCTTAATTTCTCTCAATTCCTTGGTATCATAAACCTGTTTACTATTTACAAATATAATAGGATTTCCTCCTCCAATGACTTCTATGTTTCTGTCATTTGCAGAAACAAAAGGTATTTGATTTAACACATCATATGTCGTACCTAGTTTTGCTAATGTTGTATTTTGAACATTAGCTATAATTCCTTCATTAGTAACTTTAAGTGTAGGCTTTGCTGCTCGTACCACGACTTCATTGAGTTCCTTCGTTTCGGATACCAAATGAATTATTTGCTCCTTTTCATATAAACATTCTTGAAACTTAGTTTGGTACCCCATACAACTAACACGAAGCAATTGATTCTGCTGGTGAAGATTTTTTATTGAAAATTTACCATTGGCATCAGTCACGGTCCCTATAACAAATGAAGAATCTACAGAAGAACATATTACAACATTTGCATAAGGTAAAGGAGTTCCTAAAGAATCAACGACCATTCCATAAGTATTCGTACTATCTGGTGTTTCACAAGTTGCAGAAACATCATTTTGCGAAAGAAAGGCACTTGCTCCATAGCAAGTACCTATCACAAAACAAGCAAACAATATCAAATATAGTCTTTTCATATTTTTTCAATTGAAGTTATACCTTTTACATGTTCATAATGACGAATTAAACATTCGGTCAAAAATTCCTTGTTTGCTCGTTTATCGTTACGTACAGCACACAAATCATACTGACCTCCATCATATTTATTTCTTAAGCGATATTGTGGACAACCTCCATCACAAATTGGGAAGAAAAAACAATCCTTGCATTTCTGTTCCTCAAACATTGTTCCTTCGGTAAGGTATCGCCCCAACAATTCTTCGTTATTCAATTTATTATCTCCAAGATAACCTATTGCTTTATCCAAATTACTTACATCATTCCAACACTTATAAATTTCTCCTTCAGGACCAATTATGTAAGAATTCTTACGAACGGCACTACAAGATTTTGTACGATGTTCTGGGAAATAAGACACAGGCAAACCATACTTCTCCAACTCAAAATAAAATCTTCTCTTAGAATCTTCAACTAGCGTTGGTGAAGCCATATTTGTATGCGTTTCATTATCAATACGGACAAAACCTGGATAGACATATACCTTTTTACCTTTCCAACGCTCCATGAACTCTTTATGCAAAATTGGGAACATGTCTTTGTTAGCCTCATCAATATTTATTCTAATAAAAACTTTGGTTTCTGGCAGTTCCTGCACTATACGATCTATGTTATTCAAAATTGTATCGTACGTATTATGATCAGAAGCCGAATATCTTATCTTATTATGGAACTCTTTTGTACCATCAATTGTTATTTGAATATCTGATAGAGGATGTTCTTTAAAGAACATACATTTCTCCTCATCAAACAAATAACCATTTGTAACAATGGACTGACTATGTATTTTAAGATTACACTTTGTCTCTATCTTATGTAAGATTTGCTTCACTTTACCAAAAGCCAACAAAGGCTCACCACCATACCACATTACATTTAACAGTTTAGCCCCATCATAAGCGTTGATAAAATCAATTAATTTTTCTTCCACTGCAACAGACATCGTTTTGTTAGTCTTATGCTCCTCAAAACAATATGGACATTTAAAATTACATGACGTAGTCGGAATTATCATCATCGACAATTTTGTAGAACAAAATCTCTCCAAGCAATTAAGAAGCTTATTGCGCATATAATAAGCATATTTAGCTTTTTCCTCTACCAGTATCTTATTTTTCAATAGTAGGTCTTTACAATCCGAGGGCAAGTTATTGATTTTTGACGAATCTAAAGACTCATATAAATCTTTTGAAACTTCAAAAAAACTATTTACCTCACTATTATAAACAAAAAAATGATTGTTATAAGTGAAGGTATGTGTATATAATGATTTAATTAATTCCATAATAAAAAGTTTATTTTAAAGAGAATGTGCCATATAGTTTTTGATACGACACATTCTCATTTAAAGATTTAGCCCATTGAAACCGAGAGCTTTTGATTTGAGTTACTTGAGTTATTTGAACCACCACAAGTATCACAATGATCACACTCACCCATGACAGATTCACTGTCAAAGATACCACCGACGATTAAATCCAATGTGATTGGATTCATAACGTCGCCTTGCTCAATAACATTAAGAAAATTCTTATTCATGTTACATAACAATTTATGTTACTCCCTACTCGTAAGCTTTTCGGGATTCCGCTCCTTATTGCCAGTCTGGTCTGGATATAATCTTTGTCGACTAAATTATATTCTGTTCAAATTTAAATGACTATGGTGCCACAATAGCTTACATTATCTAACGCTATTGTTATTGAATAGGCTCCATTCTTCAACTCAGAAAGTTCTAGGCGATGACTTCCATTTCCCTCAACAATAAAAGTTGAATTTGCAACAATACTACCTGTTACATCTATAATGACTACATTTACTTCACCATCATATTTGCTAATGTTTACTGCAAGGCTGTTATTATCTAAACTTGCAGTAACGCTAGGTTCTATTGTTCGTGTTCCTAAATGTGCTCCTTTTTGGTAAATAGGAATATCTTGGGCTTTTGGAGCTTCCCCTGCTTTCACTTGGCTAGAAGTAAAAAGCAATAACAGCAGAAACGAAATAAACAGTTTTACCTTCTTCATAATCTTACCTTTTAGATGTTATTGAATCTCGGCTGCAAAATTACATAGTTTTCCAATTCCATCCAAATAAAGCAGGTCTATTTCTATGCCATCACACAAATTATATATAATTCTAAAAATTAAGCACTTATAATTGCCCCCCCCCAGATTTAGAAGGTCTAAAAAGTACTATATAGCCCCCTATTCCTAGAAGCTTTCTATGTAATTACGAAGCGAAAAATGCTCATTTTTTATGCCAACCTTATCCTTGTATAAGAACAATTTTTGTTTGATAGCCTTCTCACTCACACAATAGATGGACGCTAAAGTCTTTTGTGATAGCTTTAAACGTAGTAGCATCATTAATCGCAAATCTGCCTTAGACAAATTTGGATGCTTCTGTTTTAGCCTAGACACGAACAAATCCTCTACACTATCCAAGAAAACTTCCAGCTCTGTCCAATCACTATCAGAAAGAACTATATGCTTGCTCTCATTAGGAACTATAGAATTTAGCTTTTCTACGACCTCTATCTTCTTCTGTAAATAGTTACGCATTACTGTTAATTGCGCATCCCTATGCGAAAGTTCTTCTTGGTGTAACATTTCCATCATTTGCTGCTTTTCCTGTTCATGAGCTATGCGAGCTAATGACAGTTTTCGATACGACCAATAAGCATACAAAACAAAAGAAATAAGTATCAAGCCCAAAAGTACTACCAATCCGAATACCCAACGCTGCAATTCTGCTTTTCCTTGCATTTTTGCTCTTTCACTTTCTTTCACCAAAAAAGAAGAATAATAGGAAATCTTGGCTTTCGATGCTGTCCGATACATTTCTTGTAAGTAGCAACATGCAGAATCACTAAAAGTCTTAGCCATCCTATAATCTTGAGCTTTCGAAGCAGCTTGGCTTCGGGTATAAAATACAGAATAACGACCTTCTGCTGTTTTTGGAGTTGCTTGTTTCAACACTGCAAAAGCTTGCTTTATGGAATCTGCTAAAATATAAGCAGAAGCCAACATCAACTGACAGGAAAATCTATCGGTACCATTCAAATTATAAGCTTGCCGAGCATAAAACAGACAACTATCCTTTTCTCCTATTTCCTCAAATGTACTAGCTAAATCTTGACTCACATAAGATAATAATCCTTTATCGTCAGCATACATCGCCAACCTATATGCGTTCTTCTCTGCTTTTAATGCTTGTTGCAAACTATCAACATAAAAGAAATTCTCCCCTAACCTCAAATGCGCCGCCACCTTATTATATATGGTAACATTTGGCATAGACTCATACATCTTCACCAAAACCTTTGCATCGTTCAGTGCTTTATAAGGTGCCAACTGTTCCTCGACTTCTATCAACTTATCCAATGCCAAGCATTTTAGGCTCATATTATGAAGGCTGTCCGAAATAGAATATGACTTTTCCAAACAAACCTTAGCCTGCTCCATGCTATCATTCAGCAAGAAGTATTTTCCCATGTAATATAAGGCTGTAGCATAAAGCGAATCTTCTTGATGCTCCTCGTACCAATCATAAGCTATGCGAATCAAGGAATCATTGTCCACATCCAAGCCTGATTTGTCCTGTGCCATATAATAAGTGAGGGCATACTTCGCCATATCTTCCTCGGAAAGTTTCACTTGGTCTATATGGTTCAAAAACGCCAAGGCACTATCTGGCTTAGACGCTGCCAACGCATAAGCCAAGTCCAATTCCTTCTTATGACTTTGGTGGCATGATACCAATACCGATGCCATCATAAATGCCCATATAACATAAAATGTTGCTCTTCTCATATTTCTATAGATGTTTTTAAAATGCAAAAGTACAACTTTATTTTTAGATAAAGGCGAAAATAAGGTCTAAAAACACAAAAACATATTTTAGACTGATTATATTGGTAATCAGAAATATACACTTAAATAAATGGAAACAACAAGTCTAAAAAACACAGATTGTCCTTCAAAACTTAGCAATTCGTGCTATCTTCACAAGAGGAAAAGCATATTTTTACAAGAAACTCATTTTCTGCATCTAAAATTTGGTTATCTCAGCTAAAAGCCATATATTTGCAACCACAAGAGAAGGTTCGTATTGGGTTCGGTACAACTCCGCACCAAGTTTACCTCAGGTTTACCCCAACATTACCTTTTCTTCGATATGAGAAGCAAGAAACATCGGGAATCATAAATACAAAGCTATATGGCAAGAATAGAACAAGGAATATTAGGGCCTTTCTCAGGAAAGGTGGGAGAAGTGATAGGAAGTAGTTGGAAGGGCATACCTTACATCAAGGCACGTCCTACCCAATTTCATGATGCCAAGACTCCCAAGCAGCTCACGCATCGCATGCAGTTGCAGGCGGCGCATAGTTTCGTGAGAACTATCAAGCCTCTCATCGAGATAGGATTCAGAAATGTAACGGGTACCCAGACTCCATACAACAAGGCTGTTTCGTGCGTTTTGAAGAATGCCGTCGTCGGGGAATATCCCGAATTAGGAATCGCCCCGAATAAAATCATTGTTAGCCAAGGAGTACTTGCCAAAGTTGATGGTTGCAAAGCATCTATCCAGGAAGATGGGAATATTATCTTTTCTTGGGAAGAACAAAACAGCCCTTCTGAAGACTTAGATCATATCGAAGCTACAATTCTCGCATATAACTTCGCTAAGCAACAAGGCAAATGGACTTCTGTCTGCCAAAGCGAGCACCAAGGTGCCATCAAGATTTCAACAGACTGGCAAGGAGACGCAATTGCCTGTTACATTTTCTTCGCCTCTACCACGAGCGCAGAAGTAAGCGATTCTGAATTTCTCGGAACATTTTCATCCAAAAAAGTATAACTTGAATGTTTTTTGAGAAATTTGTTTTGTTTTCTTAAAAGAAAAGCGTAACTTTGCCACCAACTTAAAATAGAATAATTATGGAATGGTTTGAAGAATTACCTACAAGTTGTCCTCCTTCAGGCACAATTGATTGTGAGGGTACATATTACAGAGTCTCTCATGGAAACCCAGCAGAGTCAAGTGATTTCTTCTCACAGAGGTTACTTGCACCCGAAAAACAATTCAAGGGTGAAGGTATTGACGAATGCATCGTTAGAGCTGTTTCTATCTTTTCAGAACTAAGTGATGCTAAGAACTTACTAAGACTTCCGAAATTCAAGAATGCCAATATCGCAGAATTGCACTTGCTGGAACAAGATGGCAGAATGAAGAAGACTTTCAGGAAATCTCACTATTCTTGGTGGAGAAGCAAATCATTCAATGTAAACAATGCTAAAATCATAGAATCATGAATAAGAAACAATCCATATTAAAAGTAGATAGCATCTTGGAGTATTATGACAACCCACAATTGCTGACGGCAAGGGATTGTTTCGATACATTGTATCTTTGTCTCTTGTATGAGGATTTTCCTCAATGTAGATATACTGCAATCCGGATTTCCTCTAAAAAGCTAAATGATTTCTACAAAGGGAAGAAGGATTTACGCAGTTTATTCCTTACACCAGAAGGAGATAAGGAATATTTCAATGTAACTTACAATGAGAATAAATTTCTTCTCCATCAAGAAGCGATACACGACATATCTGAGGATAGATTACCAGCCGAAGGCTATTATCTTGATAAGTCTGGAAAAGAAAGTATCATCGTAAATATTCCCACAAAAGACAAAGGGCTTTTTACAGAACTTGTAAAAAAGTTCGGGTGGGCATGTATGTAAAAATTGTATTACCAAAATAAAAGCCTGCATCAAGCAAGAGAGATCTGTCCTCTTTTTGATACAGGCTTTTATCTTATTCAAGAAGTCAGCCTAAAACTAAAGGCTTTTACTTGATATAATCCATCCAAAATTTACTTCTTCTTCGGACGGCGACGTGCCCAACCTTCTTCCTCGAAGTTTGGCTCCTCGCCCTTCAACTTGATGTTGTCATTGTTCTGGAAGAACTGGCGCCAATCGCCTGTATCCTCCTGGCGACGAGACTTCTTTCCGCCACGATTCCCTTTCTCTGAGCCACGGCTTCCACGACCGCCTCTTTCTGATCGAACATCATCACCACGGCGACTTCCACGTCCACCCCGTGAGCCTCTTCCCTCAGAAGAACGCTCGCCACGTGCAGCTCTGCCATGACCTTCTTCGTCAGCATCATTACATCTCACGGTTCTGCCCTTATACTCCGTGCCATTCAATGCCTTCATCACTCGCTTGGCATCCTCCTCAGGCACCTCGATGTAAGCAAACTTGCTGAGCAAGTCGATGTGACCTACCTCCTGGCGACCCTTCACGTGCTTGTTCAAGTACTGCATAATCTCACCTGGATAGAAGCCATCCGCCTTACCGAGGTTGATGAAGAGGCGCTTGAATCCAGCCTCAGCCTCATGCTTGCGGCGACCATTCGATACCTTGCCACGACCTTCACCGCCACGGCTTCCACGACTTTCGCCACCACGAGATCCCCTGCCTGTCTCTGGCTTCACAATCTCAGGCGCATTCTTATAGTAGTCGAGGAACTTACCGAAGGTGATCGTCACCATCTTCTTGATGATGTCCTCCTTGTCGATGTAATCGAACTGGCGATTGATTTCGTCCATGTATGGCGCAATCTGCTCCTCGTCCACATCGGTCTTCATGATGTCGTCCATTGTCTTGAAGAGTTGCTTCTTGCAAATCTCCTCTGGAGTAGGCAATGTGCCATCCACGAAGTCCTTGCCTATCTGCTTCTCTATCTGGCGAACCTTGAATTTCTCGCGAGTATGGATGATGGAGATGGAAGTTCCCTTCTTGCCGGCACGACCTGTACGACCCGAACGATGGGTGTAGCTAGCTACATCGTCTGGCAAACCATAGTTGATGACGTGGGTAAGGTCATCAACGTCCAATCCACGGGCAGCCACATCGGTTGCCACCAAGAACTGCACGGTATGGTTGCGGAACTTCTGCATGGTGAGGTCACGCTGCTGCTGACTCAAGTCGCCGTGCAAGGCCTCGGCGTTGTAGCCGTCCTTGATGAGCTTGTCGGCGATGTCCTGCGTCTCCAACTTGGTGCGGCAGAAGATAATCGCAAAGATGCGTGGATAGAAATCGACGATACGCTTCAGGGCGAGATATTTGTCCTTGGCGTTCACGAGATAGTAGATATGGTTGACGTGCTCGGCGCCCTCGTTGCGAGAGCCCACCACGATTTCCTTGTGGTCGTGCAGATAGTTGAGGGCTATCTTCTCGATGTCCTTGCTCATGGTGGCAGAGAAGAGAAGGGTGTTTCTATCCTCTGGCACATTCTCGAAGATGGCATTGATGCTCTCCGAGAAACCCATGTTGAGCATCTCGTCAGCCTCATCCAGCACTACGTTGTTCACATGCTCCAACTGAGCCACGCCACGATTAATCAAATCGAGCAAACGACCTGGGGTGGCAACGATAATCTGCACACCATGCTTCAAGGTGCGAATCTGCGAACCGATGTCGGTACCGCCATACACAGCGGCAATATGCAAACCGTCGATATACTTGGCAAAGCTATTCAAGTCATCAGCTATCTGGAGGCAAAGCTCACGTGTAGGACTGAGGATGATAGCTTGCGTCTGCTTGCTGGTG
>ERZ808286.1552-NODE-1552-length-11160-cov-7.232058_pt1 | contig 11160 bp, 8 predicted proteins | sample MGYA00521276_ERZ808286 | MGnify/ENA primary metagenome ERZ808286 (study PRJEB31516, sample SAMN03275607) | gut metagenome | biome: mammalia-associated habitat; material: feces | host: Papio cynocephalus | place: Kenya | collected 2012-08-01 ... | reverse complement strand
ATTATTAATTAATAATTAATCACAAAACCTTATTTGTCACTGAATTTTCATTTAAGCACAACATATTGTCTTTTGAAAATCATTCAAAATTTTGCGTTGGCGGTAGGTTTTTTTTGTGCTATCATTATACGCTGTATAGAAGGAGTTAATATCGTGGGTTTTGCAAAATTTCAGAGTGACTTTTTGATGGAAACGTTTACGCTCGTGGATAATCTGTTTATCAACGAGCATTTGCCCTATTGCGACGAAAAGCAAATCAAGGTTTATCTTTACGGTTTGTATCTTTGTATGACGCCGCAAAAGGAAAACAGCGTGCAAGAACTTTGCGCGCGTTTGGATATGACGGAAGCGGAAATTCTGTCCGCGTATTCGTATTTCGAGGATATGGGACTTGTGCAAATCGTGAGCAAGCAACCGCTCGAAGTGCAGTATCTGAGCCTCAAACACTCTATGCAAACGCCCAAGAAATACAAGAGCGAAAAGTGGAACGATTTTAACGCGCACCTTCAACAACTTTTCCCCGAGCGTATGCTCACGCCCAACGAGTATAACGAGTACTATATGTTCCTTGACGAGAGCAAAATCGAGCAAGACGCAATGCTTATGATTGTGCAGTACTGCATCAATTTGAAGGGTATGAGCGTGAGGTATCCCTACATACTCACGGTTGCGCGCAACTGGGCGGCGGACGGCGTTCGTACGGCGCAGGACGTTGAAAACAAACTTTCCGAATACGACCAACAATCCGAGCAAATGCAAAAAGTGCTCGTCGCGCTCGGCAGAAAGGGCGGGGCGGAACTCGAAGAAAAGCAAATGCTTCTCAAATGGACTCGCAGTTGGGGATACGAACTCGACGCAGTGCTTGCGGCGGCAAAGACGCTCAAAGGAACAAAGAACTTCAAAAAACTCGACGCAAAACTCGACGAATTTTATCGTATGTCCATATTCACGGCTGAGGAAATGAACGACTATCAGGCGCACCGCGATTATCTCAAGGACATCGCCGTTGCCGTCAACAAGAATCTCGGCATTTATTACGAGTCGTTCGAGCATGAAATCGAGGTGTACATTGCGGTGTGGACTGCAAAGGGATTCGACCTCGAAGCACTCACCAAAATCGCCCACCATTGCTTTATATCCAGTGTGCGCACCCTCGACGGTATGAACAACATCGTCGAAAAATTCTACAAGCAAGGGCTTCTCACCGCAAAGAGTATCGACGAATATATGCTTTCGCAAATCGAACTCGACGGCAAAATCAAGCAAATCATCGAGGCGAGCGGCAGAACTCGCGCGGTTACGACTCAAGATAGAGAATACTACCGCACTTGGAACGTCACGTGGGGATTCTCGGACGACGTTATTATGTACGCGGCAAAGCAAGCGGAAGGCAAAACTTATCCGACCCCGTTCGTCAATCAGTTGCTCTCGACATACAAGGCAAACGGCATAACGACGGTTGAGCAAGCAAAGAAATTCACGCCGTTGCAAAGCGGTCAAAAGACGAGAGAGAAGACGTTCGACGAGCGCGCGTACTCGCAAGAAGAACTCAAAAGCGTGATAACGAGTATAGACAGTTTGAAGGACATCGAGTGGTGATATGAAACAAAGAGTTATGCAAAAAACGCTTGCAGAGCGTCAAAAACAGATAGAGGCGCAACGAGCCGCCGCGCGTGCGCTTGCGCAAAAGGCGTTTTCTATCGAGGAAATAGCAAAGGCAAACAAAGCGTACATCGACGCCGAATTTGCCGCTATGGCGAGCGGCGACGACAAGTCGAAAACGGCGGAAAAAGCGCACGAAAAATACAGAAAAACCCTCGAAAAATACGGTTTTTCCGAAAAGGATTTCGAGAACAAACCCTCTTGCCCGCTTTGCGGCGACACGGGATACGCGGGCGGCAAAGTTTGTTCGTGCGTGTGGGATTTGTACGTCAAAAACCTCAAAAAAGAGTGCCAAATCGACGAAAGAGCAAAGTTTTCGTTCGAGGATTGCGACCTCAAAAAGATACGCGACGAGGCGCAAAGAAAAGCCACGAACGCGCTTTACGATTCGATGAAAAAGTACGTTGCCAAATTCCCGACGGCAAAGTGCAAAACTTTGGTGTTTTCGGGCGGCGTAGGCACGGGTAAAACCTGCCTTGCAAGCGCAATGGCGCGCGCAATAATCGAAAAAGGGTATTCCGTGCAGTTTTTGAGCGCATACGAGTTTTGCTCGCTTATGCTCAAAGTCCACACTTCGCCCATATCCGAGCGCAACGCGCTTTTAAGCGACTCGCTCACTTGCGATTTGCTCGTCATCGACGACCTCGGCACAGAACCTATGCTCAAAAACGTAACCGTCGAATATTTGCTTCTTACGTTGGAAGAAAGACAATCCAAAGGGCTTGTAACCATAATCACCACGAACTTGAGCGGCGAAAACATATTGAATCGTTACGGCGAGCGCATTTATTCGAGATTGAGCCACAAGCAATACTCGATGATAATCCAAATGCAAGGCAACGATTTGCGCCTTTGAAGCAATCGCCTTTGAAGTTTTTGAAGCGATAATATTATAAATTCGTCAAATGAATATGCGCCATATAAAACACCCGTTTCCCGCCGTTGCGGACTCGAAGTCGAGGATTTTAATTCTCGGCAGCGTTCCGTCGATCAAATCGGTGGAAAACAATTTTTATTATATGCATCCGAAAAACCGTTTCTGGAAGGTGCTTTCGGCGATTTTCGGCGTCGATTTGTACTCGGCGACCGTTGACGAGCGCACATCGTTTTTGCTTGAAAACGGAATCGCGCTTTACGACAGCGTGGAAGAATGCGACATCGAGTCGAGCAAGGACAGCGCAATTTCAAACGTCGTGCCTGCCGACATACCGTCGCTGATTGCAAAAAGCGAGATTTCGCACATCTATTGCAACGGAAAAGCGTCTTTGCATTATCTTTTGTCCGCATATCCGAAGTACGAAAGCATAACGACGCTTTTGCCGTCCACAAGTCCTGCGAACGCTCGGTTTTCGCTCGAAAAACTTATCGAGGCGTGGAAAGTCATTATTAAATGACTTTTTGTTTTTTTCGACTTTGAAAATATCGTACAAATGCAAGATTCGGTATTGAAATTAATATTATTTTATTATATAATCAATATACATCAAGATATGCGCTTTTGCGCAAAGGGAAAATTATGGCAGATTTGATGAACAAAAAAGAGAAAAAGGCAGGTGCTTTGACTGCAAATATGTGGATTTACGCTCTCGGACTTATGGGCATAAATCTCGGCATCGGCCTTATCAACAGTTATCAGGCGGAATTTTTCAACAAAATTCTTCAAGCGGATTTGATGGCTGTTGCGGGCATTATTCTGGCGGCGAAGTTTATAAGCATAGTTGCGGACTTCGTCATCGGAAACCTCATCGACAGAGCGAATTTCAAGGCGGGCAAAATGCGCCCGTGGATTCTGTTTTCGGCGTTTCCGCTTGCAATTCTGACGATGATTTCGTTTGTATTCATTCCGTTTTCTTCCAACGCAGGCAGATATATTTACATAATCTTCGTCGTGGTGCTTTGGAACATCTCTATGACTATGGCGGACATTCCCTCGCAAGGTATGTTGTCACTCATTTCAAAGAGCAGCGAAGAAGTCAACAACGCGGCAGGTCTTGGCAATACGCTCAAATCAATCGCGCTTGCCGCCCCGGGGGTGTTCGTAAGTTTCGTGTGTATACTCACCGGCTCGGACGGCGCGGTCGGCGAAAAAGAATATCTCATCACATCGGGCATAATGGCGGGGCTCGGACTCATATTCCAACTTCTTATGTACTTCAAGTGCAAAGAGGTCGTCAAGTCAAACACTTCGGCGGGTATGAGTTTCAAAGAGATGTTCAGAGAACTCAAAAACAACAAGATGTTGCTCATAGTTTTCGGAACGTACATTCTCGGCTTCGGCAGAAACATAGGTCTCGGCATTGCGGTGCAGGCAACTTGCATACTCATTCGTGACGGTATCGACCTTTCCTTTATCGGTATGGGCACGCTTTACGGCGACGCGTGCAGTTGGGCAATCGGCATCACGAGCGCGATTTCCTCAATGGTTACAATCGTCTTTAACCCCGTCATAAACAAGAAACTCGGCGAAAAGAAGTACTTTATCGTCGCCGGTTTCTACGGTTTTGCGGTTACGCTTATTTCAACGCTCATCTACACGCTCAGCCCGAGCGGTGGCTTTGGAAGAAGCATTTGGGCAATCTGGATTTATCAATTCTTCCTCGGCTTCGCATACGGCCCGAACGGCTATTTGCCTATGGTCATGACCGCCGACATCGTGGATTATCAAGAGTGGAAGACGGGCAAACGCACCGAAGGCACGCAGTTTGCAATCCTTTCGATGTCCAACAAACTTTCCAACGCGCTCTCGGTGTCGCTGGGCATATTGTTTATCGGCGCAATCGGCTACGACGCGGCAAAATACGCCGACGTTGCGAAGTTTGGCGTGCAGGGCAGCGCGGAAAATCTGCAAGCAATCGCAAGTTACGTCACCGACGGTATGCAAAACAAAGCGTGGATCGTCTACTTCTTGCTTCCCGGACTTTGTATGCTTGCAAGTTCGCTGTTGATGTTCTTCTACAAGATTGACGAAAAGACGAAGAAACAAATGCGCGAAGATTTGGCAATACGAAGAGCGGAAAACGAAGCGGCGCAAATCGTCGAGGACGAGGAATGTTCCGACAATTGCGCGGAATGTGACAAAGAATGTGATTTGAGAGCGTCGGATACGCAAGAAGAAACCGAAAAGCCGTTTGATGAAGCACTCGCCGAACATTTCGAAGAAGAATTGAAAGAAACCGACGATTCGACGACGGACTCGGAAGAATAAACGAAAAGAATCAGCGATATTTTACTGAATATTCAACTTCTAACGATTTGAACTTTTGAAAAACCAAAGCCCCCGAAATCGGGGGCTTTGCCATTATAACGTTTTGAAAACATCGTTATTTGACGATATAAACTTTGCTTTGGCACTTCTCGAGAGATACGGAAATCCTGCCGCTCGTGGTGAGTTTTTCGCCGCTCCATTGCTCTTTGGCGGTATATTCGGTCTGCTTTTGCAATGCGACGTACTTGTCGTCGACAAGCGAGTTCAAGTCAAATTTCGCTTTTGAGGCGTGAGAGGACTTATTGAAGAAGCACACCGCAACCGAGCCGTTCTCAAGTGGTTTTGCAAGCACGTCCACGACGCCTTTTTTGACGCGTTTGGCTTGCTTTGCGAGGGGGTCTTGGTTGATTGCAATCATATTCCTGTTGGTAACGATGCTCTTTACTTGTTCGCTCATATTGCGTAAGTCGTTGCCGAGAATGAGCGGCGCGTTCATCATACACCAAAGAGAGAAGTGCGACACGTTCTGATTGTAGGTGAGTTTGCCGTTGCCCACTTCGAGCATATCGGGGTCGTTGTAGTGACCCTTGCTTGCGTACTTATAGAGTTTGACGGTGTGTTCGTAGATGATTTTGATCCAAATCCACCACGGGCGAATATCGGGGGTAGTGCGCCAGAGGTTGCCCGCTTTCGCTCCCCAGTTGTACGGCTTGCCCCAACCCCATTCGCAAATGGAAAACACGATGGGTTTTTCCGCTTGTTTGCGCTCTTTGGCAACTCTTGCCGTAGCGTCTTTGAGTGCCTTGCCCATACGGCGATACTGATACATTTCGCTGTCGGCGTTGCTCGTGACGGGATTGAACAGTTCGATTTTGTTTTTGCCCGCTTTGAGATTTACGATGACTTGGAATCTTGCGGTGAGGTTGTAGCGTTTTTGCGGCGGGAAAAGAATCTCGTATTCCTCGTCGTCGTTGATTTTGGCGATGAGATACTTCTCGTACGCGCCTTTCTTTTTGATGTTGACGGTGAGCACGTATTTGCCGTCTTCGTCAACCTCGACGTTGTTGTAGGTGATTCTGCCTTGATTTGCGTCGAGACCCGAAACGTAACTGCCGCTCGGAAGTTTTGTGTCCGTCATAAATCTCGCAAGCCCCGAAAGCACTGCGTTGTGTACGGAATATTCCATAGGGTGCGAGTCGAATTGCGAAACGCTGATAGAATAGACGAGCGGCGCGTAGCGAGAGATGGGAATATGGTGGCAGTAGTCGTACTTGAAGTACTCTACGCCCCATTTTGCGAGGGTGTAAGCGTCGTATTGCTCTCTGCCGAGGCTTGCGGGCAAATCCTCGCAGGTGAGAGTGCCGTTAGAGGTGTACGCGCCCAATTTCAAGCCCATTGCGTTGACTTGCTTTGCAAGATTTGCAATGCCGCTTGGAAAGGTTTCATAATCGCCGACGAGTTCGCCGTTTTCGTCGCGCAACGAGGATTGCCAGCAGTCGTCGAGATTGACATACTTGTATCCCGCCTCGATAAGACCGTTGTCTTTCATTGCTTTTGCGGTGTCGAGAATGAGTTTTTCGTTTATGCGATTTCTAAACGTATTCCAACTCGACCAACCCATAGGGGGCGTAAGCGCGACGCCGTTGTCGTAGTCGTCAAGTTCGGGATTTACGCTTGTCGGTCTTTTCTTTTGAAAAAGGCTTTTGATATAGCAAAACGGGCACATATTGTTGCGTTTCATAATTCACCTTGTAAAGCGTCAAAGTGCATTTGACTTTTTTCGTTTCTCGGAGATTTTTTTCGTTTTTGCGATTTTCGGCTTTTTGACCTTGTCTTTTTGCGGTTTGGAATCTTTTGCTCTCGCTTTTGCGTCGATTCGCTCGAATCTCTTTTCGATTGCCTCGCCGTGTTCGAGTTTGATTTGATTCATCATCGCAACGAATCCGACGTATGCGACGGTTACAATGGCACCGATTGCAAGCATTGCTTTGCCCATTTCCCAGTTGACGTGATTGTCAAGACGGAAGAAGTCGCGAAGCAGCGCAACGACGTCGATAGTCTTGCCGTTTATCTCGATATTGATAGAGAGGAAGTAGATTCCCACGAATATGAACACCATAAGAACGTAGGTGAACAAGTTGAGTAAAATGAGCCATTTCGACTTGTCGAACTTGTGCTTTTTGCGTTCTTTTTTCTGTTTTTTGCGCTTTTTATTGTCGTTTTCGTTGTCCGATTCGAGAACTTTCATAACAACGCCGTTTCTCAAAGAATCGCGCTTTTCGTTCTCGTCGAAATCGTCGTATACGCGAGCCGCTTCCGCTTTTTCCGCGCGCGCCTTTTCCGCTTCCAACTCTTTCATAAAATCGCTGATTCCGAAAAACGCCGACCAACTCGAAAGTTTAGTGGGCAATGACACCTTGAACAAAAGCAGGAATCCCACGAAAGTGATAATCCATATAAACACCGTTTGCGACTGTTTCGCCGTAATGTCGGTTAGGAAAAATCTGTTGCAAATTATGACCGCTATCGCACCGATAAGAACGGTGATTCCGCCGGGGACGGCGTTTGAAAGCACCTTTGGCAAGAACCTGCCCGTAACTCTGTCGGTGTTAGGTTCGAGCGCAAGCACCACCGACGGCATACCTATCGTAACCGCGCCCATAATGGTGAGGTTCTGCGGTGTGAAGGGAAGGGGGTCGACGACGAGCATAAACAACAGCGCGAGCAACGTGTTGTATATGGTTTTCATAATGTAGAGGGCGGCGGAACGTTCGAGGTTGTTTATCGAGCGTCTGCCCTCGGCAACCACTCTCGGCATAGACGAGAAATTGCTGTCCAAAAGCACTAGAGAACTTACGTTCTTTGCCGCGTCCGACCCCGAAGCCATTGCCACCGAGCAATCTGCTTCTTTGAGCGCAAGCACGTCGTTTACGCCGTCGCCCGTCATAGCGACGGTGTGACCTGCCTTTTTGAGTGCTTTGACGAGCATAAGTTTTTGGTCGGGAAGAACGCGCCCGAATATCGTGTATTTTGTTGCCGCCTCGTACACTTCTTGTTCGGTGCTCAACGTGGACATATCCACGATGTTGTCGCAATCTTCAAGCCCCGCGCGCATAGCGACCGCTCTTACGGTCTGCGGATTGTCACCCGAAATTATCTTTACGTTTACGCCTTCTTGCTTGAAGAAACGCAACGTGTCGGGGGCTTCTTTTCTTATTTTGTCGGTTATGAATACGAAACTTTCAAGAGCGAGAGTTTTGGGCAGAGTGCCGTCGCCGAACTTGTTTTTCGAGGACGCGATAACCATAACTCTGAATCCCTTTTGCGCCATTTCCGACATCGTGTTTTCCATTGCTTTGGTGCGCTTTTTGAACACGAATTCGGGTGCGCCTATGACGTAGGAAACGCCGTCAATTCTCGCGCCGCTCCATTTACGTTGAGAGGAAAACGGCACGGTCTGTTCCGCTTTGCCCACGCTTTTCAAATCCTCGACGTAGGCGCGAAGCGCGTTTATCGTCGCGTTGTCGTCGTCGAGTGCGCTCGTGACGTTTTTTATGATTTGCTTTATGCCGTTTGCGTCCTTGCCTTTTGCCGGTTGCAATTCGTTGACTTCCATCGTGCCTTCGGTGATAGTGCCCGTCTTGTCGAGGCAAAGCACGTCAACCCGTGCGAGCGTTTCCACGCAATAGAGGTCTTGCGCAAGGGTTTTGTGACGAGAAAGTCTCATAACGCTCACGCAAAATACCGTCGAGGAAAGCGCGACGAGTCCCGACGGAATCATACCTATAACCGTTGCTATCGTGCCGAGAACCGTCGAGGAAAGGTGAGAACTTATCTTGTAGCCGAGAAGGGTTGTTATCATCTTTTCGGCGTCGTCGGGGTTTTCCTGCACGAAATACTTTACGCAGAACAGCATTATGCCCAGCGGCACGATTATGCTCGCCATAATCTTAACTATGAGCATAAGCGAACGCCATATCTCGCTGTTGGGTTTCTTGAAATACTTTGCGCCCGAACTGATTTTGGTTGCAAAATTGTCAAGTCCGACGTGTTCGACTTGCGCTTTTGCAGAGCCGGATACGACGAAACTGCCCGACATAATCTCGTCGCCGGGGTTTTTGAGGATTGCGTCGGGTTCGCCCGTAATAAGACTTTCGTTGACTTCGATAGAGCCTTCCACTACTACGGCATCCGCGCAAATCTGACTTCCCGTCGACAAAACCGTCAAATCGTCGAGCACGATGTCCTTGACGGCAATCTCTTTTTCCTCGCCGTCGCGAATCACGATCGCTTTGGGGGCGGATATGAGCGACAATTTGTCAATCGTACGCTTTGCTCTCATCTCTTGGAATATGCCTACGAGCGCGTTGAAAACGATGAGCACCATAAAGCCGAAGTTACCCAAAATGGAAACAAAACTTTCGCCCGCGTCCACAAAGAAGAATATAAGCAGCGCGAGTGCGATAAATACGAAATTGAAAAACGTGACGATGTTTTCACGCAAAATCTGCGCGACGCTTTTCGTCTTAACGTTCGTGTCGCCGTTCACTTTTCCTTCGGCGATTCGGTTTTCCACGTCTTTTTGTCCGAGTCCGCTTTTGATGTCGGTGACAAACTTTTCCTCTACGGTTTGTTCGTCTTGCTCGTTTTCAATAATTTCGGACGGCATATAGACGTTGTTTTCGGGCTTTTCCGCCATAATTCCCCTTGTGCGCACGCGCGCCTAATTCATTATATATAACCGATTATAACATAAAATGTTCATTATTCAAGAAAAAAAGCGTCGGTGAAAAGCAAAATGTACGATTTTTTGCATATTTTCAAATCCGAGTCAATATATTTTGCGTATGAAAAGAAAAATTTGCTTGATTTTGGTTGCAATTTTGTGCTTGTCGCTTTCCATCGTCGCGCTTTGCGCGTGCAACAAAAAAACGAACGACGAGCAAAAAGACAATATATCCCGACTCACCGAACAGTACTATGCGGGCGAGAGCGACCTTTTTGCCGTCAGTATCGAAAAGGGTAGGCGCGAAAAGAACTTCATCGCCGACGGCGTGTCAAAGGACGTTTGCGAATTTACCGAACTCATAATCGTTCCTCTCAAAACCAACGATTACACGGCGGTTTCCTACGTCATTTCTGCCGACGACAAAACTGTTTCGGGTGAGATAAAATGCTCGTCGAGCGGCGAATTTGTGACATCTATCGCACTCGATTTCGTTCCCAAGACCATAACGGTCACGGCAGGCGAAGCCTCGTCCGACATCGAACTCAATTCCGTCCTTGACGGCAAAATGTCTGCAAACGACGTCATCAACATCGCCAAAGAGTCTCTCAAAGACAAAATCGACCAAGAGTACGCCGAAGGCAAAGCCGCCCGCGAAATTTACGTCAAACTTATCACCGCCGACCGCGAAAGTTACTATTATTACGTATCTTTCATCGGCGACGGGGTGGATTATTGGGCGATGTTGATTGACCCGACGAGCGGTAGTATAGTAAGTAAAAAATGATTCGCTCAAACGGTTGCACGAGTTTCCGTTAATACAACACACAAGTTCTCGTTTACAAAATGGCGAAAGGAAAATCAAATCCCCGTCCAAATTTTAATCAAAAAAAATTATAAAAAAAACACCGTCGACGACGGTGCTTTTTTATGCTAATTTAAGATCAAAGCAATTAGTTGAACAAATCCTTGAACGCTTTGCCGAATTTGACGACCGGTGCTTTGCTTGCCGCGATCGTGATCGGTTGTTTGGTGAGGGGATTGAAACCTTGTCTTTCTGCTTTTTCTTTTACTTCGTAGGATGCGAAGTTTGCGATTGCAACTTTGTCGCCTGCTTTGAGTGCTTCTGCGATGACTGCTGCGTATGCGTCAACCGCTGCGGTTGCGTCTTTGATGGAAAGGTCGGCTTTTGCTGCCACTGCTTTGATAAATTCTGCTTTATTCATTTTGTTTCCTCCTTGGGGATTGTACTCACATTATAGACGAAAAAATCGCCCATTGCAATACCTTTTTTAATATTTGCGCGTCGAGAGATGTTTTATTCATTGCGCTTTTGACCCTCAAACTTATAGTTTGAATCAGTTTGCTTTTTTTGTTTCGTATTTGACATAAACGCGGTTTTGTATTGTTTATTTGCCCGTTTTGCGTATTTACATTCCGTTTTGGCTTTGGTATAATTGTATCAAACAAAAAATATCGGAGGCGAATTATGGCAAACGGCTACGGCATTTTCAAATGGCAAGATGCAAAGCAAATCAATCAAGAATTGAAGAACTTGACCGATCAA
>ERZ808286.1551-NODE-1551-length-11161-cov-4.400774_pt1 | contig 11161 bp, 8 predicted proteins | sample MGYA00521276_ERZ808286 | MGnify/ENA primary metagenome ERZ808286 (study PRJEB31516, sample SAMN03275607) | gut metagenome | biome: mammalia-associated habitat; material: feces | host: Papio cynocephalus | place: Kenya | collected 2012-08-01 ... | reverse complement strand
GATTCAAAATTTAAAAAATACTGGGAAGATGAAAACTGCGAAATAGTTCACGTTATCGGGGCCGATATAACTAGGTTCCACACGATTTATTGGCCAATGTTTCTTGAATCTTTAAATTTAAGGAAACCAAATAGGATATTTGTTCATGGTTTATTAATGATGAAAGATGGGAAAATGTCTAAATCAAAAGGCAATACAATATCCGCCTACCCATTAATTGAAAGATACGGAGTAGATGCGGTTAGGTATTACATGGCCCTAGAAATTCCTTTTGGTATGGATGGGGTATTTACTCCTGAACAATTTGTCATGAGGATAAACCAAGATTTAGCCAACAATTTAGGCAATTTATTAAATAGAACCGTTTCAATGATTAATAAATATTTTAATGGCATTATTCCTTCCTTTAAATCTAGCATAACCCCACTAGATCAAGAATTAGAAGAAATGGTGAAGTCTACCATCAATAAATATGAAACTCTTTCCGATGATTTAAAAGTAACCGAAGCCTATACCGAAGTCATGAATCTAGTTAGCAGGGCCAATAAGTATATAGAAGAAACAACGCCCTGGGCATTAGCAAAAGATGAGAATAAAAAAGAGCAATTAGAATCAGTCATGTCCCATCTTTCATTCGTTTTATTTGTTGCTGGAATGTTATTAAAGCCAATTTTAGTAACTAAATCAGATAAGATTTTTGATCAATTAGGATTAAAAGAAGAAGGACGTGTATATGAAAATATACATAATCCTTCTTGCTTAGATGGCCTAAAAGTCGAAAAAGGCGAACAATTATTCCCACGTTTAGATAGCGAAAGCGAAATTCAGGCCATCACATCAATGATGAACGGACCAAAAGAAAAGGCTGCTGCTTAATGAAAAAACCAAGCCAAAAACAAATATTGACTGGAAAATGCTTTGATCTTTCCTTTGAGGGGAAGGGGGTATTTAAGGATGGCAATACCATTTTTTTTGTTGATGGCATGTTTCCTAACGAAGAAGGGGAAATTGAAATACTTTACAAAAGAAACGGAGCTTTATTTGGAAAAGTAAAAAAACTAACAAAAGTATCGCCAAATAGAATCCAGCCAAAATGTAAAGTGTGTTCATCTTGTGGAGGGTGCTGTTTTCAACAATTAGAATATAAAGCCCAGCTAGAATACAAAACCAATAAAGTAAAAGAGCAATTTAAAAAGATTGCCAAAATGAATGTTGATGTAAATCCATGTATCGGCATGGATGACCCTTATTTTTATAGAAACAAAATCCAAATGCCCTTTGGAAAAGATAATAAAGGCAATCCTTATTGTGGGTTCTATAAAGCCTCTACCCATGTAATTGTCCCAATCGATATTTGCTATATTGAAGATAAGAGATCAGAGCACATCCTTTCATCTATAAAATCATTGTTAAAATCTTTTAAAATAGAGCCATATAACGAAGATGAGAAATGGGGAATATTAAGACACGTCCTCATTAAAACCTCTTTCTATAAAAAAGAAATCATGGTTGTGCTAGTAACTGCCATTGATTCTTTTCCAAGTAGAAACAATTTCGTGAAAGCTTTATTAAAACTTTGCCCAGAAATTACTACCGTGGTGCAAAACATTAATTCTAGATCTACTAATGTAATATTAGGGGAAAAAGAACATGTTTTATATGGAAAAGGATATATAGAAGACTCTTTATGCGGAGTTAATTTCCAAATATCTTCCAAATCTTTTTACCAAACTAACCCAGTAATGACAGAAAAGCTATATTCCTATGCGATAGGAAAAGCAAATTTAAACAAAAATGAAGTAGCTTTCGACGCTTATTCAGGGATTGGGACAATCGGTTTGATAGCATCAAAGAGTGCAAAAGAAATAATTTCGGTTGAACTAGTTCCCCAAGCAGTTAAAGACGGAATAAAAAACGCGAAAAGAAATAATATAAATAATTTTAAAATGTATTGTGATGACGCCTCTAGCTTTATGGTCAAGATGGCAAAAAATAAGCAAACTGTTGATGCCTTGTTTATGGATCCACCAAGAAAGGGGTCGGATGAGCGTTTTTTAAAAGCCGTATTAATGCTAAAACCCAAGAAAATCGTATACGTTTCTTGCGACCCAACTACTTTAGCTAGAGATATAGCCTATATTAGCAAGTCTTATAAAATTGAAGATATCCAGCCCTTTGATATGTTCCCTCAAACATTTCATGTTGAGACGGTGGTGTTGCTGAGTCGCAAAAATGGCTGAAAATAGCTAAAAATCGTGAAAATTTGATGGATTTCCTTCTTTCTAAAAATGAGGGAAATCCTCTTTTTTGTCGCAAAAACGCCCCGAATGGCGGTAAAGCGGTAAAAATAAGGCCTTTACTCGTATGGGGAAACAGGTCGACGTTCAAAATGCACGCCCATCCTACTTCGTATCGACAGGGGAATAGGTGGCCCCTACCTGTACACGATGGAAGGAACAGGTGGAAAAGCCCGTAATCATCGGCATTTTTGCAAATTCGTGATTTTCCCATTTTTTGCGTTTTTCGGATACTGTGCAACCATACACCCAACCTGGCAAACCGATTTTTTGCCGAAAAAGGGGTAAAAACGGGGGTATAGTTTGATTTTGAAGGCCAAAAAACGTGGAAACCATTGTCTTCTCTTCGAAAAATAGGCTAAGAAAAAGCGGAATCCGTTTAAAATAAGCAGAAATTTTCGATGTGATTCCATTCCCTTACATGATTGAAAACTAACTCAAAAAGTGCTATATTTATATCATAATTGGCGGAAATAGGAGAGCATTGTATGACTTACTCTGAGGCAATCAAGAAATTGCGTAATAAATTGATACTTACACAAACTGAATTCGGTGAAGTGTTCGGCGTTTCTTTTGCCTCGCTGTGCCTTTTTTCGTCTCAATCAACGGGGAAAGGCTTTATCAATGCGTCGGATTCCTTTTCAAATATGTCGCAAGCAGAAAAAGATACAGAAAAGGATCGAAGAATCCTAATTCCGATATGGACGCCATCGTTCCCTATCGGAAGATAGAAGACAGTTTCATCGTTAATGGGGATGGCACCTATGTTGGCGTTCTGGAGATAAGCCCGATCGATTTCAGGATGATGTCCCGGGATGACCAAGACGGCATGATAGATAATGTTCTCTCAAGAGCAATCAATTCGATATCGCCATTAGACGAATGGTCTCTCGTGAAGCTCGAAAGGCCACTGAATCTAAATGAGAATCTTAAGGATGAATTGGAAAGGATCCAGAAGCTTCTAGAAGCCAAGATGAACGGGGAAACGACGGAAAGGGAGTATCAATCCAGGGTTGATCTCGTTCAGTCTAGAATAGAACTCATCGACTCCATGAACAGTGATGCCGAAATCTTCTACAGCCATTATTACCTATGTTTGATATCGCGTTCGAAAAATGACGCGGAATCCACTTTGGACAGGGCAAAATCCATCTTAGATTCGGGAGGTTTACCTGCAAGGAGATTAGGGGATGAAGAATTGGCTTCTTTCCTTTCTGCCGCCTTTGATCCATATGGGCAAAAGATTGATATCGATAATGTTAAATTTTCTCTTATGAGGGCAAAGCAAAACGGGGAATCACTGTCGCACATTGTCCTCAACGATTGCCCGCTCAAGGTGAATAATGGATGGGGAGAAGCCCTTTTCGACATGGAAAACACGAAGGTCGTGATGAGAATTAAACCGGTGGATAAGGCGAAAGCCGTGAAAAGAATCGACAACGCAATCCTTGAAATCCAGACGGGCACCGGCTCCTTTAGAGCTAGCGACGTTCTCGATAAAGAAGTCCATCTGGATTCCCTCCAGGATTTGCTGGAAGGCGTTCAAAATGAGAATGAGACGTTATTCGATACGACCGTCATAATCGCTTTTTATGACAAATCGGGTGAGAGCAAAAACAGGAAAGCCGTCAAGGCGAAGCTTAGGGATATGGGCTTTGGCTACACCGAGATGCTCGGAAGGCAAAACGATGCCTACGTGACGTCGATGCTTTCATCCATCGACAAAGTAAAGGTTAGCCGTGGAATCCAAACGTCTTCCATCGCCGCTTGCTTTCCTTTTGTTTCGAATTCCATCATGGACAAAAATGGATTGCTGATTGGCGAGAATAGGCTTCCTGTGTTTTTGGATTTCTTTAAGAGGGACAGCGAATTCGTCAATTCGAACATGGTCATCATGGGAAAGCCAGGCTCCGGGAAGTCCTATGCTGCCAAGACAATCATCTCTTCCTTGGCAAGCGATGACTGCAGAGTGTTCGTACTTGACCCCGAAAACGAGTATGGAAGGCTTGCGGAAAACCTAGGTGGAGCTTCTATCGACGTGTCTTCTTCAAACCATGGGATGATCAACCCCTTTGAGGTGATACTCGGAATCGACGACAATGAGAATTCCCTCTATTCGCATTTGCAGTTTTTGGAGGAGTTCTACCGCTTGATACTCAAAGGAATCAACGAAGATTCGCTTGAGCTTTTAAACAAAATCACCCAAGAACTGTACAAACGTAAAGGAATCGGTCCCGAATCAGATTTCAAAGAGTTTACGCCTACAGACTATCCGACTTTCGATGAATTGGGAGAATTGGTCAAATGCAAAATCCATGAGGAAAAGGATGAATACAACCGCTCTTGCTTGAAAGTAATCGAGAATTACATATCCAAGTTCCTCGCAGGAGGAAGAAACTCCAATCTATGGAACGGACATACTTCCTTCTCGCCGAAAGAACAATTCCTTTCCTTCAATTTCCAAAGGCTTTTGGCGAATAAAAACGATACGACCGCCAACGCCCAGATGCTCCTCATATTGAAATGGGTCGAGAATGAGGTTATGAAGAACAGGGATAGAAACATCAGAAGCGGAAAGAAAAGAAGAATCGTCGTCGCCATAGATGAAGCGCATTTGTTTATCGATGACAAATACCCGATAGCTTTGGACTTCATGTACCAGCTTGCGAAGAGAATTCGAAAATACGATGGCATGCTTATCATCATCACCCAAAACGTGAAGGATTTCACCATAAGCCCAGAGACGATAAGGAAATCCAGCGCCATCATCAACGTCTCCCAGTATTCCATGATTTTCTCCCTTTCACCGAATGACATGACCGAGCTTTGCACCCTGTATCAAAATGCTGGCTGCATCAATGAATCGGAGAAGGATGCCATTATTCACAATCCTAGGGGAAGGGCATTCCTCGTTTCTTCACCAAGCAAAAGAGGCTGCTTCGATATCGTGGCGACGGATATGGAGGAAAAATATTTCTCATAAAAAACGGAAAAACTCCGCAAAGCCTTAATAAAACGAGCGGGTTATGCTAGTATGTAATCAATCAGATGCATATGATTCGCAGGTGTTCCTAAGTATTCGTGGAACCGAGTTGAGCGTAGTGCCTTGGGCTCGTTAAAAGGAAGTTGCACATTCAGCCATGGAACAGCGTGGTGGTTCTCAAGCTCTTAGCCTTAAAGAGCTTTTTGTTTGATCAAAAAAACCCGCTCAAATAATGAACGGGTGAGAGAAATGAAAGTGTTAATATGCTATAATTTTTGAATTTTCAAAGAAATATCATCTCCTGCTCCATTAGAATCCAGTACATTTGATGGGTTATATTGGCAATAGAATATTGCATAGGTTTTTCCTTTTAAGTAACTGTTTTCAATTGCGGCGTTTCTACCATCATAATCGTCGTTGTAGTTGACGTTATAGACATTATCATTCGGTGATGTGGGATCGACCACATATAAGTAATTGTCGAATTCGCTCGTTAGACTTAGTTTATATTTTCCATCTTCAGGAACTGTCCAAGTAATCATTTTTGAATATTTAGTTGCTAAATAGGAACCCCATTCATAATTAGGGTAGTCTTTGATGTTTACAAAATTTTCAAATTGATACATGTTCGCAGCATCGTTGGATTTCGCGCCATAGATAGGGGCAATGCAAAGTTTTGTTAAACCGCCTGTGGATGAGCCATACATTTGTAGTTTGAGTAAGTAGTTTGTATCACTGTAAAGATAACGATAAATCAAGGCATTTCTTCCATACCCATCGTCATCGTCTGATTCGATGAGTGTTGTTCCGTCGGCACTGTATAAGCTCATTACGACATCGCTATTTCCGAAGGTTTGTAGCAGCTTTGTTCCCGAGAAATCGAACTTTATGTTAAACGTGTACTCTGTGCTAGGGGCTATTGCTATGCTTCTTTCAAAATATCTACTATTTGAAATTGAAATTGTTTCTATCGCTGAATTGGGCTTGTTGAATTCGTAGTAACTTGAATAATACGGGCCGGTTTCAGAGCCTAAAGTGGCATATGATTTGATTCTTGCATAGTATTTACCGCCGTTAGCAGCAACTATTTTTCTCCACAAATGGGATGGAATCTGTGTCCTTGTTGATGTTGTTTCATATTCGCCGATAAAACCCATGCTTGAATCATAAAATGATAGAATGAATTTGTTGTTGCCATAGTTATAGGTGTTTTCGTTGAAAGATATGTCGCTTCCGTTTGCCGTCCAAGAAAATGTAGGGCTTATTGAATAGTCATCCAAGGAAGAGGTAATTGAGAAGTTGGACGCGCTCAGTCTAAAACCTTCGAGTAATTTTCCTAGGGAATCCTGAGAAAAGGAGAGTCCGCTATTTGTCAACGAATTGATGAAACAACTAAAATTCTCAGGATTATATGCAGTCATGACGGTCCAAAGGTCGGAATCCGAAATAGAAATTTTATCATAAGAAAGCGAATTCTCGGTATCCCACAGCCTATACAAAAAACTCATTATGATTTGTTCATCTGACTCCCCATCATAGCTATTGTATTTCCACGAGTTTTCGTTGCTGGTCGCTTTTAGATTTTGCTTTACCTTGTTATATGATTCATATTTCGAATCGCCTACTGTAGGGATGGTTTTGATATCGCTAGAAAACGTTGACTGTGCTGAAACCGCAAAGAAAGTGGGCCAAGCTTCTTTCCAGGCTAGACCCACACCTTGTTTCTTTGCATTCACGATTTCCGTGCTATCGATGTTGTAATTAGATGATTGTTGACTTTTGAGATTAAAATAATTGTAGATGTCATTATAGTTTATATAGTGCGTCCCATAATAATTTTGCTGAAAATAATGGTATTGGAGATGATGCCCATATTCATGTCCGATTGTATCCCATGATGCATGAACAGCCGGGTATCCAGAATTGTTTTGTGACGCCTTTCCTAGATGTATGGTATTGCTTCCATTCGAATAGAAAGAACCTTCTTCATCATCATTAACTGGATAAATGATTTTACATTGTTCGATGTCATTTCCGCCATTCAAAGATCTTGCATAATTTGAATAGTTGTAAATGGCAGAAAATATCTGCATCGCTCTTGCTAAATCGTCATTTTTGGAAATGGAGAAAACATACGTTCCAAAATTATACGAATCATTGTTTTCCATTCCTTGTAGCCTTTGGGCATATTCATAGACTGTTCCTGAATCGTTGATCACTTTTCCCATATTGTTTTCGGCATAGACATGAATGTCGCATTCATAGGCCCAAGCTGTCCAAATGCCACTGAAGTTGATGCTAAAGTATCCAGATGAGTTGGTGTAAGTTGAGGCATCTCCCCAACTACCTGTGAATGTAAGCTTCACTTTTGCGCCGACCAAAGGATGTTGTTTGCCTGCATCATCTGTCCACTTCAGATAGCCATAAACTTTTCCACCTGCAATGACCCGGTTCGGGCCGCCTGCGGTGTCTTTGAAATCGGCCGTGGGTCCTCTATCTTCCGCTTCGATTGAATCATTATCCATGTATTGATGTCCGGGAAGTTCGTTTAGCAAAGCCAAAGCAGAATACTTTGATATACAGGAAATGGCGTAATTTCCGTTTTGTCCTTTCATGGAATAGATGGTTCCATTGGCTTTTATTCCGTCATTTTCGAATTCTATTGCCAAGCAGCCGTCAACGGAAGGCAGTTTGCAGGAAAATGCAAAGGTTCCTTTGCTAAAGCTCATTTCGTCTAATGTGATATTTCCAGACGTTTTCAGTATGGGCTTTGACTGATAATCGGTTGTGATTTTGAATTTGAAATACTCACTTTCCGTAATGATCCCATTACCAAAATCAAAAGCAATCTTGGCTGCCGTATCTTCGTTGTTTTCCACACATGATGAATTGAAGGTTTGCTTTGGCTGGTTCGATTCTTCCCTGATTCCGTCATGCATTGTTCCGCCGTTAAATCCCAGTAAGGAGATCACGGCAAGTGTCAGAAGTTTATTCATTAATGTTTTCCTTTTTCTCGGGCTCCAAAAATTCTATGAGTCCATCTTTTAGAACGTACCTGATCGATCTTTTGTCATAACATTCAACCTTGTTGTTTTCCTTGCCGTATGCGGTTTCGTGGCCGTCGACAAAGACTGAGGCAAAGGTGTCTCCATCTAGTGGTTCTATAGTGAATGTATACAATAAGATGCCTGCGCTTTCATATCCGGATAAATCGTCATAGGCTACAACATCCATGATCGAATTCTCTTTCGAGTAGAATTGTCTGCCGAAGAAATATGAGATTTCATGTTCTGAACTGAAGATTTCCTTTTCGGAAATGGTCTTTCCTGAAGAGTTTGAAATGACTGTTCTTTTTAAGGCCAAACTCAGTGTCTGCTGCTTTGAAAACGTAAATGAGTCCCAATCGGTGGTATGGTAATTTCCAAAGAACACTTCCAGGTTTTTCACCTTCTCTGCCTTTGTGTCGGTTCTGATCATTGTTTCGAACTGTGTCTCATAAGGTCTTACGAAAGCGTTGTCTGAATCCCGATTGAATCCGATTTCGATTGTTCTCGGCCTGCTGTCTAAGAGGCTGATCGGAATCAAGATTGCCAAAAGGACTGCTGCCATAGCCATGCAGGAAGAAAGAATAAGAAAAGGCTTTTCCTTAAAGAAGTGCATTTTTCTTTCTTTCTGCTTTTCGATTCTTTCAAAGGCTTTGTCGAAATCAAAAGTTGGGACCTTTATCGATTTCTTTGATTCTTTGATTCTTTCATCGATTGTCATTTTCTTTTTCTCCTTCCAATAGGGTCTTCAAATATTCCCTTCCTCTCTGAAGCCTTTTTCTTACGGCTTCCTCCGAGATGAACAGAAGCGAGGCGATCTCCTTTACTGTCATGTCGCCATAATAGAAAAAACGGATAGGCTCCTGATATTTTTTAGGAATCTTCGAAAGTGAAAGGAGGATTATGTCTTCATTTTCATAAAGTTCGGCTCTCTTCCCGTCTTGGCTTCTCATCGTCTCGTATTGCCTCTGCGCTTCGCTTGTCCTTTTCTCTTTGCGGATAATGTCAAGACATCTGTTCCTCGTTGTCTTCAATAGGAATGATTTGATGTTTCTGCTGTCTTTCGGCGTATGGAAATAGAATTCGAGGAAGATGTCCTGTGCGATGTCCTCTGCCACCTCCTTTCTTTTCACGTAGGAGAAGGCAAAACGATAAATATCGGGATAGAATTCTCGGTAAACTGACTCAAAATAATCATCATCTTGTCTCATCCTTGAAATCTCCTTTCATATATACAACGTCTGGTAAAGACGAAAGGTGACAGAAAACATAAAAAGTTTTTCGATTAATGGAGAATAGTGTTGGTCATATTTTTTCTTTATGACATTTTTCTTCTTCTTTTTCGGGAAATATACCGTTTTTTCTGATTTTATGATCTTTGACAGCAGAATACGTATTCCGAGTTCCTCTCCGTATTTGGAATTCAGCCAGGCCTTATAAGAGATGAAGCAGAGCCTATCATCCAGACCAGATGCCTTCGTACCCGGGTGCTTCCTCATCTCATTGACAAGAAGCGCGGAATAATCGTTTATCGGCTTCATGAGCTTCAGCGATTCCTTTGTCTTCGGAATGGACTTCACGACCTTGTCCTTGAGCTTCTCATTCCGGATCAGAACCTTATGGGATTTGTCCGCGTCATGGACAAGGAGGGTGACATCATCCATCCTTCCGGAAAAGCAGCACAGGATGCTCAGTACGTCGACCTTCCCGGTCTTCATGACCCTGCAGAACATCGTTCCGTGTTCATCGTATCCAATACAAACGCATGCATTGGAAAAACCGAGTCCTGACTTCCGGCATTCGTCTTCTTCCTTCGATGTCCCTTTCCCGTTCGCAAAATGGAAATACACCTCATCGATCCAGGTCTTCCCTTTGAATTGGGCCTTGTCGATCCATGCCGTGGCAATGGAAAACGCCCTTTTTTGCCATAGAATCACGGTTTTCGGTGAAAGACCGATTATGACACAGCAGGATTTAACGGAGAGGTCCAGATAGATGCATTTGGCAAGATCGAGAAGTTCGGAGGCCGTCAGCTTCGAGGAGTGGAGATTCTTGCCATCGGAAACGACGTATATCTTTCCGCACTTCTTGCATCTGTAACGCTGGATACCCTGTCTTGTTTTTCCGTATCTTGAGTATTCCAAGCAGTGACAGTAAGGACATTCCGCTGATATTCTCGATTCTCGCGAAGATAGTCCCTCTTTCTCGAAGGTGTGCTTCTTTCTTTCCTTCTTTGTCTCGGTTCTTTGGAGATTCTGTTTATCGAAAAGCTCATCGACGGAAAGACCAGCATACCTCTCCGAGTATGCAGAAAAACTCTTTTTCTTCATTGGCGACAATTCCCTCTGATATCAGTGGGAAGACTACGAGGGAATCAGTCGCCAAACTTACCTAAGATAGTCTTCCCACTGACATCACCTAAGTTTGGCAGAAAATATTGTATCAAAAAAGTGGAGAAAGTGGGTATAACGACCAACACTATTCTCCATTAATCGAAATATACAATGTATACAAGAAGCTGAAATTCAAGGAACCAGAATTGGACGATCAGCACGACTTTTTCCTGATTACTCTATACGATATGCTTGGTGAAAAGAATAATAGTGTGATACTCAACGGGAAGTATGATGAAGCAATATTAACCTTCTGCAATGGTGTCGCGCATTCTAGGGAAGAAATTCAGACACACATAGGATATAAAAGCAGAAGTCATTTTATGTCTAATGTATTAAAACCACTGCTAGAAGCCGGCACATTGAAAACGACCACGAATAGCAAATCAAAACACACAAAATATATAGCGACCATTAAGATAGACTAATGCCTAAATGTTTCTG
>ERZ808286.1549-NODE-1549-length-11197-cov-4.634805_pt1 | contig 11197 bp, 4 predicted proteins | sample MGYA00521276_ERZ808286 | MGnify/ENA primary metagenome ERZ808286 (study PRJEB31516, sample SAMN03275607) | gut metagenome | biome: mammalia-associated habitat; material: feces | host: Papio cynocephalus | place: Kenya | collected 2012-08-01 ... | reverse complement strand
ATGACTGGCTTTTCGGTAGGGTAGATACCCTTGATGACAACGTTGGTCTTCAAGGCTGCTGATGAGGTGGTTCCGTCATCTTCAGCTGCTGGAATCTGATACGTTCCAGGCATTAAGGCAAATACTTCGCCATCTGTGGCCTTTGTGAGAAGACTCTTCAGGTTGTCGCCTTCCTTTACTACGGTAGCGCCATTGAGGTCGGCGATGGTCTTGAAGCTCTTGCTTCCACGCTCACGCTCTCCAAAGTAGAGCTTGCCAACATAGTCTGTCTCTGGACTAAGGCCAGCTACAGTTGCCTTTCCTGCCGCCTTATCCTCATCTGTCAAGGTGTATGTGGTGACAAGTGCTCCAGCCTTGGTGAAGATTTTGATGCTTGTTACGTCTGCTTCACCTGCTGGCCAACTCAAATCCACGGTCTTGTCGGCTACATCTTGTGTCTTCATCGACTTGAAGATTTGCTGTGCGTTGGTGCGGAAATATACGTTGCTCCACTTAGAGTTGCGGCTTGTGTTATTCTCGTCGAGAGCCATCACGCGTGCAGAGTACTTGGTGTCGTAATCCAAGCCTGACAGAGTGTAAGGGATGCTTTCTGCACCGATTCCTGTCAGAGTTTTAACGGGGGAACCTTCGAAAGTCAAGCTATCATTGGCAAACAGTTCGATGGTGTATGATGTTGCACCTGCTGATTGTGTCCAGTCCAGCTTGGCAGATGTCTCTGTCACATTGCTGGATTCCAATCCTACAGGGGCAAAGTTGCGGTCGAAGACGAGGCTGGTCACCTCGTCGGCAACGTCACCGCAGGATGTCAGGGCTACGGTAGATAGCCCCAACATACATGCTGTTAATATATTAATCTTTTTCATTGTTTCAGATGTTTTATTAAAGTCTGAGAACTTTTCAGATAACGTTTAAATGTTTAGTCAGACAATTGTCCGTAGTTACCGTCGTTGTTGAGGTAGCCGTTAGACTTGTCGATGAATGTCTTCCAGATAGGCCACAAGCAGTGGGTACTTGGTTGCTCTACGTAGAGGCCGTTGATGTAGTCATCGGTCAAGATGTTTGCGCCATTGCTAACAAACCAGTTCTTGTTTTCCCATCCAGCTTCTTTCAACTCCTTGATCTTGTCTGCGTTGTCCTCGCCCTTGTTGAGACCGTATAGCTTCAAGGTCTCTCCATCGGTGTCGAGCGTGTAGTAAACCTTGTCAGGAAGACCAGCGTATTCGCCTTGGCGGTTGGCGAGGTCAGTGAGTTTCTGCTTAGCCTCTGCCATCTTGGTGTCGATGATTCCCCAACGGATGAGGTCTGCCTTACGAAGCTGCTCGCCAGCGAACTCCAAGCCACGCTGCTCGATGATTCCCTGCTGGAAAGCCTCCTTACTTGCGCAGTACTTAGCCTGCAACTCGCTCACCTTAGCAGCTGGCAATACGCGAGCCAACACAGGCTTCAAGTAGTTCCAAGCTGTAGAAGTATTGCCCAGCTGGTTTTCAGCCTCGGCAGCCATCATATATACGTCGGCGAGACGCATATACTGGAAGTTTACACCATCGTCGTTGGTAGAAGTTACGATACGCTTCATCCACTCGTAGCGCAACTTACCGAAGCACCACTGTGAAATTTTGCGCAACTGCTGGTGAGATTTGCCGTTGGTCAACTCCTTGCTCCACTCGTAAGGTACGCAAGTAATGTCGCGACGTGCATCCTCAGCGTCATAGTCGTAGTACAAATATGGAGTAGGACCATTCACACCACCCTGTGCTTGCTGGGTGTATTGGTCTTTGGCCTGGTGCTTGACGCCCCAGGTGTAGAGTACACGGCCACGACCCTCAGAGAATGGGATTTCCCAGATGCTTTCGCCACCGGCTGTTACGTTGTCCTCGCAGAGCTTGGTGAAGTTCTCCTTGAAGCCGCCGAGCTTGTTGTAGCCAGCGTTGATGATGTCCTCGCACTCTTCCTTGGCGATTTGGTACATCTTCTCAGGAGCCAACTCAGGGTCCTTGCTCAGACGATAGCCGTCGCCACGGAGACCATAGCCGCCAGCGTAGAGGGCGATGCGGGCACGTAGAGCCTTGACGAAGCTCTTGCTCACACGCTCTGTGGTCTTGGTGATACTGTTCTCGTTAGGCCAGTAGCAGTAGTTTTCTGCTTCCTTGAGGTCGGCGAGCAACACCTTGTAGATTGAGTCGCGGTTGCAACGAGGCATGTAAATGTTGTCGTTGTTGTTAGGAGCGAAGCGAGCTGGCACGTCGCCCCAAGCCTTGGTCAAGTCGTTGTAGATAACGGCACGCAAGGTGAGTGCTTCGCCGAGCAACTGGGCCATGTTCTTGTTGTTCTCGATGTTGCCATACTGGCGGATTCCCTCGATGGCGAGGTTGGCGCGCTCGATTCCCTCATAGAACTTAGCGTAGGCGTTGTTGTCTGTGTTCATCTGTGCGTTGCTCTCGCTTGGAGCATAGTTTACCAAGTTTTGCTTGTCTTCGTTCTTGCCGGCGAATGAAGGAGCTGTTCCACTAGGAACCTCCACGTCGGTGTTCAGTCCGTACCAAGGCAAGAAACGTCCACGATAAGAGTTGGTCTCGCCGAAAGACTGGTGGATTGACATTACCTCGGCTTCAGCCAGCGAATAGACTGAATAGACTGAGGAACCGTCAAGAGTTGACTGAGTCGGAGCCTCCATGTCGCAAGATGTCATTCCGGCAACCAGAGCCATGGAGAATATTGATAGTTTTATATAATTTTTCATATTCGATAATTCCTCTTTAATGTTAGAAATTCAAATTTACACCCACCAAGAATGTGCGGCTTCTTGGATAACCAGAGTAGTCAACGCTTGGTGTGAGGGCTGTCTTTGTGATACAGTCTGCCTCTGGGTCGAAGCCAGAGTAGCCTGTGATGGTGAATACATTGTAAGCTGTCACGTAGAAGCGCAGGTTTTGGATGCCCACCTTCTGTGTGAGTGTCTTAGGCAATGTATAACCCAATGACAGGGTGTTCAAGCGGAGGAATGAAGCGTCTTCGATGGCCCAGTCGGTGAGGACCATCTTGCTCATATATGGTGACCACATGGTGGTGTTGGTGTTCAGCTCTGCCAAGCGCACAGGGTCGTTGCTCAAGAGACCTGTCTCTGGGTCGAGGTTGGTCCAGCGCTTGCCGTCTGCCATGATGGTGCTCATGTTGCGGTACTGATACTTACCTGTGGAAGTCCACTCTATCTTGTTGGCGTTATACACCTTGTTGCCGATGGAGTAGTTGAAGTTTGCGCTCAGGTCGAATCCGAATGCGTGTGCATTGAGCGAGAAACCACCGAATGCCTTAGGGTTCACGTCGCCGATGATGGTGTTGTCCTCGTCGGTGATGATGTGGTCGCCGTTCTGGTCTTTCAGTTTGAGCGAACCTGGGCGGATGGTGCCTACTACGCTGCTACAGTCGGTTACGCCTTCCTTCAATGTCCAAGTCTTGCTAGCCTCGTCGTAACCAGAGAAGTCGCTTACCTCGTAGCGTCCGTTGCCGTCAAGCTGGTAGCCGCGAATCTGTCCCAATGGCTGGCCTACTGCAATCCAGTAGTCCTGTCCGATTTCTGTGGAAGCCCAGCGAGAGTCCTGGCCGAAGTCGTTCATGATGCCGAGGCTCTTCACCTTGTTCTTGTTGAAACCGATGTTACCTGCCAAGTCGATTCCCCAGTTCTTCTTTTCGATGGCGTGCCATGTGAATGAGAACTCAAGACCCTTGTTCTCGGTCTTACCCATGTTGCGGTACTGGGTGTCGTAGCCTGTACCTGCCACAGGGAATTCGATGAGCAAGTCTTTGGTGGTGTTCAAGTATGCTTCCACGCTACCGTTCAACTTGCCTCCAAAGAGAGTGAAGTCGAGACCGATGTTACGGGTGATGGTAGTTTCCCATTTCAAGTCTGGGTTAGCCATAGTCTTGGATGGTGCCCAGTAGTTGGCGAATCCATTAATCCAAGTTGTCGCCTTGTTCTCGTAAGCTTGTACGAGCTGACCTACAGGGATATTGTTGTTACCAGCGGTACCATAGCTCAAGCGGAGCTTCAAGTCGTCGAGCCATCCCTTGGTACCCTTCATGAATGGCTCAGAAGAGATACGCCAAGCAAAGGCTGCTGATGGGAAGTAGCCCCAACGATTCTCCTTGGAGAACTTAGAGGAAGCATCGGCACGGAAGGTTGCGCTCAGCAGATAGCGATCCAAGTAATTATAGTTGGCACGACCGAAGAATGACAACAGCTTGTCGTCTGCGCTGTAAGCATCGTCGATGGTGTATGGAGTACCCTGAGAAGTAAGCTTCCATGCAGTCTCAGAGTTATAGTCAACAGGGAATCCGTGAACCTCGTCCATGTTCTCACGCTTCTTGGTAATCACATACTCGTGACCCAACAAGAGGTTGAGGCTGTGGTCGTTGTTGTTGAACAACTTCTTGAAGTCGTAGCTGATGGTGTTGGTGCTGCGGAAACGATGGCGGTCGGTCTGGGTGAGACGGATGGCTGGATGGTTCTGGTTGTCGCCTGTAGGTACGTTCTTTACATAATAGGTGGTCAAACCCCAGAAACGCTTGTCGTACTGGTTGTAGTAGTCGTAACCGAACTCAGTCTTGAGCTTCAGGTTGTCGAGTACTTCCCATCCGAAGGAACCGCCCAAGTTCAAGTTCTTGCGCTCCTTCTTGCGGTCGTTGTCGTAAGCTGATGTGATAGGGTTGTAGAGGTTGCCCAGGTCATCGTCGTCTGCACCTACGGTAGGATCCATGTTAGCTACTGGCAGAGGGTAGTAGATGACAGAGTACTTCAGACGGCGGTCGGTGTCATAAACTCCGGCAGCCTCATTGGCTCCACCACCGGTTACGTTGGTCATATCGTAACGCACCTGGAAGTCGAGTGTTGTACGTTTGGTTGGCTTGGTGTTCAATTTCAAGCCGAAGTTGTCACGCTTGTAGCCAGAGTTCACCATGATGGCCTTGTCGTTCATGTGTGCATAGCTGAAAGCATACTTGATGTTGTCGGAACCGCCCGTGATGTTCAAGTTGTGGTTGAATGTGTGGCCAGTTCTACCGTATGTCAAGTCTTGCCAGTCGTTGGTAACGCCTGTGCTATACATGTCCATGTCCTGGTACTCGCCGAAGTAGTCGGTGTAAGAGCTAATTTTGCTTGGGTCGTTGTTGTTCTTGAGGAGTGCCAGCTCGTACTGCCACTTCACGTAGTCGCGGTCGCCCAAAACGTCTTGCTTGTTGGCGAGTTTCTTCCAGCTGTAGTAAGCGTTGTAGCTCACGTTCACCTTGCCGCTCTTACCACTCTTGGTGGTTACGAGGATTACACCGTTGGCACCACGAGAACCATAGATGGCTGTGGATGAAGCATCCTTCAATACGGTAATGTCTTCGATTTCGTTGGCAGGGATGTTGCTGATGTCGTCAACAGGGAATCCATCGACTACATACAATGGGTCGTTGCTCTGTGTGATGGAACCACCACCACGTACACGGATTTTCACGGTTGCGTCAGGAGAACCCTCGCCTGTAGTAATCTGCACACCAGGCATTTTACCCGTCAAGGCCTCTGAAGCATTGGCAACAGGAACTGCAGCCAAGGTCTCGCTGTTTACGGTTGCTACGGAACCCGTCAAGTCTTTCTTCTTCACTGAGCCGTAACCGATTACCACCACGTCGTTGAGCGAGGTAGCGTCGTCTTCCAGCTTCACGTTGATGGTTGACTTGCCAGATACGTTTACCACCTGAGGTTTCATACCTACGTACGAAATCTTCAGTTTCTTACTGTTGCCTTTCAGTGTGATAACGAAGTTACCATCAATATCAGTTACGCCACCATTGCTGCCTGTACCTTCTTCGAGTACGGATGCGCCGATGATAGGCTCGCCTGTATTGTCGGTTACATTACCTTTGATTACTGTTTGCGCAAAACCATTGGCCGACATGGTCAAAGTTGCGGCAACAAGCGCAAATCTTAGATTTTTCAATTTACCAGACATACACTTATAGGTTAGATTTATATTATAATTGTTTGTTCTTAATAATTCGTTTGTTTTTGTTTATTCAACTTTGTTTGCAATATTAGGGTTAGCTTTTAGCGTCCTTTTTATGCATTGTTAGTTTTCTGAGTGCAAATGTATTAAAAAAAAATGAAAAACGTTCACGTTAGTTGTTAAAAACTTACGTAAACGTTTTCTTTTTTGCATTTTTCTGTGCAATTACTTAATAATCTTGTCGATGATGGTCTTGTCGCCCTTGAACGTCATCTTGCGAATGCTCACTCCTTTGCTGGGCAAGCTCATCTTGCTGCCGTCGAGGCTGAAATACTCGGTTTTCAGCAGTTCTTGGGGTTGCACGGTTGCCACGTCCTTGATAGCTGTGGTAGGCGTATAGGCAGGGTAGTATTCATCCACGGCTTCCTCAGCGTCGGCGTTCTCGGCTTTCACGATGTGCTCTACCAGTGAGTTTGCATACACCTCTATGTTCGTGTAGTATCCCTTTTTGTCGAGCGAGTGGGCGAGAGCGTCGGATGGGTCGTCGGGGTTCAGACCGTTCGCTTTTTCCCAGTCGTCTGGGATTCCGTCGCCGTCTGTGTCGAAGTTGTCTGGATGGGCGGCGGTAGGGAAGTTGTCTTCGGTGTATCCGTTGACATCTGATACGAGGTCGATGATTCCGGGCGATTGGGTGATGCTTCCCTTGTAGGTGGCAGTTCCCGTCTTGGTCTCTTCCATGTATCTTGCGTCGATTTCGTCGCGGTAGAGCGATGCGCCTGCGTTGGCGAGCACTTTCTCGTAGGCTTGCTTGGCGGTGTGGGTGGTGATGGTGCCCGATGGAGCTGGCGTGTCCATCTTGATTTTCACGCACGATACGCCGTCGATGGTTACGTGCTCCACCTTGTCGCCGTAGAAGTTGTTTTCGTCGGCTGAGTATTCCTCGCCGTTCAGCTCGTGGGTGCCGCTGTCGTATTTCACGCCCTTCCAGTCTTGGTTCTCTGTCACCTTGCCTTGGGTGGTCTCGGTGGTGTTGCCCTCGATGTAGTAGCGGCTGGTCATGTTGTAGTATTCAGGGTGGCTAGAGTCGGAGTTTCCCTTTTCCGATACGGTTACGAGGGTGATTACTCCCTGGTTGCCACGCTCCTTGCCGTTGGTTACGCTCACTTTCATTCCGTTGAGGGTGGTGGAAGAGAGACCTTGGCTCGGTCCAGCCTTATAGTAATTGTTGACGATGTTCACCTGTCCGCCGCCAGGACCGCCGTAACAGGTGCCTTGTGCGTTGTACATCACGCAGTTGCGGAAGTCCACGTTCTCTGCCTGCACAGGGTTCTCCCATTTGTAGGTGTCGTAGTCGTAGTTGTCGGTGTAGCCTTTCCAGTCGTAGCGTGCCCCGTTGAAGCGAGGTCCACGGTTCTGCACATGGGCGATGAGGTTGTGGTGGAAGCTAGCCAGCTTTCCGCCCCAGATGCCTCCGTAGCCGTGTGCTCCCTTGCTGTGGCCCGGATTGGTGAGACTTTCTGCCACGGTACACCATTGCATGGTGAAGTTGTTGTTGTCGTAGAAGGAAGCCACCTCGTCGATGCTCCAACTGAAGGAACAGTGGTCTAGGATGATTCCCGTCTCGTTGTGCTGCCAGGAGGCGTCTGCTCCGTCGTTGATGTTCTTTTCCTGTCCACGACGGATGCGGATGAATCGGATGATGTTGTTGCTCTTGGGGCGCACGGTGTAGTAGCGCAGGGTGATTCCTGGAGAGGGGGCGGTCTGTCCGAGGATGGTGGTGTTGGCTCCGATGGTGAGGTCGGATGCGAGGGGAATGACTCCTGCCACGTCGAATACGATGATTTTCTTGTCGTTTCCCTTCACGGCCTCACGCAGCGATCCTTCGCCCTTGTCGTTGAGGTTGGTTACATGGATGATTTCTCCTCCTCTTCCGCCCGTCACGTATCTGCCGTGGCCTTCTGCTCCTGGGAAGGCAGGGGCTTGTGCCAAGGCAGCAACACTGGTGAGTGCTGCTGCCAAGGTTATGAATGTTCGTTTCTGGTTCATTGTTTGTTTCTGGTTCATTGTTTTAAAATAGTTAGTTTGTTCTTTTGAAAATTCATTTTGACACAAATGACTTTGACACAAATGACACGCTTGCGAATTTGCTACGTTCCTTTTAGCGGATTACAAATCCGCAATAGTTACCCAAGCACCGTCGGATTGCAAATCCGACGGAACTGTAGCGTGGGTGCAAATCCGACGGAACTGTGCGTGGGTGCAATTCGACGGAACTGTAGCGTGGGTGCAATTCGACGGAACTGTAGCGTGGGGTGACACGCGAAAAGCGTGGGGAAGTTATTTGAGCAAAGCCTTTGCGAATGAATTACTTCACTTCCAAGCCTTGCTGCTCCATTTCGAGGCTCGCCCAGATGAATGGACCCACGCCCTTGGCGTCGTTGTCGCGGATAGGCTCGCTGATGTAGTATTCGAAACTGCCGTCGCGGCGGAAGTTAGGCTTCTTGACGTTTGGACCAGGACCAGGACCCAGGCCGCTCACCTCGCAGCAGCGTGTCAGGCTGATGGTCTTGTCGGGGTTCACCTTGATGAATTGCTTGACGATTCCGTTGTACGCCTTCACGCCCGCCTTCTTGAATTTCTCTGGCAGGTAGCCCTTGCGGTAGCCTTTCAGCATCACGTAGGCAAACATGCTGCTGGCGGTGCTCTCCAGGTAGTTGCGAGGGTCCTCTACGTCCATCACATCGTACCATACGCCAGTCTTCTTGTCCTGGTACTTCAGTACGCTCTCCATCGCCTTGTTGAGCAGGGTGACAACCTCGCCTCTTCGTGCGTAGTCTTCGGGCATTGCTTCCAGGCATTCGGTCATCGCCATCACGTACCATCCCAAGGCTCTCGCCCAGGTGTGCTGGCTCTTGCCGTTCTGCTTGTCTGCCCAGAATTGCTGGTGGGTCTCGTCCCAGGCGTGCTTCCAGAGCTGCGTCTTCTCGTCGTAGGTGCGCTGGTCGGTCTTGATGATTTGATCTACAGCGTCGTCCAAGATTTTCTTCGCCTTCTTCGGCTTCAGGTTCTGTACGGCGTAGTTGCAGTAGAATGGCAGACCCATGAAGATGCCGTCGAGCCAAACTTGGTTAGCGTAGATGGCCTTGTGCCAATACACGCCTTCTTGGGTGCGAGGCTGGTTTTGCAGTTGCTTGAAGAGGGTCTTCAGCGCCAGCTCGTTGCCCTTGGTAGGGAAGAGGTTCTGCATGCGGAGGATGAACTTCGCCGTGCGCACGTTGTCGAGGTTGAAGTCCTCGTATTTATAGCCGGTGATGTTTCCCTTTTCGTCTATCATCTTGGCAGGATACTCCTGCAGGTACTTGATGATGCTTTCCAGCTCTTCGGGGGATGCGTTCTTTCCGCTCTCGGCAGAAGCATTCTTTCTGCTCTCGTCTAAAACAATCTTTTCGCCTGCAGTTTCCTTCGTTGCATTCTCCTTGTTTTTCTCCTTATAATATAAATAGGTGTCGAGCATTCCCTCCATTTCGATTCCCATCACGTAGCTCCATCTAGGCTTCTTGGGCGAGAAGTCGAGGTTGTAGGGGTGTGGTGTGCGCTTCATTTCGCTCAGGGTGAGCCACTCTGAGAAGTTTTGGTAAGGGCGGTCGGCCTTGCTGAGGATGAGCGAACCATTGATGATGAGGTTGTCGAACTTCACGTTCTTGGTCTTGCCCGTAATCTTTACGGGTTCTTTCTGTACGCCGTCGAAGTTACAGTTTTTGATGTGGATGTCGGTTACGTTCTCCACCTCGTTTCTACCTACGATGAGCACGCCGTAGTTGCTCTTCTTGCAGGTTACGTCTTCCACGCTCACGTCCTTCACGGTAGGTTCGAATCCACGGTAGCATATTTCCTTGGGCTCGTAGTCGAGGTTGATTTTCACCACGGCTTCCTTGCATTGTCCCACGGTAATCTTTCTCATGTTGATGTTTTGGATGAGTCCGCCTCGGCAGTTGTTGGTCTTGATGCGTAGGATGCGCTCCAGGTTAGGCGAGTCCATCACGCAGTTTTCCGCATATACGTTCTCGCATCCGCCCGAGATTTCTGAGCCGATGACCACTCCTCCGTGTCCATCTTGCATTTCGCAGTTGCGGATGATGATGTTCTTGGAAGGTTGGTTCCAGAGTCTGCCGTCGTTGTTTCGTCCGCTCTTGATGGCGATGCAGTCGTCGCCGGTGTGGAAGACGCAGTTTTCGATGAGCACGTTCTCGCACGCCTCTGGGTCGCATCCGTCTCCGTTAGGTCCCTCGTTCCAGATGGTTACACCCTTCACTGTGATGTTCTTGCAGAGCAATGGGTGGATTACCCAGAATGGGGAGTTGAGCAGTTTTACGTCTTTGATGAGGATTCGCTCGCTTCTCACGAAGTTGATGAGCTGTGGGCGGAGTCCCTGTCCCAGTCCGAACTTGCGCTCGTCGAAGGCCACGCCGTCTTCGGCTTGTTTCAGCAGTCGGGCGCGTGAGCCTAGGTTCTGCGCCTCCTTGGTTTCTCCCTCCTTGTATCCGAAGATGCTCTTGCCGCACATCTTCCACCAGGTCTCGTTGCTTCCGCCTCCGTCGATGGTTCCCTTGCCGGTGATGGCGATGTCGGTGGCCTTGTAGGCGTAGATGCAAGGTGAGTAGTTCCAGCACGCCAGTCCTTCCCACGAGGTGCGCACCAGTGGGTAGAGCTTGGTGTCGAAAGCGAAGCGGAGGATTGCGCCCTCAGCCAGGTTCAGCTCCACGTGGCTTTTCAGCTCGATGGCTCCCGTGTTCCAGGTTCCCGCTGGGATTACCACTTGTCCGCCTCCCTTCTTCGATACGAGGCTGATGAGTCGGTTGATGGCTTTTTGGTTTTGCGCCGCTGTGTTGGTGGTCTTGGCGCCAAACTTCGAGATGTCGTACTTCTTGGGTGCCGACTGTAGGTTTGGCAACTGGATGCTTTGCTCGATGCGCTTGTATTCCTCATCGTTCCATCCTGCTGCATAGCCACATACAGGGATGAGCAAAGCCAACAATACTGTCTTTAAAATTCGGTTCATTGTTTGTTTCAGAGATTAAGTTATAAAATGTATATATATGATGTTACTTTTGTTTGTTGTAGATTTATTTGCGAAGAAACTTCTTTTATGTTTGCGAAGAACTTCTTTTATGTTTGCGAAGAAACTTCTTTTATGTTTGCGAAGAAACTTCTTT
>ERZ808286.1546-NODE-1546-length-11214-cov-3.064432_pt1 | contig 11214 bp, 8 predicted proteins | sample MGYA00521276_ERZ808286 | MGnify/ENA primary metagenome ERZ808286 (study PRJEB31516, sample SAMN03275607) | gut metagenome | biome: mammalia-associated habitat; material: feces | host: Papio cynocephalus | place: Kenya | collected 2012-08-01 ... | reverse complement strand
GCATTGATAATGTCATTAAATAATGTACCTTCGTAAGTACCTTCACCCATATCCTCTTTTGAAAGATTAAACAATACGCTTTTGAATAAATCTGAAATATTGATAAAATCTTTGTCCGATTTTGTTTTTATATACAAATTTGTATTCTTTTCATAATCAAAATCTTTTAAGTATAAAATATCACCAGATTTTGAGCCATATCTAACTTTTACACCGTAGATTTCATCCGGATTCTCTGGATTATCGTCTACAGATTCAAATTGAATTAATGATGACAATGTTGGAGTTGTTTTATTTGATAATTGTCTTAGAACTTCATTCCTAGTTAAATCTGAAAATTCAATATAAATATCTTCATCAATAGGTTGACTTGTTTCTTCATCCAAAAATGCTATAACTTGTCTACCATCCCCATTTTTAATTATTTCTGGATTTTCTTTAGTCATAATTTCTTCTCCTGATTAAAATCGCTCTTTTCTCTGCTAATTGATATCTAATATTATAAAATGCATAAAAATCTTAAACAATTTTGAAAGCGTTTATTTTACTTATCTTAATATACATTATGTTGTTATAATTCTTAATACAAGCCTTATTTTGTTTGATTTTGCCACTTGTTACCGTTAGTATGATTATACTAGCGAAGTATATATAAAATAAGATGAAAAGAATAATAGCACTTTTTGTTTGGGGGTTGTTTGCTATTGCTTTTTCGCAACCGGTGTATGCGATAGTAGAAGACACCAACACAAAAAGTTTAGATGATAAAACCGAAAAGAAAGCAATTGAAAATCTTGAGTTTGAGGATATTTTGACAAAAGCTCAAGAACATTCTTACGACCTTAAAATTGCAGATTTTAACACCTTAATCGCCAAGCAAGAAATTCGTTCTGCTCGTTCTGAATACTTTCCTAAATTAGGCGTATCTATTGGACAAGAATATACAAAAAACTTTAAAGACCTTGCGACATCATCTGTTGCATCTGTTGGTGACAATTTCATTAACCCATATACTCGCTTTCAATCAGTTATGGGGGTAACTTTAACCTACAACATCTTTGATTTTGGTGTTAGAGGCGGAACATTAAAAGCCTCTAAAGAAGAAGTTAGTGCAAAAGAATATGAACATCAAGAAAAATTACAAGAACTTTGTTTGAATGTTCTAGATACTTATTCCAAACTACTTCTTTATCAAAAACAACTAGATTTATATACAAAAATGTTAGCGCTTGAAGAAAATAATCTAGCCCTAAGAAAACGCTTATTTGAAGCAAAAGAAATCTCAAAAATAGAACTTGATGACGAAGAAATAAAGGTAAATAAGATAAAATCTCAAATTTCTGAGTTAAATTCCATTATGGCAGAAACTCTTAATTGGCTAGAATTTTACACCGGTGAAACCTACAACGCAAAGAAATTAAAGTTTGCCAACATTAAAAAATCTGATTTTGATGTAAATTCTTTCCACGATTACACAAAAATCGCCATTTGGAAGAAAAATGAAAAATTAATTAAGCAAAAAGAATATCAACTTTACGTTGCCAAAAGAATGAATTATCCAAAAATCAACGCTTACTCAAGATACTATTTTTACGGTTCTGACCCTAAAAGTTATGGGGACAACTACAAGGATATTGGTCCGTCAAACTTTACTGTTGGCGCATCAGCTAACATGATGCTTTTTGACGGTATGAAGAACAGGGCAAATATTCAAAGAACAAACTTGGAATTACAACAATTGAATGTTCAAAGAGATAAAGAAATTGCAACTTTTGCAACTAGACTTGCAACAATGCGTTCAAACCTAATTTATCTTGATGAACAAATATCAATAAATACAAACTCTTTAAACTCTATAAAGAGCAAAGAAAAATCTAACCAAAGACTTGTTGCTAAAAAATTAATATCACCAATGGATTTGAACGATACAAAAATTGAGCTTTTACAACAAGAAATAGAATTAGAAAAAAATAAAATTACAGCAACCTCAATAAAAAGAGGTATACAAATTCTTACAGACTACAAGGATTAAACAATGGAAGCAAGACAAGAAAAGGTAAATACAGGTTTAGTATCACTAGAAATTATTGCGCGAATGAATAATGTCGATATTGATATGCGTTCAATCGTTCGTGAATACGCAATCTCAAGCGTTGATATTACACCAGAAGAATTAATCAGAATTGCAAAAAATAAAGGGTTTAAGGTTAAATTAAAGAAAAATTTAAAAATAAAAGATTTTCCTAAAAATTATCCACTTCCAGCAATCGTTCAATTAAAAAACGAGGATTATCGCGTAATTTTAGGCATAAAGTACGAAGAAAACAAAGTTTTGACGCTAAAACCACTTTCTAGCCAACCTGAAGTTCGAGATATTGACGAATTTCAAGAAGAAATAAAAGATTTCATATTAGTTTTGAGCCACAAAGCAAACGTTACTGATGTAAAATTCGGTTTTAAATGGTTCTTTAATGAAATTTACAAGTATAAAAAGATTATTGCTCAAGTGCTATTAGGTTCATTTGTAATTCAATTATTTGGACTTGTAACACCTTTATTTACACAGGTAATTTTGGATAAAGTTCTTGTAAATAGAACTATTTCAACACTTGATGTTTTAGCCTTTGCCTTCGTTGTTGTTGCAATCTTTGAGTTGCTTTTAAATTTATCGAGAAATTACATTTTTATACACACAACAAACAAAATTGATGCAAAATTAGGCGCAAAACTTTTTAAACACTTATTCCAACTTTATTACACCTACTTTGAAACTCGACAAGTTGGTAATATCGCAGCAAGAGTAAGAGAGTTAGATAGAATTAGAGAATTTATTACTGACAAATCTGTTTCAGTACTTATTGATGCGTTCTTCTCACTTGTTTTCTTGGCAATTATGTTTGTTTACAGTCCTAAATTAACCTTTATTTCGCTAGGATTTTTAGCAACAATTGCTGTTATTTACGTGACAATCACTCCAGAATTGAGAGAACGATTAGAAGAAAAATTCCAAATGGGTGCACATTCTAATTCATACCTTGTAGAATCAATTACAGGAGTTCAAACGGTTAAATCTCTTGCGATTGAAGGTTCAATGTTCAAAAAATGGGAGGACAAACTAGGCAAGTATTTAAAATCTAGTTTTAACCTTGCTATTATTGGTAATTTTACAGGTTCAATTTGTGGTTTCTTACAAAAAGGTATGACAATCGCGATTTTGTACGTTGGTGTAATGCTTGTTATTGATAACAAACTTACAATAGGTCAATTAATTGCGTTTCAAATGTTTTCAGGACAATTTAGCGCACCAATGCTACGTTTAGTTGGATTATGGAATGACTTTCAACAAACACTTTTGGCTGTTGATAGAATTGGTGATATCCTGAATAGCCCAATAGAATTGCAATCAAAAAGTGCTATAACTTTAAGTCACGTTAACGGAGATATAAAAGTTGAACATTTATCTTTCCGATACAACGTAGAAGCACCTTATGTTTTAAATGATATTAATTTAGACATTAAAGCTGGACAAAAAATCGGCTTTGTTGGTAGAAGTGGTAGCGGAAAATCGACAATTGCAAAACTTATTCAAAGATTATACTACGCGACACAAGGCACAATTTACATCGATGGAATTGATATACGAAACATCAATCCTGTATGGTTAAGAACAAATATTGGTATAGTTTTACAAGAAAATTATCTATTTTCAGGAACTATCAAAGATAACATTTCCTTGCCTAGACCTAACGTACCAATGGAAGGAATTATTCAAGCTGCAAAAATAGCAGGTGCACACGAATTTATTTCTAAAATGCCTAAAGGTTATGATACAGAGGTTGGCGAACGAGGTTCAAGTCTTTCTGGCGGACAAAAACAACGTATCGCAATTGCAAGAGCATTAATTTCAAATCCAAAAATCTTAATCTTTGATGAAGCAACTTCGGCTCTAGATTACGAATCTGAAAAGATTATTAAAGACAATATGGCAATGATTTCAAGAGGCAGAACTACAATTGTTATCGCTCATAGACTTTCTACAATTAAAGACTGCGATTTGATTGTATGTTTTGATAACGGTCAAATTGTAGAAATTGGAACTCACGAGGAATTATTACAAAAAGATGGTTATTATAAAAAATTATATTTAGCACAAGCAGGTTAGGACAAAATGAATATTTTAGATAAAATTAAAAACTTAATATTACCAAAATCAGACGGAGATGCACACGAATTTCGTCCCCTATTGTCTGAGATTGAAGAAAGACCACTAAATCCAATAGGAAATACTATTTTCTGGCTAATCATAATCTTCATTGTTATTGCTGGATTATGGATGTATTTTGGCAAAGTTGATATTGTTGTAACTGCAAGAGGTATCATTATCCCTAATGGCGAAGAAAAAGTTATTCAGCCATTAGAAAAAGGGATAGTTTCAGAAATAAAAGTTGAAGAAGGTGACTATGTTTCAAAAGGTCAAACTGTTGCCATTGTTTCACCTGCTGAACACGAACCCGAATTAGAACTAAACAATTTACGAGAAGATGAAGCTAGAATTGCCGAACAAATTGCTTCTGATAGAGCAAAATTAGCAGTTGCTAGAGCTTCACAAAACAGATTAAATTCTGTTAGAGATATTATTCCTCAAGCAAGATATGATGAAGTTGCAACACAAGCAACAGAATTATCACACGAAATAAATTCGCTTAACGCATCACTTTCTCAAGTAAGAAATAAAAGAATTCAACTTGAAAAACAAACACAAATATTAACGTCACCAATTGACGGCTATGTAAACAAAGTTCTTATACACACAATCGGTGGAGTTGTAACACCTGCGGAAAAAATTATGACAATTGTTCCGAAAAGTGCAAAAATGGTTGTAAAAGCTCAAGTTTTAAATCAAGATGTAGGCTTTATTGAAGCTGACATGCCTGTTTCTATTAAAATTGATACATATAACTTCCAAAAATATGGCATTTTGAACGGTAAAGTTACACTAGTATCACCAAACAGTATTGAAGACGAAAAGTTAGGTCCAATCTATGAAGTTTATATTGAACCTCAAAACACAACTTTGTTAGTTGAAGGAAAAGAACAGTCAATAAAATTTGGTATGACAACAACAAACGAAATTAAAATCGGCAAACGAAGAATTATTGAATTCTTTATCTACCCATTAATCAAGTACATGGACGAAAGTATTAAAGTAAGATAAAAATCACTTTTTAATAAACGATTTTATGTATTCAATATGTTTTGGCAAAAGCTCTTTCAATTGATAATTGTCAAGAATAACTTGTCTTGCATTATTGCCATATTTTCTCATTTTATCTTTGTTGTCTAATGCATATTCTATTTTTTCAACCTCTTGGTTAACATTGAAGAAATCAAATAATACACCTGTTTTGTTACCCTCCATAAACTCAGTTACAGGCTCTGTATTTGATGCAACAATCGGGCAAGCGCAAGACATCGCATCTAACAACGACCAAGAACAAACAAATGGGTATGTTGCATAGACATGAGCCGATGAAATTCGCAACAAATCAACATATTCATTGAATGGTAAACTTCCAACAAAATGAATTCTTGATAAGTCCAAATCAAGTTTCCCTAGCATAAGTTTTTTATAAGTTGTACCAACAACTTGAGGACCATAACAAACTCTATCTTCGCCACCAATTACAACCTGCATATTTGGACGTTTCTTTTGCAAAATTGAAATTGCTTCCATAAATTGAGGAAAACCTCTATATTCTTCCATTCCGCGAGTTGCATAGGTTACAATTTCATCATTTTTTGTTAAAGTCAAATCTTTATCTTTTACAAAAAATTTTGCATCTTCTTTTGGTGTACAAAAATCTGTATCAACACCATCGTGAAGAACTTCTATTTTATTTTGAAATTCTTTTGGAAATTGTTTCTTTTGAAATTTTGTCGGGCAAATTCCTGCATCACACGAATACAAATCAATTAAAAGATGAGAATTTTTTGTTCTTAACTTTGCTAAATCATCAATACTTGGTTCTTTACCGTCAAATCCGATATCACCACCCTTTGCGTTATAAAACCATTCAAAATAACATATCAAAGGAACATCTGGAAAAATATCCTTCATAAACATAGTTTGTCCCCAAGTATGACCGTATATCACATCAGGTTTAAAACCTTGGTTTTTCAATGTTATAACAGCTTCTGCTGTTGCTTGCGCGTGAATTAAGGATTCTTCTACAAACCTTAAATACCTATGACAATTTTTAGGAATTTCACGTTTCAACTTGTATTGTATTTTAATTATGTTGGGTAAATTCAAAGTACTATTATTAGTCACAAAAACAGCTTTGTTATTTTTATCCTTTGCTAGTTCTGGCGCTATATGCCTGAATTGAGCAGGAAAATTTCTATGTAAAAAAAGAATGTTCATAATCTAATAATAATGTCACAAATTTTCAGAATTTACAAACAGTACTAATCTTATTAATTATTTTGAACAAACTGTTTGCAATAGGCATCTACGTCTAAAGTTTTGCCTGTTGCTTGTTTTAGAAGTTCTTCTTCTGTTTTTGAAGAACCATATTTGAAAATATTATTAAAGAATTTTGCTGTGTCTTTTGATTCGGTAAGTTTTACTTTACCACCTTTTGAGGCTGCATTATACAATTGTTCTGCCATAACTTCACCCTCTGCATAGAAATGATAGTAAGCTGGTGAATGTATAAAGTGGTCAATATCAGTCCATTCTAAAGAACCGTATCTATCGTTATTATATTTTTTACCGCAATCTTTCCAAAGTTTGTTTAAATCTTGGTTAGGGTTTTCGTACATTGCTTTTTCAAATCTATCAACTTGAATGTATGCACGAATATTATCAGCCTTACTAGAAAGTGAGGCTTCTTTTATTTCTTTTGCAGCACTTTTGGGTAAATCTAAAACTTTTGCTAAAGTTCCTTCTTTTTCTGCCAAACTACCCATTAATAGTGCAATACCTTCGTCCATAGTTTCTGAGGTAATAGTTTTTTGAGATGTTGGTAAATTTTCGCCAAAACTACTATAATGAACTGCGTGTCCAAGTTCGTGCATTAAAGTACTAACACTAAACAATGGTGCATTTTCAAGTTCCAAGTCTGCAAGAACTCTAACATCTTTGTTTGGGTCAATATTGTTTGTTTGTCTAGAGTTAATTTTGTTTTCTCTTGGGAATAAATCAAACGATTTTATAGGCATATCCATAATATTCCAGCCCATATCTTTGTAAATATCTGTACAAAGTCCAAGAATATTATTTTTGCCTAATCTGCTAGCCACAAGTTTTATTGTTTCAGGTGAAATGCTTTTTTTGTTTTTTTCAATATCTTTTGTTGCGTCAGCAATTTTTTCAAACATTGAGTCTAGTTTTTGAGAATCTTTGCCTTGCTCTGCTAATTTCATTTCATAGAAATTTTTGTAGCCGTTTTTCTTTGCATAATCGTTTCTTGCACTAACCAATTTTACGATATCTTTTGATATGTAATCTCTATAAGCAACACCTTCTGGGTTTGAAAATTTGTTAGCTTTTAATTGAACTTCATTTTCAAGTTTAGAAAGTTTTTCATAATCTTTGTCTGCAGTTGTTTTTTCAGTTTGAGATGCGCTAAATTTTTCCAAAACTTCATCTAATTTGGCTTTTAATTTAGGGTTTTTAATTTTTGTATTATCTTTTAAGTTTTTAAATTTTTCTTGAAGTTTCTCATCGTTATAGAAGTTGTTATATTTTTCTTCTTTTTCGTTAAGTTTTGCTTGTTTTTCTGGGGTATTGTCTATAATGTAATCCCAATATGCCTTGTTAGCATCAACTTCGGCTTGATGAGAAGCCTTATTCAGTTTATCTAAGGCATTTTTAACATCACGTTCAGGCTTCGTTAAAGGTTGTAATGAAACATTTTTAGGCTTTGCGTTGCGACCTAAAAATGGAATAACATAAGTAGAAGTGTTTTGAACTAATGAATCGTATTTAGGCACTTTAGCAGATTGAACCTCTATTTTAGATTCAACCACTGAAACTTTTTTATCCAAAGATATATTATTTATTTTGCTGTTGTTAAAAATTTGCATTTATAACCCTAAAGTAACCTATATTTCTTTAAAAACATGCTTTTCAAAGAAATTGCCTTTAAATTTATAATTTGCTTTAAAATTTTAACTTTGGTAATAAATAATAATTTTATCATTAAACTAATTTTAAATTACCCAAATTAAAACCTAAAATAAATATTAACATTATCGGCAATTGTGTTTTTTTGATATAAAATGATATTGTAGAAGTTAGTATAAAATATTTAAGGAAATATATTATGTGGGATTATTCAGAAAAAGTTATGGATCATTACAGAAATCCAAGAAACGTAGGTAAAATCGACAACCCTGATGCTGTTGGTGAAGCTGGTTCTTTAGCTTGTGGAGATTCATTAAAGTTATATTTAAAAATAGAAAACGGCATTGTTACAGATGCAAAATTTCAAACATTTGGCTGTGGTTCAGCCGTTGCAAGTTCAAGCATTTTGACTGAAATGATTATTGGAAAACCCATTGAAGAAGTTAAAAAGATTACAAACAAAGATATCGCAGATCAACTTGGCGGACTTCCACCAGAAAAAATGCACTGTTCTGTAATGGGTCACGAAGCATTAGAAGACGCATTAAAGAACTACTTTGATGAAGAAATAACAATTCCTTTAGATGAAAAAGTAGTTTGCCAATGTTTCAACGTAACTGAAAACCAAATTTTAGAAGCAATTGAAACAAACAACTTAAAAACTATTGAAGATGTAACAAATTACACAAAAGCTGGTGGCACTTGCGGTCGTTGTAAATCTGCAATCAAAGCAATTCTTGATTCATATTGGGAAAAGAAAGATGCTGACAAGCCAAAATTAACTCAAACTCAAAAGATTTTGAAAATTAACAGTGTAATTGAAAATCAAATTTCACCAGAATTACAAAAAGACGGTGGCGACATCGAACTTATTGACATTGAAGACAACAAAGTTTACGTCAAACTTAGAGGCAGATGCTCGGGTTGTAAAAATTCTCACATGACATTAAAAGTTTTTGTAGAACAAACACTTAGAGAAACCGTTTCTAGCCAAATTGACGTTATAGAGGTTCAACAATAATGACAAACAAAGTAATTTATTTAGATAACAACGCAACAACTTGCGTAGATGAAAGAGTTTTGGAAGAAATGCTTCCATACTTAAAAGAAGAATATGCAAACCCTTCAAGCATGTATGACTTTGCAACAATACCCGCAAAAGCAATTCAAACTGCACGTAAACAAGTACAAGAATTCTTAGGCGCAGCAAGCGAAAAAGAAATTATTTTCACATCTTGCGGTTCAGAAAGTGCAAATACAGCTATAAGAAGTGCATTATCAAATAACAAAACAAAACGACACATTATTACAACAGCCGTTGAACACCCTTGTGTATTAAATACTTACCACTATTTTGAAAAACAAGGTTACAAAGCTGACTACATTGGCGTAAATTCAAATGGTGAATTAAATATAACAGAATTATTAGATAAAATTACCGACGAAACAGCATTAGTTTCAATTATGTGGGCAAACAATGAAACAGGTATAATTTTCCCTGTTGAAAAAATTGCAGAAATGGTAAAAGAAAAGAACCCACACACTATTGTATATGTTGATGCAGTACAAGTTGCAGGTAAGATTAACATCAACGTAAAAGATACTAAGATTGATATGCTTGGTGTTTCTGGTCACAAGTTCCACGCCCCAAAAGGTGTTGGCGTTTTATACGTAAAATCTGGTACTGTTATGTCACCATTAATCATTGGTGGACACCAAGAACGAGGCAGACGCGCAGGTACAGAAAATGTTCCTTACATCGTTGGTATCGGTAAAGCTGCAGAACTTGCTCAAGATAGCTTAGATGTTGAATTGCACGAAGTTAAACGTTTGAGAGACAAGTTAGAAACAGGTATTATCAAAAATGTTTATAATGCTCGTTTGAACACTTCACTAACAAACAGAGTTCCAAACACTACAAACATTGGTTTTCAATATATTGAAGGTGAATTAATTTTACTTCACTTGGCAGATATGGGAATTTGCGCAAGTTCAGGTAGTGCCTGCACATCAGGTTCACTAGAACCAAGTCACGTTTTAAGAGCAATGGGTATTCCATTTACAGCGTTACATGGTAGCATTCGTTTTTCTTTGAGCAGATTTACAAAAGAAGAAGATGTTGATTACGTAATTGAAAAAATTCCGCCAATCATTGAAAAATTAAATGCAATTTCACCATATCAAGATGAATTATTAGCGCTAAAAAATTTAAAACATTAAAAAATATCCTCTTAATGAAGGTATAAATTTTCTCAAAATCATACATAATATTAAAGTATGGAGAGAAGTTTAAAACAAGGAAATGGAAATAATCCTTTCAGTTCTGATGAAAGGCTAAAACGAGCGACAAGCCCATTTGCAATAGATGGGTACGATTCTGCTATGCTTGAAGATAGAGCATACTTAAAACTTGACGACGAAATGTTAAAACTTGAGTATAAAATAAATAACTTAGAAGAGGACTTAATGATTATTGACGAAGAAATTGTTTCAGCCCTAAACATTGACGACCAATCAAGAGCAGAATTGTTGAAGGAAAAGAAAAAAGCTATCGAAAAAGAGCTTGAGTATCTGAACGACAGATATTTTGATATTGGCGCAATGTCAAAATTTACAACGATTGTTTCTGCATTATTCAGACGTAAAAAACCTAAAAATGGAAAAACAATTAAAGAAAAAATTTCGTATTTTATTTCAAAATACATTTTTGCGACACTTTCAAAACGATTGAATTTCACATTTAATTTGAGAGAATCATTGTCAAAACTTTCTGATATTAATAGAAGTGTTGACGAATTAATCAGTTTGAGAATACCGTTTGGCGGACTTACAGGACGTTATGAAAAATTAACGAACTACATCAACAAAGCAAACGATATTCACGCAAAAATTTCGCACGATGTAAATCAATTTGAAGAAGCTCAAATTAAGCCAAATGTTGTTAAAACATCGGGAAAATTATTAGACGTAACGCAATAGGATACAATCCAATTAGCACAACATAAAGAAAAAGCACAATTTATTTGTGCTTTTTTGCTGTTTGAATTATAATAAACATATAAATATTTTAAGGAGAAAATAAT
>ERZ808286.1539-NODE-1539-length-11271-cov-7.349055_pt1 | contig 11271 bp, 5 predicted proteins | sample MGYA00521276_ERZ808286 | MGnify/ENA primary metagenome ERZ808286 (study PRJEB31516, sample SAMN03275607) | gut metagenome | biome: mammalia-associated habitat; material: feces | host: Papio cynocephalus | place: Kenya | collected 2012-08-01 ... | reverse complement strand
GTCAATACAGAAGCCATCAATAATGCTATCAATAAGCAGAAAAATGGTTATACTTTGAGTGATGAGGAAAAAGCATTGTTGGATTATCAATACGGACGCGATACATTGCATTCTCCTGTTTTGAAGAAAGGACAGGTATTTTATGTATGGACAGGTAAGAAAGACGGCGAAGACGGCGACTTGAGTGGCACCTATGTAAAAGCCCGCAGCAACAAAAAGATTGCCGTTTTCCAAGGTTGCCCTCACACAAATATCCCGTATCAGGTGAAACAACGCGACCATATTTTCTCGCAGGCGATGCCCACACAATACTGGGGAAACACGTTTGTGCTGACGGCTTCGAAAAGTCGTCCATGCGATAAAATCCGCATTATGGCACTAAATGACGGAACGGAAGTTCGGATTGACGGACAATTGGTTCATACCTTTGATTTTACGACAGAGAAGAAACACTATTGGGAGTTCGAAATTGGTCCGCAAGGTCAGTATGCAACAGACGGCAATTGCGTGGTTAGCACTTCCTGTGCCTGTGCAGTGCACCTGTTTGTGGTATCACAGCAATATCACGGCGACAAAAACAGCGATGGCGACCCTGCAATGCTTTGGATTAACCCGATAGAGCAACAGATAGACCAAGTTACCTTTGCAACTTATGCAAGCGACAATGGTATCACCAACCACTACACGAACATTGTAACAGACAAACCGGAATTGATGCTATTAGACGGTGTTTCTATTGAGAGTGATTTTCAGCCTGTTGGGAGTACAATCAATGGCGTTCAATACTATTTTGCACAGAAGAGTCTCGGCACAACCGCCGCTACACATACACTAAAAAGCGATGGCAGTAATTTTATTGCTCACGTATATGGTTTTACAGAAAACGAGAGTTACGGTTACTCTGCCGGCGGTGCAACCAAACCGCTGACACAGGCGATTACAATCAACGGGCAAGTGTTTACACCCGACAGCCACAACCTGCTTTGCGGCGAAGATACGATCCATTTCGGGTGCAATCTCAACTACGAATTTGAAAAAGTAGTATGGGGCTTTGGAGACGGTCAGACCGCCACATCTAAGGGGCCGGATTCCGTGGCTAAAATGGACCACTACTATGAAAAATCCGGCGTTTATGAGGCTTATGCCCTGATTTACCGCCAATCTTCGAACCTCTGTGTCGGACAAAATGCAATGGATAGTATCCCTATTACGGTAAACATCGGGCGGTTTACATTCGCTATCACCGATATGGATATACCATGCAAAGTAGAGGGACAACCGTTTGTAGGCAAGGTTTTCTTCGACAACCAATCGGGTGTGGACTTGCAGGGCGAAAACACCACTATCGAATATACCCCTACATCCATTGCAGCAGGGTTCAAAAATGAGGAACTGACTATCAATGAGGCAGAAAACTATTTCGGCATCGTGATACCCGATGATGCCAAAGCCGGCGAGGAATATGGTATTCACCTGAAGATCGAATCGGATTGCGGCGGTACGGATACCACACTTCTCTTTATGCTCAACTACGACAACGATGTGCTTACACAGCGTTTCAAGAACATACTCGGACTAAAGAAAGACGCTTCCTTTGAAGGTAAGACATTGACTGATTTTCAATGGTACCGCACAAGCGACAGCACGGCAGTGGCGGGGCAAGTAAGTGCCGTATTGCATTTGGAGGACGTTGATGCCAACGATTCGTATTATCTGTGTTTCTATATCAACAAAGGAACAAGCAGCGAGGTACAGACTTGTACGTGTGCCAAAGCATTTAACCCCAATCCGGAGGATTACAACGAGTTTGAGGAGGGTATCCAACTCATTGCCACCACCGCGCAAGCAGGCGAGCGTATCTTTGTCAATGCCAAGGAAAACGCTACTGCACAGTGGATTAATGTGCAGGGTGATATTTTCGCAGAGGTCTCTTTGCCTGCGGGCGGGTGTACGATCACGGTTCCGGGTGAAGCAGGTTTCTACATATTGCGCGTCAGCACAGAAAAGCAAGTGCGTAATTTCAAATTCCTTGTAACGAAATAACCATTGAATCTGATACAAATATGAAGAATATAGTACGTAATATACTGGTTGGCGCGATCGTTTTATCGCTCGGGTGCGGCAACGTATTGGCGGCTGCTATGCCTGAACCCGTAGCCCAAGAGACATCGGCTCAGGACAAGCAGAAGGCTGCCAAGCAAAAGGCTGCGGAGAAGAAAAAGAAAGAGCAGGAGAAAGCGAAGGCAAAGAAGCAAAAAGAGCAGGCAAAGAGAAAAGCCGCTGCGCAAAAAGCCAACGAAAAAAGACAGGCTGAACGGCAGAAAGCACAGGCTGAACGACAGAAAGAAGCCGACAAACAAGCCGCACAGCGTGCCAAAGAACAACTCGCCCGCCAGAAAGAGCAGGAGCGTCAGCAAGCCGCCAAAGCAGAAGCGGCTGCCGAGAAACAGGCACAAGAAGAGGCACAGAAGCAGGCATGGCTGAAACAGCAGGCCGAGTTGGCAGACCCGACACCGCGCACCGAAGTGATTAGTCTGATTAATATAGGCGCAAAAGTCGGTTATGCCGCTATGATGGACCAAATGGGCAGCAACCTGTCGAATGTCAGTCGCCCCGGACAGTTGGGGAGCGAATATGCTTACCAGTCGCTGACCGGTGGCGCAGGAGCAGGTTTGTCCGCCACGTATGAACTCGAATACGGGGCTTTCCGCTTTGAGACAGGATTGGATTTCACATGGTTGAACTCCCGCTCGGACTATGGTTTTGCCCTTACACGCTCCAATAACTATTACCCAGCGGAGGGGGCAACACCCATTCATCAAACCTATACATACACAACCGATGACCTGCGCGAGGTACGCAACGTGGGATATATCGGCTTGCCGGTGATGTTCGGTGCGCAGTTCAACCGCTATTTCTTTATGCTGGGAGCCAAAGTGGGCTATGGCTTGTTTGGCAACTACTCGCAACGCGGACTGTATGACATCACGGTACTGGATGAAGAGATATTAGAGCCTTACGGAATGGGCATTGTGGATGTGCCGCAAGCCGCCGCCGACAACCGCAAACTCAGTATGCGCCAGCCGTCTGTAAGCGTCTGCGCCGAGTTTGGCATCGACCTGGATGAGTGGATCCAGGCACAGCCTGACAAGAAAAGCAAGAAACGCGTCAAACCGGGCGAGAGACTGCCTTTCGGACGCGAGCATATCCACTACAAAGTGAGTGCATTTGCCGAATACGGTGTACTGAATACCAATAACCCGACAGGAGCAATGCCGCTGACTTTCACAGGAAATGACTACCGTCCGCAAGCGACCAACTCAATGCTGGCATTGAGCGATACCAAACTGAATAATCTGTTTGTAGGTCTGAAATTCACGGTACAGTTTGAGGTACCCGGCAAGACCGCTCGTCCCGTGCCGCCGCCTCCTTCATACACCACTATCCGTGTAGTGGACGCTTCTACGGGCGAGACACTCAATGGGGCTGCGGTGGAGATCATCAACACCAAGAACAACCGCCCTGCTATGAAACAAAAAGTGTTGGCACAGGGGACGGCACGCCAACGCACCAACGTAGGCAACTATGTAGCCACCGCCCAAGCGGAGCATTATTATGTTGAGAATGTGGCATATAGCATTGTCGAACCGGGAACTACCACCGCGATGGAGATACGCCTGCGCCGTATGCCGCTGTTCCGCATAAGCATAGCCGACAAAGAAACAGGGGCGGTAGTACCGGCACGTGTGGAGATACGTCCGCACGGCGCACAGCAAGCCGCTTATACACTGGCTACCGACTCAGCAAGCGGCGCAAGCAAGGCGTATCTGGCAGATACGGCGGCTTACACACTGCGTATTGCACAAGTGGGCTACGAGGAGTATGAGGCACCTATTGCACATATCGGCGACAGTATGCACGTGGTATTGACACCCATCAAGAAAGGCGAAGTGTTTGTAATGCGCCATCTGCACTTTGCTACCAACAAAACCCGTATTCTCTCGTCGTCGGAAGAAGCACTGGAGGCGTTGTATTCCTATTTGGAGCGCAATCCAGAGATACGCATCAAGATTATGGGACACACCGACAATGTGGGTAAGGATGCAGCCAACCAACGCCTGTCGGAAGGCCGTGCAAATGCCGTTCGCGCAGACCTGATCAAACGCGGAATTGACGAGACACGTATAGAAGCCGAGGGATATGGCGAAACCCGTCCGATAGACACCAACGACACCGAGGAAGGACGGCAGAACAACCGCCGTGTAGAGGTGGAAGTATTGTAAGGCGACAGACGGTGAAATTCGAAATGCAAAATAAACAAAATAAACATTAATATACCGAGTTTTGCCTGTCTCCGAGAGGATGCCGAGTTCTTACCCCGTTCTTACCTATTGATTGGTATGGTAATATCGGTCTGTTTATTACACAAAATTAACAAAATACAGATAATACACATACGAAATACAGTTGCTTATGAAACGCAGTTGGATGATTATAGCCCTTGTGGCAATGTGCAGCAGTTTTTCCGTCTCACTCTTTGCGCAAGCCTCCACGGAGGGCAAAGAGTTCTGGGTGGCACTTGCCATATCCAATGCTCCTAATGGAGATATATCTCAATTTGAACCATTCATTGCTATCTCCGCCAAAAAGGCTTGTCAGGTTACGATATCCAATCCCTCGACAGGTTGGTCAGATCAACCGCGCAATTTGCAAGCCAACTCATGGACAGTAGTCAATAATATCCCTACTGCACAATGGTATGACCTCAAATGGACAGCCAACTCGGCTTCGGAATATGTGGACAAAAAGGGTATTTTTGTCAAATCAACTGAAGATGTCTCCGTCTTTGCGGCTATGCGTATGGAGTTTTCATACGATGCAACGAATGTACTGCCGCAAGCCGTCCTGCAAAGCGAATATATACTACAAGATTATCCGGCATATAACTCGGAAGGAGAAGCACATAGTACCTTCGTTATCGTTGCCACCGAGGACAACACAACTATTGACATCACGCCTTCCACTCCGACTATAAAAGGAAAAACAGCAAATACCACTTTCAGCGTTTCTCTCAACAAAGGACAAACTTATCAGGTAGTAAGCACTGACCAACAGACATTTTCCGGCACACGTATAAAAGCGAAAAACGGCAAAAAGATTGCAGTATTTTCGGGAGCAGATTTTACGCAAGTTCCCGGCGGAAAATCCGCACGCGATTGCCTGTATGAACAGGCTATGCCTATTGATTATTGGGGTACGGAATTTGTTGTTACCCGCTCTATGGAAAAAGATGCCAACCGTATCCGTATCACAGCCCAAGAAGACGGAACACAAATCAATATAGACGGGCATTTTGTAAAAAACATAAATTCCGGTGAAACCTACGAATTTGAGATGTCGGAAAACTTGGCATCGGGCGATATGGCTAAAGACATAGCCAAAGCAGGACGCGACATACCTGACATTTTGAATGGGGATGCCCATTACATCCAAACATCTTGCCCGTGCGCTGTATATGGCTACGATGTAAGTAGCGGTTATGTGCATAAGACAACTACCAACAAAATAGGCGACCCGTCTATGGTATGGATTTCACCTTTGCAACAACGCATTAACAAAATTACATTTGGTGCCTGCGGCACAAGTGGTAGCGAGGGGCACACCAATATACATTATGTCAATGTAGTATGTCTGACAAGCGATGTAGCATCTTTTCACCTCTCCTCTGACCAGCGTGCAGATATAGCCGCCACTTTCATACCCGTTCCCGGCAATCCGCAGTATTCTTATGCCCGTATTTTCCTTGTTGATACAGACAAGAACACAGACAAAGTATATACTATGAGTAATAAAACCGGTTTTATTGCACACGTTTATGGTAGCGGTAAAAATGAATCGTATGCCTACTCGGTGGGGTCTTCGGCGGTGAAACGCGGTGTAGCAGTGGATGGAGAGAACTATACCGAGGGATATATCAGCGAGACGGTGTATTGTATCGGCACGGAGATTTCGTTTGATGCACAGGTGGGGACGGACGTGATTGACAAAGTGGACTGGGACTTTGGCGATGGAATATCCGAGGCAGGCGGCACACCGCAGACCACACATATCTACGATTCACCGGGCTGGTATGACATCACGGCTAATATCTATGCCCACAAAGAGTGCCCCTATTCGCAATACCCCGCGGAGGAGGTGCGCTTCTCGTTCCGTGTGCGCCGTCCCGACACGATCAAGACGGTGGTACGTGGCGACTGTCTGGCTTGGGACGACACCACCAGTCCGACTCAAGAAATTGATTCCGTGCAACCCGATAATTGCGCAACGGACAACTTCGAGATACGCACCATTGTGCATGGCAGAGATACACGCGATGTATTGGATACCACAATAGTGGCACGCGATAGCGTTTATATCCCCGAAGAGAAGAAATGGTACTATTCCAACTCTTTCCCGCAAGGTAAGGGCATAGTGGAAGGCACGACAGAGCGTACCAATGCCGATGGCTGTACACATACACATGCTTACAAGTACGATTTGACGATACTGACCTGCTTGGAGATGGACGTGCCTAACAACCCCGAACAACTGTACGTATGTCCGGACTCGGAAGACGAAATGTTCGCCATTCCGTTCCGTTATGTCAAAGGGCAGATTAGCGAAGCCCACCTCCTGTTGGATACAAAGGAATTGGAATTAGAGCCGGTTATCACCCCGACAGACACCGTGCTGCAAGTGGCTACAAACAGCCTGATTCCCGGCAACTACAGCACCAAGATACGTATATATGATGCTGTATGCGACCAGACACTCACATACGACTACAACCTGCTGGTATATTATCCGAGCAATATCTTCAAGTTGAAGTTCGGCAATGTGTTTGCGGTTTATCTACCGGCTTTCAACGGCGGATATGAGTTTACAAGATACCAATGGTACAAAGACGGGCAGCCGATAGAGGGTGCCACATCTTCGATTTACCATACGGAAGAACCTTTCCCCGCAGGGGCATCGTACTATGTATTGCTCACACGCAAAGACGGAGTCACACTGCCGTCATGCGAGCAGACCATCCCCGAAGCGGCTGACGGCAGCAACGTACAGAAAGCCCCCGCAGCAGAAAAAGTACTGCGCAATCAACGGCTGCATATCCGTTTGGACGGGACGGTATATGACATATACGGAAGCCGGATAGAGTAACCGGCTATGCCCTCCGCATAAGCAAAGCGCGATAATACGCCGTTACCCTTGCGGCTATCAGGCTATGCCCCGCATCGCTGGGGTGAATCCCATCGGCACAGATATACTGCGTATAATCCTGATTGTCAAGGAAAGGCGTGGTAATGTCTATTATGGGGACATTCATCTCAGAGGCAATGTGGAAAACCTCCAGATTGTACATATCGTGGTAGTTGCGAATACGTTCCAACTGACCGCCGAGCCATTCCAATATGTGCGCACGCTCTATATCGGACATATTGCGGGTGATGTATTCAAAGAAGCGTGTGCCGTCCATTAGCGGCAAACTGAGCAACACAGGACGGCTGCCTAATTCCCGCACACGCTGTATCATCTGTGTATATACGGCGTGAAACTGCAACAGGCACGTTTTCGGATGGTGTCTTTCTTGTGGTGTCTCCGCTATCTCGTTCCAGAAGAAATCCGAATCGTTTCCTCCGTATTCCAACAGAGTAACATCGGCTCTTGACACCGCCTCTTTGCGTTGTTCCAATATCTGTGCGCCGCGCGTAACTGTGCAGCCCATCTTGCTGAAATTCTGTATGTCCAGATTCAGCGCATTGCCGCACTGCTCCACAAACCCCTTGTCCGATATGGAATAGCGTTCTCCATTCAATATGATTCCGCGTGAGATAGAATCGCCTAATACTACAACTGATTTCATAAGTCATTTTATTTTGGTTTCCGGCTGCAAAATTACAGGCTTTTGTATAGACAGACAAACAATAGTGACAAGGTGGCATAATTTTTGACGAAACATACAGAAATGACGACTAAAACGGAAATAATGTGACGAAACAACATATTTTTCTTTTTCGTCACATACTGAAATTGACGAAATAACTATGCAACAACATACACATTGCCGCTTATGAAACAAATACCCTCATCTACATTGAGCCTCACCTCATTGCTCCTGCATATACTGGCTATTCCACCGTTCTTTTTGTGTTTCATCTTGCTCTACCAATCGGAATGGATGATTGATTTCTTGGGAATGGGACGAGATATGACGGTTTTCAACACGCTGATACTGATGTGTATCATGCTTGTTGTGCTGTGCGGTTCGCGTATCCCGATGACCGCTTGCAGAAAGCATTTGCACCTGCCTTGGGTGTATTATATTCTATGGAGCCTTGCTGAAATGGTGGTTATGGCACTTTTTATGGCACTCTATATGACACTGATGTATCGTGGTGAGTACGGGTATTTTTTGGTGGCAGGCAGATGTATGCTGGTCTTGCTGGCAACAATCACCTACCCCTATATCATTGTCAATCTGCTGATGTACTGCACAAGCACACAGCCGGCACAGGTACAGGAAGACAACCTGATACGTTTTTATGACAACACGCAGCGGCTCAAATTAGTCATCGCTGCAGATGCCATTCTCTATATCCAAGCGGACGAAAACTATGTGCATATCCACTATGTAGAGGGGGACAGGAAGAAAGAATATGCACTGCGCAATTCTATGCGTGCTATAGAAAGCGGATTGCTGAAGCACAATATAGTGCGCTGCCAGCGGTCGTTTTTTGTCAATCCCCGTCACGTGAAAGTGCTTCGGCGGGACAAAGAAGGTGTCATCGTTGCCGAACTCGACCTTGCCGATGTCAAACCCGTTCCCGTTTCCCCTAAATACTACCAAGACCTCAATGGTAAATTGTAATTTATGCCGGCAGATGGGTAATGCTTCATCACACATCAAAGAATCCACCCCGTTAATCAGCCGTTATTTTCTCTCCATACGAAGTCTTTCCATTTTGTAAAAAACATACCAAAACTATAAAAAAGACAAACACCACATTAACTATAATCGTTATCGGATTGTTATAGGATCGTTATACCTTGGTTATACCATAGCCCCCTTCTAATCCCCTTGTCAATTATAAAAAAAAGACAAATTCTTTCTCTATTTCTCTCAACTCTCCACTTCTTTCAACTATAAACTTTCAACTATAAACTACCCCCTCCCGTACATCTTCCAATATACTACAGGCAGGACGGTGATGGTCAGCGGGAGGGTGAGCAGCGAGCCATACGAATCTGTGGGAAATAGATGTGCGTCAGTGGCGTTTAATAACGATAGACCCGATGGGAAGGGCAAAAGATAATCCGGAGTTGCTGTTGTCGGACGAACAGTTCGGGCAGTTGTTGGAGTTTATCCGCACGAACAGGCAGGCAGGAAAACACGTGTCGTACTCGTGTGAGGGTTTCTTGGGAGACTATGAAGGTGAGGTGAGAGACCACCTGTTTCACTGCGCAGCGGGCGTGAGTGTGGCATCGATACTGATTGACGGCAGTATATCCGCCTGCACAAGCATTCGCGGAAAGTATTATCAAGGCAATATCTATAAAGATGACTTTGGGGACGTGTGGGAGAACAGATTCCAGCCATACCGCCACCGCGAGTGGATGCGCAAAAAGGAGTCATGCAGCAAGTGCAAGGTGTGGCGGTACTGCGAAGGCGGTGGCATGCACCTGAGAAGAGAGGACGGGGAGTTGATGGTGTGCAGATACCTTTCCGACCCCTCCAAGAAAATAGTTACATCTACTTCTTGATGAGATGTTTGTATGTGCCTTTCTTGCAAACAAAATCTTTGACAGCAAACAGCAACGGAGGAATGGTGAATGCCATCAGCACCACGCTGGTCATACCGATAAGGGTGACCGCTCCCAGGGAGTGCATGGCGGGGTGCTTGGCGAAGACGAGAACACCGATACCGATGAGCATGATGAGTGCGGAGAGCAGGATTTCGCTGCGGAACTGCGGCAGGATGGTCTTGCCCGTTTTGCGCTCATACTCCAAGCCATCCACCATGAAGATGGTGTAGTCGTCGCCCTGCCCGAAGACAAAGGTGGCAAGAATGATGTTGATGATATTGAATTGAATACCAAACAAGTGCATGAGTCCGAGAATCCATATCCACGATATTGCCATAGGCACAAACGCCACCACAGCCAACCAAAGGTTGCGGAAACTGCACCATAAGAAGATGAACACTATCAAGGAGCAGGCAATACCGATATAGTCGAAGTTCTCCGACAGGGAGGAGGTGATTTGGCTGTTCACCTGCTCGATGGTGAAGGCGGTATGAGTGCTGCTGAGTCGGCTGAGGACGGTCTGCTCGTTGGCAACGGGTACGGACAACTTGTCCACCAAGAGCATACTGCCCGAGGTGGCAGATGTGTGGTAGTAACCATGAAAGAACAGTTCTGCAAACGATCGGAAATAAGCGAAATCACGTGGCGTATAGGCGGTATTCAGCGTAGAGAAGAAGCCGTCAAAAGCATTAGCGGAAAAGCCCAAGTGCGAGGAAGCAGAGGTGATTTGTGCAGTCAGTTGGTTGCTATGCTGCGTGCAGAACTGCTGCCAGCGTTGCAGCCGCTGTTGCTGTGTGGGCAGAGAAGGCAGATAGGATACGGCAGAGTGGCAGGCGGTAATGAGACTATCCGCGAGCCATGCGTCCAATGTAGGTTGCAGTTGCTCACTCTGTGCCGCAAGGTCCGACCAATCGGTGCCTTCATATACGATATATGCCGTGTGGTTACTGCTGTTGCCACCGGTGAGCGAAGCGAAATAAGCAATGTCGTTCCGCTGTTGCGTGGTCATATAGTTGATATTCGACAGGTTGGAGTCGAAAGACACAGAGGGGCAGAAGAACACAAGTACAAGAGTGATGATGCCGATGACTATCATGGCAAGACGGCTGTTGTGCAGCGAGTATTTGCTCAGGAAGGGAAGGATGGGACGTTGATACTCCGCAAACTGCTTCTGTGCGGGCAGCAGGTGCGGCAGATAGATGACGGAGAAAAGAATGGTGCCGACAAGCATTGCTGCAGCAAATATACCCAAGTCGCGCAGAGCCACTGCCCGCAAAGGGAGCAACGTGAGAAAGGCTGCCACCGTGGTGATATTGCCTATCACCAGCGGGGATACGACCTCTTTGAGGTTGGTGCGGGTGTCCTGTGTGTAACGTCTGTGTACCACCACATGGAGCGGGTAGTTGACAGCAATACCAATGATGATAG
>ERZ808286.1536-NODE-1536-length-11276-cov-4.308796_pt1 | contig 11276 bp, 5 predicted proteins | sample MGYA00521276_ERZ808286 | MGnify/ENA primary metagenome ERZ808286 (study PRJEB31516, sample SAMN03275607) | gut metagenome | biome: mammalia-associated habitat; material: feces | host: Papio cynocephalus | place: Kenya | collected 2012-08-01 ... | reverse complement strand
TTAAGCCCTGCTTTTTGTATCATAAATTTGGACTGCGTCAGCCTATATCAAATGCCACTAACGTGACGCTTGTATAGGGCTTCCTAGTCATAATTATTGTATAGGCTGATTACTTTCAGTAAGACTATAACTATATACAATAATATTTAATTATATGTGCAAATTTAACTCTTTTATGATATACTTATTTATAATAAGGGAGTATGTGAATTGAAAAAAGTATTTACATTATTAAGTTTAATATTTGTTTCTTTGTGTAGCATGACAATATTTATAGGTTGCTCAAAAGGTAAGGATAAAGATAAGTCTAATAATAACCAACCAGACTACAATATTCAAATCAACGCAGATATGTTTCAAACCCAATATAAGATAGGTCAACCTTTTAAGATGGTTTCTAACACTGGTGGTAAATCCATATATTTAGATGAAAATGGTAATACTCAACAAGTTATTAATGACTATAATAGTTATAACAATTGGAAAAAATTACTCATTTCTTCTAATTCAAATTCTGATAATAATACTCATAATTCTTCTGCACTTTTTTCTACTGATAATTCATCTCAAGATGTGGGTATTCCTATAGGCACATATGTAGAAGATGGAAAAACAAAAATACTATATGATACTGACGACTATAAGATTATTGGTTTTACTTCTAAAAAATCTGGAACTTATGTCCTAAAAATAAAATTTGGTAAATATGTTGGCGAAATATCATATACAATTGATAATGATAATATAAATGAGATTGATTTTGCAGATAATAATCATTTTTATGTTAATGAAAATGTTGATCATATTAGACTACGTGTAATATACGAAAGTGGCTACACTGAATATATTAATTATTCTTTTAATAATAATGAAAACATTGATACTTCATCTGCTACAGATGGTGATGGTAGAGAAATAATATTAGAAAAATATAATAACTATAAATTAAAATATTATGTACATAATATAAAAAGCATTTCTCAAAATGGTCTTTTAACCGAGTTTCCTATTGGATTTACATATGATTTTGGGAATATGGGTGATATGAACGTAGTTATAGAAACTACGGATAATTATATACTAAATAAAGATATTCATTTTAATGCACTACTTAATTGTGACAGTGTTGGCGAACAAACACTTGATTTAGTAGATGATACGAATACCATTATTTTGCCTTATAATTACACAGTATATGACGTTAAAAGTGTAAGTTTGATTGATGATTACCAACAATATTCTATATCCGATATTCCTAAATATGTCCGTGTTGGGACTATTATGTCCAATGGTCTAGAGTTTAATGGGTTGGAATTAAAATTGCCTTCTACTTATGATTATGATGTTGATACTAATTTACGTACATATCATATTCATTATCAAAATTTTGATTTAGATTATCACATTTATGTTATTAAAGAAAAATCAATTAAAAGTATAAGTGTTGATGGGTTATGGACTAGCACATATTTTCAAGGAGAAAATTTTAGTTATCTTGATACAGAAGCAAATAATTTATATGGATATGCTGATCAAGGTGAGTTGAAGAATAGTGTAAATATCTCATATCTTGATTTACTTGATAACTTTAATTCTGACGATTTTTATAGTAAAATTAAATTTAATAATGATACCGATAATGACCATCTTATTCGACTTTATGACAAAAAATATGAGCAGATTGACAATATCCATAATAATACTTACAATGAATTCATTTTTATTTCTCAATATCCATATTTAACAATCAAAGACTTGCTTTATTTTAATAATATTTATTTTAATAATATTAAATTATCTGCACCAATATATGTTACATATGATGATAATACAGTAGAAGTTGTTAGAGCGGATTATGATAGTATTATCGGAATAGAAAATTTTGATAGTAAGCATATCGGCAACAATTTATTAACTTTACAATATAACGGAATACTTTTTAATTATAAGTATAAGGTAGAAAAAGTTGATGAAGTATCTATTGTAGATAATATCTTTTGTGGCGAATATACAAAAGACAAGGTTGTTACTGCTAAAATTACATTTAAAAATGGTATTCAAAAACAATCTAGAATTAATGATTATGTAATACTAGAAACTCCTAATAGGATTATTTGTAAATTTGGATACGGATTAAATTCAAAAATAAAAATTTTTAATAAGCAACTTATAAATGGCGATGTTGAAATAATTGAAAACAATCAATATACTCAATATGAAAGTGTAAATTCTTTAAAAGCAAGAATAGTTAATAATGGTATAACTGATGTTGTAGATTTTAAATATAAACTTCCTACCAGTGAATGTGGAGACTTCGAAATTAATTTATCTATTGGTGGTAAAATAATTAAATATAATTATAAAGTTGTAGGTATTAAAAAAGTATATGTCGATTCACAATCATTAGATTTATATAAAGATTTCCCCAATATAACTAGATTACCTTTAATTATTGAATATACTGATGGAAGTTATGGTACTGATAGTTATTATTTAGTTAATCCGATAATATTAGATACTGTGGGTAATTTCACAATTAAATTTATTTATTCAGGATATAACTATTTTGATAATATTACTTTTGATTATGAAGTAAAAGATAATCCTGTTTATGCTATTGAACAAAATAATAAATACGACTATATAGTATACGGACAAAAATCAAAAGAAATAGAAATTATTGTTTCTACATCTTTAGGTATTAAATCTGATAAAGTTAATGTTAATTTTGAAGATTATTTAACTAGTGGAGTGCATAGTCAACAAGTAGTATTGTATGGCACAACATTTACCGTAAATTACATTGTGGAACAACCTATCGAAATTGAATTTTCCGGAACTAGAGTATATCAACTTAATCAAGTATTTAGGTATAGTAGTTTATATGTAAAAAGTAACAATAGTTATTATTATGTAAGTCTTGATTCAGAAATGATATATATTCAACCTACTAATACTAATATTGCAATTACTGGTTTTGATACTTCAACTGCTGGAATTAAAGAATTAACAATTCATTATTATAATACTTATTATAAATTTAAGTATATTGTAGGCGAAATAGAAAGTATTAGGGTGTCTAATAGTGGACAAAGATTCTATATAAACGAATCAAAGAAAGTTATTTTAAATATTAAATTTAAAGATGTAGAGCAAGAAGTCGCTTCGTATGAATATTATATAGGTTATAGTGAAAATAGAGATACTGTTGGAGATCATACCTATGAGTTGTATTACAATGATAAAAAATTAGTGTTTAATTATACTGTATATGATTATTTAAGTTGTGAAATTACAGAAATAAGAGATACTGAATTTGAAGTTAATGATAATACTATAAAAATAACTTCTAATAATATTGGCTATTCACCAGATGATTCGTCACAAAATTTGCGTTTAAAATATAAAATCAATACTACCGATGGTCAGACAGAAGAACATGAAGATTTTATTAATATTAAAGATAATAGAGTGGGTTTACATAAACAAGAATTAATATTGCAAAATAAATTCAAGTATATAATTGAATATGAAATTAAGCAACCTAAAAATATAACTGTTAGTTTAAGTGACGGATTTACAGTCGATGATACAGTATATTATGTTAAAGGTATGCATACAACTGCACGTATAGTAGTTAAAATTATTCAAAATGATGGTAGTTCTGATTGGGAATATTATTATGTTAATTTAAACGAATTGAATGTTGGGACTTATAATAACACAATAGAAATCTTGGGGCAAAACTTACAATATTCTTTTGTAGTAGTTCAACTTGATAGTATTGATTGTGTTGCAACCAATGATGTTTATTTAGGCTATGGTAACATATTAAATATTAAGATAGACATAACTTCTCAACAGGGTGTTAGTTTTGTGCGTTATATTTCTAAAGAAGTGCAACCAACACAATTAGGAGAAAATGAGTGTTGCTTCTATTATTATGATAATTTGTGTAATGTTAAATATAACGTAATTAGTAATAACATAACTAGTATAGAAATTGTTGATAATACTATTTCAACTCAATATCATATTAATTCTGATGAAAAAGTACTTAACGATGGTGCTACACTTAAAATTAATTATGAAGATGGCTCAAGTGAGATTATTAAATACTCTGTTACATATGTTGGTTACTTTTATATAGAAGAGAAAATAAGTAATAATTTAATACAAAGAACTATGGTTGATGATCTAGAAATATACTGGCAAGGTAATAATAAAGTTGGCGAATATAATTTCTATATTTATTATAAAGGATATAGACAATTAATTTCTTATTCGGTTATTGAATAATTAATAATAAAAAATTACAGAGTGTATAATGAAACTTATGTATGTTTCAATACACTCTGTTTTTTTATGTTCTGATAGTAATTTATTTTGTTTTAAGTAGTATTTTATGTGAATTGGGCTGTATATATGTAAAATATTAAAAAATATACTAGATTTTTACAAAAAATAAAGGAAATTTAATTTTATAATTGTATTTATTAAGTAGACGGGATTTTTTATACAAAATAAATTAAGGGGATATTTATTGGATAATTTTGAAGAATTTAAACAAAAAGTAAAAGATGCCAATGATATAGTTTCTGTTGTATCTAAATATGTCACATTAAATCGTAAAGGTAAGACATGGTGGGCTAATTGTCCGTTCCATTATGAAAAAACACCAAGTTTTGCGGTTAATGGTACCGAGCAATATTATCATTGTTTCGGTTGTGGCGTGAGTGGAGATGTATTTGGGTTTGTGCAACATATGGAAAATTGTGATTTCTATGATGCATTAAAGATTCTTGCTGAAAATGCAGGACTTGCTATGCCGGATTTTTCACACGATGGCAAAGATGCTGAAAGAAAAAAAGAACGTGAACAAGTATATGCTGTATTGCGTGAAGCAGCACTTTACTATTACAAAAATTTAAGTTTGCCAGCCGCACAACCAGCACGTGATTATGTTATAGGTAAACGTAAACTTGATAGCGCATCGATAAAGGCTTTTGGACTTGGGTATTCGCTAGGGTGGAATGAAGTAATTGACCATCTAAAGAAAGCAGGTTATTCATATGACATTATGCAAAAGGCAGGTATAATAGAGAAAAATCAGCATGATAGATATTATGACGTATTCGCTAAAAGATTGATTTTCCCTATTATCAATAGCAATGACAATGTTGTAGGATTTAGTGCTAGAGTACTAGAACCTGTCAGCCACACAAAATATCGTAACACTGGTGAAACTATTGTTTTTAAGAAAAATGAATGTGTTTATGGTATTAACTTGATTAAAAAATTTAAACATAACGAACCGCTTAATGAGATAATTATTGTTGAAGGGCAGATGGATGTTATTTCATTATATAAAGCAGGGGTTAGAAATGCGGTGGCTTGTTTGGGTACTGCGCTTACACCCAACCATGCTAAACAACTTAAAAAGTATTGTGATAAAGTTGTTGTTTGTTTTGATGGCGATGGCGCTGGTAAAAAGGCTACATTAAGAAGTTTAGATATTTTAGTTGGTGCAGGACTTGATGTGTATGTAACATCGTTACCACCGGGGGTTGACCCAGACGAATATGTACTTAAATATGGTGTAGATAGTTATCGTCAACGTATTAGTGATGCAAAATATTGGGTCGAATATTTAATTAATGAATATGCTTCTAGTTACAACCTTAAACGTGCAGAAGAACGTAATAGTTTTGTTATATCGTCACTTAATGTTATTAAAAAATTGGGTAGTAATACCGAGCAAAATGTATATTTACAAATGGTTAAAGAATTAAGTAATATATCGTTAGATGTCTTAAAAAGAGATTTAGAAGATATAGATAATATGACAAATGTTGAAGAACCTACTGTAAAAAACAATGAATCATCTATAACAAAAGAAAATGCTTATGTAAAAGCAGTTAAGTTTGTTATGGGTGCATTACTACATAAAAAAGAATATGCTACATTAAATGATGATGTAAAGGATAATTTGCTAGACCCAGACATACAAAAATTGTATGACTATATAGCAGATTGTCATAGCAATAATAAGTTACCTATTGTGAGTCATGTATTCGATATGTATGATGTCGATAATACTCCACTTATCAATGATATTATTAATTTTGATTTTGCCGAATCACTTGATAATGAAACATATTATAATGATTGTGTTAAGTTGCTTATAAGAAGTGGATTAGAGATAAAACAACGTGACTTGGCTAATAGAATATCACTTGAAAGTGATATAGAAAAACGAAAAGAGTTAAGTCGAGAATTATCTTTGATAATACTTAAGTTAACTCAATTACGTAAAAAATAAGTACTATGCAAAGTACTAAAAAATGGCTTTATGCCTATAAAAAATAAAAAGGATAACAAATGGATAAAAAATTAGAATTAGATGTAGAAAATCTTATACAATCAGCAAAAAAGACCAATGAAATTCATGAAGAAGATATTGCGAGTAAATTGGTAAAACATGAATTAACTCCAGAGATTATGGCTGGCATAATATCAATGTTTGAAGATGAAGGTGTTAAGGTTATACCATCAGAAGATATTGAAGTTAAAGATGAAGATTTAAAAGAAATTATAAGTACTGTTAAAGTTGATGACCCAGTAAAAATGTATTTAAAAGATATTGGTACTGTACAACTTTTAACTAGTGATCAAGAAGTTGAACTTGCAAAAAAGATTCTTGAAGGCGATGAGTTTGCTAAGTCCGAACTTATCGAACGTAACTTAAAATTAGTAGTTTCTATTGCAAAAAAATATGTTAATAGAAGTTCTATGCAATTTTTGGATTTAATTCAAGAAGGTAATTTAGGATTAGTTAAAGCGGTAGAAAAATTTGATTATACTAAAGGTTTTAGATTTTCCACATATGCTACTTGGTGGATTAGACAAGCCATTACTAGAGCCATAGCAGACCAAGCACGTACAATTCGTATTCCTGTACATATGGTAGAAACTATACATAAATTGTCTAGGGTGTCAAAACAACTTATGCAAGAACTAGGCCGTGATCCTACTACTGCTGAAGTTGCCGAGCGTATGGGTATAAGTGAACAACGTGTTAATGAAATACAAAAAATTGCGCAAGACCCAGTAAGTTTGGAAAGTCCAGTAGGTGAAGAAGACGAAAGTAAAATAGGCGATTTCGTTGAAGATGATAGTTTTAAAAGTCCAGCAGAAAGTGCAGCACAAGATATTTTGAAAGCACAATTGTTGGCAGTAATTGAAACATTAACTCCACGTGAACAAAAGGTTATTCGCTTGCGTTATGGTTTAGATGATAATCACCCACGTACTTTGGAAGAAGTTGGTAAAGAATTTAATGTTACTAGGGAACGTATTCGTCAGATTGAAGCAAAAGCATTAAGAAAACTTCGTAACCCTAATAGAAGTAAAAGATTGGAAGACTTTGTAGAATAATGTTAGGTAAAAGATTAAATACAATAGTGTCTTTTTGTGGTAAACCATTAAGAGTTGCAGATGTTGGTTGTGACCATGGTTATGTGTTAAAGGAACTTGCTAATAATGGTGCACAGTTTTTAATAGCAACTGATATAAGTGCTCCGAGTGTAAAGAAAGCAGATGATTTACTTAAAAGTATCAATTATAGCAATTATGATGTTAGAGTGGGTGATGGTTTATCTACATTAACTGATGAAGATCATTTGGATTTGATTGTTATAGCGGGTATGGGTGGATACGAAATTATAGAAATTTTGTCCAAAAGCAAGATAAAACTCAATTATTTAGTTTTGCAGCCACAAAACAATGTAGTATTATTAAGACAATATTTAATGAATAATAATTTTATTATAATTAAAGATTGGGTTGTTAAAGATAATAATAAATTCTATAATGTTTTAAAAGTAAAAAAGAGTGATAAAATACAAACTTTATCACAAAAAGATATTACTTATGGTGTAACCAATCTACTAGAATATAACCCAGATTTTGTAGAGATGTTAATGTATGAAAATGCAAAAATGACAGAAAGATTACAACGTATTACCAACGAAAATACAAGACAAAAATTTGAAATAATGATTGCCAATAACAATTATGAAATTAATAGTGCAAATAATAGGAGATAGTATGGAAAAAATATTAAAATATCAAGAACTTGATAGTAAGTTACAACAATTAGAAAAGAAGATTTCTTCTTCTAATGAAAAAGCAGTTATGAATCAAATGATAGGCTTTGTAAAAGATGCTCAAAATAAGAGTATGGAACTAGAACAAAAAGCAAAGAAAATTATGGAAGAATATATTAACCTTAAGAAAGAATATGACAAAAATGTTCTGCTTATTAAAGATTTAACTGCCAAAGATTCTAAAGACTTAACCACCGAGCAAATGGATGAAATATTCAATCAAATTAATTTGGTATCCAGTAATTTGTATATGATAGAACGTAATCTTAATATACAATTGGTTAATATTAAGAGTATACTTAAAGAATTTGAAAATACAAAAAACGGTGTAATTAAGGCAAAAAATAAACATAAAGAAAGTAAAGAAAAGTATGAAGCACTAGTTAATACTATTACTCCAGAAATTAACAAAGTTAAAAAAGAAATGCAGGCTCTAGAATCTAGTGTTGATGAAAAATTAATGTCTAAATATAAGACACTAAAACATGATAATATTTTCCCAGTATTTGTACCACTTAATAATGGTAATTGTGGCGGTTGTCGTATGGCTTTACCTATGGGTAAATTAGATAAATTAAAAACCGATGGTTATATTGTTTGTGACCAGTGCGGTAGAGTTATTTTTAATAAATAACGATTAATTATATATGTGCTTAATATTTAAATGATTGGGTATTTATAATTAATTTTATTATTTATTTGTTATCAATTTTTAACTAATTTTTAATTTAAAAAGAACAATGGAATGTCAAATTTTGTTGTTCTTTTTTTGTGTGTTTATTAAATATAGTAGGGCAACATTAATAATTATTGGTCTGCATAAATATCTATTAATATGTATAAATATACACTCACAAAAAATCAAAATTTAATCGTAAAATCAGTTATCATAGATTAAAATATAATCAAAAACAAGTTTCAATTATGTTATTTAATTATAACTAATAAAGTTATTTTAATATAACAAAAATCTTTAATTTAATAGTTTTTTATACTAGTTTTCTATCTTGTATTTTTTCTATTTTGTATTAATTTTTTTCTATTTTGTATTAATTTTTGATTTTTTTAATAAAATTTGTTGATACAAAATTTGTGTAAAAATACCCTATATAGTTGACTATGCGTATGGATTTTTATATACTTAATAAGGCAATATTATATTATATATAATAAATATTAATATTTTTTGCTTAAATTAATTTATATTGTACAAACTAATACCAATAAATTTTGATTCAAATTTGTTGTTATTTTAGTTAATATTGAGATTGATAAATAAGGAAGAATTACTAATGAAGACTAAGAGACCTAATTTTAGAGTAAAACATCCATATCAAAATTTAATTAATAGTATCTTAATGGGTTTAATACTACTTTTAAGTAGTGTTTTATCTGTTTTTTTAATTAAGCCTATTTCTAATTCGATAGGCTTCGTTGATGCGTATGGCGGTAACGGTTCGGAAGAACGCCCATTCCTTATCTACAATCTTGACGATTTGAAGAATGTTAATTTCTATTCAAAACGTACTATGGTCGCAGGGTATAGTAGTAACAGACGTAATTTTAAACTTATGGCTAATGTCGATGCTTCACAACTTAATGGTATAGTTATGGATTCATTCGATGGTACTTTTGATGGTAACTCTAATACAATTACATCTTCTATGCAATTGTTTAACATTATAGAAGAAGGTTCTGTTGTTAAGAATCTTAATATTGATACTCAATTCCAAGCAACATTGTTTGACCCATTCTCTTCATTCAGTCTAGCAGTGTACAAGAATAACGTATTACATAATGATTTAATTAATAATATTACAGGACATAATGTAAAAATTGAATATGGTTTTGATTCAACAGCAAAGAATAATGCTGCTTTTTCTGCACGTTATTATTTAGGCGCTTTGGATAATGATATTGAAGATACTCAAGAAGAAATAGCATTACTATCTGAAGAAGAAAAAACCAAAAAATCTCAATTAGAAGAAAAAATAGCCCAACTTGAAAGTTATAAAAACAAGATTAATTCAGTTTTAAATTCATTAGATATTGATGAAGTTGAAGCATATATTGTTGAATATTTCACCGAAAATGGTGATGAAGATTGTATTGACGAGATTCTTAACTATTATAAAAATAATGTTGATATTCCTGAAGATGGTAAAGTTGCTGAAATGATTAAACGCAATAGTTCGCTTATTGCACAACAAACATCTGATGATCAACCATCAAATGATGATATTGATAAAGACGATGCTGCTGATAAAGATAGCAATAGTAGTGAAGCAGACAATCCTAATAAAGATATTGCTTCTGATTACAATATTGCACGAGTAGCACAATTTAACTTTGGTTTAATTGAAGGTGTTACAATTTCTACTAAAGATTTTGTAAAAGATGATAATGAAATAGATTTAATTGGCTATGGTGGTTTAGTTAAATATAATGCAGAGTCAGGTGTTATTACTCAAAGTGGTAATACTAATTCTGTTACATTTGCTGTCCAAAATGCACCTTTGGGCGGTATTGCAGACTTTTCAGACGGAGAAATCTCTCAATGTTTCAATGAATCAGACCTATATGCTGGTGATGGTTATAGTCTAGAAAATGCATTAAAAGATAATGATGAAGATAATCAAGATATTATTGATAAAAAATCCACTGTTCGTGCATTATATTGGTGGGAAGATGCTAACAGGGATTATAAAGAAAGTTCTACTGCTGGGGGAAATTGCGGCGGACTAGCAGCATCAAGTTCTGATTCTGGTAATAGGGATTGTTATAATACGGGTACAATAAAAGCAGGTAAAGGTGGTAATGGAAGTGGTGCCAAAGGTGGTAATGGTGGACATGCAGGTGGACTTATTGCTAAACTTACAGGTAGCGGAAGTATAAAAACTTCTTATAATTTTGCAGATGTTAGAGCAGGCGCAGGTGGTATTGGTGGTAATGGTACTTATGGTGGTAACGGCGGCGGTGGCGGTGGATCTACTGGATGGCCATGGGCGATGAATGGTAGTCCAGGTGGCGGCGGTTCCGGTGGTACTGGTGGCTATGGCGGCGGTACTGGTGGTAAAGCCGGTGGTTTAGTTGGTATTGGAGAATCTC
>ERZ808286.1534-NODE-1534-length-11282-cov-5.680502_pt1 | contig 11282 bp, 7 predicted proteins | sample MGYA00521276_ERZ808286 | MGnify/ENA primary metagenome ERZ808286 (study PRJEB31516, sample SAMN03275607) | gut metagenome | biome: mammalia-associated habitat; material: feces | host: Papio cynocephalus | place: Kenya | collected 2012-08-01 ... | reverse complement strand
TATTTCAGTAATTGATAAATATCTGTGAAATCTGTGAAATCTGTGGGAGATTTTTAGTATCTTTGCACTCGCAAATAATATCCAGAAAATATGAATCAGTTTACAAAGCTAATTGCAGCCCAACTCAACTTGCGTGAGCAGGCTGTTGAAAATACTTTGGCACTGCTCGAAGAGGGCTGTACCATACCTTTCATTTCTCGTTATCGTAAGGAGAAGACGGGAAATATGGATGAGGTAAACATTGAGGCCATCGCCCAAGCCAATGAGAAATATCAGGAAATGGCAAAGCGCAAGGAGACCATCCTCAAGACTATTGATGAGCAGGGGAAGCTCTCGGATGAGTTGAAGAAGCGAATCGAGGAGTGCTGGAATGCCACAGAATTGGAGGACATCTATCTGCCCTACAAGCCCAAGCGCCGCACTCGTGCACAGATCGCTCGAGAGGCAGGTTTGGAACCATTGGCGCAGCTCGTCCTCCTTCAGCGAGAGAATAACCCGCTGCAAGCTGCCAAGAAATTCGTGGGAGAGAAAGTGAAGGATGCGGAGGCTGCCATTCAAGGTGCCAAAGATATCATTGCCGAGACCATCAGCGAGAATGAGTTCACCCGTAACTCGGTGCGCCAGCGTTATAAGCATGGTGCCGTCATCACCTCGAAGGTGGTGGCGAAGAAGAAGGACGAAGAGGAGGCACAGCGATTCTCCGATTACTTCGATTTCTCTGAGCCTTTGAAGAAATGTTCATCCCATCGTTTGTTGGCGATGCGTCGTGGCGAGGCTGCTGGATTCTTGCGTGTCAGCATCTCCTGCGATGAGGAAGAGGCAACAGATAGACTGAAACAGCGCTATGTGCGTGGCAATGGCGAGGCTTCCAAACTCGTGGCAGAGGCGGTGGAAGATTCCTTCAAGCGACTGGTGAATCCTAGCATCGAGACCGAGTTTGCTGCGCTCAGCAAGCAGAAGGCTGACGAGGAAGCCATCGTGGTATTCGCCGAGAACTTGCGACAGCTTTTGCTCGCCGCTCCTTTGGGGCAGAAGCGAGTCATGGCGGTGGATCCAGGTTTCGCCAATGGTTGCAAGACTTGCTGTCTGGATGCCCAGGGCAATCTCATCCATCACGAAATCGTTTATCCTCATCCTCCTCGCAACAAGAAGAGTGAGGCTACTGCGGCTATCCTGCGTATGGTAAAGATGTATCATGTAGAGGCGATGGCTGTGGGAAATGGTACTGCGAGCCGTGAGACCAACGACTGGTTGAACGAGATAAGTTATCCACACCCTGTGGATATCTATGTGGTGAGCGAGGATGGTGCTTCCATCTACTCTGCTTCGAAGATAGCGAGAGATGAGTTCCCGGATGAGGATGTCACTGTGAGAGGTGCCGTGAGCATCGGTCGCCGATTGATGGACCCTCTGGCAGAATTGGTAAAGATAGACCCTAAGAGCATCGGTGTGGGACAGTATCAGCATGATGTAGATCAGACCCAACTGAAGAAGAGCCTCGACACGGTGGTGATGAGTTGTGTGAACTCGGTGGGTGTTAACCTCAACACTGCATCGCAGCATCTGCTTACATACGTGAGCGGTTTGGGCCCTACGCTTGCCAAAAACATCGTGGAATATCGCAAGGAGAATGGTGCTTTCGCTTCTCGTGCGCAGTTGAAGAAGGTTCCTCGTCTTGGTCCTTCGGCTTTCGAGCAGTGTGCTGGATTCCTTCGCATTCCTGGAGCTAAGAATCCATTGGATGGTACTGCCGTGCATCCTGAGTGTTATGCGCTGGTGGAGCAGATGGCGAAAGACCAGGGTGTGACCGTGAAGCAACTGGTGGACGACAAGGCTCTCCAGAAGAAAATAGACATCAAGAAGTATGTGACCAAGGAGGTGGGTATGCCTACCTTAACCGATATTATGGCCGAACTTGACAAGCCAGGCTTGGATCCTCGTGGCAAGGTGGAGAAATTCGAGTTTGATGCGAGCATCAAGGAAATTGAGGACTTGCAGGTGGGTATGGTGGTGCCAGGCATCGTGACCAATATCACCAATTTCGGTGCCTTTGTCGATATAGGCGTGCATAACGACGGTTTGGTGCATATCTCCCAGTTGGCTGATAAATATGTTAGCGACCCTAACGAGGTGGTGAAGTTACATGAACATGTGATGGTGCGAGTGACTGACGTGGATTTGAAGCGCAAGCGTATCGCCTTGTCTATGAAAGGTGTTAAATGAGGATTGTGATATGGTTAAGAATTATCAGATAAATAGAGATGCCCTGATTCAAAGGGGCATCTCTCAAGATTGCATTGAGTCGGCTTACTGTTTTATTCATCAGAAGCTGCGGGTGTATGAGTTTTCCACCAATCCTACGCAACGTGATGATATTGAGTATGCTATCGCTCAATATGTGGAGGGTATGAATCGTGATTTGTATCAGCTGTTGGCTGAGGGCAGGGAAGATTATCTGCTCGATCATACCCGATTTGAGACGGATATGCGGGAGGCGCAAGAAAAATTAGAGACGGTTTTATCCTAAATAGGCAAAACCGTCTCTATTTTTTTACGAGTCCTTTTCGTATATCGCTCCAATCGATTACTTGCTCATTTCAAAGCCGATGCGAACACCATCGTAATTGTTGGCGATGCTGCCTACGGCACTGAGGGTAGAGCTTCCGCTGAACTTGCTCAAGGTCTTGATGAGGGTAAGGAGTTTCTTCTGCTCGAATAGCAAGCTGATGCCGTTGGTGGTACGGGTTGCGAACCCCGACATGCTAAGGATGAGTCCCTTCATCTGGATGGCGTGAGTCTTCTCATCGAAGGTATAGGTGCCGCTCCATGACTTACCGTCTATCTTTGCCGAGAAAGTACCATCGGTCTTGAATGTGAAATAGGTGTTGCTGGATGTGAAACCGAACTTGGTATAGTATTTGCTCAAGTCGGTCTCAATCTTGTTGGCTGCTATCTCGCCGCCAGCCTTGGCCAGCAGATTTTCTGATGTGAAGGCGCAACCTGGTTTGCTATACTTCCATGTGTTGGCGCAAAGGTCTGCCTGTTTGAAGGTGGCAGAGCCGATTACATTATTCAGAATTCCATTGATAATGCTGCTGCCTGTGGAACTTGATGATGATGAGCTGTTGGACGAGCCACCAAGCAATCCGCCCAAAACGCCGGCGATGGTACTGGCTGTAGATGAACCATTGCCAGTTGTAGTTGTTGCATTATTAGAGGCTGCTGTGGCAGTCGTGCTTGTTGGAGTAGCTGTAGTCGTTGCTGAAGTTGCCGTTGTTGAAGTTGTTGCCTTCTTGGTGGTAGTTGTCTTCTTAGCTGTTGTTTTTTTGCTGCTAGAAGCCTTCTTTGTAGTCTTCTTCACGGGCATCAGCTCAGAGTTAGAAGCCTCTTTTATGGCTTCATTCACGGTCTCGTTCATTACACTTGCTTTGCTGCCGGCTGTGCAAGCAAGCACGAGGGCAGCCATAAGAAATACTTTTTTCATAATTCTTCTTTCTATATTTATGTTTATATCTATTCGATGTTTACGTTTATCTTTTTCTTTCATTTCCTCTCAGGGTGCAAAGTTCGCATTTTTTTTGCAGACTGAGAAAGAAAAATCCCTATTTTTTATCTTATCTCTCTTCATTAGAATCACTGGTTATGGAAAGGTTTAATCGGGGATGAGAAAAGGTAATCGTTTGCACTTTTTATTGACATAAATCAAAAAATATTGCATAAAATGCGTATTTTCATACTTTTTCCTTCGCAATGTAAATGTAATACCCTATCTTTGCACCATTAAAAAATCGCAATAGGTTATGAATGATTTAATTAAGGTAAACACAAAGAATGAAAACAAGGCATTGAATAGATGCCAGCAGATTCTTCAGGATCGCCGTGAGGCTCTTGCCTCTAAGGCTAAAAAGAACAATTAAGATTCAGATTTTTAGCGAACAAATGTACAAAAAATCTTGACTATTTTCGAACGAAATAATTCGTAAATAGTGGTTCTTTAAGAAAACAGTAAAAAGTCCCGCCATCGAGCGATAAACTCGAATGGCGGGACTTTTTACTGTTTTATAATGAATGATAAGTTTTTATTTATCAATCTTAGAAGAGCATTCTTCTCATTCTCTTTCTCATTTTCCTTCCTCTTTACTCTTCTCGGCGTTCATGATAACTTCGATATGGTTGCCACTCTTCAGCATAACATTTTTCAAAAATTCGGAAATCTGTTGTGCTGTGAGGGCTTTTACGGCATCCTTGTATCCTGTATAATTGTCGAAGCCAAGGTTTTCGTAGTTGCTCAATACACCGAGCCAGTATCCATTGGTCTTTTCGTCAACGCCCGCCTGCTTCAAAAGGATTTCTTTTACCTTCTGCAAGTCGGCGACATCAGGAGTTTTGATGGTCTCGTCCATTCCCTTGAAGAAGTATGGAATAGCTTCAGCAGTCTTCTCTGGGTTCAACTGGGCTTGTGCCGTGATGCTTAGGGCAGCTTTGCCATCGTAGTCACGAATCATTCCAAACTCAGCTCCAGCATGGTAAGCGGCACTCAGTTCCTCGCGGATGGTGCGCAGATATTTCATCTGCAAGATACGTGCTGCGGCATCGGCGAGCATCATCGACTTCATTGAGAATGGTAGTTTGGCTTGCCATATTTCGCTTGCTTGACTCTGTGGGTTAGCCATCGCCTTGGTGAAGACGTTTTTCACCTCGCCTTGGGCGTATGGTATCTGCTTGTTTTTCAAATTGAACCCATTGTTTGGCAATGAGGCAATATATTGTTCGATGAGTGGCAGAAGTGTCTTCTCATCGTAGTTGCCTACAAAGTAGAAGGTGAAGTCCTTGGCATTGCCATAATATTGCTTGGCGAGCTGCATCAGACGATCATAGCTGATAGCTTTGATTTCGTCAGAAGTAGGGATGCGAGCAATCTTGCTGCCCAGGTAGAGAGTGCTCTGCAGAGAGTCTTGATATACCAGGTTAGGATTGTTGCTCTGGTTGGCGAGCAAGGTGGCGTATGTGTTCTGGAGGTTGGCGAAAGATTTCTCATCCTTGCTCAACGCCGTCATTCTGAGATAGACAAGCTGCATCATCGTCTCGATGTCCTTTGGGGTGGAATTTCCCTGAAGACCATGGCTGAAAGGATGAATCGTGAATCCTACACCCGCCTGTTTGCCGGCAAGAGCTTTTTCGAGTTCTGTATTGGAGAAATCGCCTACGCCACTGCCTCGCCATGCTTCGCTCATCAGCATCACGCTTGGATAGTCGCTCTTTTCCAAAGCTGAGTAACCTACGTTGGCATTGGCAGCGAAGAGGATTTCGTTGTCCTTGAAGTCGGTTTTCTTCAAGATTACCTTGGCACCGTTAGAGAGAATCAACTTTTTGTAACCGAGTTGCTTGTTCTCAATGGTCTTCTTGATTTTGCCGGCCTTAGGCATCTGAGCCATCAGTGGTTCCTGTTTCACATTGTCCACGTATGCCTCAAGCTTCTCGGCACGTACTTGCTTCACGATGTTGGCAAGTTCCTGCTCGGTAGGGTAGCTGCCTCCTTCTACTTCGCGCATCAGTACCATCGATACCAAGTTGGTGTCGCTCTGGCAAACCAATTGCTTGGCATAGCTATTGATAACTTCGAGAGGAAGATTTGGAACTACCATCTTGTATATCTGGCTTTCGTCCTCGATGGATGGAATTGGCTCATTGGATGTGAAGTGAGCCACATACTGGTTGGTAAACTGCTCGTTCTTCATCTTGTCCTTGTTGGCAAGGTTTTTATCCACCTTGCTTAGAAATTCATCCTTGGCGCGTTGGTACTCTGTGGCAGTGAATCCAAAGTCTCTCATACGTTTAGCTTCGCGGAGTACTGCTGCGTATGCCTCTTTTATCTTTCCAGGTTTGGCGACACCAATAAGCGAGAAAGCCCCTTTGGTGCTAGAAATCAGGAAGTCACCATCGCCGGCACTTGCCTGGAGAAATGGGCAGTCGGTCTCTTGTGCCTTCTCTGCAAAACGAGCCTCCAGCATAGAAGAAATCACGTCGTCCATATAACCCTTGACGAGGTATTGGATATTGTTCTTTACAGAGTCGGGCACGGCGTTGTGCTTCATATCTATCTCGAAGATGTCCATCTGCTGCTCCTTGTCCTTATCCACTACATAGATGGCTGTGTCATTGTCGGCGACCTCTACCGGCACTACCTTGGCAGCATCCTTAGGAACCTTGATGCCCGAGAAAAGTTCCTTGATCTTGCCCTCGATATGGTTTACGTCGATGTCTCCAACCACGATGATGGCTTGGTTGTCTGGTCGATACCACTTGCGATAATAAGCACGGAGGGTTTCTGGTTTGCATTTATCGATGACGCTCATCAAACCGATAGGGAAACGGTAGCCATATTTGTCTCCCTGATAGAGCTTAGGCAAGGCACGCTCTATCATGCGCTGCTGTCCTACGATGCGCATGCGATACTCATTGTGTACGACATCGCGTTCATCGTCTATGGCCTTTTGTGAGAGGGTAATGCCATTGCTCCAATCTTTGAGGATAAGCATACAACTATCTACTGCAGTTTGACGTGTGGTAGGCACATCTGTGAAGTAATACACTGTTTTCTCCACCGAGGTGTAGGCGTTGAGGTTTCTACCGTATGCTACGCCGATGCTCTGCAGGTATTCCTGTAGTTGATTGTCCTTGAAATGGTCGGTGCCATTGAATGCAAGGTGTTCCAAAAGGTGAGCCAAACCACGTTGGTCGTCGTTCTCGTTGATGGAGCCCACCTTTTGGGCGATGTAAAAACTTGCCACGTGCTCAGGATAACCATTGTGGCGGATGTAATAGGTCAAGCCGTTGTCTAGATGACCAATCTTCACATTCTTATCGACAGGGATGGATGGCATTTGTTGTGCCAATGCACTGCCTACCGACAGAAACAGCAAAATTGCTGTAAAAAACTTTCTCAATCTCATATCTTCTGAGTATTTAGTAATGCTTAAAATTTTCTTTCGCAACGTATCTCGAATCGCTTCTGTTACGACTCAAAGCCTTTTCGCTTACAAAAGTACATAAAAAATAAAAAGATTGCAAGTATTGGATAGAAAAACTTCCGAAATACTTGCAATCTTAACATAAAACTAACATAAGTGGTTCCAAATCACCATTATGTACTTATTTTCCTTTGTCACACATATTCTTTCACTTTACGTGGAAACTCTTCATCCACGACCCTCTAAGCAATCTGATGAGAAAGAGGATGCCCCTAAAGGTAAGCTCTGTTGCCATCGCTATCCATACGCCTTCCAATCCATAGCTCTTGGAGAGTCCGTATGCCAAGGTAAGGCGTACCAACCACATGGTGCCAAGGTTTATCATGGCAGGCTTCTTGGTGTCGCCCGCTCCTACGCATACACTGTAGGTTACAATGCTTGCTGCAAAGAAAGGTTCGGCAAATGCCTCTATGCGGAGACAGGTGGTGCCAAGCTCACGAATGCTATCTACAGGCGACAAGACACCTATCATTTCTGGAGCTAACAGGTACATGATGGTACCCATCGCTGCCATTACGGCCATACCCAGTCCAACTGTCATATAGGCGAAGTTTTTACATAAATCTACTCGTCCTGCTCCGTGCGTCTGTCCCACAAGTGTGGTGGCGGCATCTCCGATGCCATAGCCTGGCATATAACAGAGGCTCTCTGCGGTGATGGCAAACGAATGAGCAGCGATGGCGATGTTTCCCAATGGTGCCACAATCATGGTGCTCACTATCTGTGCTCCGCTCATCAGAATATTCTGTATGGCTATCGGGATGCTTATTTTGCAAGCATTGTGCACATACTCCTTGACCCATCGGAAACGCACATTGTCCTGACGGAGATTGAGAATCTGATTCTTGCAAGCTGCCAAGTAGAGATTGGGTAGAGAGATACACAAATATGCCATAGCCGTTCCCATGGCTGCTCCAACCACCCCCATGTGCAGTACGTATATAAATAAGTAGTTGAATGCAACATCGAAGATGCATATCAAAATCGCCATGATGCTAGGTGTATGCATGTTGCCTGCCGATTTGAGCATCATCTCGGAGGTATGATAGAGAAATACAAAAGGCAGTACCAAACTGTATATCAGAAAATATTGGGAGGCGGAGGTGGCTATGTCGGCACCTCCACCCAGCCAATAGGGGAGGTGGGCATGCACACCCACGCAAGCCAAGGTAAGGCAAAGGCTAAACGCCACGCCACATATCAGGGCATGACGAAATACTTGGCGTGCTTTTACGAAATCATTGGCACCGATGAAATGGGCCACTTGTACCGAGAATCCTGTGGCTGCCGCACCCAATAAACTGCCGATAAGCCATGTGGTAGATTCCACCAAGCCTATACTTGCCGAGGCTTCAGCGCCCAGATGTCCTACCATCGAGGCATCGATGAAGAACATCATCACGGTGGAAATCTGTGCCAACATAGAAGGGATGCTCAATCCTACGATAAGATTGAGCTTTTCGCTTCGAGTCATTGCTCGACCAGAGCGTATCGACTCCATCAGATAATCTGTCTTATTCTTGAATAACATATAGTATATCTTCTTTTTCTTCTATTTCTTAAAAATTAACTGGTTTGGAAGTGGAAAACCATTTCCTTTTCACACTTTAGACGAAAAAATGGCGACTCCTAAATAGAGGAATCGCCATTTTTTATCTTTATTAAAACTTTTCGTACCTTTGTTTTTCCCAAAACTTTTCTCCGCCGAGGCGGACAGTACTGTTTTTTTGTCGTCCTAGAATAAACAATCTATTATTACCTTAAACTAACACCTGTCGTCACTGAATAAACAACCTTTCATAAAACCTTAAATAAAAACCTAAACCTATGAACAACAATCTTAACTTTACCTAACAACTAAACCTAATAAAATCTATTACCTAACTAAAAACCTAAAACTTATTTTTTCTGATGCAAAGGTACGACTTTTTTCTGAAACCGCAATGGATTACCGTATATTTTTTGCATCGTACTAACATTTTTTGACGTATATCAACAAACTGTGTGCGAGCACACACATTTGTTAACACACTTGTAAGGTCTATTAACACAGTCATATCTTTAGAGTTATCTACATAGAAAACGTTCCTAAGAAATGCAATACTACTTTCCTAGGAACGTTTTCTATATCGCTCACCCTACTATTCTATATCACTCACCCTACTATATTATATATATAATAAGGTAATCATATCATCCCATTCGCCTATTCGTTGGATTCTGATGTTACTTTTTGGCTAGATCCTATTTGGTGATCCAAGTGCCGTTCTGCTTCTCAATTCCTTTTCCAGCTCTTGACGATGGAACCGTCTGTCCCACTCTATAGTAGCTATCGAGTACAATCTCGAAGCGCAGCATAGAGTAGGCAGGAATTGTGCTGCTGGAACTCTCTGTGGTACCATAGCCCAGCTGATAGGGGATGTAAACCAGCCAGTGATCTCCGATGTGCATATTGAGCAATGCCGTGGTAAAGCCATCCACCAAACCACTTACAGCAAATTTTGAGAGCTGAGCGGTTGCTTTGTTGTAAGTACCTTCGAAGTTCTTGTCGAAAACATAGCCGGCAGGATAGGTGTCGGTACCCAGTAATCGACCACGATAGCTTACTTTTACAGAGTCGGTGTACATAGGACATCCGCTGCCTTTGCCCTCTTCCAACACTTGCACAATGATATTGTCGCAATCTTTGTAGGTGAGGGGAGTGGTGGTGATGCTTCCATCCTGGTTGGTCATCGTATTGGGCGTTTGGTTGTTCAATGACCATTTGCGTATTACCTTCCACTGGTTGCTACCAGCGGAAATTTGCGCCTTGGCATAAGCCAATGTGTCGGCGAAAGCCTGCTCGTTGCGCTCTTGCCAGTTGGCGTATTCATCTACGGTGTTATCATCCTCGCTGCATGATGCCAGTGCTATTACCGACATCATGAGCAAGAAGATATATTTAGAAATTCTTAATCTCATTACCAAGTTTCTTCAAAACGCTAGTGATACTTACGCGATCTTCGATGATGCTACGGAGGTCACTGATAGCCACGCGCTCCTGCTCCATCGTGTCACGGTAACGAAGAGTTACCTTGTGGTCGTTAGGTGTCTCGTGGTCAACGGTGATACAGAATGGAGTACCGATGGCATCCTGACGGCGATAACGCTTACCGATGGAATCCTTAGGATCGCCATAGTGAGTATTGAAGTGGAACTTCAACTCGTCAACGATTTCGTGAGCCAACTCTGGCAGACCATCTTTCTTGTCCAATGGGAATACGGCACACTTCACTGGTGCCAAAGCCTCTGGCAAGCGAAGAACGACACGTGTCTCGCCATTCTCCAACTTCTCCTCGCAGTAAGAGTGGCACATCACGCTGAGGAACATACGGTCCACACCGATGGAAGTCTCCACATCGTAAGGTACGTAGCTCTCGCCCTTCTCTGGGTCGAAGTACTTGATGGAACGACCGCTGAACTTCTCATGCTGAGAGAGGTCGAAATTGGTACGGCTGTGAATACCCTCCACCTCCTTGAAACCGAATGGCATCTTGAATTCGATGTCTGTAGCGGCGTTGGCATAGTGAGCCAACTTCTCGTGGTCGTGGAAACGATAGTTATCGTTGCCCATGCCGAGAGCCTCGTGCCATGCCAAACGAACCTTCTTCCAGTACTCAAACCACTTCATCTCAGTGCCTGGCTGGCAGAAGAACTGCATCTCCATCTGCTCGAACTCACGCATACGGAACACAAACTGACGAGCAACCACCTCGTTGCGGAATGCCTTACCAATCTGGCAGATACCGAATGGCAACTTCATGCGACCAGTCTTCTGAACGCTCAAGTAATCTACGAAGATACCCTGAGCTGTCTCAGGACGGAGGTAAACCTTGCTGGTAGCGTCGCTTGCAGCACCCATCTGAGTAGAGAACATCAAGTTGAACTGACGAACGTCTGTCCAGTTCTTGGTGCCAGAGATAGGGTCAACGATGCCCTCATCCTCGATGATCTGCTTGAGCATTTCCAAGTTTGGTCCCTGCATAGCCTCAGTGTAACGAGCGTGAAGGTCGTCGAACTTCTTCTGGTTCTCAAGAACGCGAGGGTTGGTAGCGCGGAACTGAGCCTCGTCGAAGCTATCGCCAAAACGCTTCTTTGCCTTGGCAATCTCCTTGGCAATCTTCTCCTCATACTTAGCCATGTGATCCTCGATGAGTACATCGGCACGATAACGCTTCTTGGAGTCGCGGTTGTCAATCAATGGGTCGTTGA
>ERZ808286.1531-NODE-1531-length-11294-cov-3.999110_pt1 | contig 11294 bp, 7 predicted proteins | sample MGYA00521276_ERZ808286 | MGnify/ENA primary metagenome ERZ808286 (study PRJEB31516, sample SAMN03275607) | gut metagenome | biome: mammalia-associated habitat; material: feces | host: Papio cynocephalus | place: Kenya | collected 2012-08-01 ... | reverse complement strand
CCGTTTCGCTCGGCTTTGAGTTGACCTTTTTATCCGAGTTTAAGTGAGTTGTTTGGCGGGTGCTTGACCGCGCCGCGAAGCGGCGCGCTTGTATATGTCAAGCACCCGCTAAAGTGCCATTTGTAGTTTTTCAGAAAATATACTCCGGCAAACTCAATAGCGATTGAAAAATTTGAAAAAACATGCTATAATGATTGTAACAAAAAACAGATGATGGAGTTTCTATGACTAAGAATGAAATAACCGTCAGCGGAATCGACGTAAAATATAAAAAAATAAACAAAGACGATTATATTTCTTTAACCGATTTGGCAAGGTATGCAAATCCGTCAGAGCCGAAAGTTCCTATTGCAACTTGGATGCGTAATAAAGATGTTATTTCGTATCTTGGTTTATGGGAAAAGTTGCATAACCCCGATTTCAAAGGGCACGAATTCGAGTCCTTTGAGAATGCTGCCGGCAAACACAGTTTCTATTTGTCGCCACAAAAATGGATAGAAAGTACAAATGCAATCGGAATTGTTTCAAAGTCGGGAAATAACGGTGGAACGTATGCCCATAGGGATATCGCTTTCGAGTTTGCAAGTTGGTTAAGCCCCGAATTTAAGTTGTATCTCGTTACCGAATTTCAGCGTTTGAAAGCGCAAGAGCAGAAAACAATTGAGTGGTCTGCAAAACGCGAACTTGCAAAAGTCAATTACAGAATTCATACGGATGCAATAAAAGAAAATATTGTGCCTACTTTGACGGAAACTCAATTGAAATTCGTATATGCCGACGAGGCAGATTTGTTGAACGTCGCCTTATTCGGTAAAACTGCGGCGGAATGGAGAAAGCAAAATCCTACGCTTAAAGGTAATATTCGTGATTATGCAACAATCGAACAATTACTTGTAATTGCGAATATGGAAAGCTACAATGCTATTTTGATTGAGCAGAACGTTCCGCAATGTGAAAGATTAAAACAGCTCAATAATATGGCAAAATCTCAACTTCGAGTATTGGAACAAAGCAACTCAAAATTTTTAACGAATAATAAGTAAATCAATACTTTAAATTTATAAGGAAGTCTTAGGCAAAACCTAGACTTCCTTTTTTGCAATTTGAAAGTAGTTCGTCTTTCGTAGATTATACTCTTAAAGGAATTTTGTAAATACTACTTGTTCATATTGATTTTTTACTCAGTTTATGCTATAATTACAATGCTACACAATTTAATGGATCGAGATTCTCGGTGTTTAGGGCGTATTATGCCCTTTTGCGATTACATAATCATTTTTTAGAATTTGGCAAAAATGCAAATTCCACTAAATGATTATGGCAACGCCGTAGTTTCGATTTAGATTGTGTAGCGACATCGGAGTTTGCGTTTTTCGTGCGCGTACTTCGGTAGGCGCACTTTTTTTATTTTGGAGGGAAAAAAGATGATTAGACAATGATAATTGCGGTAAGGAGTTTCAATTTTTCAGTAAAAAACCAAATAACTTGGAGGTAATTAATCTTATGAAAAGAAAATATTTTATCATCTTTGCTGCATTATTGCTTGTATTAACCCTCTGCATGGGTCTTGCTGCATGCGGAAACGACAGTGGCAATAAACCGGACAGTCCGATAGACACCCCCGACGACGAACAGCCAAGCCTTACGCAAGAAGAAATCAAGGCGTACATACCGACGACTTTCGAAATGAAAAGCGGTATGAGCATCGACGTCCACCAATTCGGCGAAAGCATCCAATATAAAAAGACGGTAAAAACCGCCGACGGCGAATACAAAGAAGTCGAAATGCACGACGTTTATTTTGAAAACGCTTATTATAAGGACGCCGACGGCAACGATATTTATACGACAATCGGAAAAGACAAGTATTATCGCACCGAAAGTTACGGTTCTTTCTTTGTCGAAAACTATCGCAGAAGTTTCATAAATTACAACGGGAAAAGTTATCGCCAATTCGTATCCGCAAGCGACACGAGTTACATTCTGAACGAAAAATATCCGAAATATTCGACCGAAACGTACGTTATTCCGAGCGACGTCGAAAAAATGTACGTCGAGTCGGAGCAAAATAATCTTATCGCGTTTTTGGACACTTTGAAAAATGCGACCGATTATAACGCCGAAACGTCAAGGGAAATCCTCGGCGACGACTATGACATAACGTACAAATACAATAAGAAAACCGAAGGGCAAAACGTTATCGAAACGGTGAATGCGACTTCTCGTTTTGTGATGAACTTTACAAACGTCGAGTCTTCCCGTATTGAAGATTACTGGTATCCCGTTGCGGAAACTTGCGTAATGCGCATCGACGTCAACGTAATATACGAAAACGAAGTATTGCAAAGGGTCGAACTTCGCCTTTCTTACGACAAAGATTACAATCCCGCGTCGAGAGCGTACGTCAACGGTAGCGTCGGACAGACTGCAGAGCCTTTGATTTACGAAGGCGTCGATATCGATTTTTCGTACGGCAACGTTCTTTCCATTCCCGTTGAAGATATTAACGGCGTGGCAACCGTCGAAAACACGACGCTCGTCATCGCAGACGAAGCGTTACCCGCCGATTTCGACAAAACCGTGCGCGCTGGCGAAGAAGTCGTGTTGCCCGATCTTTTTGCGGAGGACAAAACTTTTGACGGCTGGTATTTCGACAGCGATTGCACCTATAAGGTCAAAGACAATCGTTTTGTGCCCGACGGACAAACCGTGAGCCTTTACACGAAATGGAAGTATAAAGAACCCGAACTCGAACTGGGCGGCGGCAAACTTTCGTCGATATCTTTGCAAAACTTTGACCAGGTCAAAACGTACAACGACTTAATTGTACTGTTCCCCGAAAAGGACGGCTATGCGTTTGTTGGCTGGTACACCGACGAAGAACTGACGACGATAATCGATTATACGAGCACGGACGACTACAAAGGCGAAAAACTTTTTGCAAAGTACGAAAAACTTATCACCGTAACACCGATTGTCACGGAAGGCGTAAGTTACAAAATCATTCCGCAAAAGGGCAAAGCGGGCACGAAACTGTTCCTGCCTACCGAAACGGATCTCGGATTCACATTTGAAAAATGGTATTACGAAGACGGGGAAACCGTCGGCAGCACTTTCCCGAGTGAAGACTGCAACGTATATCTCAGCGTGACGGAAGGCATTATCGCGACCGTCCACGTACCGATAAACGTTTATGAATACAACGACGAAAACGTTTATAGTTTCACGATGAAAAAGGGCGGCGTGAAAGTTTCGGACATCGAAAAGAAATTTATCGACCTTTACGAAAAAGTAAACGACGTTGACCTTCGCGACAGAATAGACGGCGAAGCACTTGAAAGAGACGGCGTAAAGTATTACTATAAACAACTTATCGATGCTAAGCAAACCGCAAAGACGAATTTGTACAAATTAAAAGATTTCAGCAGTGAAAAGTTTTACGACGAAGTCAAATTGTATGCGGCGTACACTCCGCACGAAAAAGTAAGATTGACGATAAATCTCGATGGAGTCGTGTCAAATGCCGATACGATTGATATCGATATCGAACAGTGGGAATACGAATTAAAAGGCGAAAATCCCAAAACGAAGTTCGACGGGAAATACGTTTTCAGCGAAGAAAGATGGCAGGAAATCATCAAAGCAAACGGCAAAGAAATGCTTTTTGCGAAATTCGGAAACGAAATTGTGTTCAGTCCGGCAATGCGTTCTTCCACCTCGTCGGTGGATATAACAACGGATAGCACGCAAGTCGAATTCGAAAAAGAAATCGTCGACATTTTGCGCAAAAACTTTGGCTATGCGCTCTCGCTTGATATTGAAAACGGTTATAAAGAATATCCGTCGGTTGCAAATTTCAGCCTTACAATTTACAACAACGAAACGAGACAAGAAGTCCGCTTGCACCGCGACGGCGAAGAAAAGTCGATTTACGTCGTCAATGAAATCCCTAGGGAAGGTTTCGATTCCATTAAAGGCGTGTCGCTGCAAAGTTTTAGTATTATAGGGTTGCCTTCGACGTTGAAGCGTTATTTTAATCGCAATGGTTATAACAGTGGGTACAGTTCTTACAATTTAAGCGACTACGTCGCAAACCGCAGTGAATACTGGAAATCGCCCGATTTTGCGGAAGATTTCAATCTCGGCTCGGAATATGCGGTAAATAACGGAAAACTGTTTGGCGGATATTATTTCGACAAAGATTTCACGGAAGAAGCGTTTGACGCAAACGGTAAATTCGATGAAGTCAATTGGAGCGATAAATATTACGAAGCGGATAACGGCGTCGTGCACCTTTACCTTAAATATGTCAACGACGTCAGAATCAAATTTACTTCTGACAATCATTTCACGCTCCAAGGCGAAATTCACGGTTGCTCACAGGAAAACGTTCTTTCTTTCGGCGTCAGAAAAGATAAAGTAAAGGACTCGTCCGAATTCGGAAACTTGATAACGCGTCTTAAAGACGGCGACACCGTGAGTTTTTACGATTATATCGAATACGATGCCGAAAGCGGAACGTTCGCACAAACCGAAACGCCGACGCGCAGAGAAAATGTGACGATTAATAGAAACGGGTGGACAGAAGACGGTGCGATAAGCGACGACGTGGAAGTGTACGAACTTAATAAGGACGAAAACGGAGATTATTATATCGATTTCACGACGCTCTTAAAGTGCAACGATTATACGTACGGTTCTTTGTTTATGATGTTGAGCAACGTTGTTTGCGCTTATACTCTCAACGCCATTAAAGGCGTTGATAATGACGGCAACGTGATTTTCGACAGTATCTCGGCATCAATGTGGTCTTATGAATATTTGCAAAAAGGGTTTGACGAAAACCCCGATAAACTCACTGAGCATTTCGCAAAGAGTTTCGACGAAACAACGGGTGAATTTACAACCGACGTCATCGTACTGAAATATCCCGTAAAATACGACGAAAACGGTGAAAGACTTTAAAAAATATTTGCAATAGCATAGCAATTTGAGAAAACTTATAAAACATAAAAAACAAATAACTTGGAGGTATTATTCTAATGAAAAGAAAACATCTTGTATTGTTTTTATTTCTTATTTTAATGTCGATAGTTACATTCGCACTTGCTGCTTGTAATAAAGACGATAAGCCATCGGGAACGCACAAAATCTTATTTTATATCGATGATACGCTTGTTGAAACGATAGAAACAAACGGGAACGAATCCATCGCTATTCCCACGGCAGAAGAAAAGGCAGGCTATTATTTTGTTGGTTGGTTCGACGGTACCAATGAAATAACTGCGGATTCATACAAAGATAAAACTGTAAATGCAGATGTCACCGTACGCGCAAAATACAATAAGTACATACACGTTAAGTATGAAATGAATGGCGGAGCGTATGTCGGCACCGGTGTCCCGGGAGAATTGCCGGATGGAGATTTGCCCGACGAATACTTAAAGGCAGGAGAGGAATTACACCACGGCGATACCATTATCGAAAAAGATAAATATATCTTTGCCGGCTGGTATGACAATGCCGAACTTTCAGGTAAAGCAATCAAAATGCCATACGTTCCGACTTCCGACGTAACGCTTTATGCAAATTGGGCTGAAAAGTATGTTACGCTCGAAAACGGTATGGAACTCACGTATAATTACAGTTATGACGGAACTTTCCCGGACGGATACGGCATATATTCATATAGCGGTACCGGTGGAGATATTGTAATTCCTGCAGACTATAAAGGTTTGCCTATTATTGAAATAGGGAGCAATGTTTTCGCATACAAAAAAGTCACGTCGGTTGTCACAAACAATAATCTTTTAAGAATTAAAAATTCGGCGTTTCAAGGCAATACGGATCTGAAAACTTTGATTATTGCCGATACTGTAAACGAAATAGGTCAACAAGCGTTTCTGGCATGCAGAAATCTTGAAAGCGTAACGATCGGAACCGGTCTTGAAAAACTCGGTCAAGGCGTATTCGACGGATGCAACTGGTATTACAACTTCCCATCCGGTGAGGCGGTCTATATCGGCAAAATACTGTATACGTATAAAGGCACTGTTTCAGGCGAGTTTACAATAAAAGACGGCACTGTTTCGATTGCGGACAATGCGTTAGACGGACAAAAAAAGATGACGTCTGTTACTATTCCGCAGAGTGTAAAATATATAGGTCAATATGCATTTAGAGGCTGCTCTTCGCTTAAAGAAGTTACTCTTCCCGAAAATTTGTCGGAACTGGGTAGCAGTGCATTCAAGGGAGCCGGACTCACGAGTGTTGTAATTCCAAACTCAATGACATATCTCGGTAATGCATTTAACAATTGTACCAATCTGAAATCCATTACGATAGGTAGCGGCGTTAAAACCATCGACTATGCGGCATTCGAAGGATGCGGTATCGAAGAAATAGTAATACCCGAAAATGTAACTGACTACGGTTCGGCATTCAGCGGAAATACGACGTTAAAAAAATTAACAATACTTTGCAAAACGCCTTGCAGCTGGTACTCGCTACCCGACAGCCTTACTGAAATTTATGTTCCGAGCGATGCTTTGGATGATTTTAAGTCGGCTTTACCCGATTATTCGGATAAGATTTTTGCAATAGCATAGTAATTTTAGAATTCTTATAAAGCATAGATTTAGGCGATGGAGCATAGGTTCTATCGCCTTTTCTATATTATTTTTTTTTACTAAGATAAAAGTTCAGCAAAATGTTTTTGAAAATTTTTGTTTAATACGGTTCTGTCTACGCCAAATAGTTGTACGGTTAGCATTGTAAAGTTTAGCGATTTCAATGCAAGTTAGTCCGACCATTAAATGCGACAGGGTTTCTTTCTCGACTTTTGTAAGTTTCATTTGTTCTACAACGCCGTCAACGGCTGTATAATCGTTTTTCTGCTCATCGTCGAGTATTGTCTCAGTTTCTGCAGTAATTCGCTCGTCAAGGCTTACTGTGTTTATTATATGCCTTGTGTATTGTTTTTCTAAATAATTATCGGCGCAACGATAACAAGCACTTCTGATTGTTGTCGTTTTTCTGTATTTCGTAATATATTCGTCACCGAGTTTTTCGCCTATATGTTGACATAAAAATAACATTGCCTCTTGCGCAATATCGTAAGCGTTTGAAAACGGCGATAAATCGTCTTTTGAACGGTTCATATCTCTTAATAGTCCTTTATAGAGATAATGCAAATCCTTGCCCGAACGGACAATTACCGTTTTGATACAGGTTAAAGCGATAACTTCGCCCATTTTCTGTATGTTTTCTGCCGAGATAACTACGTCGTTATCTAAAATTCCTTTGTTTACTTCTGTCATTTCTTGGATACCTCCGATTTATTTTCGCCTTTCGGCAAAAACGGGGTAGCACCGGGAAAAGATGGAAGTTTTTTATTTCATCGTCAGCTACACGGAAGTCAACGAAAAAGCACAAAAATTGTTGCATAAATGTAAAAAGAGGTTACGCGTCAATTTGCCGCATAACCTCAAAAACGAACAGACCTCAATATAAAATCCAATGTTTACCGCATTAAAAGTTTTCAGTAACAATTTTTTGCCGTTGACTTGCGATTTTCACTGTGCTACAACGCAACGACGAAAGGCGATAAATCGGACGGCAAATTAAGTAGTGTCCATAAAAATATGTCACTGTGCAAAAATAGTTGAATGTCTGCAAATTTACTTTACGAACAAGTCTGACACGCTTGGCAATAGCATTGCGTTTCAGCCTATCGAACTGACCGTCAACGTATTGCTTTGCGGCTTCGGCGTTAGCGAAATACTGTTTCATACGGTCGTAAATATACTTTTTACGCTCACGCTTTCTAAGGCTTTTACACTCTTCATACAGTTCGTCGAACAGTTGCCTGCGGGTTATCTTTCGTGTTGTCGTAGGCTTTGAAATTTCGTCCGTGGGCGGACTTACAGTTGCTTCCGAACATTCTCTCGAATCGACTTCGTTTGTGTCGTTAAGTGGCGTTAAAGCCATTTCAGCGTTACACTTATCCGTATTTAACTGCGGTTGTTGCGATGTATCGTCAACAACCTCGATTACTTCTTCGGGGTGGTAGCGTTTCGGCGCAGCAGGTCTTGTCGTGTGCGGAATCGCTATGAAATGACTTCCGTCGTTGTATATCTTACACTTTTGATATGGCATAATTTTTACCTCCTTTCCTTGCGCAAATGCAAGGGTATTTTTTTATTAAACCAACGGGAAACGATTGAACGAAAATATTACTTCGTTTCCGTCGGCGGTGATCGCTTGGAATTCATAATTTCCGCAAGTTGCTTTTCATACCTGCGCATCATAATTTCCGTAACCTTGTGGATAATTTCCTCTCTGGATTCATCCATGTCCTTTTTGTCTACTTCGTCGAGTTTTACATACAGCGGAATATTGACGGCGTAACTGCCGTCTTTTCTTCTAAGCCCTATGTATGCGACCTTTTGGTATTGTTCGTTCATTTTATCGTCTCCCGTTTGTTTTCTTGTTTTTAGTGTAATTTTTTACCGTTGCAGTTTTTGCAACAATTAAAAATTTATCTTACAAAAAGTGTAAGCCCATTACAGGACACCTTTTGTCCCAATTAAAAATCTTTTTGTAGTCGTATCTTAGCAGTCAAATAAGAAGGATTTTTTCCTATTTGAAAAATTTCTTGATGAAATTTTAGGACTGCAATACAACAACTTCTCTCGTGTTAAAAACCTTTCAACAACTTTTGCATTTATTCTAAAAGTCAAACTCGCCAAATCTTTGCGACTTTGAAAAAATTTTTACAAGAAAATTTTACACCGTGATTTTGCCGATTACCAGAACATCGGCGTGACGGAAATGTACCTATTTGTGATGCCGCAGTAACCTCAATGTAACCGCCGAGTAACCTCAATGTGATGCTTTTCGTTGTGTGAGAACAGCATACACAAAAGAAAAATTAAATGTAACAGACTTTACCAAGCAATTCGGGTTGCGACCATGAACTTTCGGATATGGATCATTCTCAATCCATACTAATCGGACAAAAACCATAACAAAAATAAAAAGCCGCTCGGTTTCGACAAGAAAAACCAAACGGCTGAATGAAATAATGAAAAATATTTGCAATACACTATTTCTTAATATTGACTTTTTGCGCAATAACAGTTCGCCAAACTACAATATACGACAAAAGAACCTTTCAAAGATTCGATAATCCGATGAATTGCCCTTGACAATTACAGATTTATCGTGTAAAATAAATTCAGACTTTATTTTACTCAAAATAATTGCGAGGGTTGTATCAATGTATATAAAAAGGCATCTTGAAAACGAAGTAATAAAAGCATCGAAAAATTATCCCGTCGTTATGGTTTGCGGGCAAAGACAAGTCGGAAAGTCTACCATGTTAAACCATATTAAGGAGTCCGACCGAAAATACGTTACGCTTGACGATATAAATGCACGCCGTCTTGCAGAAACCGACGTAGGTTTATTTTTTGAAACATACGGGACGAAACTATTGATAGACGAATTTCAGCGCGTTCCGTCAATTTTACTTGAAATAAAACGAATTGTTGATGAAAAAGCTTTGAAAGGTGAAGATAATTCCGGCATGTTCTGGCTTACAGGATCGCAAAAATTCAAGATGATGCAAAACGTTTCTGAATCGCTTGCAGGTCGTGTTGCCGTATTCGATATGGCAAGTCTTTCGAATGCCGAAATAGAAGAACGTGAGGCTCATTGCTTTTCGCCTGAACTTGACGTGTTGAAAGAAATGGCAAAAACAGCAAGAAAAAAGGATATTCACGAAATTTATCAAGATATTTTTCGTGGCGGTATGCCTAAACTTATAACGTCGGATATTGACCGCGATCGTTTTTACTCAGATTACGTCAATACGTATCTTGAAAGGGATATAAAAGACTTATCGCAAGTCGGTAAATTAAGCGAGTTTTATGATTTTCTGGTTTTACTTGCCGCAAGAACGGCGCAAGAACTTAAATACGACGAACTTGCAAAGGCGATAGGCATATCCGCTCCTACGGTTAAAAATTGGGTTAGCATACTTGAAAGGTCGGGAGTTATCGTAATTTTACGCCCCTATGCCTCCACTTTAACAAATAGGCTTGTCAAAACGCCGAAACTATATTTTATGGACACGGGACTGTGCGCATATTTATGCCGTTGGCCTACTGCCGAAACTTTAGAAAACGGTGCAATGGACGGCGCGTTTTTGGAAACTTACGTTGTATCTGAGATTATAAAAAGTTATTATAACGCAGGAAAAACGCCCGATTTATATTACTATCGCGATATCGATAAAAAGGAAATAGACCTACTTATCGAAAAGGGCGATAAACTATATCCGATAGAAGTTAAAAAGGCTAAAAATCCTGCGCACGCGGATAAAAATTTCGACGTGCTGAAAGTGTTCAAAAAACAAATTGAGCCCGGAGTAATTTTGTGTATGAGCGACGAATTGATTCCGTATAGCAGAAACGCTTGGTTTTGTCCTATCTCGATTATATAAAAACAATTTTTCGATTCTATTTTTCGGTATTATGGTATCGGAAAAAGTCGGCTCCGTCAAGGGTATAAAATATCGCAGAAAACTATGAGTTAATCGACTTATACGGCAATATTTTATACTTATTCCTTGACTGTTCCGCCATTTCCCGATAGTTCGTTTGCCGAAAAAATAAATTTCTTCTCGGAGGAAAAACAATGGACAACGGAGTTATCTACGCCAGATTCAGTTCTCAAAGTCAAAACGAGCAAAGTATCGAGGCGCAGGTTCGTATCTGTAAAGAATTTGCCGAAGGTAAAGATATCAACATAGTAAATATTTATTCGGATAAGGCTCGTACGGGAACGAACGATGCTCGTCCTGCCTTTCAGCGTATGATTGCCGATGCCAAAAGCGGAGCGTTTCAGTATATCGTCGTGTATATGTTTGACCGCTTTGCGAGAAATCGTCGCGACAGCATTATGTACAAAGAAATGCTGAAAGAAGAAGGTATAAAAGTTTTGTCTGCGCTTGAACCGATTGCGGAAGACGAAGGCGGCGAATTCTACGAAATGTTTTTGGAATGGAACGCCGAAAAATACAGTAAACGACTTTCCAAACGTGTTCGGGACGGACTCGATATAAGCGCGGCAAACGGCTCATATTGTGGCGGAACGCTTATCTACGGATATAAACTCGAAAGCGAACCGATTCCCGGTAAACCGAATAAGTTTTACAAAAAAGTTGTAATAAACGAAGAAGAGGCTGAACTTGTAAGGCTTGCATTTAACTATTACAATAAGGGTTACAC
>ERZ808286.1529-NODE-1529-length-11302-cov-6.998933_pt1 | contig 11302 bp, 8 predicted proteins | sample MGYA00521276_ERZ808286 | MGnify/ENA primary metagenome ERZ808286 (study PRJEB31516, sample SAMN03275607) | gut metagenome | biome: mammalia-associated habitat; material: feces | host: Papio cynocephalus | place: Kenya | collected 2012-08-01 ... | reverse complement strand
CCTTTGTAGCACAGAGTATAGAGATACAATCCGCTCCCTATTTTATTCCGATAGGTCAACTCAACGAATGGCGGCGGGAGGCAGTACAACATCTGACAGAGCACTTGATAGACACACATCGCCCCGCCCCGGATCATCGTGCGGCACGGGATACAGAAACAGAGGACATACTGCGCACTATGCAAGCCGCACAGCGCGACACATCCTACCCGCTGATGACTTGCCGCTACTGTCTGCTGTATGAAATGGGGCATTGCCGCAAGCAGTCGCCTATGGCACACGAACCCCGTTACCTGCGCCTGCGCAACAACACAACGGTGGCACTCACATTCGATTGCCACAATTGCCAAATGCTGATTAACCAAACGGGGAATTAGTTTCCTTTATTGAGGATACGCCGGTATATCTCTATCAACCGGTCTGCAATATGCGCATTATCCAATCCGTTGGCGACTATGTATTGTCTGCCTTCGGTTTTACCTTTGTATTGCAGGGCTTTCGCCAGCAAGCCTGCAATCTCTTGCGGGTCGCGTGTATTGGCAACAAAGCAGCCGTCTATATCCTGTATCCGTTCCCTTACATCCCCCACGTCCACCGACACTATCGGGCAGCCGCACGCCATCGCCTCTTTGACCACCTGCGGGCTGCCTTCCCGCTTGCTGGTGAGCAGCAGACAATCGGCAGCACACATCAGGCGATTGACCTCGGAGCGTGAATAACCACGCAGTTCCATCAAAAACGCACGGTTATTCCTTTCAGAGATGGGGATTGCGGCATTGAGTACAGAGACGGACTGTTGTGCCAAGCCTGCATCTTTCACCGCATTATCAAACGCCCCGGCAAACAGCACCATGGGTTGCCCCTGTGTGTATGAGGCATTGTGTATGGCGCATTGTCTGCGTGCTTCTTCACGGGTAAGCAACTGGTCTTCTGTCAAGTTGACCCCGCAAGGAATGAGCGAGCAGTTGCTGGTACGGCTTGCCTTGAGGGCAATCTCCATATTGCGTTCTGATACAAAGATGTTCCATACGGCAAGCCGCATTGCCACACAGGAAAAACGCAACACCTGCGGCTCGTTGATGTCGCTACCGTGATAGGTTACCACCACAGGCGGAACCTTGTTACTTTGCACATGGGTGAATTTGTAAATCTGTACTGCTATTCCCGCCAAGAGTCCGCTCAGACCATAGTGTGCGTGGATAATGCCGGGGTGTGTATCCCGAATGGCACGGCACAAGCGTGGTATCTCCCGCATATAGCCTATGCCCCCTTTGCGTTGTACGGCAAAGCGTTCCACGACAATGCCTTTGCTACACAAAGTCTCAATCTGCTCTTCTATAAAAGGGGTAAAATGCCCGCCTTTGTCCGCTGCAACAATCAGTATCTTCATTCTCTCCATCGGGTACATTTATATCCGCCTAATCCGTTCATATCGTTGTATGGCAGAGACAGGGAACAGACATTACCTTTTGCAAAGACATACGAGGAAAAGGGAATGCTTGAGAGGCATAATCTTAATAATCGTACACTTCTGAGGTTGCGACAAAGACCGCCTATCCACACGGCATCCTCCTCACATCCTCCTTATTTTTCAACACACTAAGAATAATGCACAAAGCACAACGGAATCTTAACAATCGTACATTTTATTACAACTCGGTGATGTGTCCGTCTCGGAACTCCCAGCGGCGACCGGGGTAACGCTCAGGCCAGAGGGTGTTGTGGGTGGAGATAAGGACGGTGATACCCGCCTGACTTATACTGTGGAGCAGTTCCATAATCTCGTTGCCCGTTTCGGGGTCGAGGTTGCCTGTCGGTTCGTCTGCCAGAATGATTTCCGGTGTATTGAGCAGAGCGCGTGCGATAACGACACGCTGCTGCTCCCCGCCCGACAGTTGATGCGGACGTTTGTAGGCTTTTTTCTCCATACCTACTTGCTCCAATACCTCCTGCACATGGTTGCGCATAAGGGTTTTGTCTTTCCAGCCCGTGGCTTTCAGCACAAAGAGCAGATTATCCTCCACGCTCCTGTCTGTCAGCAGTTTATAGTCCTGAAAGACAATACCGAGGCGGCGGCGGAGATAGGGTAACTGCCGACGGCGTATCTTCTGCATATCCTGCCCGAGTACCTCGGCGGAACCCGCAGCAATAGGCAATGCACCATAGAGCGTTTTCAGAAGACTGGACTTGCCGCTGCCGACCTTGCCGAGCAGGTAAATCATTTCACCTGCCTGCACAGTGAGATTGATGTCGGTCAGCACAATCTGCTCCGCCTGATGTATCTCAACATCTTGATATTTAATCAGTTCGGATGTCATTCGGGGTTAGTCCTCCATCTTGTTGATTTTCTCCTCCAACTCTTTGAGTTGCGATTTGAGGGTATCAATCTTTTTCTGCATATCGTCCACCAGTTTGTTGGCAGTCTTGGTCTTGCCCGTAAAGAAGAGGATATTGTTCTCGGCGGTTTTGATTTCCTGCTGCAGGTTGGCATACATACGGGTGAGTTTTTGGCGGTCGGTCAGACTCTCGACCCGTTTGGTAAACTGCGCTTTGGCGGCAGCCTTTTTCTGCTCATACGCTTCGCGTGCGCCCTTGTTGGCTTCGCGTTTGGCATTGAAGAACTCGTCGCAGGTATCGGAGAATTTCTTCCAGAGTTCGTCGGAGTACTTGCGTGCCACAGGTCCGACTTTCTTCCACTCGTTTTGGAGCGCAATCAGCGCATCGGCAGTGGCTTTCCAGTCGGTACTGGTTTTGAGTTGCTCGGCTTTTTCGATGAGTTCGCGTTTCTTGCGGAGGTTCTCATTCAAGCCCTCGCGCAGATCCTTATAGAAAGCAGTTTTGGCTTTGAAGAACGCATCGCAGAGGGCTCGATACTCCTCGTAGATAGTTTGGTTCTGCTTTTTGGGTGCAAAACCGATAGTGCGCCACTCGTTTTGGATGGCTTGTATTTTCTCTGTAGCCTCCTCCCATTGGCGGTTGTTCTTGAAACCGGAATAGTCTATCTCGTGCAGGCGTGCAATGAGTGCCTGTTTCTTCTCGAGGTTCTCCGCCTCTTTGGCGTGGAGTTCGTCGAAATACGCCTGATGTTTTTTGTTAATAACAGTAGACGCCTCTTTGAAGCGGTTCCAAAGATCTTCGCGCAGTTCGCGGGCTACGGGACCAATCTCTGCCCACTCCTCATGGAGTTGCTGCAAAGCACGGCTTGCCTCAACGATATTCGGGTTTTCCTGCAGTTTTTCGGCAGCCTCGCAAAGGAGCGTCTTCGCCTCAAGGTTCTTCTTGAAATCAAGGTCGCGCAACTCTATGTTGATCTTGACCAAATCATAGAATTGCTCTTGATACTGCTGGTAGAGTTTGCTTAACTCCTGCACATTTTGCGGGGGTACGACACCTATGTTTTTCCACTCTGCACGCAGGTCGCGCATTTTCTTTACGTTGTCCGCCACGTCCGCCGTTTCGGCTTGCGCCATCTCCCTCATCTGCTCCAGTATGTTTTGCTTGCGGAGCAGGTTCTGTTGCATCTCGGCTTCGGCTTTGGCAGCAGCCTCGGCTTTTTTCTGCTTGTATTGGTTGAGCAACTCACGGAATTGCAGTTCGGTCTCATCTACAGCCGGTTGCCATATCTCGAGGGTTTCCCCAGCAGCGGCGGCAGCATCTTCCGCCGCTTTTTTGGCGGCTTCCAACTCCTGGTGGTACTCGCGGTAGAACTGTGTCTTGAGCATTTCCACGCGGTCTTTCACCTCCGACACGTTCTGCCCGAGCAGACTCTTGAGTTCGGCTACGAGTTGTTGTTTGATTTCCTGCGGGGTCTGCTTAGGTGCGGCCTCCACTTGTTTTTCCACTTGAGCGGTCTCCACTTGCGGCTGCTCTGTTGCTGTCAATTGTTCGTTTTCCATAAAGATAGTACGCTTTTCAGCGCGGTACATTGTGCCTGAACGGCAGAGTTTGAAAGCCTTGTACGGCTAAATCTGTTTACGCGGCAAAAGTACAACAAAATTTTTATATGTGCAAAAAAAAGTGTACCTTTGCACGATTTTTACGTGCAGTAAAGCACACACATTCAGATAAATAGTTTTACAATGATAACCATAGAACAATTAAAAGACATTCTAAACAGGGCGGAGAAACTGAAACAATACCTCGCCATTGACGAAAAACGTATTCAGTTGGAGGAAGAGGAACTGCACACCCAAGCCCCCGGTTTTTGGGACGATGCGAAGGCTGCCGAGGCCCAAATGCGCAAGGTGAAAAGCATCAAGAGTTGGATTGAGGGTTACGAAGGTGTGCGCAGTGCGGTAGAAGAGTTGCAACTGGCATTTGAGTATTACAAAGAGGAACTCGTTACCGAAGAGGAGGTGGACACCGCTTATGCCCACGCTGTGCAGGAAGTGGAAGACCTCGAGATGAAGAATATGCTTTCGCACGAAGAAGACCAAATGCCTGCCGTGCTGAAGATTGTAGCCGGTGCGGGCGGCACGGAGGCACAGGACTGGGCGGAGCAACTGATGCGTATGTATCAGCGGTACTGCGAGAAACACAACTACAAAGTAACCATCACCAACCTGCAGGAAGGCGACGAGGCGGGTATCAAGACCGTTACATTCAATGTAGAGGGTGATATGGCTTACGGCTACCTCAAAAGCGAGAACGGGGTACACCGTCTGGTGCGTGTCAGTCCGTACAACGCACAGGGCAAGCGTATGACTTCGTTTGCATCGGTGTTTGTGGTGCCGCTGATTGACGACTCTATCGAAATCAATGTGGACCCTGCGGGTATCAGTTGGGATACATTCCGTTCGTCGGGTGCAGGCGGACAGAACGTGAACAAGGTGGAATCGGGTGTGCGCCTGCACTATAAGTTCATCAACCCGCTTACCAACCAGCCCGACGAGATAGTGATTGAGAACACCGAGACGCGCGACCAACCCAAGAACCGCGAGAACGCCTTGCGCCACCTGCGCAGCCAGTTGTACGAATTGGAACTGGAGAAACGCCGCCAAGCCGCAGCAAAAGTGGAAGCGGGCAAAAAGAAAATCGAATGGGGAAGCCAGATACGCTCATACGTATTCGACGACCGCCGCGTAAAAGACCACCGAACCAACTACCAGACCTCCAACGTGAATGCTGTCATGGACGGTGATATTGACGGGTTTATCAAGGCCTACCTGATGGAGTTTCCCGAATAACGGTTGTCTTTTCTATATCTGTCTGCATAAAATCCTGTAAAGACCTGCTGTGCAAAGCGGTTTTTGCAGGATTATTTCTTATCGTCCGGCAGCAGCGGCAGCAGCACTTCGCCGAGTTTGTGCTTGATATAATGCTCGTTCATAAAGTGGTTCTGCAGGTCGGGTGTCATCTCGCTATGAGCAAAAAATTTCCGATAATCCCGCTTTATATCGCCTAACACTTGGTCGTCGGGCGTGTAATGGCAGATGGTCATCGGTGTATCGTGCGGCGTGAATTTCTTGAAGCGAAACAGGTCCTGCATAGTGAACTTGAATTCGGTATCGCCGTTTTCGCGCCGCCCGCGGTACTTGTTCGTTCCCACAAACTGTTTCAGAGAGGACATCGGATTGAGTACGGGGTTGACCACCAACTTCCGCCCCGCAAAATCGGCACACAGCACATAGTAGCCGCCCAAAGAACTGCCTATCAGGCATTTCACATCCGTGTTCTCTTTTACAAACCGGTTGATTTTAGCCACCGACTCTTCCACATTATGGTTCACCTCTATCGGACACCACTCGAACTGCGGGTAGTATTTCTTCAAATCACCTACCGTATTGGAGTGGATTGACCCCGCGAAACCGTGTATATAAACCACTTTCATTGCTGTTACATTTCGTTGAAGTATTGTTTCAGATTTACCTCCGAATCCAGTTCCATCTTCTGGCGCAGGCGGTAGCGTATCATCTCCACGCCGCGTGTGGTCATGTTGAGCAGCGGAGCAATCTCCTTGGTCTGCAAGCCCATCTTGATATATACGCACAGGCGGCGTTCCTGCTTGTTCATCCACGGGTATTTCGCTTTCAGGCGATGGATAAACTTATCGTTTACAATGTCGAAATTATCTTCAAACCGCTTCCAGTCGACCGATGTTGCAGTGTTGTTTTGCAGTCGTTGCAGAAGCGACTGCATACGCAGTTTGGCATCGTCTGTCCGTCCTGCATTGAGCCAATCCACCGCACGGTGTACATCGCGCAGTACAGCGTCTGTCCATTCTTTGCGGTTGTTTTCCGACAGGATCATATTGCTCAGTTCCCGGCTCTTCTGCCGCAACTCGAACTGTGTTTTGTCGTTCTCCAGTTTCAGTATCTGCAGTTCCTGTTCGTGCAGTTTCTCATTGGCTTTCGCCTCTATGCGCTCTTTGTTGCGCTGTATCCGCCTCTGTACACGCCGGACGATATAAGCCGCCAGCAATGCACCCGCCAAAACGTAAAGAATGATTGCCGGTGTTGTCAGATACCACGGTCTCGCCACCACGATAGGCAAACTGCGTTCCTCTGTTCCCTGCGGGGTCTGCATACGTATATCCAGCCGGTAGTTGCCCGCCCGCAGGGCGGTGAAATCGCGATAGGGCGCGGTAGTAGGAGCGGTGAACTCTTTTTCTGCCGGCCACAGACGTGTCTCGAACACTGCGACATCCGTGGCGGTATGGTTTCCGCTGTATTCCACACGGAGCGAATAGACATCGGACGGCAACTGCACCTCACCCGTATGCTGCGGGTACGACTCGCCGTACACTTTCTCCGCTGCCGGACTGGTGGTCTGTACGGAGCGGATATAGAGTACATCGCCCTCCTGCGCATCGCCGTGCTGCCGGTTGTACTGCTGCGTATGCAGAGCCGGCATACCGATTTTGCAGAAACCGCCGACCCCGCCCGTTACCGCTTCGCCGGAAGACAGGAAAGCGATATTGGCAAAACCGCCTATTACAAATTTCTCCAGCGGCATTATCTCCACCGGTTCTGCATACGTGTCCCGTGCGGTGTCGAAGGCGCTTACCTGCAACTTGCTGTTGCTATAGAACCACAGGTTGCCCTCGGGGTCTTTCCTGACAAAGGGATAACGGGTGATGCAAGGCAGGTGCGCCTCCGCTGCAGACACTTCGCGCAACACACCGTCCGTCCCTACAACCCCCAAGTACGTATCGCCGGACACATATATCCCGTCCCCTACACGGGAGAGCGAATAAGTCTGGCGTGCGGCGGAATGAGGAATAACCACCTCTGCCTGAAGTGCCGTCCCGTCAGCATCGATCGTCATACGTTCCAACCCCCGTGAGGTAAGCACCCATATATTGCCTTGTGCGTCCGTCTCATAGTAGAGAGCCGTCTCGTCAAAACCGTTCAGATGTTTCAGTTGCCACCCGCCGGCAGTATGCCGCAACATTCCGAACCCGATATATGTTCCCGCAACGGCACTGCCGTTATGCTTTGTGCCTCCTGCATTGTGCATTGTCTTCACGCTCCAGACCCCATCGGCGGTTTCTATGGGCAGGAGACTGTTTCCCCGCACCTCAAACAGACCGCGGTTGTGGCAGCACAGCAGCCTACCGTCTATTTCGGCGATGCTCCATACTTGCCCCGACGAGCCTTCGACCATCGTCAGTTGTCCGCTGCGCAGACAGTACAGCCCCTGGTTGGTGCCGAGGTACAAAGCTCCGTCATATTCGCAGGCGGCGTAGCCGGAACCATAATCCGTCCGTGTAGTATTGAGTCTCTCTACGGGGAGCATCAGTTGTACACAGTCGATGCCTTTGTCCAAGCCTGCCCACAGATTGCCGTTCCTGTCAAACAGCAGGCTCAGGACGGTGTTGTTCTGCAATCCGTTCTCGCGTGTCAGGTAATGCGGGCTCTGTCCCTGCAAGTCGGTCAGTACGATGCCGTTACGAACTGTCCCGAAAGCCATATAGTGTTCATTGACAGCCATAGTATATAACTGGTTGTCTATAATGTATCGGTCCGCCTCTGTATGGAAGCATTTCAGCCGGTCTCCGTCGTACAGGTATATGCCTTTGAAATCGGTGGCGATCAGTACCCCGTTGCCTTTATACGGGAGCAGTGCGCATACCACCGAGCCGCGCAATGCTTCCGAGCCGCGCAGAGCATGCAGACGGTTGGCACTCAACACATATACATCCCGCGACGTTGCCACGAAGAACTCTTCTCCGGCCAGCAACGCCGTACGTATCACGTCTCCCGGGTCTATCACCTCTACACGGTTGTTCTCCGAGAACAGGAATATATAATTGCGCGTCTGTACATAGAGTCTGTCTTTTCCTATGAAGATTTTCCACACCTCCCCGAACTGCCGGTAGCGTGCGGGTATATGTTCCACCATGGAGCGGTACTCCATCGTACCTTTGGCATCGGGTCGGAACACCCCGAACTCGTCCGTGCCTCCCGCATAGACAGTGCCCGCCGTATCGGTGGCGATGGCACGCACCACCGTACCGTTGCCTATGCCGTACAGTTGCCAGCGGCTGCCGTCATACTCCAGCAAGCCATAGTTGTTCGCCGCGTAAATCCAGCCGTTCCGCTGTTGGAGCAACGCCCAGTTCTGGGTGCCGGCTGCATAATCGTCCGGCGTGAACGTGCGTACCGGTGCTACCCACTCGGCATATACCGGGAGAATACACAATACCGCTGCCGCCGTTATCATCAAGCGGGCTGAAAGATGTGAGATACGTGTGTTACACATGGCTTGTCGGTCTGTTCACGTGCAAAGTCGGTCTATTCACGTGCAAAATTACGAAAAAAAACGTATATATGCAAACCGTAAAACGTATATATGCAAACCGTGTCCTGAGACACCCGTACAAAGTACAGGACTATGCATAAAATATACGGAATATACAATTTCCGTATCTGCATATACCCATTACGTAGAAAAGACGTAGAAAGGACGTAGAAAGGACGTAGAAAGAAAAGGCTTTTTTTGATAGGACAAGCCGCCTTTTTATGCACTATATTCATTTTTTATGCAATATACGGCACTGCAATGAGCAATATACGGCACTGCAATGAGGACATGAACCAAAAAGGACTTGCGCGGGAGAAAAATTATCCGTAACTTTGCAGGCGTTTGAAAGAACACGATACATCAATCGAAAGAACACGATACATCAAAAGAACAAACCTGTTATACAGATTATGGACAAGCGAGCCCCTGAGATATTGTCGCTGAGACGTGACATAGAGAGCGAAGTGAAGCGTTTGGTACGTACGCCGTATGATTTTGAGTTTCTGGCAGGAGTTATATGGGAGCGTTTGCATGAGAACATCTCTCCCACCACGCTCAAGCGTCTGTGGGGGTATATAGAGGGTGCGGACACCACCCGTCGGAGTACGCTCTGTCTGCTGTCGCAGTTTCTCGGTTTCGCCGACTGGGAGACCTACCTTGCCGCGTTGCAACAGCGCAGTGATGCGGAGAGCGATACGTTTTCGGGCGAGGGTGTGCATACCGACCGACTGGCGGAGGGCGACCGTGTGGAGGTTGCATGGCTTCCGAACAGGCGGTGCGTGTTCCGCTATGAAGGCGGCTTGCACTTCCTTGTAGAGTATGCCGAAAACAGCAAACTGCGTGCAGGCGACCGGTTCGACTGCGGGTGTTTCCTTATAGGTCAGCCTATGTATCTTGACAATCTGCGCCGTGGCAGCGACGCCCCCGTATCGTATGTGGCGGGGAGCAGGAACGGACTGGTAAGTGCAACAATACTCTGACGAGAAATGACAGAAACGGAATACCCAGATTCGGGATTTATAGCAGCGGGGGACGTCTCTGCGCTGTGGCAGGAGATAACGCCGTTGCAGGTTCGGCGGCATAGTGTATTGTATCGCGGGAAGCGTTACGGCCGTTGGTTTGTGCTGAAAGGTTTGCCCGCCGAACAGCAGTCGCTGACGGATTTCCGTTTGCAGCAGGAGCGTGAGTTCCGTGTCGGCATCGGGCTGGTACACCCGAACATAGCGGGTACCTATTCGTTGGAAGAGGTGCCGGGTATAGGGCGTTGTATCGTAATGGAGTCGGTGGACGGACAGACATTGGACGGTTGGCTTTCCGCCCGTCCCGGCAGGCAGAAACGGCAACGGGTGCTGATACAACTGCTTGACGCAGTGGAGTATCTGCACGCACGTCAGTTGGTACATCACGATCTGAAGCCCGGTAATATCCTCATTACCCGTAACGGGGAGAACGTCAAACTGATTGATTTCGGCTTGAGCGACAGCGATGATTCCGCCACGTCCGCTCCCAACGACATACAAGCCGACTTGCTCCGTATAGCAGACCTGACAGACCTGCTGCACCTGTGCGGTTACAAGCCTGTTGTGCGTGCGTGCCGCAAGGGTCGTTACAAGAACATTGCGGAGTTGCGCAAAGGTATTTCGCGCTGCGGGAAAGCGTGGAAGGCGGTTGTTTCGTTGGCAGGAGCGTTTATGCTGACGTTATGTGCGGTGGTAGGCACCCTGTCCTATACAAGGCACCTGCAAGCGCATGAGCAGGTCGTTTTCGAGCAGCGGAAAGCAGCGATGGTGGCAGATGTGTGTTCCGTATGCGACCGTTGCGGTGCAGCGGGTCGCAAGGCGATAGATGGTGAGCAGTACCGTGAGTTTGCCCTTATGCAGTTGCTTGAGCATTGTCGTTATGCGGTGCTGAAAGATTCGCTGAACGCAGTTTATCCGCCCGATGATATAATGATTAACTATCTATGCAACAGCGAATTGGACAAGCGTTTCATGGTTATGTACAACCAACTGCAATGCGAGGCAAATGCAAAGCCGACCCTAAGCGAAGCGTATGCCGCCGGTCACATCAGCCAAGAAGAGTATGCGGCACTGACCAAGCGGCTTGCCCGACGGGGCAAAGAAATTAGTCAGACCCCGTAAGCGTCAGGCTGCGGACAGTGTGCAACGGTTCTGCCCTTGTATGTAATACAAGGTGCGGAATCTTAACAATCGTACATTTTTGCCGGTTGGATGTTCCTTCGTAGTTGGTTCGTAGTTCCTTCGTAGTTCCTTCGTAGGTGGTGGTTCCTGATCAACGGAAAGTAAACGGAGATCAAATCTTAACAACCGTACCTGTTTTACCTGTGTTTTTGCAAAGCGGGTAGAGAGGTGCGGATGAGTTGTCCGGGATGGCGGCGCAGGAGGTTGAGGGCGGGTGCGAGTTGTTTGTCGCTGTCGAGAGTGTCAAACAGGCTTTCAACCTTCTCCACGACCGTGGGTTGCGAAGTATGATAGGTGATCCGGTAGAGCGATTCACCGGTGGTTTCCTCCGTGGTGTAGCCCACGCAACCGAGATA
>ERZ808286.1525-NODE-1525-length-11317-cov-2.988812_pt1 | contig 11317 bp, 8 predicted proteins | sample MGYA00521276_ERZ808286 | MGnify/ENA primary metagenome ERZ808286 (study PRJEB31516, sample SAMN03275607) | gut metagenome | biome: mammalia-associated habitat; material: feces | host: Papio cynocephalus | place: Kenya | collected 2012-08-01 ... | reverse complement strand
TGTTCGGAATTTTCTTGCTACCTTTGTATAATATAAGGAATAAAGAACATATTACGACACAGGAAGAAAAGACAAAGATAGAGGAAAGAATAGTTGACGTACTGAAAACCGTTTACGACCCGGAAATTCCTGTCAATATCTACGACCTCGGACTGATTTACAAGATTGAAGTGAACGACGACGGCAACGTGGATATCGACATGACTTTCACGGCTCCGTCATGCCCCGCTGCCGACTTCATCCTTGAGGACGTTAGACAGAAGGTGGACACACTGGAGGGAGTAAAATCGGCTAACGTGAACCTCGTGTTTGAACCGGCTTGGGACCAAAGCATGCTCAGCGAAGAGGCACGGTTGGAAATGGGACTATGAGTTTAGAGTTTAAAATGTAGAATGTAGAGTTGTCTGCCTATGGCAGATTGAAATTTAAGAATTTTGAATTATACAACTACTAATTCTGAACTCATAACTCGATATGAGTTTAGAGTTTAAAATGTAGAATGTAGAGTTGTCTGCCTATGGCAGATTAAGATTTAAGAATTCAGAGTTATATCAACTACAAATTCTTAAATCTGAACTCTTAAATCCCCAACTCTAAATTCAATAACTTTTAATCGCAGCGAAGCGAGAATAACTCTTAATTCATAACTCTAAACTCATAATTCGAATTATGAAGAACGTATATATTCTATCTGACGCCCACCTTGGCTCGCTCGCCATTGAACATGGCAGAATGCACGAACGGCGACTTGTACGTTTCCTTGACGACATCAAGCATAAGGCAGCTGCCGTTTATCTGCTCGGCGACATGTTTGACTTCTGGTATGAATACAAATATGTTGTGCCGAAAGGATACACGCGCTTCCTCGGAAAACTGTCGGAACTGACCGACATGGGAGTGGAGGTGCATTACTTCACCGGCAACCACGATATCTGGATGTACGGATATCTGGAGGAGGAATGTGGCGTTATCCTACATAAGAAGCCGGAGACGGTGGACATCTACGGCAAGGTGTTTTATCTTGCTCACGGCGACGGACTGGGCGATCCGGACCGCAACTTCAAGATTATCCGCAAGATTTTCCACAGTCCACTGTGTCAAAGGCTTTTCAGCTCGCTGCATCCCCGTTGGGGCATGTGGTTCGGACTGGAATGGGCTAAGCGCAGCCGACTGAAGCGTGCCGACGGCAAGGAACCGCCTTATATGGGTGAGGACAAGGAATACCTCGTAAGGTATACAAAGGAATACATGAAGACTCACCCCAACGTGGACTATTATATATATGGTCACCGCCACATCGAGCTCGACCTTAACCTGTCGCGCAAAGTGAGGATGATGATTCTCGGCGACTGGATATGGCAGTTCTCCTATGTAGTGTTCGACGGGGAGCATCTCTTCCTTGAGGAATATGTGGAGGGAGAGAGCAAATTGTAAATGAAAATATAAGGATGACAGGACTTATAAGATTTATAGGACATATAGGTCTTATAAAACTATAAACACTAATAAAGGCTGCGATTTCTCGCAGCCTTTATTTATGGAGTATCTCCTTCCCTCCCTTCGGGAGAGCCAGGGTGGGTTTCTTATTTCACCAATGCCATAGTATCCGAAGCAATCATCAGTTCCTCGTCGGTAGGAATGACAACAACAGTTACCTTTGAGTTTGGAGTAGAGATAATAGCCTCTTCGCCATGAATACCCATGTTCTTCTCGGCGTCAATCTCAACACCCATAAAGCTCAAGCCCTTGCAAACGCTCTCACGCATATTTGCCTGGTTCTCACCAACTCCGGCTGTGAACACGATGATGTCGCAACCGTTCATGGCAGCAGCGTATGCTCCTACGTATTTGCGGACACGATAGCAATACATGTCGAAGGCGAGTGTTGCACGCTCGTTGCCAGCCTCGCGAGCTGAGAAAATCTCGCGCATATCTGATGAAATGCCAGATACACCGAGCAAGCCGCTCTTCTTGTTCAAGAGGTTTGACATGCCGTCGGCATCCAAACCAAGCTTCTTCTCGATAAAGGTTACGGCACCGCCGTCGATATCACCGCTGCGGGTTCCCATCATCAAGCCCTCCAGTGGAGTGAGTCCCATTGAGGTGTCAACACACTTGCCGTCTTTTACTGCTGCGATGCTACCGCCGTTGCCGATATGACAGGTGATAATCTTCTTGCCCTCTGCCTTTACGCCGAGGTATTCGCAAACGCGCTGTGAGACATAGCGGTGGCTGGTTCCGTGGAAACCGTAGCGACGCACACCATACTTCTCGTACAGTTCGTAAGGAATGGCATACATATATGCCTCTTTAGGCATTGTCTGGTGGAAAGCGGTATCGAAGACACCCACCTGTGGAAGTCCCGGCATCAGCTCCTGTACGGCATGAACACCTTTCAGGTTGGCTGGGTTGTGCAATGGAGCGAGGTCTGACACTGCCTCGAATTCTTTCAGAACGTCGTCGGTGAGCAATACGCTCTTGTTGAACTTCTCTCCGCCGTGTACCATACGGTGGCCTACGGCATCGATTTCCTTCAGGTCTTTGATTACGCCGATTTCAGGATCGGTGAGCAGACTGAAGATGAACTTCACTCCCTCTGTATGCTCCGGAATGTCGTGCATAATGGTTTTCTTCTCACCATTGGCGAGTTTCACTTTTACGAATGCTCCGTCGAGTCCTACGCGCTCTGCACCTCCCGATGTCATGACAGTCTTGCTGTCCATATCGTAAAGGGCATATTTTATTGATGAACTACCACAGTTCAGTACTAGTATTTTCATAATTTTAATGAAGAATGAAGAATGAAGAATGAAGAATGTAAGTTACTCTTCAAGTCAACATCACCTCATTCATTTTACTATTGCTTGATTATTTCGTTTAACCGTTTTTATTGAGGCAACCAACAAGGCTATTAGTTCCTGGCAATCATTTGCCATACTTTCAAATTCTTTTTGAGATATATAGTCTGTATCTAAAAGCAAGTTTAACCAATTCATAGTCTCGTTGGCCTCTTTAAGAGATATATACAGTTTTGAAGTGAAGTCTGAAGGACTCTGAGCGAATTCCGATTCGTGCACATTTGCCGACACAGAAGTTCCTGAGCGCAATAGCTGTCTAAAGATATCATGCATTCTTTTGTCTTTATCTGCAAGATATCTGAATAATTTTACTATTCTCACAGCAAAGGCATAGCTTTTAATATGCAGGATAGAACCTTCCCTTTTATAATTTATCATTGGCAAAGGTAAAATTCATTCTTCATTCTTCATTCTTCATTCTTCATTTACTGCTTTTTAGCGTCCATTGCCTGGCAAGCTGTGATTGCCACCATCTTGTAGATATCGTCTACGGAGCAACCGCGACTCAGGTCGTTTACCGGGCGTGCGATACCCTGGAGGATTGGTCCGAGAGCTACGGCATCACCAAGACGCTGAACAAGTTTGTAGGCAATGTTTCCTACTTCGAGGCATGGGAATACGAGCACGTTTGCCTTGCCGGCGATGTCGCTGCCCGGTGCCTTCTTCTCGCCTACCGACGGAACGAGGGCTGCATCTGCCTGAAGCTCACCGTCTATCTTCAACTCCGGAGCGAGTTCCTTTGCCAGCTTTGTAGCCTCAACCACCTTGTCTACTACCTCGTGCTTTGCACTGCCCTTTGTTGAGAAGCTCAGCATTGCCACACGTGGGTCTGCGAAGCCTGCAACGGATTTTGCTGTCTGTGCGGTGCAAACGGCAATCTGTGCCAACTGCTGTGCGTCTGGCATTGGGGTAACGGCAACGTCGCCTACTACCAACACGCCGTTCTCACCATACTGTGGCTGCTTTGTGATGAGGAGCATAGCACCGCTCACGCATGTGATGCCAGGAGCACACTTGATAATCTGGAGCGCTGGACGAAGAGTGTCGCCTGTTGTGCTGAGCGCACCTGAAATCTGTCCGTCGGCATCGCCTGTCTTGATAATCATGCAGCCGAGGTAGAGAGGGTTCTTCACAAGCTCGCGAGCCTGCTCTATTGTCATGCCCTTCTTCTTGCGAAGCTCTGCCAGGAGCTCTTCGCTCTTAGGGTTATTCTCTGGATCGATAAGGGTTGCCTTGTCAATGTTTTTCAGTCCCCACTTTTCTGCGAGAGCATGTATCTCGTCTGGGTTACCGATAAGAATAAGGTTAGCGATATCGTCAGCCAATACCTGGTCGGCTGCTCTAAGTGTACGCTCCTCTGTTGCCTCCGGGAGCACGATGCGCTGCTTGTTGCTCTTTGCGCGTTCGATGATTGATTGTACTAAATCCATGATTTATTGTTTTTTAATAAGTTTGTTTTCTCTATTAGATTCGGCGGTGTAGACTATGTGCATCGCTGATACCTTGCAAAAGTAAGAATTTTATTTTATAAGTGAGGACTTTTTGTTGAGTTTTTTTGCTATCAAAGATTCTCAAGCATCCGTTTTATTACTACCTCTGCCGATATCTCGCGATTTGCCGCCTCTGGGATTACGAGCGAATTGGCACTCTCTATAACGTCGTCGGTTACTATCAGTCCGCGGCGCACAGGCAGACAGTGCATGAACTTTCCGTTGTCGGTTACTGCCATGTGGCGCTCGTCGATTGTCCACGACATGTCTTTTGAGAGTATCTTTCCGTAGTCATCAGGATTGGCTACTCCCGGACAGCTCCAGTTTTTGGCATATACGAAATCGGCTCCCTCAAGGGCTTTCATCTGGTCGTACTCCACTTTCGCATCGCCCACAAATTTCGGGTCGAGCTCATAGCCGTGAGGATGGGTGATGACGAAATCAACATCTGCCTTGTTCATCCACTGGGCAAAGGAGTTTGGCACTGCCTGCGGCAATGCGCGGCAATGCGGAGCCCATGTAAGGACGACCTTCGGGCGTTGCTTCGTCTTATGCTCGTCGATTGTTATAAGGTCGGCGAATGCCTGGAGCGGGTGCACGGTGGCTGTCTCCATGGCGAATACCGGTTTGCCGCTATATTTCACGAACTGGTTATATACAGTCTCGGCATAGTCGTATTCGCGGTCGGCGAGTCCGGCAAAGCTGCGCACTCCGATAAGGTCGCAGTAGCTTGCCATCACAGGTATTGCCTCGAGCAGGTGCTCGCTCTTGTCGCCGTCCATGACGACTCCACGCTCTGTCTCTAACTTCCATGCTCCGGCATTCACGTCGAGCACCATGACGTTCATACCGAGATTCATGGCTGCCTTCTGTGTGCTGAGACGAGTGCGCAGACTATTGTTGAAGAATATCATCAACAGGGTCTTGTTCTTGCCCAGATGCTGATATCCGAAACGGTTGGCTTTTACTTCTCTTGCCTCGGCAAGTGCCTGTTTGAGGTTGCCAAGGTCATCTACATTCAGAAATGTTCTCATATCTCCTGCTGTTTGTGTTTTCTAATATTTTTCAAGTTTCGGTTTCGTCTAAAAGAAAAGAACCTGAATTATATTAATTTTATTTCTTCATTATCTCGTCGAGGGCTGTATAGAATTCGGGATCTTCGCCAACTACGGTCTTTAGCAATTCTCCGTTCTTGCCCACTATTACTTTTGTAGGGAATCCCTGTATGCCATACGTGTCGAGTATGCTTCCTATTCCCTTTGGGTTGTATACATGTATCCACGGCAACCCGAGTTCCTTGACGGCTGATTTCCATTTGGCATCGGTATCGCCACAGTCTACACCTACAATTTCCAGCTGTCCCTTATATTTTTCGTATGCCTTCTTCATCTCCGGCATTCCTTTTATACACCAGCCGCACCAACTGCCCCAAAAGTCGATGACTACAACTTTTCCGCGAAGACTTGACAAGGTGAATGTCTTTCCGTCGATTGACTTCAGCGAGAAGTCGGGAGCCATTTCCGCAGCATTGCTCTGTCGAGAAGTTGTTGAAACACTGTTGCCGTTGTTGCCGGCTTGTTGTCTGCATCCTGCCATTGCCGCCGCCGTCATGCAGAGGAGCAAGGCGATAACTGTTAGTTGTTTTTTCATATCTTCTGTTTTTGTCATTGCAAAAATACATATTAAAGTTGTATTTTCATAACGGTAAACTACTTTTTAGACTTTAAAATTCAGAAAAAGTACAATAAACGGAAACACAATATGTTATATATCATTTTTTTTCAATATTTTTAATATCTTAATCCGCTAAAAGTTATGGAGAATAATTTCTATTTCGTAATTTTGTCCGGAAATTATATGCATTGATGCATTCGGGATTACTATTGTAAATAGATACTTGACGATTATATAAAACAACCTGTAAACAAAATAAATCTATAATAAAAATCTGTTATGTTACATGTAGGGAAGCTTGTAAAAGCTAAATTAAAGGAAAGGGCTCATACATGCGTATGGCTCGCAGAGCAGATGGAATGCAGTCGCACAAATCTGTACAAGATATTCAATAAGGAATATGTGGGTTCTAAAGATTTGGAAAAGCTATCGCTTATCCTCCACTTCAATTTCTTTGAGGTTCTGGCCGATGAGATGAAGAAGGAACTCGCAAAAGTAAGGGAATATTAAAAAAGAAACCTCTCCGAGTATGCCTTTTACATATAAGGAAAGTTTAATTATTTATTAATCGGGATATGGACTGAAGTCTGTGTCCCGATTTTTATTAGAAAACTCACGCTCTGAAAAACAAGCAAGCTTTTTATTCTCTCGCCTAATTGTTTTTTATAAAAGGTAATGGAATATCTACAGTATGGATACAAAAAAAGGAGTACCGCTGTACTCCAACCTTGTTAACCTTAAATCTAATACTATGAAAAACACGTTGCAAAGGTATGACTTTTGCCACACTTTTGCAAGTGTTTTTATACAATTCTTTTCTTTTTCTTTACTTTTCTTGATTTTAATCAAGTATGTAAGCGTCAAGACAGCAATAAGTTATGGATTTTCTACAATCACTACGCCCTCTTGCTTCATTCCATCCATCATGATATTCAGAGGACGGCTGAAACGAACATGGCGGACATGGGCGGTCTGCTCTACTGCCGGCATGGCATCAAGCACTTCCTTGCGGAAGAAGCCCATTCCCTTATTCTCGTCGACAGTAAAATAACCGACTCCAAAACTTGTCAGATTCTGGAAGAAATGCGTTCCTTGGCTCGGGTCTACACTATAATTCTTGAGCGTCGTCTCTACTATCAGTTTCGCAGCACTGATATGAGGCCACTTTACCGGGACGCCAAGCCATGGGTCGCTCGAGCCCCATCTGCCTGGACCTATCAAGACATAGCCCTTGCCTGCATCGAGAAATTTGCGGTTTATATGCTCTATCTCATCTGCTATGGCTGGATTGTTGGCTGCCGTAAAGTCATCGTCGGTCATAACATATACTACATCTTCTACATCATTGCTCTTGCCGTGGCCCAGAGAATTATGAGACCGAAGCAGGCACTGGCTGTCGGGGATGGCACGCAAATCCTCATCAAGCATCTGCTTGCTGTCTACTATCGGACGTATCTGCAACAGATAGAATTCTCCACTGCGGTCGTCGTTTAGCGTACAGGCGAATTCTATCTCTACGGGGCGGCGCATACTATCGGCACCGTGTTTCATAGAAAGGCGCAACAGTTCCGGCAATGGGAATACGCCCTGTCGGAGAACTCCACAGAAGCTGATTATCTTACGACCGCCATCATACAGTCCTTCGCGTATCACTTGATCATACGGGTCGTATGTGGATGCTATATAGCGCAAGGAACCGTCTTGGTCGGCTTCTTTTACTTTGAGGTTCAAGATATTGAATCCGTCGTCAACCTTAAAGTCCTCGCCCACATGCTTCATGTCGAGAGCATAAAAGCGCGTCTGCGTCTGGCGAAGCGCTATCTCCATATCACTGGTCTGAAGCACCTGGTCGGGGTGGTATGGACTTACACGCAATGTCTGTCCGCCATCTACGATATATTTGCCGAGGCCGAGTGCCAGACTGGCGATACCTTCTTCTGATTTCTCATATCCTATCGGATAATAGTTTATCGAGCGCAACACGCCACTGAAGTTTGGATAATAGTGGTCACCATATTGCTTACCCACAACCTCCTGAAGGATTACTGCCATCTTCTCCTGGTCAATCACATTGCTCGTTGCCGTCATATAAGCCTTGGAGTCTTTGTAGTAGACCGAGGCATAGACACTCTTTATCGCCGCTGCAAGCATTCGGAGCATCTCTTGTCGGTCTTCGAGATACGGTATCATATAAGTGGAGTAGATTCCGGCAAATGGCTGATAATGGGAGTCTTCAAGCAAACTGCTGGAGCGGATGGCTATCGGACTCTTCGTTGCCTCGAAGAAGGTCATGAAATCATCGATAAACTGATCTGGAAGCTGAGCTTTAAGAAAGGCTTGCAATATCTCTTCGTCAGAAGCATCACTCAAGGCTATCTGATAAAGGTTGTTGTTGTCCATGAACTGATCGAAGACATCTGTACACAACACCACGGTCTTAGGTATGGACACCTTTACCCCTTCAAACTCGTTAAACTCCGGATGCGACTTTATTATATGGTCGAGGAAAGCAAGACCTCTACCCTTTCCGCCCAATGAACCGTCGCCGATACGGGCAAAATGGCTGTAGGCATCAAACTGGTCGCGACGGAAAACGGCTACGGTTCCTACATTCTTCATGTGGCGGTACTGCACAATGGCATCGAAGATTATCTGGCGATGGGCATCTACATCTTTTAATTTCTCAAGGGTAACGGTCTTCAAGAATGCCGACACCGGAAATATCGCTCTTGCACACAGCCACCGGCTCATGTGGTTGCGGGATATATGATAGAGCATAGAATCATTGGGGATGCTGAAAATATTATCTTGCAATTCCTTCAGATTGTGTATGCGCTTTATTTCCTCGTGGGTTTTCGGATCACGGAAGATAAAATCACCAAAGCCCATGTGGTCTGCCATCATGTTCCTCAAATCGATATTCATCTTCTTTGAATTCTTGTCGATAAACCTGACGCCCTTTATGTCTACCTTTTCACGGTTTTCTGCCTCGCTGCTTTCGAGAATTAACGGAATGAAAGGGTCATTGCGCCTTATTTCTCTTAGTAACTTCAGTCCTGCCTCGGAGTCCTTCTCGCCAGATTTAGGGAAACGGCAGTCGCTTATTACACCAAGGATATTGTCGGGGAAACGCAGATAGTAGTCCATTGCCTCTTCGTAGGTGCGCGCCAAAACAACCTTTGGCCTTCCTCTCATTCTAAGTGTTGCCGAATGTGGATTCAGGGCCTCGGTGGCAAAGCGCTGACTTTGGGCAAGGATATAGCTATACAAATTAGGCAATATTGATGAATAGAAGCGTATACTGTCTTCTACGAGCAATATCATCTGAACGCCAGCCTCATCTATATCGTGCTCAAGATTCATCTTATCCTCAATAAGCTTTATTATTGAGAGAATAAGGTTTGTATTGCCGAGCCAACAGAAAACATAATCGAAAATCGACAAATCTTCATTCTCCATACGGCGCGTTATACCGTGAGAGAACGGTGTCAACACAACGCAAGGCATATCCGGAAACTCCTGTTTCACGGCTCTTGCAACGGTAAAAGCATCGTTGTCGGCATTTCCCGGCATACAGATTACCAGGTCTATACTTGTTGTCGACAGAACCTCAGAGGCTTCTACCATCGTACTTACCTGAGTAAACGTTGGCGGATAGCGCAGGCCGAGTTCTGTATACTCATTAAAGATTTTCTCGTCAACCCGTCCGTCATCCTCCAGCATGAAGGCATCATAAGGATTGGCAATAATTAGGACATTAAATATGCGGTGTGTCATCAAATTTTTGAACGACACATCTTTTAAATAGAATTTATTCCACTGCTGTGGTGCTTGTTCATTCATAGGCTTAAATGGTTATTTGTACCGCAAAGATGCAGCTTATCTTATGCAAAGATAATGCAAATCGAATGCAATACAAGCCAAACTTGTTTGGATTTATTGCTGAGATGCAGCTTATCTTATGCAAAGATAGAGAATATTTTCATAGAAACAAGAAGATTATCGTATGAATATTTCGCATTATCATCCGATTATGACAAATACCTGAAGATAAAAACAGTAATATAATTATTTTTTATTACATTTGCACAACCTAATGAAAAAATCAAAACATATAAATAAAGACCTTTTTATGAAGAAATTTCTATTCTTAGCAGCAATGCTACTCGGCATGGCATTTAACACAGCCATCGCTCAAGACTATCCCTACGACAATCTCTACACCGACCTTCCGTTTAAGATGACAAAAGTCACCCGTCCATCATTCCCGGATAGAACGGTGAACGTAAAGGATTTCGGAGCTAAAGGCGATGGAACAACGCTCTGCACATCAGCAATACAGAAAGCAATAGACCAAACAGCAAAGAAAGGCGGAGGAAAAGTTACCGTACCACAGGGCGTATGGTTTACCGGACCTATCGAGCTGAAGAGTAACATCAATCTGCACCTCGAAAAAGGGGCAATCCTGCTGTTTTCGCCAGACCCGGATCTCTATCCTATAGTAAAATCTGTATTTGAAGGACTCGATACACGTCGCTGCAAATCGCCAATCTCTGGTTATAACCTAAAGAATGTGGCCATTACCGGACAGGGGGTTATCGATGGTAACGGACAGTTCTGGCGTCCTCTAAAACGCGAGAAGGTAACAGCAAGCTACTGGAAAGAGGCTACATCCAATGGCGGAGCTTTTATTCGCGACGGCTTTTGGATTCCTACCGAGGGTGCACTGAAAGGATATAAGATGGCAGACATGAACGTGCCGACAGGCAATCTCACTGACGCACAGTGGGACAGCATCAAGGTTTTTCTGCGCCCAGTGATGATAAACATCGTAAACAGCAAAAATGTTTGGTTCAATGGGGTGATATTCCAGAACTCTCCGGCATGGAACGTTCATCCTTTGATGTGCGAGAATGTACTCATTGAAGATGTTGAAATACGTAACCCGAGCTTTGCACAAAACGGCGACGGCCTCGACCTCGAATCATGCAAGAATGCACTCATAGTAAACTCACGCTTCGACGTGGGCGACGACGGTATCTGCATAAAGAGCGGAAAGGATGCCGATGGACGTAGACGCGGCGTACCTTGCGAGAATGTTATCGTAGACGGTTGCACAGTGTTTAAAGGCCACGGCGGCTTTGTTGTCGGTTCCGAGATGAGTGGTGGCGTTAAAAACATCAGCGTCAGCAACTGCCAGTTCCTTGGCACGGATGTCGGTTTGCGCTTCAAAAGCAAACGAGGCAGAGGAGGCATTGTGGAAAATATATGGATAAAAAACATCTCGATGTTCGA
>ERZ808286.1524-NODE-1524-length-11329-cov-15.266276_pt1 | contig 11329 bp, 12 predicted proteins | sample MGYA00521276_ERZ808286 | MGnify/ENA primary metagenome ERZ808286 (study PRJEB31516, sample SAMN03275607) | gut metagenome | biome: mammalia-associated habitat; material: feces | host: Papio cynocephalus | place: Kenya | collected 2012-08-01 ... | reverse complement strand
AATTCCTATGCGAGGCTAAAGACCTCGCATCTTCCTTGCTTTGGTTTTTGTGAAATGCTATATACAATAAAGAAAGGTCCAAAACTAAATTCTAAAACAGCAAGTGCTGAAGATTTGAACCTTGCTGATAAGTTCTACTACAATTATCGCCATTGGCGAGATAAAAGCGCTGATAATCAAATATTAGTGGAAGAATATCGTTCAGGAGAAAAACATAATAAGGAAATTAGAGAGTTGAAAGAAACTATTAAGAAAAATAAAGAATATATTCAGCAAGTAGAAAGACTATACGGAGAAACTTATGCCACAGATAAGTGGATAATCCGGTCATTAAGAAAACTTTTGGAAGATAACAATATCCAATATAATTTCTGGAAGATTGAGGATGATGCAATAGAGAAAGTCTTGAAAATATAACTATTTATCATAAATTGATATTTATCATGAAGTATATAAAAACATTTCAAAACGAGAATAAATACATATTTTTTCGTGACAGTGGTACAATGAACAAGCCAAATATGAGCTATTGCGTAGAGGAAAATTCTTCCTATTATAATCCAGTAGCAGGTAATGAAAAATCGGCAGTTGATTTGTCAAGATACTATACATCAGATGGACAACCATCATTGAGGACAACTGCAAACTGTTATATTGTACGTTCAAAAGGGACTTATATGTTTCCATTAGTGTATGGAAATGCATTGTATAAAGGCAAGGCGAATACTGATGCTTATACAAATTTGACAACAACTGAGGCATATAACTTTGTTAACCATTTGGGCAATAAAATAACTTCCCCATATATTGAGGAGCATAGTGGTTGCACTGTTCAATCTGTTGAATTATTGGATTCTGATTTACCAAATAATACAATCAAGGATATTAATGTAACGGGCTATACAGAAGGGTCTTTGAAATTCGTTACCTTTACCGTAGGACTTGTCCCTGATTCAGGCGGAAATGCAGTGATAGGAATCAAGGATGAGAATAGCAAATGTATATGGAGTTGGCATATCTGGGTTGTTCCAGATTCGATAGACATGGATCCTGTTACAGTATATAATGGTAATACCTTGTATGAGATTATGCCATATAATCTTGCGTCTGTATTTATGACGGGTGAGGACTCCACATATCAAATTACAGATGGAGAAGCGAAACGGACGTTGAAGAAATTCGAGAAGAACTGGTTGTATCAATTTGGTAGAAAAGATCCATTCAATTATAGCGGCTCATATACAATAGTCAGCGGTGATACATTATCGACAAACGTCTATGATGCAATAGCAAATCCTCGTTCATTCTATTGCTGGATTTCAACAGATACTGGTATGACCGGTAGTTATGACTGGAATGTACAGCATAGCCCGAATTTATGGGATGCAAGCATGACTTCGTATTCAAGTAGTGAAAAATACCCACAAAAGACAATATATGACCCTTGCCCAATTGGTTATTGTGTTCCGATGAGGCATGCATTTTATGGATTTACGTATAGGGATGGCTCATATGGACCTTATTGCTTCTATTATAAGTATTCTGATGAGGTGACCACCAATGCGACAGAAGAGAACATAAATGCTATAAAACGGGATTCATCCAAGGCTTTGTATGATGATTTTTTAGCTTCATCACCACATGGATATCTCTTCAAGAGAAGCGCCAATGATGCGGGCACACTTATCAACCCCGATACTGAAGGAATTTTATTCCCTGCAACGGGTTACCTATCATCAAGCGGTGGTGCGCCTAACAATCGTGGGTGGTACGGGTACTACTCGAGTTGTGCCCCGTACTCGTCGTACGTCGCGTACAACTTGTACTTCAGCAATAGTGGCGTCAATCCGCAGGATGGAAGCAATCGCGCTTGCGGCTTCTCCGTGCGCCCGCTCCGAGAACCTTCTTTTTAAACTTTTCCGGTCGCCGCTTCCTTTCGGCGACCGCCTTTTTTATATATTGAATATGTAATCTTTTTTGTTTTCATTTTATTTCCTTTTTTCTTATATGCAAAGATACACAATTATTTTGTAATTACAAAATAATTTACAACTTTTTTTTAATCTTTTTTTGATGTTGAAAAATTTGGAAAAAAAGTCATTTTTCTTTTGGAGATTAAGAAAAAAGCGTTAACTTTGCAGTGTTAAGAAAAAAATTTAGGTTAATGTTTAGAATTTTTATTTTATGGGCAAATCAGGAAATTATATCGGCAAATTGGAATGCCAAACTAAAGCAGAGCATTTGAAAGTATATGCTGCTGTAATGGATTTGGTATCGCAGTTTGATAAAAGTACGCAAAAAGTCCCTAAACATATTAGGTTGACTGAATGTGCGAAAATCAATTACCTAATGTCTGATGTTTTGCTTTGCATTTCTAATGCACAGGATGACATGGTGCATCGTGCCGAAATAATAAGTAAAGGCATGGCTATTTTACGAAAGGTGGAATTGATGATTCGTATGCTCTATGAGCGTAAGATGATTAAAAATTCTGGATTTTCAGCGATTATCATAAGGGAAGATAATTCTATGCGCCAGATGAAAGGATGGTATGAATATACCATAAAGAAAAATACAGAAAATAAATAATTAATTATTAAGGTATTGCTGTAGTGTATAAACACTATCGGACGTGTAGTGGCTTACATCCGGTGGTAATCTAGCACAGAAGGTTCAGTACTTGCACCATTATTATTGATGGTTATATCTTGTTCTTTGAGCAATCATTGGATGGGGATTGGCAAGTCTTTTTCCTTTTGATTTAGGAACCAGACTTGGCGATTAAAAAGTTGAGTACTTGTCGCTGCGGTGGTGCGCCTAACAATCGTGGGTGGAACGGGAACTACTGGAGTTGTGCCCCGAACTCGTCGAACAACGCGTACAACTTGAACTTCAACAATAGTAACGTCAATCCGCAGAATGGAAACAATCGCGCTTACGGCTTCTCCGTGCGCCCGCTCCGAGAACCAACTCACCACAGCAATGCCTTATTTATCATGTTTTTGCCATATGCGATATAGTAGAGAACAAATTAGCTTAATGGTGGTTAATGCTTATAAAGATGCAAGAAAGAATGAACGTCATAAGGATTCGCAATTAAGGTTTGAGGAAGAATTGGAAAAGAATATTTCCTTATTGTCTTATGAGTTATATACAAGGAAATGGAAGCCATCGCAATCCATATGCTTTGTAATAACAGACCCTACGGTAAGGGAGGTGTTCGCTCCTCAGTTCAGGGATAGAGTTGTGAGTCATGTTTTATTCTCCCTGGTATCACCTATATTTGAGAGACAATTTATAAATGATAGTTATTCTTGCCGGAAAGGAAAAGGGACATTATATGGAATTGAACGCTTGGAGCATCATATAAGATCAGAATCAGAGAATTACTCAAAAGAAGTTTATGCATTGTCAATGGATATCGAAGGATATTTTATCCATATTAACAAATTGATATTGTTTGATGAGATAAAAAGGATATTGGAAAAAGCAAGAAGAACAAAAGAATACAAGGATCTTGATTATGATTTCATCTATTATCTGGTGAGGACGATATTGGCGAATTCTCCAGCGGAGAATTGCCTTGTAATTGCATCAAAAGAAGAACTGGCGAGAGTTCCATATAGCAAATCATTAAGGAATGTTCCGATAGGTGTGGGGCTGGCAATTGGTGATATCATGAGCCAGTTGTTCAGCAATGTGTATTTGAATATGCTGGATCAATATGTCAAACGAGAATTGAAAGCAACGCATTATTGCCGTTATGTTGATGATTTCAAGATAATAAGCACTGATGCAGATTATCTTAAGGATTGTGAGAGCAAGATACGAACGTTTTTGGACGAGAGATTGAAATTGGTTTTGCATAGGAAAAAGACAAAGATAACATCATGCAGGGAAAACCTGTTTTTTCTCGGCGCATGCATAAGGAATGGTAGGAAATATCCGATTGATAAGGTATTGAAAAGAATGAATGCCAAAGCTAATGAATTGAAAAAATATCAAGATGATCAAAAGAAGATGCTGGAAATGGCAAATAGTATCTTAGGATATCTTAGCCAGTTTGATTCCTATAATATAAGAAAAGAAATATACGAGAAATATATTGCCAAAACCGGACTATTTATTAATGAAAAAAATTATTACTCAGTATGTTTAAAAGGATAGAATACGAGGCATTACCACCAATATTTGACAAACTTCCGAATAACAGTGGATTCAGGATATATCTTGACGTTGAAGAGAAACAGGTCGAAAGACCGGTGATGACAGCGGGGCTGGAGGATAACGCCTCAAATGAGACCGAGACGGTGACAGTGTATTACTGCCATTATATAGATGTTCCTAAATTGAGATATAAGGATATCATCGAAAGGATAATCCGCAATGAATATTCAATATCGGATGAGTTGGCTATATTAAGGCAGAAAGATGCCAAACCGGATGAGTTCAATGAATATTATGAATTCACGGAAAAAGCAAAGAGTATAGCCAAAAAAGCAATGAATATCGGATAGGAAAGATAAAGAAACGAAAAAGAGTCCCTGATAAAAACAGAGGCTCTTTTTTCTTTTATTTGCATTGCTAATGGTTGTTAATTTATGGAAGGGGACGCTGATGATATCATATTATATAAATGTGAGATTTCACTTTCAGTGAAACTATAAGGATATCCATCATCATTGAGTTTCCCCCATAAGCATTTTGAGAATTGACTTCTCGCATCTGATTTTTCCTTTTCGGGCCATAATGAATAAGCATATGGCGCTGATTTGTTAATCAAAGTGCCAAATTTGTTGCGTTTTTTGAAAAAAGCAAGAACTTCTCTTCTTTGTTTTCTTATATGTTTGTCAAGTCTTTTTTTTGGATATTTCTTAGCTATTTCTCTTTCAGCATCAGTTTTGGTTGGTTTCTTTTTTTTCTCATAAAGATTAGGATCACCGAAATCATATTCCTCAAGGCTTTCCCTGATGATATTCCTTATAATATTTGTAAGTTGAGATTCTTTGATGACTTGTGCCATGATATTTTTTCAAAATATTTTTATTAAACCACGGCAAGAAAGCCCTTTCCTTTAGGTGAGGGATGAATTGCCGTTCGTTATTATTATTTTTTCTTAATCATATTATAAATATAGTATTTTTATAAAAAAAAATATTTTGCAGTTTTATAAATATTTTATAAATTTGTACTACTTATAGATAGTAACTCTTACAACAATGTACCTGACGGCGAAACAGCACATATCACGGAACACCAGAGGAGGTGAGTACATCACCGCCCTCAGGGCGCTGTGCTACCACGCCGCCCGCATGTACAACGTGGGTCTGTACTCTGTCCGCCAGCATTTCTTCAACACGGGCGAGTATCTCTCCTACTATGACAACTACCACCTCTGCAAGTCAAACGAGAACTACGCTATCCTCCTTTCGAGTACGAGCCAGCAGATATTGAGGCTTGTCGAAAGGGATATGAAATCATTCTTCGCACTTCTCAAACTCAAGCAGGACGGGAAATACTCCGAGGACGTGCATCTTCCGAGATACAAGGACAAGACAGGATTGATGATCTGTTTTGTGCAGGGGCAGTTGGTCAGGGTGCATGACGGGAAAGTACGAATCGGAGTGACAAAGGAACTCCGTGAGATGTACAACCTGCCGTTCAGGTACATGGAGTTCACCATTCCAAAAAACGTTGACCCGCAGACAATAAAGGAAGTACGCATTCGCCCGCTGTTCGGGGGTACTGAGTTCGACATCGAATTCATCCACCGGAGGGAGGTCATGGACCCGTCGGATGCTGATGGCGTGCTATCAATAGACCCAGGGGTGACGAACCTGCTGACGTGCACGGCGCATTCTAATGGCAGACTGGAGTCGTTCATAATCGACGGACGGTACATCAAAAACGTTAACTGCTATTACAACAAAACCGTGGCGAGACTAAGGGGAATCTACGACAGGGATAAGAAAATCGAGGGGACGACGAAACGGATGGCGAGGCTGAGCAAGGGACGCAAGAACCGAATAAACTCGTATTTCGACGCGGTGGCAAAATACATCGTGGAGTACTGCCGCATGAACAACATCGGGAAGGTGGTCATCGGGTATAACAAGGAAATGAAACAGGAGACGGATATGGGCGCGGTGAGCAACCAGAATTTCGTGTATATCCCTTTCTATAAACTCCGTGGCAAACTGATGAGCAGATGCGAGTTGTACGGTATAGTGTACGAATCCCAGGAGGAGAGTTACACGTCGAAGGCGTGCGCCTTGACTCTGGACAGGATACCTGATTACGGTGATTCTGATATCCCTGAGTTCAGCGGATACAGAGAAAAGAGAGGATCTTATAAAATCAAGGGAAGCCCAGTAAGAGTGAACGCTGATGTTAACGGTAGCATTAACATCTACCGTAAGTATTTAAAATGTAAATCGAAGGATGACCTGTCATCCGACGATGTAAGAGTCCTCGTCAACGGACCAGTGTTGAGGATTAACCCCCTGAGGGGTTGACCCTGATCACAAGCCCCCTCCTTCAGGTGGGGGTAGTTGACATAAATAGTTGCAAATATGGATTATTGTGCTTATCTTTGCAGTGTTGAATTACTAAGAAAGAAAAAAAAAAGAAAAAAGTATGAATTCATTCACAAAGAATGCCATTAAGGCAACAAACGTATCCGTTACAGAGAACGGCGCATTGTCGTATCAGACAATGGGGACAGCATTGCTTGATCAGTTTGGAAAAGCCGGTACCGCCCGTGGAAGAGACAAGGATGTGGTATGGAAGGAGCAGGAGGCTCTTTGGGCTGAGAATTCGGAGATGGCGTTGAGGTTCCCTTTTTATCTGAGAATGATTACAAGAAAGTCCTATGGCTTTGATGACTATCAAACTGAGAAAGTTCAGCGTGGACAGGGGGCAAGGGATGAGTCATTCAAGAGACTTCTGTGGATTGCCGAATTCCATCCAGAGTCATTCTATAAGAATCTGCGGCTTTTGCCATTGGTGGGCTCGTGGAAGGATCTGTGGGTTCTGATGAGTATGTCGGACAGACTTGATCGTACCAAATTTTATGATATCATAAAGGAGGGAATCAATGATGACCGGTTCAGAGATTTGGTAAAGAAATATTTGCCGAGAATACGTTCCGCCAAGGCATGTACAACTGATTGGGCGAAGAAAACCAATGAGTATGCCAAGGAGTTCGCCCGTTTGGCTGGATGGACTTACGAGGATTACAGAAAGTTCAAATCAACTGGAAAGGCTCACGAATTCCAGCAGTATATCTGCAAGGGATTGTATTCCCAGATCAAGTGGAACACCATACCGGGAAAGGCTCTTCTGAATCTCGTATCCGGTGAGTTCTTGACGAAGCATGATATCGAGAAGAGTTATATCGACTGGCTTGACAAGCAGCCTGTGGCAAAGTTCAATGGTTATCCGTTTGAGTTGGGCAAGGCGGCGTCGAACGCGAATACATTGGCGAAGAAGATGACTATTGACAAACAGTTTGATAATCTTATTAAGACTGGGAAAGAAGATAATGGGGCATTGAAGGGTAATATTCTTTGCGCATTGGATACGTCTGGATCAATGGAGGCTCAGATTAACGGGGCAAATGGTGTCACATCATATGATGTATGCGTTTCATTGGGTATCTATTTTTCCGAACTTAATACAGGGGCATTCCATAATGTTGTGGCAATGTTTGACAGCACTTCAAGGGTCAAGGAACTAAAGGGGACCTTTACCGAGAAATGGAACCAAATCAGAAGTTCAGATATAGCATGGGGAAACACTAATTTCCAAAGTCTCATTGACTTGATTTGTAGAATGAGGGAAGAGAAACCGGAGATTCCGCTCGAAGAGTTTCCAAGTACATTGCTGGTAATCAGTGATATGCAATTCGATTATAGCGGGAAGAAAACCAATAATAAGGCTGCGTTTGATAAATTGCGTAAGCATTTCCCTGATTCGTTTGTTGATAATTTCAAAATGGTGTGGTGGTATTGCGCCGGAAGACCTACGAATGATTACCCATCGACAATGGATGATGGCGGAACATATATGTTTTCCGGATTTGACGGAAGTGTCATCAGTATTCTTTTGGGGGGTGAGGAGAAGATTAATCCGGAAACCGGCAAGAAGGAGCAGCCGTCAATGGAGGATATCGTCAATGAGGCATTGAATCAAGAGGTATTGAAATTGATACAATTAGTTGACTAAATTCAATTTTTTTCAAAATATAGCAACAAGAAAAGCATCAATCAGACTTTGAATCTGTTGATGCTTTTCCTCATTATAAGCGAAATTCAAATTAAACTCTTTGAATTTGTCCTATGGCATTCTTGATTTCAGTCTGACCTAGTCGTAATGAGTTAAGGCTTTCGATAAGACTGCCGACATTAGCCGTGTCACCGGAAGTATTTTCCCGAATGGCTTCCTCTATTGTAGAGGCATCATCTTTAAGGGAGGCAGACAAATCCTTTTGATGGGCTTGAATTGCAGCTTGGGTGTCATCATTTTCTTTCTGCACCATGTTATAGAATGTTTCATTATCGCTATCGAGACCGTTTTTGGTGAAGATTTTGAAGAATGACATTCTGAGTCTGTCGAACAAATCGCTGAAATTTTTTCTGTTTTTAACATTCTGTACCCTAATCATTTCTGTATTGCGATCGATTGCTTTTTCGTTTGTTTGACGGAAATTGTCAACCTCAGTACAGATCTGTTTTGTACAACTTATGAATTGTGTTGAAGTAGGATCTGGGAATCCATAATCTCTGTAATCTGTCATTTGCTTTTTGTTTTGATATAAATAGTTCTGGCGACTGAAAAACTACGAAATCGCCTCTATTATATCAGCATAATCAGACCAATTAGTGGCGGATTTATAAGCATTAACTGAATCAGATGGTACATAAATCACCGCATTTGAGGCAATGCCATTAAATACGTAATCTTCCAATGTTGGTGGAGTTTCTGGTAATACTGTTATATTTGACAATGAAGTACAGCCCTTAAATGCGCCTATCTCAATTGAAGTAACCTTATTAGGAATTGTTATTTTTGCTAATGATATACAATAGAAAAATGCAGAATTGCCAATAGAGGTGAGTGAATCTGGAGTAGTTATTCCAGTTAATGAGGTACAACCAGAAAATGCAAAATAGTTAATTGAGGTAACTGAATTTGGAATAGTTATGCTTGATAAAGTCTTACAATCTTGAAATGCGTGTCTTCCAATTTGATAGCATTCTTTTTGAAGTTTTATGATACCTTTACCATTCTCGTAGGTATTGGATAAGATTTCTATATTTTTTCCGTCAGTATCAAGAAATGGCATGCGTGAAGTAGAATATGGCTCCACTATTTTCCCGTCTGTTGAGTTATATTCAATGGTATAAACTAATGGATTATAATAGACTTTATTCTCATCAACGGTATAAGATACATTGGGTAAACTTACCCCCCCCCCCCCCCCCCATTGATAAACTCTTCATAATCAGAGTATTGGGTGAATTTTTTTAGATATTTCATATTATTATAGTTTTATTTTCTTTATAAATAGTTTGGATAATCCGGATTATTTTCTTATATTTGCTGCGACTAAATTTTTAGAAAGATATGTTAAATTACATTTTATTTTTGATTGCATTTGCTTGCTCAATAATTAGTGCCATTTTATGCGGCAAGAATGCATGGTTTTGGATTAACTCATTGATTCAAAAGTATGACAAATACTACAAAAGATTGTTTTTCAGATATTTTGCGGAATCATTGTTTGCAATGTCAATTTGTGGCGCTTGTGTCAAGTTCAGTGCATATGCAATTATTACGTTAAGAATGGTGGAGGCTTAGACTATGCCATATCAAACAGAGATAGACCGGATTATAGAAAAACAAGGGAAACTTGTCGAGAAGTTTTGGAATGCCATTAAGCAATATCCGGAGGTAGAGAAATCCAAATGGTTCAAGGAAAAAGTTGATTCCTTGCTTAACAGTGGAGATTTTGGAATTAATACTATATTTGACACTGTAGATACAGCAAAAAAGCAATACAAAAAACAACAGGAATTTGTTGAAGGATGCATTGCATTATTTCTTTCAGTAGACGAATATATCAAGGAAAACAAAACAGAATTAAAAAGGTTTTTTGATAATCCGGCAATATTTTTTGTTGTTGATGACTTGCTTGAAATTAAGAATGCAGGAATAAACCACGAATATTGCTGCGGAATTGATTTTAGATTGGAAGATGAGGAGATATTGATTGAAGCATCGTATTTTTCAAGCAAAGAAAAGTGCTTGAAAGAAAAGGTATTCAACTATATTGATTATACAATCCGTCCGATGAGAAAGCATGAGTTCAATAATATATACATTCCGGAAAGATTGAATGCTTGCGATTTTTCGGATGAATGCGATGCAATTCAATATTTGAAGGATATGCAAGAACTTTGGAAAAGAGAAATGCAATAACGAATAAAAAAAAGGAGAATCGTAATGATTCTCCTTTTTTGTTAGTTAATCAATTTCTTGAAGTTCTCCACAAATGGTTTGTAAGCTAAATAATCGACCGCCAGGGCACCAACAAGGATTGCCCAGGCATCACAATATATCAACCATCCGATTGTTCCTATAACGCCTAAAATGGCGAGTACAAGAATGAAGAAATATTTGAGTTTGTTCATTGTATTTATTATTTTTGATTCTTATTATAATCTTTGAATTCCAGTCTATAGTAAGTTCTTCCTTGATACGTGAAGTTGTAAGGGACGGATATCAGACCTGCATGTTTGTTCGCGGATTTCTCGGTGTAAAATTCATAATAATCCGGATGCTTATATGGATTTCTGAGCCAAGCCCACATTAATGAAGGAATTCCTATTACCAATAAATATAACGGTCCCAATATTTTGCTATCCACGGTGTGACCGTCAACCTCATGGGCGATATCCTCCTCATATTTGCTGCTAGTTCTGCTCAAGAAAGCAAAGTTACCTAATGATATTCCACCTAACATGCGTTTCGCCTTGAATCCGAGGCAATAGTTCCTGTAGGTGATGAGTGTGGCTCCGCCAAATAGTTTGAAGTAAATGAACATGACAAGTCCTACCAATGATTGTGGCAGTTGCCAGATAAAGAGGATAATGAAAACGAGAATGTTAAGAATTTTTTTCATGTGAAAAAGATATTTATATAATAAATAGTTTGAATATTATGAGAAATATTTGTCAAATAATTACCTCATGGGGGGGGGGGGGGGGGGGGGGGTTAAATCCTTTAATTTTTAAAATTTTTAAAAAAAAGGGGGGGAAAATAAGGT
>ERZ808286.1519-NODE-1519-length-11344-cov-4.995482_pt1 | contig 11344 bp, 12 predicted proteins | sample MGYA00521276_ERZ808286 | MGnify/ENA primary metagenome ERZ808286 (study PRJEB31516, sample SAMN03275607) | gut metagenome | biome: mammalia-associated habitat; material: feces | host: Papio cynocephalus | place: Kenya | collected 2012-08-01 ... | reverse complement strand
GCAAGGAACTTTGAGTTTTTTTCCTCTCTCTCTTCTTTCTGGGTTGATTTCGATGTTGTTTGGTGACAGATATTCATCGAAATCGCGAGGAGGACGCCGGTCCGACGCGGCGATCCACAGTGAACCTGCCGCAGAATCCGACCTTGCCGCCAAACCTCAATCCGACGGCGCGTCGACCCATTGATAAATCATCTGGCACTGCACGGGACAGCCCGCGCATTTCTGTCCGCACGGATTGCCGCACGACGCGCTGTCCATACGGCGGACTTTGCCCTTGCGTTCCCAGTGCGCCAGCATTTCCTCCATCGCGGATTCGGGCGTGTCGAATTTGACGCAAATGTCCTTCAACGACGCCTGCCCCTGTTTTTGCAGATAATCCCTGACGTCAGACAGAATCATAATCGCCTCTCTTGCCCGCGAAACGCAGGGCGGTGTAAATCAGCAGTTCCGCGCCGGCGACGCCCGCGATCCAAATGGCGGAAGACGCCGCGTGTCTGTTCATTGTAGCGCATTGATAGAACAACGTCGACAGCAAATAAGCCTGTCCCGCCGTCCAAACGGCGACGAACGCCGCCCAGCGCAGGCTAAATTCCTTGGCGATCGCGCCCAAAGCCGATGTGCAGGGCGTGTACAGCAGAATGAACAGCAGATAGGCGAACGCGCCGATTTGCCCGTCGAACAAAACGACCAGACGTTCGACGGACGTCGCCCCCGCCGCGATCGACGCGTACAGCGCGTCCAGCGTGCCGATGACGGCTTCTTTCGCCATCAGTCCCGTGAACAGCCCGACCGTCGCTGCCCAGTTGTCCGCCGCGATGCCCAGCGGCGCGAACAGCGGCGTCAGGGATTTTCCGATCGCCGACAGAACGGAGCTTTGCGGCTGGTCGGGAATGAAGTTCCCCTGAAAATCGACGGCGTTCAGCAGATTCAGCACGATCACCAACGGCACGATCAAAACGCCGGCGCGCACGATGAAACCGTGCAATCTGTCCCACGTCCGCACCGCCATGTTTTTCAGCGTCGGCAGATGATAGGGCGGCATTTCCAGAATCAGCGGAACGGGTTTGCCTTTGAACAGCGTGTTTTTAAACAGCAGTCCCGTGCAGACCGCCATCAAAATGCCGATCATGTACAGTCCGAAAACGACGTTCGCCCCGTTTTCGGGGAAAAAGGCGGTGGCGAACAGCGCGTACACGGGCAGACGCGCGCCGCACGACATGAACGGCACCATCATCAGCGTGATCAGGCGGTCGCGTTTCGACGCCAAAATGCGCGTTCCCATCACGGCGGGAACGGTGCAGCCGAACGCGACGATCATCGGCACGAACGCCGTTCCGGGCAGATTGAAGCCGCGCATCAGGCGGTCCATCACGAACGCCCCGCGCGCCATGTATCCCGAATCTTCCAGCGCGGAAAGGAACAAAAACAGGAAACCGATCGGCGGAATAAAGGTAGCGACCGTGCTGACGCCGCGTCCGACGCCTTCGGACAGCAGCAGAATCAGCCATTCGGGAGCGTTGATCGACGTCAGCCAAGACGCGCAGCCCGCGACCAGATATTCGTCGCCGAACGCCGAAATCGGGTCGATCAGCATGTTGCCCAGCGTGATCGTCCATAAAAACATCAGATACATTACGAAAAAGAACAAAGGCACGCCCGTGTATTTGCCCAAGGCGACGCGGTCGATCAGATCCGTCACCGTTTTGGACAGGCGGTCGGAACGCGTGATCAGCTTTTTGGATATTTCCGTGATGAATCCGTATCTGCCGTCCGCGACCATCGTGTCGGCGTCCTCGCCGTATTTGTCGGGAAAAGAGTCGCGGATTTTTTCGATGCCGGCTTTGTTTTCGGGGGATCCGAACAGCCGTTCGTCCGTGTCGCCGTCCAGCAGGTGAACCGCCAGCCAGCGCGGCGACCAGCCGTGTTTTTCCGCCGTTTCCCGAACGAAAGGCGTCATTTCCGCCACGCAGGATTCGACGTGCGGACAATACGACACGGCGAAACCGTCGTCGATTTTGACGTCGGCGTGGACGATTTGCTTTTTCAGTTCGGCGACGCCTTTGGTTTTCGACGCGATCATCGGCACGACGGGGACGTTGAACAGATGCGCCAAAGCCAGCGCGTCGACCTTGACCTTCATCGCCGCCGCGGTGTCCATCATGTTTAAAACCAGCAGGACGGGCAGACGCATTTCAAACAGCTGAACCGTCATGTACAGGTTGCGTTCCAGATTGGACGCGTCCAGAATGTTCACGACCAGATCGGGTTTGTGAAACAGCAGATAGTCGCGCGTGACGCGTTCGTCCTGCGACGCCGCCGACACGACGCTGAGGGAATAGACCCCCGGCAGGTCGACGACTTCGACCTTGACGCCGTCGTTTTCAAAGTATCCCGATTTGCGTTCGACGGTCACGCCGGGCCAGTTGCCGACGTATTGGTGCGCCCCCGTCAGCGCGTTGAAAATCGTCGTTTTCCCGCAGTTCGGGTTGCCGATCAAAGCCACGGTTTTCTGCAAAGCCATCGTATTCAGCCTTTATGAAACGGTAAATCAAATTCCTGCCACGGAAATCAGGGCGGCTTCCTCGCGGCGCAGGGAAACCAGATAGCCGCGGATCAGAATTTCCACGGGATCGCCGAAGGGGGCGACGCGCACCACTTCGAACGGCGTTCCGGGGGTGACGCCCATCGCCAGCAGTTTCTTGCGGTACGCCCCGTCGCCCCGCAAAAATCCGGCGACGACGGCTTTGTCCCCCGCTTTCAGCTGGGTGAAGTCGCAAGCGTTGTCCAAGTCGTTTCGCATGAAAAGTTTTCCTTATCAAACTTTTTGATTTCCGATACTATCACAGGGTCCGAAAAAAGAAAAGCCGTTTTTTGATTCTTGCAAAAACGCGGATAGTTTTCTAACCTGACCGAAACACTTTAAAACGCAAAGGCGGACACATGTTAAACGAACTGGCTCATTACACGCTGATTTTCGCCGTCACCGCCATGGGATTGCAGGCGGTCGTTCTGGCGTGGACGCTGTGGACGAACGCGGGCGCGGTCGCGATCCGGCTGGGGTTTCGGGGGGCGTGCTTTACGGCGGGGCTGCTGACGTTTTCCTTCGCCGTTTTGATGCGGGGGTACGCGGCGCACGATTTTTCGCTGGCGGTCGTGTTTGAAACCTTTGATTCCCAAAGCGGCGCCTTGTACGCCTTGCCCGCGTTCCTGTCTTCGCGCGAGGGCTTTTTCTTTACGTTCGCGACGGCGCTGTCGTGGGCGGTCGTTCTGGGGTATTCCAAACGCGATCTGGCGACGTACCGCGAACGCGGCGCGTATCTGTTCGCGGGCGCGTGTCTGGTCTTTTTCCTGACGGTGGTGATGCTGGCGACCGCCGACCCGTTCGCCCGCGTCGAAGAACCGCCGTTCGAAGGCGTCGGGTTCGATCCCGCCTGGCGTCCGCCGCACAAAACGCTGGAATATTTGATGCTGTTCGCGGCGTACGCGGCGCTGGCGGCGGCGTTTGTCAAAACGGTCTGCCTGTCCGCCAAACCCGAACGGTTCACCGTTCCCGCCCTGCGCGGAACGCTGCTGGCGTTGTCCTGCCTGACGGCGGCGGTCGGATCGCGCGCGCTGACGGGATTTTCAACGGCGGAAAACGGAACGTTGTGGCAATGGACGCCCGAAAACTCGCTGTTGACCGCGGTTTTGACGTTGACGGCGGGACAGGCGGCCGCGCTTTATTTCTGCCGCTTTTCGCATGTGTTCACCCGCTGGGTCGTCGTCTTTGCCTTTTGCGGGACGGCTTTTCTGACCGCCGGCTTTTTCGCCGCGGAATACAGGCTGTTCGCCATGACGGCGGACGAAGTCTATTTCCCCAATCCGGTTACGGCGCTGTGCGCGTCGGCGGGCGTCGCGTGCTTTATGATGTTTCTGTGCGCGGCTTTGATGAAAAAGGCGGCACCCGAAAACTGTTTTCACGTTCTGTCGCGCGAAAGTTTCGCGGGGCTGGCAATCGCCGTTTCGCTGGCGGCGGGGATCGGCGTCGGCGGGTTGTCGCTGTCGCCGGCGCTGTTCATGTTCATGCCCGATTTGCCGCTAAGATTGCTTCCCGCTTTGTTCGACAAGGTGCTGACGGTTTCCGCCGCGCTGTTTTCCGCGCTGTTTTTCATCGCGTTCAAACGCCGTTCGCTGGCGAAAGGCTGGGCGCGGGTCGATTTTAAATCGGACGCCCTGTTTTGGGCGGTCGCCGTTTCGGGCGCGGTTTATTTGCTGTCTTGCGTCGACAACGGCGGAGGCGTTGTTTTGCGCGCTTTGCCCGCCGTGCTGGTCGCGGGCGCGTTGCCGACCCTTTTCCCGCTTTATTTTCCCGCCGGTTTCGCCGACATGGCGCGCGCGTTGCGGCGGACGCCGGCGCAGACCGTCGGGGCGGTTCTGGTCGCCGCCGGACTGGTCTTTTTTTCCGTTTCCTACGCGGACGCGCGGCTGAACGCGCGTTCAAAGGACGAAACGTTCATTCAAACGGATTGGGGCGGGGCGGACGTCCCTCCCTGCCGCGTCGAAACGCTGTCGGGCAGAACGGCGGCGGCGCCCGTGTACCGGTTCGACTGCTCCGCCGCCGAAAACGGAGTGAAAGTCCTGTCCGGCAAGACGGTCTTTCAGGGTAGAAACGGACGGCTGGACGTCAAGCTGATCGACGCCGAAACGGCGGACGTTCGTTTCTGGCACGTCAGGCAGACGCGCGAAAACGAAATAGCCGTCCGCGTTTATCTGTATCCGTCGCTGGGACACGCGGGAACGGGCGTTTTTCTGATTTGCGCCGGCTTGCTGATGCTGGCGTTTTCGGTGAAAAGGGACGTGTTGAAATGAAATGGTACGGTTGCGTCGTCCTGTTCGCGGCGACGATGGTGTTTTGCAACTTTCTTTACACGGTCAGGCTGGATTACGCGGGAAAGGACGCCATCGTCGCGCAGGATTTTCCCTTGCCCGAAGACGCTTTGCCCGTTTGGAACGGCGCGGCTGGGGAACGGCTGACGGCGCAAAGCCTGCCCGACGAACCGGCGTTGTTGTTTTTCTTCGCGTCGTGGTGCCGCCCCTGTCTGGCGGAACTGCCCGTCATCGCCGGGCTGGCGAAGCGCGGCGACGTCCCGTTCGTCGGAATCGCCGTGCGCGACAAGCCCAAACGGCTGGAAAAGCTGTTTAAAAAAAGCGCGTCGCCCTACCGCGTCGTCGGACTGGACGACAACAACGTCTGGTCGCAAAAAACGGGCGCCGCCCGATTGCCGACCGCGTTCGTTCTGAACGCGAAACACGACGTCGTCGCCAAAATCAACGGCGTGATGACCGAAGAACTATATATGCGGGCTATTTTGCCCCTGTTGCGGAGTTTGAAAGATGAAAAGGCTCTTTAAAATCCTTTTGCCCGTGCTGATGCTGTCGTGCGCGCCCGCGTCCGCCGGACAGAACGACGCCGCGTCGGTTGAAACGGAGGCGTTGGAAATCGCCGACCGTCTGCGCTGTCTGGTCTGTTCCGACGAAAACATAGAATCGGCTGGCGACGAAACCGCGGCGGACATGCGCCTGTTTATCCGCAAACATTTGACCGACGGGAAAACGCAGGAGATGGTCGTTCATTTGCTGCTGGCGCAATACGGCGACATGCTGTCGCCGGAGGACGCGCCCGCCCCGAACGCCGACAACGAACGGCTGTTCGTCGTCGCGTCGTTCGTCCTGTGCCTTGCCGCGATGGCGTTTTACATCGGACGGCGTTCCAAGAACTTCCGAGCCTGAGGACAAAAAACATGATCCTGTTTTTGACCGCTTTGCTGTTGATGACCATCGGCGCGCTGACGCTGTTCATTTTCCCGATTCTGCCTCTGAACCGCGGGCGCGGCAGGGCGCAAAAAGCCAAGCTGTTCTATATCGGCTTCGTCTTTTTCCTGTTCGCGGTGCTGGTGCCCGTTCTGTACGGGAAACAGGGCAGAGTGATGATGCCCGACTATCCGCTGAACGCGCGCGACACGCTGGAATCCGAAACGCAAACCGGTCGCATGGCTAAAATCAGGCGGCTGGAACGCTATCTGTCGGCGACGCCCGACGACGGCGTCGTCTGGCGGCGTTTGGCGGAAACCTACCGCAGCGCCGGATATTACGACCAAGCCGCGACGGCGTACCGCAACGCGATCGAATGGGGAATCCCGCAGGACATTTCTAACTGGCACGCGCTGGCGGAAACGATTATCCAAGCCAACAACGGGCGCATTACGGGCGAAGCGCAAAAGGCGTTGGAAAACGTCCTGCGCTACCGTCCCGACGATCCGAAAGCCGTCTATTTCATGGGATTGGCGCGTTTGCAGAACAAGGAACCGCGGAAAGCGATGGCTTTGTGGCGGTATCTGGAACAGACTCTGTCCGCCGAAGATCCGTGGCTGGCGGTCGTCCACGCGCGCATATCCGCTTTGCAGGACGTTCTGCAACTGGATCCGCGCGCGGTGAAACCGCAAGCTCCCGTTTTATAAATAAGGAATCAAGCCCCCGTGCCGACCGTCGGCAGCGAAGCGTTGACCGTGTTTTCCTGACGCAGAACGGCGGCGGTTTCGCGCAGTCTGTCTTCGTCGCCGTCCAAGCAAAGGACGGTCGCCGCCGCCAGACGGATCCCGCATTCCTGCGTTTCGGAAATCACGCCCGTCGCGCCCAGACGCACCAGTTCGCCCCAGCGCGTGTCGTCGTTGCACCGCATGAACACGGGGATCGTCGACGAAATTTCGCGCACCGCCTGCAAAACGCGGATCGCCGACGGCAGACCGCTGATGCAGATCATAACGGCTTTGGCTTTGGCGATGTTGGCGGCTTCCAGAATGCGGGGGTTGCCCGCGTTGCCGAACATGTAGTCGCGGTTGTTTTTCTTGGCGCGTTCGATATGCGGCACGTCCGTGTCCATCACGATGAACGGAACGTCGTTGCGCGCCAGCATGCGCGCCGCCGCCTGACCCACGCGGCCGTAACCGATCAGCAGAACGTGGTTTTCCAGTTCCTTTTCGTCTTCGTCGTTGATGTCTTCGGGGACGGCTTCGTTTTTCGCCGCGTTTTCAGCCGCGCGCTTCTTGTCCAGAATTTTCAGGACGAACGAGCTGACGAACGGCGTCAGCGACATCGACAAAGCGATGACGACCTGCAACAGCGAAGACGTCTGCGTGCTCATCAAATGGAAATTCTGCGCCGCCAGATTGAACACGACGAAACCGAATTCGCCCGCCTGACACATCATGACGGACGACGTGATCGATCCGCCCTTGTTGATCTTCATATAGCGTTCGATCGCGTACAGGACGGCGAATTTGGCGACCATGACCGCCGCGGTCAGCAACAAAATCTGCAATATGTGCGTCCAAGCGTACCGAATGTCGATCATCATGCCGACGGACAGGAAGAAAATCCCCAGCAGCATGCCGCTGAACGACGCGATTTCCGCTTCGACTTCGTGACCGAAGTCCGTTTCGGCGATCAGCATGCCCGCCAGAAACGCGCCCAGCGAAATGGACAGCCCCGCCGCGTTCGTCGCCCACGCCGTCGCCAAAAAGGTGAAAAACGTGACCGCGGTGAACGCTTCGGCGTTTTTGGTGGAAACGATGATTTTGAACAAAGGCTTGACGACCATGCGTCCGATGACCATGATCAGCGTGACCGCGCCGATCGCCTGCGTGAACGCCTGTCCCATGTTGCCGATGGCGGTCGAATTGGTTTGCGCCATGCGCGGCAGCAGAACCATGATGGGGATAACCGCCAGATCCTGCATCAGCAGAATGCCGACCGTCGCGCGTCCCGCGTCGGTGTGCATTTCGCCGCGTTCCTGCATCAGGCGCAACGCGATCGCGGTCGACGACATCGCCAGCCCCAGACCGATGATGATGGATTCGTTCAGCGTTTTATGCATCATGAAAGCCGCGCCGCCGATGATCGCCGCCGTCAGCAGCAGCTGCATCAGCCCGAATCCGAAGATGTACAGGCGCATCGCCTTGAAACGGTGGAACGACAGGTCCAGACCGATGGTGAACATCAAAAACAGCAGCCCGAGTTCGCCGATGTTTTCGGTGACGTGCGTGTCCTTGATCAGTCCCAGCATGTGGGGACCCAAAACGATGCCCGCGACGATGAACGCCAGCAGCGGGTTGACTTTCAAACGATAAAAAACAGGGATAAAAATAACGACTGCCGCCAAAAACGCCAACAGTTCCCAAACCTGATCACCACTCATATCCGTCGTCCTTGAAAATTCACTAACTGGATTCTTTTACTTTTTAGAATAAAAACGCGGAAAATTCAATCATTAGAAAGACTTTCGATTAAATTTTTTCGAATACCGTTGACGCTGGGGCGTTCCTTTGGCAAGATGAAAGTCTGTTTGTAACCACTCAGCGGGGTTGAAAATGACCAAATCCGAATTGATTGCGCGAATTGCCGAACTGAATCCGCACCTGTACCAAAGCGACGCCGAAAAGATCGTTTCGACCGTGTTCGACGAAATCGCCGCCGCCTTGTCCGAGGGACACCGCGTCGAACTGCGCGGTTTCGGCGTTTTTTCCGTCCGCGCCAGAAACGCCCGCGCCGGGCGCAACCCCAGAACCGGCGAAAAGGTCAGCGTCGAAGCCAAAAACGTCCCCTTTTTCAAGGCGGGCAAAAAACTGAAAGACCGACTGAACGCCGAAGAATAAGGACACAACGCCTTGAAGATCATCAATTTCGTTTTTACCTGCGTCGTTTTATTTTTCACGGTATCGTTCGCCGTGTCGAACAAACGGGAATTCGCGCTGACGCTGTGGCCGTTTCCTTACGAAATCACGCTGCCGGTCAGCTTTATCGTGCTGGCGTTCGCCCTGCTGTTTTTCGTTTTCGGCGGGATTTACGGCTGGATTTTGACGATTCCCGTCAGGAACGACCGTTACCGGCAGGCGAAAAAAATCAAGGAACTGACCAAAAAACTGGAACAAATCGAATCCGAAAAGCGGCAGGACGCCGAAAACCTTTGACTAATGGCGATTGTCGCTTTATGTTTCCCGCATAAGTCATTACGGAACGTATCGTAAAGGTGTCAAGATGAATTGGTTGACCAGCTATGTCCGTCCGAAACTGCAAAGTTTGGTCGGCGCAAAGGAAATTCCCGACAATCTGTGGGAAAAATGCCCGTCTTGCGGCGCGATGATTTACCACCGCGAACTGGAACAGAATTTCAAAATCTGCCCGCAGTGCGGTCATCACATGCGCATCGAACCGCGCAAACGGTTGGAAATGATGTTCGACGACGGCAAATACAACCTGATCGAACTGCCTGAAGTCAAAGAAGACCCCTTGAACTTTTCCGATTTGAAGGATTATTCCGACAGGCTGAAGGACGCCCGCCGCAAAACAAAGGAAAACGACGCCATTCTGGTCGCGTCGGGTGAAATGGGCGGCAACAAGGTCGTCGTCGGCATATTCAATTTCGCTTTCATGGGCGGATCGATGGGCACCGCCGTCGGCGAAAGCATCATCGCCGCCGCCGAACTGGCGATTTTGCAGGACGCGACCCTGATTCTGATCCCCGCTTCGGGCGGCGCGCGCATGCAAGAGGGCATTCTGTCCCTGATGCAAATGGCGCGCACGACGATGGCGGTGCGGAAATTAAAGGAAAAAGGCTTGCCCTATTTCGTGATTCTGACCGATCCGACGATGGGCGGCGTATCCGCGTCGTTCGCCATGCTGGGCGACATCGCGATCGCCGAACCGGACGCTTTGATCGGTTTCGCCGGCGCGCGCGTGATCGAACAGACCATTCGCGCCAGCCTGCCCGAAGGATTCCAGCGCGCCGAATACCTGCGCGAACACGGCATGGTCGACATGGTGGTCGACCGCCGCAAAATCCGCGCGACGCTGATCAGTCTGATCGAAATGCTGCGACACCCGCACCCCGCGGTCGATCCCGTCCCCTTTCCCCGCAAACCGGCGGAACGGGTCTGACACCTTTTTCACAGGAGGCTTTTCATGACGCGAAGCAAACCGCTTTCGGGCGTTAAAGTGTTGGATTTGACCCGCGTTCTGGCGGGACCCTACTGCACGCAGATGCTGTTCGATTTCGGCGCGGAGGTCATCAAGGTCGAAAATCCCGCGCACGGCGACGATTCGCGCCTGTTTCAGCCCTTTATGGCGGGCAAAAGCCTGTATTTCGAATCGGTCAACGGCGGCAAGAAAAGCCTGACGCTGAATATGAAAGCCGCCGGCGCCGTCGACGTTTTGAAAAAGCTGATCGCGAAAACCGACGTTCTGGTCGAAAACTTCCGCCCCGGCGTGATGGCGAAGTTCGGTCTGGATTACGACAGCGCGAAAAAAATCAATCCGCGCCTGATTTACGCGTCGATTTCGGGGTTCGGTCAGACGGGGCCTGACGCGTTGAAGCCGTCTTACGACATTCTGGCGCAGGCGCGCGGCGGCATTATGAGCCTGACGGGCTATCCCGACGGCGATCCGATGATGGTGGGCGTGTCGCTCAGCGACGTTTTGGCGGGCGTGTTCGCCGCGACCGCGATCGCGACCGCGCTGTACCGCCGCGAAAGAACGGACGAGGGCGAACACATCGACATTTCCATGCTGGATTGTCAGGTCGCCATGCTGGAAAGCGCGATGATGCGCTATCAGGCGACGAAAATCCCGCCGAAACCCGTCGGTTGCCGCCACGCGACCGAAGCGCCCTTCCAGTCGTTCAACGCTTCCGACCGTCCGTTCGTTCTGGCGGCGATCGCGGGCGAAGCGATGTTCCAGCGTCTGTGCGCCGCGATCGGACACCCGGAAATCGGGGCGGACGAACGCTTTGCGACGACCGCCGCGCGTCACGACAACGTCGAGGCTTTGGGCGACGCGTTGCAATCCGTCTTTATCACCGACACCGCCGCGCATTGGGTGGAACTGCTGGAACAAAACGCCATTCCCGTTTCCCTGATTCAGGATTTGAAAGAGGTTTGCGAAGACCCGCAAATCAAGGCGCGCAAAATGCTGGTGGAAATGCAGTCTCCCGAATTGCGGGGACTGGAAACGATTGCGTGCCCGATCAAAATGGACAGTCTGCCGGACGAGGGCAAAACGCGCCCCGCCGCTCCCGCGCTGGGACAGGACACGGACGACGTCCTGCGCGCTTTGGGATTGACGGACGGCGACATCGAAACGCTGAAATCGAACGGCGCGGTCTGAAAACGCGGAAGTTCCGTCGCCTTAACGGAATAGGATCGCAACAGCGAGCGCAAGCGAAGCAGTCCGCTGACGACATCGACGATGCAAATAAATTCGCAACTGCGAGCCCCGCAGGGGCGCGGCAGTCCATTGACGGCATCAACGGACT
>ERZ808286.1516-NODE-1516-length-11406-cov-5.059466_pt1 | contig 11406 bp, 11 predicted proteins | sample MGYA00521276_ERZ808286 | MGnify/ENA primary metagenome ERZ808286 (study PRJEB31516, sample SAMN03275607) | gut metagenome | biome: mammalia-associated habitat; material: feces | host: Papio cynocephalus | place: Kenya | collected 2012-08-01 ... | reverse complement strand
ATGGTGGGCGCAGCAGGGATCTTCTCTTGATTTTTTAAATTCGCCTTCCGCCCTGTTCGGGCGTCGCCTCGTTAACAAAATCAAGGCGTTGCAGACAAAAACAGGCGTTTTAGCCTGTTTTTGCTTAGCCGCCCTCTCGGTTCGATCGCGCGCGCCGAAACACCATAAAAAAAGCTCCCCTTTCGGGGAGCTTTTTTTATGGTGGGCGCAGCAGGGATCGAACCTGCGACCCCTACCGTGTGAAGGTAATGCTCTACCGCTGAGCTATGCGCCCGATAGAAGTCGCTACCCTTATAAGCTTTTGTTGCTTTCGCGTCAAGGGGTGTTTATCTTATTTTTTCGGATTGATGTCGCGAAAGGGAGAAAAATGAAAAAATACGGTTTGATCGTCGTCGGGGCGGGCGCCGCCGGATTGACCGCCGCCGCATGCGCCGCGCGGTTGGGGAAATCCGTTCTGGTCATCGACAAAAACGCCGAACCCGCAAGGAAAATCTATGTTTCTGGCGGCGGAAAGTGCAATTTTTCAAACCGTTTCGTCAACGCCGGTCGCTACCTGTCCGCCAACCCGCACTTTTGCAAATCGGCTCTGGCGGGATTGACGCCCGACGCCGTACTAAAGCGGCTGAACGACGCCCGCGTCGGGTGGGAGGAGCGCGAAGACGGCAAGCTGTTCGCTTTTTCCGGCGAATCGATTCGCCGGTTCGTTTTAAACGAAGCCCGCGCGGCGGGGGCGGAACTGCTGACGGGCGCGACTTTGTTCGATTTGCGAAAGCCCGACGATTTCCGCCTTTCGTGTTCGGCGGGGGAGTTTTCCGCCGACGCGGTTCTGATCGCGACGGGCGGCAAGTCCTGTCTGGCGCTGGGCGCGACGGGCATCGGGTATTCTTTGGCGGAAAAGTTCGGCGTAAAGGTCGTTCCGCCCGAACCGGCTTTGGTGTCGCTGAAACTGGCGGCGGGAACGTCGCCCGATTTGACGGGACTGGCGGGATTGTCCCTGCCCGTTAAAATCAGGACGGGCAAGTATGAACGGATCGGGGATCTGTTGTTCACGCCGGACGCGGTTTCCGGTCCCGCCGTGTTGCAGACGTCGCTGCGGTGGAACGCGGGCGACGCGGTCGAAATCGATTTTCTGCCGTCCTCGGATCTGACCGCCGTTTTAAAAAGCCGCCGCGCCGCGAAGGAAAAGAGGCATCTCGCCGCCGTTTTGAGCGAACTGATGCCGTCGCGCCTGGCGAGCCGTTTCGCCGGAATCGTTGCGGGGGATTTGCCGCTTTCCGCCGTTTCGGACAAGACTTTCGCGAAATTGGAGCAGACGGTGAAGCGTTTTCGCTTTACGCCGCCGTCGACGGGCGGCTGGGCGAAAGCCGAAGTCACCAAAGGCGGCGTCGACGTGAACGGGCTGTTTTCCGCGACGATGGAAAGCCGCTCTGTTTCGGGGCTGTATTTCGCGGGCGAAGTCGTCGACGTGACTGGCGAGGTCGGCGGGTTCAACCTGCATTGGGCGTGGGCGTCCGGAACGGCGGCGGGCAAAGCCGCGGGAACGCGTCAAACGCCGTGATTTCGCGGAACGTCAATCGATAAAGCGGGCGTTTTTGTCTTCTTTGTTAATGGCGCGCGACGACAGCGAATATTTGTTGACGAAGAAATTCAGCGGATTTTTCAGCTGTTCGTCCCTGTTCGGATAGGCGCGGGGGCGGAATCCGGCTTCCAGCACGGCGCGCCAGCGTTTGACGGTCGGGTGTTCGTCTTCGGGCATGGATTCGATGGTGTCGAATTCCGCCATCCACAGCCCGTTGCCCAAACGGTGGATAAAGCGGACGTCGACTTCGGTCGTCAATCCCTCTTTCATGCGCGCCAGCCCGATTTCCTTCGCGGATTTGAACTCCTTGAACGCCTCTTCGCTGGAATACCACAGCAGGTGGCTGTTCCGGTCGTCCCAGCGCAGACGCATTTCGTCGATGTCCGAAACGATCGTGTGGCGAAGCAGGACGTACTGCTTGATGTGTTCCTCCATCATCAGACGGCTGGCGGGAACGACGACGACGCTGCGTTCGACCGGCTCCAGCTTGTAAAAACGGCGGTCGATCGCCAGCAGCATGGGTTCGGAACGCAGCTGGGGCGACAGCATGTACACGACGATCGCCAGAATGATCGTGCCGCACAGCATCGCCGCCGCGACCAAAGTCATAATCCGCGACGTTTTCAAATACCGGCGTTCGGGCATCGCACCGACGTGCACCTTTTCGGGATAAGCCCCCAGTTTGTCGTTGGTGCTTTCGTCGACTTTGGAAAACAGGAATTTAAAAAGGTTCATCGGCGTCCCCCGTATTTTTTCGGCGTTTTCAAAATACGCCCTTTACTTTAACGGGAGATTAAAATATTTTCCACTTAGATTGTTACGAGGTGGTTTGAAAAATGCCGAAATTGAATTACATCAAACAAAACATTTTCATGGTTCTGTCGATTCTGACGATCGGATTTCCTTTTGTCGGATACAAGGTTTTCGGCGGCATTATCGTCAGCCACATGTACGACGGGGCTTTTGCCGCGAACGCCGCCGCCGTCGTGTTCATCGTTTGGGGGCTGGTCGATCTGGCGCTGAACGCCGCGGGGCTGTACACCGTGTGCTGTCTGGGCGAAGTCCGCTATCCCATTTGCGTTCTGTCGTGGCTGTCGCAAAAGAACCGCTTTCTGTCCCGCTGGCGCGATTTCGGCGAAGCGGTCGACACGCTGTTGTCGTTTTCGATCGTCGCGCTGGTCGTCGGAAAAAACCTGTTCGTTTTTTTGGACGGCGCGCAAATCAAGCTGTGGAACATCTGCACGGTCGTCAACGTGCTGGGCGCGGGCGTCGCGCGGCTGGGCGCGTCCCTGTCGCTGGGACTGTCCTGATTGCCCGAACCGAAAAAGTTTTCGCCCGCGGCGGGATTTTTCACCCGCGGCGGATAATGAAGTTTTCAAACAGTCCGCGCAGTTCGTCCGACAAATCTCCGTCGGCGAAAAAAGCGGCGGCGTCCGATTCCGCGGGCGGATTTTTTTCGGACGGGTGCGGACGGTACTGTTGCAAAGCGTAGGTTTTCACCCCTCTGCCCGCCAGATCGCGCGCCAGCGCGCGCAGTTCGTCCTTTGAAATCACGCGGGGATCCAGCGTCGTGCGGCATTCGAAATCGACGCCGGAGCGGATCAGCGCGTCCAGACACGCCTCGACCGTTTCGCGGCGCGAATGCGGAATGCGGGCTTCATAAGCGTCGAAGACCGTTTTGACGTCGAATCCGACCCATGAAACCAGCGGCAGGACTTCTTTCAGCCGTTCGACGTTCACGCCCGACGTGTGCAGACCGACCTCGTAGCCCAAATCTTTGACGCGCTTCATCGATTCGTACAAATCGGGCTGAGCCAGCGGTTCGCCGCCCGAAAAAACGACGCCGTCCAGCAGTTTTCTGCGGTCGACCAGAAATTCGACGAACCGTTCCCACGCGATGAACGGCTTGCCCTTGAAATCCTGCAATTCGGGATTGTGGCAGTACGGACAGCGCAGCGGACAGCCCAGACAAAATAAAACGGCGGCGAGCCTTTCGGGGAAATCCATCGTTGTGAAAGGCTCTACGCCGCCGATGATTACAGGCATGACCGGATTATTCCGCCGCCACGTCCAAGCACTTTTCCATGGCCTTTTTCTCGGAAAAGCATTTGCGTTCGGCGTATTCGGATTTTTTGCCGATGTTGAATTCGGACACCGGACGGAAATATCCCATGACGCGCGTCCAGACTTCGCAGGGCTGGCGTTCGCTGTCGTTCAATTTGATTTCGTTTTCTGTTGTCATGTTCTTTCTCGCTTGTTGGGTTAATGTTAAAGATAATACTTTCCGTCTGCCGCGGCAAGCCCGTTTAGCAGGCGCAGGCTTGCCGGCGTTTGACGGCGATGAGCTCCTCGTCGCACAGGGGGCAGAATTTGTGTTCGCCCGAAATGTATCCGTGTTTGGGACAAATAGAGAAAGTAGGCGTCACCGTCACATAGGGTATCCTATAATTCTCTAAAACTCTCTTAAGAAGCTTGCGGCAGGTTTTCGAATCCGAAATCCGTTCGCCCATGTACAGGTGCATGACCGTTCCGCCCGTGTATTTCGATTGCAGGGATTCCTGCAAATTCAGCGCGGTGAACGGATCGTCCGTGAAGCCGACCGGCAGCTGCGAAGAGTTCGTGTAGTACGGCGCCGCCTTCGTTCCCGCCTGAATGATGTCGGGATAGCGTTTCTGATCCTCTTTCGCCAGACGGTAGGTCGTCCCTTCGGCGGGGGTGGCTTCCAGATTGTACATGCTGCCCGTTTCCTGCTGGAACACGACCATTTTGTTGCGGATATATTCCAAAAAGCGGTTCGCGAACGCCTGACCGAACGAATCCGTGATGTCGTGTTCGTCGTTCGTGAAATTGCGGATCATTTCGTTGATGCCGTTGACGCCGATCGTCGAAAAATGGTTTCTCAGCGTGCCCAGATAGCGTTTCGTGAACGGGAACAGCCCCGCGTCCATGTGGCGCTGAATGACTTTGCGCTTGATTTCCAGCGTCGTGCGCGCCAGATCCATCAATTCGTCCAGCCGTTTCATCATGCCGGCTTCGTCGCCTTTGAACAGGTAGCCCAGACGCGCGCAGTTCAGCGTGACGACGCCGACCGATCCCGTCTGTTCGGCGGAACCGAACAATCCGTTGCCGCGCGCCAGCAGTTCGCGCAGATCCAGCTGCAAACGGCAGCACATCGAACGCACCTGCCCCGGTTTCAGGCTGGAATTGATGAAGTTCTGAAAATACGGCAGACCGTATTTCGCCGTCATTTCGAACAGCAGGTCGGCGTTTTCGCTTTCCCACGGGAAATCGGGCGTGATGTTGTACGTCGGAATCGGGAACGTGAACAGGCGTCCTTTGGCGTCGCCGGCGGTCATGACCTCGATGTAGGCTTTGTTGATCATGTCCATTTCGACCTGCAGATCGCCGTAGGTGAAATCCATTTCCTCGCCGCCGATGACGGGGGTCTGTTCGCGCAGATCCTCGGGGCAGACCCAGTCGAACGTCAGGTTCGTAAAGGGCGTCTGCGTCCCCCAGCGCGACGGGACGTTCAGGTTGTAGATGAATTCCTGAAAATTCTGCTTCACTTCGTCATAGGTCAGCTTGTCCTTGCGGATAAAGGGCGCGAGGTAGGTGTCCACGGACGAAAACGCCTGCGCGCCCGCCCATTCGTTTTGCAAAGTACCCAAAAAGTTCACCATCTGCCCCAAAGCCGACCCCAAATGTTTGGGAATGCCCGATTCGACCTTTCCCGGAACGCCGTTCAGCCCCTCTTGCAGCAGGGCGCGCAAAGACCAGCCCGCGCAGTATCCCGACAGCATGTCCAGATCGTGAATGTGGAAATCGCCGTTGCGGTGCGCTTCGCCCGCCGCCTGCGGATAAACGTGGGACAGCCAGTAGTTCGCGATGATTTTGCCCGACACGTTCAGAATCAGCCCGCCCAGCGAATAGCCCTGATTCGCGTTCGCGTTGACGCGCCAGTCCGCGCGTTCCAGATATTCGTTGACCGAAGACGCGACGTCGATCAGCGTCTTTTTGTCCTGACGGGATTTGTTGCGGTTTTCGCGGTACACGATGTAGGCGCGCGCCGTTTTGTAATAGTTCGCCGAAATCAAGACCTGTTCGACGACGTCCTGAATCTGTTCGATCGTCGGCAGGACGCCTTTGGAAAAGCGGTGGCGCAGGACTTTCGTCACCTGATTGGTCAGCAGGGCGGATTCGTCGTCGTCGAATTCGCCGGTCGCGTCGCCCGCGCGGCGAATGGCGGACATGATCTTTTCGGAATTGAAAATGACCTGCGAACCGTCGCGTTTGACGATGCGGGACAAATCGCTGCCGGCGTCGTCGTCGTCGTTCGCCGTGTTGACGATTTCCAGTTTCGGTGTCTGGTCGGACATAAAAATCTCCGTTGTTTCATAGGGTTGTCAAATTCATCGGAAACACAACAGATTGTGTTCGTTCCGTCGTTGACGCAACAATATATTGGCAGTCGAAGTTTGCGCAACAGAAAAATTATTTTTTTTCGATTGACAGGAAAAAGGGCGATTTTCCGCCGATTTTTTCCCGCGGGCGTTTTGCGTTTTTTAACGATTTTTTAACACCCGTTTCATTTTCACCATAATCGTTTGAAACGGGAAGTCAAACGGAAAAACAAAAATCCTTGATTTGCGCCGATTCACGCCCAATTCCATTTTAGAACGAATCAAAACAAGGATTCGGAAAAGATCCCCGTTTCGTAAATTCCGTTAAAAATCGAATTTTTCCCTTGACGAGTGAACGATCGTTCACTATGTTTAGACGGTGAACGGTTGTTCACTTTTAAGGAAAATCCGATGAACACAAAGGAAAAAATTCTGATGACGGCTTTGCGCCTGTTCGCCCGAAACGGGTGCGAGGCGGTGTCCGTCGGCGACATCGCCGCCGATTTGAACATGGCGAAAAGCGCGCTGTACAAACATTATAAGAACAAGCGCGCCGTTTTTGACGGCATCGTCGCCAAAATGTTCGAAATCGACGCGGAACGCGCGCGGCTGTCCGGCGTCCCGGAACAAAAACGCGCGGACGATCCGGCGGCGTACGCGAAAACGACCTTTGAAAATTTAAAGCGGTTCACGATCGCGCAGTTCGAATTTTGGACGCGCGACGAATTCGCCCGCGATTTCAGAAAAATGCTGACGCTGGAACAGTACCGCGATCCCGAATCGGCGAATCTGCTTCGCGACTGCCTGACGCGGGGTCCCGTCCTGTACACGGCGGACATTTTTCGCGAAATGATGGACGCGGGAACGTTGACGCGGGCGGATCCCGAACAGCTGGCGCTGGAATACTGCGCGCCGCTTTGCCTGCTGATCGCCCTGTCCGACGGCGGCGATCCGGATTCGCGGGCGGAAAAAATGTTGGAACGGCACATCGACCGCTTCGCGGTCTTCAACGCGCCGAAACGGGAAAAAGGAGTTTGAAAATGACGCGAGATGAAATTTCATTCCGGCTCGAACGCCCCGAAGATTACGCGTTCGTCGAAAACATGGTCAGGGAATCGTTTTGGAACGTGTACCGCCCCGGCTGTCTGGAACACTATGTCCTGCACCGGCTGCGGAACGATCCCGACTTTGCGCGCGGACTGGATTTCGTGATGGAGCGAAACGGCGAAATCATCGGGCAGAACGTCTTTGTCCGGGCGAAAATCGACGCGGACGACGGACGGAAAATCCCCGTTCTGGCGATGGGACCGATTTGCGTGACGCCGCGGCTGAAACGGCGGGGATTCGGAAAAAAGCTGCTGGACTTTTCGTTCGAAAAAGCCGCGGCGGCGGGATTCGGCGCCGTTTGTTTCGAAGGGAACATCGGCTTTTACGGCAAAAGCGGCTGCGTCCCCGCTTCGGTTTTCGGCATACGCTACCACGGTTTGCCGCGGGGGACCGACGCGTCCTTTTTCCTGTGCCGGGAACTGGTCAAAGGATATTTGAACGGCGTTTCGGGCGAATACGCGCCGCCCGCGGGATATATGGTCGACGAAAAGGAAGCCGAAGCGTTCGACGGACGTTTTCCGCCGAAGGAAAAGCTGAAACTGGCGGGACAGATTTTCGGCTAAACGGAATCCGTTTTCGCGTTTTCGTCCGTTTCGTCCTCTTCGCTTTCCGCCCGTTTGTTGCGGCGGTAAAGGGTCAAACCGATTTCGTCCAGAACGGCGTTGTTTTTGCGCTCTTCTTCCGCCGCTTCGCGCTTGTCGCGGTTTTCCTGCGTGATTTCAAGGGTTTTCAGTTCCTGATACGCGGCGCGGATTTCTTCGCGCATATCCAGAATTTCCTGCCGCACGTCCGCCAAAGCGCGGTCGACGCGGCGGTTTTCGTCGACGTGCCAGTCGACGTAGGCGCCGAACGTCAGCGCGGCGGCGGGGCTTTCGTTCGCGGCGGCTTCCTCCTGCCTGAACCGTTCCGCCAGCAGGATTTTGCGGTTTTCCAAAGACTGTTCGAACCGCAACAGGTTGCCCAGTTTCCGCTGGCGTTCGTCCAGTTCGAATTTGTGCACGCGGATCAGCGTTTTCAGTTCGTTTTTCGCCATTTAAACGGATTATCCCGCGGCTTGGGTCTGACGCGGCTTCGCGTCGGGCTTTTGCGCCAGAATTTCGGCAAGCTCGCGGTATCCCGTCGCGAAGTCGACTTTGTCCTTCTTGCGCTGGGAAATGAACGCTTCCAGCTTGTCGTAATAAAAGATCGCTTCGTCCACCTGCGCGTTCGATCCGCGCTTGTACGCGCCCAGACGGATCAGCTCCGCCATGTTTTCATAGGTCGAAATCAACGCGCGCGCCCGATTGACCAGAGCGTTTTCGTCGTCCGTGTTGCACCCCGGCATCGTTCGGGAAATACTGCGCAGCAGGTTCACGGCGGGATAGCGGTTGCGTTCGGCGATCGCGCGTTCCAAAACGATGTGTCCGTCCAAAATCCCGCGCACGGCGTCCGCGATCGGTTCGTTGTGGTCGTCGCCGTCCACCAGAACGGTGAACAGCCCCGTGATCGACCCCGCCCCGACCGGACCGGGTCCCGCGCGTTCCAACAGCTTCGGCAGTTCCGCGAACACCGACGGCGTGTAGCCTTTCGTCGCGGGCGGTTCCCCCGCGGACAGGCTGATTTCGCGCTGAGCCATCGCGAAACGCGTGATGCTGTCCATCATGCACAGCACGTTGTTTTTCCGATCGCGGAAATATTCGGCGACCGTCATCGCGACATAGGCGGCCTGACGGCGCATCAGCGGGCTTTCGTCCGACGTCGCCACGACGACGACGCTGCGTTTCATGCCCTCTTCGCCCAAATCGTCCTCAATGAACTCGCGCGCTTCGCGCCCGCGTTCGCCGATCAGTCCCAAAACCGTCACGTCCAGCCGCGTGTGCCGCGCCATCATCGCCATCAGCGACGATTTGCCGACGCCCGACCCCGCGAAAATGCCCATGCGCTGTCCCTTGCACACGGTCAGAAAAGTGTTGATCGCGCGCACGCCCAGATCCGCTTTGCCCGCGACGCGCTGGCGCGAATTGGCGGGCGGCGGAGCGTTGTGGATCGGACAGGGGACGCTGCCTTTGATCAGCGGACCTTTGCCGTCGACGGGTTCGCCCATCGCGTTGATGACGCGCCCCAGCCACGAAACGTGCGGATACAGCACGGGCGCGGCGTCGCACACGTCGACGGTGTTCCCCGGACCGACGCCGTCCAAAGTCGTAAAGGGCATCGCCAGCACTTTGCCGCCGTTGAATCCGACGACCTCGCACACGACCTTTTTGCCGCCGCGGGCGTGGATTTCGCACCTGTCGCCGACGGACAGATCCGCGCGAATGCCCGACAGTTCGACCAGCATGCCCTTGATCGCGCTGACCGATCCGAAGCATCGGTGCGCGGGCAAGGCGTTCACGTCGTCGATCAGGTTTTTCAAATATCCGTTCATCGGGCTTTCCGTCAGTCTTTTAAAATAATATAGCCCGTTATCGGCATTTTGTCGCCCTTTATCCACAAAAAAATGACGAAAAGGAAAAAAAATCGCTTTTGTAAAAATAGGGGCTTGCATATGGGATTCATAAAACATAAAGTTAATAAGTTATTACCAGTTTGCCTGAAAAAGGAATATCCGATGCGCGTTTTGTTGGTCGAAGATGATAAGGCGATGTCCCAAACGATCGAAGCCGTCCTGCACAAGGAAGGCATGGTCGTCGACCCGACCGTTCTGGGCGAGGAAGGCTTGGAAATCGGCAGGTTGTACGATTACGACATCATTATTTTGGATCTGGTTCTGCCCGACATGGACGGCTACGAGGTTTTGAAACGTCTGCGGGCGTCGAAAATCACGACCCCCGTTTTGATTCTGTCGGGCTTGTCCGGCGCGGACAAAAAGGTCAAAGGGCTGTCGACGGGCGCGGACGACTATCTGACCAAACCGTTCGACAAAGCCGAGCTGGTCGCCCGTATCCGCGCGCTGGTCCGCCGGTCGCGCGGGCATTCGGAATCCGTGATCCGCACCGGCGCGATCGAAGTCAATCTGGACACGCGCACCGCGCTGGTCGACGGCAAGCCCCTGCACCTGACGGGACGCGAATACGGCATACTGGAACGCCTGTCCCTGTCGAAAGGAACGACGCTGAGCAAGGAGCAGTTTCTGAACCACCTGTACAACGGCATGGACGAACCCGAATTGAAAATCATCGACGTGTTCATCTGCAAACTGCGCAAAAAAATCGCCGAAGCCACGGGCGGCGAAAACTACATCGAAACCGTGTGGGGACGCGGATACGTCCTGCGCGAACCCAAAAAGGAAGAATAACCCCCTCCCCGTTTTTATGGACGGGGAGCTTTTTTATGGACGCAACCGTTTGAAACCGTTACATTACCGGAAACGTCCCCATCAGGATTCAGGAGTCTTTATGCCTTTTTCTAAAATCGCGGCGGTGTTGCCCCGCCTGTTCAAATCCCTGAACGACAATCTGTTCAAAACAACTCTGCTGACATTGATCGCCGTGCGCATCACGCAACAGACGGACGATCCGTCGAACATCGTCGCGGGATTGCTGATCCTGCCGTTTTTCCTGTTTTCCGCGCGCGCCGGACAGCTGGCGAAAAAATACAACCGCGTCCGGGTCACGCGTTCGCTGCGGCTGACGGATCTGGCGATGATGCTGCTGGCGGGCGGCGTTTTGCTGACCAAAAACATCGGACTGTTGATTCTGCTGCCGTTCGCGTTCGGCACGCTGTCCGCCTTTTTCGGTCCCATGCGCTATGCCTTTCAGCCCGAACAGCTGGAAGACAGCGACCTGAGCGCGGGCAACGCCTATATTGAAAAAACGACGTATTTCAGCATCGGTCTGGCGTTGCTGATCGGCACTTTGCTGCCCGTCCGGCTGGCGGCGGTCGTTTTGATCGCGTTCGCCCTGATCGGCTTTCTGGCGACGCGCGCGGTCGAAAACGACGGCGGCGAAGATAAAAACGCCCCGCGCAACACCCCCCGCGACATGCTGAAAGGCATCTGGAAAACCCTGCGCACGGTGCGCAAGTACCCGCTGATTTTCCGCAGCATTCTGGGCGCGACGTGGTTCTGGTCGATCGGACTGCTGGTGATCATGCAGATCTATCCCATGACGGGAAAAGTTTTCAACGCCGACGATTTCACAGCCGCTTTTCTGCTGGCGGCGTTCGCCGCGGGCGTCGGCGCGGGGGCGGCGTACTGCCACAAACTGCTGAAAGGCGTGGCGCACACGACGTTCGTTCCCATCAGCACGATCGGCATGGCGGTCTGCTTCGCGATGCTGTATTTTCTGACCGTCGGTTACGCGACGCCGGTCGAACCCGTCGGATTTTTCGATTTTATCC
>ERZ808286.1510-NODE-1510-length-11448-cov-6.853770_pt1 | contig 11448 bp, 6 predicted proteins | sample MGYA00521276_ERZ808286 | MGnify/ENA primary metagenome ERZ808286 (study PRJEB31516, sample SAMN03275607) | gut metagenome | biome: mammalia-associated habitat; material: feces | host: Papio cynocephalus | place: Kenya | collected 2012-08-01 ... | reverse complement strand
TTCTTTCTACGTCCTTTCTACGTCCTTTCTACGTCTTTTCTACGTAATGGGTATTATGAGACCGGCGGATTGCATACTCTGCATATTCGGGGAAATATATGGGGAGAATATATACTTGCAAAGAGTGGAATCATCATCCGGTTTTGCTGCGGTTGCCCAGAAGGAAAAAAGATATTATGATGGTTTTCTGACTTATATATTGTATAGTTCACCGATTTTTCGTAACTTTGCGGGCTGAAAAAGACTATTAAAAGATTGCACTATGAATATATCGTATAATTGGCTCAAACGCTACATCGCCTTGACCGATGATGCAGAGACGGTGGCTAAGATACTGACCTCTATCGGTTTAGAGGTCGGAACTGTAGAGAAAGTACAGACTATCAAAGGCGGTTTGGAAGGCTTGGTAATCGGCGAAGTGCTGACCTGCGTTGCACACCCCAACTCCGACCATCTGCATATCACGGAAGTGAATATCGGTGCGGCAGAGGCACAAGGGAGCGTAACGGACACACAGGGACGGCACACGCTGCATATTGTTTGCGGGGCACCCAATGTGGCAGCCGGGCAGAAAGTGGTGGTGGCTACCATCGGTACGGTGCTATATGACGGCGATGAGCATTTTACAATCAAACGTGGTAAGATACGCGGCGAGGAGTCGCTTGGTATGCTTTGTGCCGAAGACGAGATTGGCGTAGGCAGCGACCATGCGGGTATCATCGTGCTACCTGCTGAGACGCCTGTTGGTATGCCTGCCAAGGAGTATTACCACGTGGAGGACGATACGCTGATTGAGGTGGACATTACCCCGAACCGCTCGGACGCTATCAGCCACTACGGTGTGGCACGCGACCTGTATGCATACTATTTGGCACACGGGCAGAACGTGGCTCTCACTCGCCCGAGTGTGGACGCTTTTGCAGTACAAAACCACGACCTGCCTATTGAAATCACGATTGAGGATAAAGAGGACTGCCCCCGCTATACGGGCGTGAGCATACAGGGCGTAACAATAAAAGAGTCGCCCGACTGGCTCAAACAAGCCCTGACTACCATCGGTTTGCGTCCGATCAACAACGTGGTGGACGTAACCAATTTTGTGCTGCACGAGATGGGACAGGCGCTTCACTCGTTTGACGCAGACAAGATAAAGGGACATCACGTCATCATACGCAAGGCGCACGAAGGCGAGAAATTCACCACTCTTGACGGCGTAGAACGTACCCTTTCGGCTGCCGACCTGATGATCTGCAATGCCGAGGAGCCGATGACGATTGCGGGTGTGTTCGGCGGATTGAACTCGGGTATTACCGACGAGACGAAAAACGTGTTTCTCGAGAGTGCCTATTTCAACCCCGTTTGTATCCGCAAGACCTCGCGCCGCCATCAGTTGCAGACCGATGCATCGTTCCGCTACGAGCGCGGTTGCGACCCGAACAACACTTTGTATATACTGAAACGCTGTGCATTGCTCATTCAGGAGGTAGCCGGCGGCGAAGTGGCGATGGAGGTGAGCGACAACGGACAAACCTATTTCGAGCCATTCCCTGTGACGCTGAATATCCCGCGCGTGAATGCGCTGATAGGCAAGGCGATAGGCGAGCAGATGATAGAGACTATTCTCCGCGGTTTGGAAATGGAGATCGTCAGCAAAGAGGGCGACGACTGGCATATCACCGTGCCGCGCTACCGTGTCGATGTACAGCGCGAGTGCGATGTGGTGGAGGATATTCTGCGTATCTACGGATACAATAATGTGGAGTTCCCCGAGAAAGTGAATACGAACCTCAGTTACAGCCCGAAACCCAATCCGCAGAAGTTGCAGACCCGTATTTCGGAGCAACTGACCGCACAGGGCTTCTATGAGATACTGAACAACTCGCTGACCAAAGTGGCATACTACGAGCCGCTGCAGACCTATCCGCTGAGTGAGTGTGTGAAGATCAAGAACCCATTGAGCCAAGATCTCGGCGTAATGCGCCAGACACTGCTATTCGGCGGTTTGGAGAGTATTCAGCGCAATGTCAATCGCAAGAATACCGACCTCAAATTCTACGAGTTCGGCAACTGCTACCACTACCACGCCAATCCTGCTGCACGGGAGCATAACCCGGAGAATGCACTTGTGGAATACAGCGAGGAACCGCACTTGGCACTCTGGCTGACGGGTAACAAGACACAGCAGTCGTGGATTAACAAAGGCGAGAAGACCACATTCTATATGCTCCACGCATACGTAAATGGCGTGCTAACCCGTATGGGCGTGGATGTGGCACATTGCACGATGGAGGTATTCTGCAACGAGTTATTCTCCGATGGGCTGATTCTCAAGGCACAGAACGGCAAAGAGTTAGGGCGGCTGGCGATTGTGAACAAAAAACTTGCCAAGCAGTTTGACATCGAAGAGCCGGTTTTCTTTGCCGACCTCGACTGGAGGCAACTCCTGCGCCAAAACAAGCAGTACAAACCCGTTATCAACGACCTGCCGAAATTCCCCGAAGTGAAGCGCGACTTTGCCTTGCTTGTGGACAAACAGGTAGAGTTTGCCGACCTTGCACGTGCTGCTTTCGAGACCGAACGCAAACTGCTTAAAAATGTCTATCTGTTTGATGTTTATGAGGGCAAGAACCTCGAGAACGGCAAAAAATCGTATGCATTATCGTTTATTCTCCAAGACCCTGAGAATACACTCAAAGACAAGCAGATAGAGAGTATTATGCAACGCCTGCAAAAGACATTTGAGGATAAATTCGGGGCAAAACTGCGCTAACAGCCAGTTAAAGACCTTAAAGTTCTTAAAGACCTTAAGGATATTAAGGATTGTTTAACCATAAAAAAACGAAACTGGTATGAAGAAAGCATTATTTGCCGTGGTGCTGTTGATGTCAACGGTGGCTGGATTTGCACAAGTGCCGCAAGAGAAAGAAAACGTGGTCTATCATGTAACGGTCAATAAAAATGACCCCGCCACCCGTGTAGATTACCAAAAGGCACTGACCCGCAGCGGGAACACCTATTTCTTGGGAAACCAAGTAATGGACAAGAAAGCCTATATCCGTTTTCTGGAAACCAATTGCCCTGCGGCGTGGCAGAAAGCCAACAGCGGTTACAAGACCGCAACTGCCGGGTGGTGCTTGCTCGGCATCGGCGCAGGCTTGGAGATAGGCGGTGTGATAGGTATTATTGCTACTACCGGAAGTATTATAAATGGTACTATAGTTGATGGTACGACAGCAGTCAACAGCACATTAGGTTTGGCGGCACTCTATTATGTCGGTGCGGTCAGTATCGTGGCGTCTATTCCGACAATTGCCGTCGGGTATGCGAAGATGCATAACAGTGTGGATGTGTACAACGTGGCTTGCGCAACGGCACAAGTGCGCCCGTATTGGAGTATTCAGACGAGTAAAAACGGCATTGGATTGGCATACAATTTCTAATATATAGTTTAGATATATACAAAAAACACGGTCGGGAAATTTTCCTTGCCGTGTTTTTGTGTATTATAGCGGACTTATTATTTCCCGCCTACTAGTTTCTTGATGTCATTCAATTTATTGAGGGCTTCAAGAGGTGTCAGACTATTGATGTCAAGGCGGGTCAGTTCGTCGCGTATCTGCTCTAAAACAGGGTCATCGAGTTGGAAGAAACTCAACTGCATACCCTCCGGAGCATTAACCATGGCTTTGCCGTTGCCTACTTTCTTTACATTCTTGCGTAGGTTGTCGCTCTCTGCCAATACCGATGGAACAACACCGGCAGCACTCTCACCGCCTGTTCCCGATACTCCATTGCTGTTTCCCTCCAACTCGTGCAAAATCTCGTTGGCACGCACCACTATACTTTCCGGCATTCCTGCCAGTTTGGCTACGTGGATACCGAAACTGTGTTCCGAACCGCCTCGGACGAGTTTGCGCAGGAAGATAACTTTCCCGTTCACCTCGCGCACCGACACGTTATAGTTGCGTATCCGCGAGAACGACTGCTCCATCTCGTTCAGTTCGTGGTAATGAGTGGCAAACAGCGTCTTCGCATGCCCGCGCTGCTCATGAATATATTCCACTATCGCCCATGCGATACTGATACCGTCATAGGTACTGGTGCCGCGCCCGAGTTCGTCGAAGAGAACAAGACTCCGCTCGCTGAGGTTGTTCAGAATACTGGCGGCTTCGTTCATCTCCACCATAAACGTACTCTCGCCCAGCGAGATATTGTCGCTTGCCCCCACGCGGGTGAAAATCTTGTCCACAATACCGATAGAAGCACTCTCGGCGGGAACAAAACTGCCTGTTTGCGCCATCAGTACGATAAGTGCCGTCTGGCGCAGAAGAGCAGACTTACCCGCCATATTCGGTCCTGTGATAATGATGATCTGTTGTCCGCTATTATCCAAAACTACATCGTTTGCCACATATTCCTCGCCTGCGGGCAACTGCTGCTCAATCACGGGATGCCGCCCCTGACGGATATCAATCACCAGACTGTCGTTCACATCGGGGCAGATATATTTGTTCTCCGCTGCCGCCGTGGCAAAACTCAGCAGGCAGTCGAGTTGTGCCACCACATTGGCATCAATCTGCATCTGCGGCACACCCCCGCTTAACGCCAGCATCAGTTCCTGATAGAGCCGGTTCTCAATAATCTGTATTTTCTCTTCGGCGGAAAGAATCTTCTCTTCATATTCTTTGAGTTCGGGTGTGATATACCGCTCGGCATTCACCAAGGTCTGCTTGCGTATCCACTCGGCGGGTACCTGGTCTTTGTAGGTGTTTCGCACTTCCAAATAGTAGCCGAAAACGTTATTATACCCGATTTTCAGGCTCTGGATACCCGTCTTATCCGCCTCGCGCTGCTGTATATGCAATAGGTAATCTTTGCCGTTGGTGTGTATGTCGCGCAGCGAGTCAAGTTCGCTGTCCACACCGCCGGCAATCACGTTAGGTCGCCCTTGTACGGCAGGCGGATTGGGCTGTATCTCTTTTTCTATACGCTCGCGCATCTCGGTACAGAGGTCTATCTGTTCACCCAGCAGATGCAGGTACGAGTTGTCGTCCGCGCCGAGACATACCTCGCGGATAGCGACAAGCGCACGCAGAGCGGTTGCGAGTTGCACCATCTCGCGCGGAGCGATACGACCGGTAGCCACTTTGCTCACGATACGCTCCATATCCTGTATCAACCCTATCTGCTCCCGCAGCAAGTCGCGCTCGGCGGGATGGCGGAAAAAATACTCCACCACCGACTGGCGGTTGCGTATCGGACGCACATCCTTGAGCGGGAGTGCCAGCCAGCGGTGCAGCAGACGCCCGCCCATCGGCGAGATGGTATGGTCAAGGACTTCATAGAGCGTTTTGCTCTCCGCAGTCTGCCCGCCGAGAAGTTCGAGATTGTGTATCGTAAAGCGGTCAAGCCATACGTACTTGTCCTCTTCTATACGGCTAAGATGCTGTATATGCCCCGTCTGCAGATGCTGAGTCATATCCAAGTAATGGAGGATACCGCCTGCGGCAATCACACCGTTGGGCATCTTGTCCAATCCGAAACCTTTCAGGTTCTTCACCTGCCATTGTTTCTCCAAACGCTCTTCAGCCGATTCGGGCGTAAGCATCCAGTCCTCGAGTTCAAACGTAAAGAACTTGTTGCCGAAGCGGGCTTCGAACTCGGGCTTCTTACCGCGCAGGAAAAGCACCTCTTTCGGGGCAAAATCCGTCAGCAGTTTGTCAATATAGTCGGCAGCCCCTTCGGCGGCAAGAAACTCGCCCGTGGAAATGTCGAGAAAGGCAATCCCTATCGTATGTTTGGCAAAACTGAGGCAACCGACCCATGTATTCTCTTTCTGCGTCAGCGTGGTGTCGGAGTAACTGACCCCCGGCGTAACCAACTCCGTAACACCGCGTTTTACTAATTTCTTGGTCAGTTTCGGGTCTTCCAACTGGTCGCATATTGCCACGCGCAACCCCGCACGCACCAGTTTGGGCAGGTAGGTGTCAAGGGCATGGAACGGAAACCCCGCCATCTCCTGCGTCTGGTTGAGCCCGCCCGCACCGTTGCTGCGGTGAGTGAGCGTGATATTGAGTATCTTGCTGGCACGCACCGCATCTTCGCAGTAGGTCTCGTAGAAATCACCGCAACGGAACAACAGCATCGCATCAGGGTACTGCGCCTTGATGTCCCGAAACTGTTTCATCATCGGAGTCTGTTCCTTTTCCTTTGCCATAACTTACAAATTTACAAATTCATCATTTCAAGTCCACCGTTATCTTCAGGTTGTACCGCCGTCCCGTCAGGTAGTTCGGACTCGCCCATTGGTTGCCGTAGGCATCGCTTACCCAAAAATACGAGTTCACGTTGCTCCAGTCCACCAAGTTGAATACCTCGAACTGCACTGCCCATTCGGCGATATGCTTCGCACTCGGAGCACGCATAAACTTTGCCGTCTTGGCATTGAATGTATAAGTCGCACCTATGTCAATACGCCGGTAATCGGACATCCGCAGCACTTTCTGGCTTGCAGGATTGCGCGGCGAAGCAAACGGCATACCCTCGCTCCAAATCATCTTGAGATGGAACTTCAGTTGCGGGAATTGCGGGATATAGTCCTGGAAAAGCATTGAGAACGAATACCGCTGTTCTTGCGGCGACGGAATCCAACCGAGTTCGGGATACTCTTCCAATCGCTGCCGCGCAGACATCGTGGAGAAACTGATCCAACTGTCAGCACCCGGTACCAACTCGCCATAGAGTTTCAAATCCAATCCCGCAACATAACCCGTGGCATCGTTCTGACCCGAATAACGCACACGCACATTGTCCACCGTGTAACTCTCCATACGGTCGATATATTTGTAGTACGCCTCTGCCGTCAGTTTGAACGGACGTCCCCACGCACGGAAATAGTAATCGCCGCCGAGTACCACATGCACGGAGCGTTGCGCCCGCAGGTCTTTGTTGAGTTTGATACGCGTAACGCCGTCATCGCCCGTCAGCGTGTCGCGCAGCTCCTTGTAGAACGGGGCTTGGTAATAGAGACCCGTGGCAAGGCGGAAACTGAAATCACGCTTCCAACCGGGGTTATAGACCAGACTCGCACGCGGACTGGGCAACACCTCGTTGTTGAGACTCCACCATTGCAACCGGCCGCCGACGGTCAGTATCACCTGCCCCTTCTCCGTATTCCATTTGTGCGTGTTCTGTACATAGCCCTGCACGCGTGCCGACTGCATCCGGCTGTCGCCGTTCATCGTATAGTAGAGCAGCATTTCCTCGTTGTTGTTCGGCAGACTGTAGCCCGTTGAGTCGCGCCACTCCCATTCGCTGATATGGTCTTTGATCAGTTCAGCCTGCCCGCTCACACCCCAGCTCAATGTGTTGTCCTCGTGCTGCCATATGCCGCTGTGCGAGAGTGTTGCCACACCGGCCTGCAAACGGTTGCGGGCGTGCTGGTGATACACACCCGTACCCAATACACCCGTTGTCGTGGCAGTGATACTTGCCGCACCACTCCCTATCTCCGGCAACTCGCTACGGATACTGTCCAAAGGCTTGTCGGTCAGGAAATACTCGCCCGATATGTCGTAGGTCTCCTGCTCGTAGGTGTAAAAACCGCTCAAATCAAAACCCAATTCCACCTCCTTCGACACGTGTCCGCGGGCACTCAATGCTGCAAAACCCGTCGTAAAACGGTCTTTCTCCTGACCTTCGTAAAAGATATTGATATGTTTTGCCTCCTGACCGCCGAAACTCTCGCTCATAGAGTCCGGTCGAAAACGGTACGTGTTCCTACTGAAATTGCCAAGAAACGCCATCCGCCAGTCGCTCTGCGGGTGTTTTTTCTTACCTGCAGACCATGTAATGTAGGTCTGGTAATCAACAAAATCGGGGTTATAATTGCCCGCCGTTGCCAACGCACCGAGCATATAGCGGCTCGTCTTGTAGCGTATGCCGTGCATCTGCGAATAAGTGCTGTCTCCATGCCCTACATACACGTTTGCCCCCAAGAGACTCGCCCCCACACTCGCCTCGAAGCGGTCGGGACGCTTGTAGGTTATATCCAGTACCGACGACATCTTGTCCCCGAACTGTGCATCGTACCCTCCCGCCGAAAACTGTACATTCTCCACCATATGCGGGTTTACAAAACTCAAGCCCTCCTGCTGCCCGCTCCGTATCAATAGAGGGCGATGCACCTCCAAACCGTTTACATACACCTGGTTCTCGTCAAAACTGCCGCCGCGTACATTATACTGCGATGACAGTTCGTTGTTCTGGTTTACGCCTGCAAACGTAATCAGCAGGCTTTCTATCGAACCGCCCGTTGCATCGGGCATCACCCGCGTGGTTGCCGCTTCTATGCCCTCCATCGTACCGTTCTGCCGTTTCAATCCACGTACTTCCACTTCCTCTATCCATTGCTCGTCCGTCGGCATCACCACATTGATATTCAGCACATCCTGCGGGGCGATTATACGCTGGCGGATCGTGGTGTAACCGATCATTGAGAATACCAACTCCACCGTGTCGCAATGCGGGAAAAGCAGTTCATAGTAACCGTTCTTGTTGGTTGTCGTACCCGTTGGTGTCTCGGCAATCGCCACATTCACCAGTTCGATACCGCGGTTCTCGCTGTCCGTTACATAACCGTAAATACGCACATTGCGGGCAAGCACCTGCCCGCAGCATACACACAACAAAAAATATATGGATAGCCTTCTTCTCAAGATCCTCTTATCTACCATTTCGCCACTGTGTCGTTATATATACTCTCCGACAACTCGGTTATCATCGTAGCGCATAATTCGTCCTGCACATCGCTCAGCATACGGGAAGAATCAAACGTCTGGTAGGCACTGTACGTCTTCTCAAAACTCTCTTCCGGATTGATATTGTTCGTGAAACGCACTTGGATACGTATGGTCAACTTCGTTTCTGCCGAATAACTGTCTGCCGAAATCGCCATCGCCGTCAGGTCATAACCGACAATTTCGCCCTCCAACTCCAAATCTCCGCCCTTGCGAAGCACTTGCAAACGGGTCTGACGCTGGAACAAATCGCGTATCCCGTCGCTCAGATTGTTGCTCAACGACGGATTCACCATCGCTGCATTGTTCGGAAAATCGGCAATCGAAATCGAATGTACCTTCGAATAGTCAATGCTCGCACCGTTGAACTTGTACGATATGGCACACCCCTGCAACAGCAAAGCCATCCCGCCGACCAATACTATCTGAAAAATCTTCTTCATTCTGTTTCCCTTAAAGACATTAAAGTCCTTAAAGACTTTAACCGTCCTTATTCCTTATTCCTTGTTCCTTACTCTCACAACCCGTATTCTTTTATCTTCCTGTACAGTGTCCGCTCCGATATGCCCAATTGCCCCGCAGCGGCTTTGCGGTTGCCGTTGCAACGCGCCAAAGTCTGTTCAATCATCTTGCGTTGTGTATCTTCCAAACTCTGCGGCTGATGTGCCGTCTCCGAATGGACTACCTCCGCCTCCTGTACATCGTCCTGCGTATGTGTAGCCGTATCCTGCCCCTGTATCAGTGTATGCGAAACCGTAGAATCCGGATAGAACGACCGCTCCGCGGGGGGCGGCGTAGCCTCTATCCGCGCTTTCATATCGCGCAACTCCTGCTGCATCTTCATCATCATATTGTACAGAATACCTATCTCATGCGAATAGTCTTTCCCGCCCGTATTGCTTCCGCCACGCGAAGAAACCACCAAACCGTTCTGACGCTCGTTGTCCGGCAGATAGCGGCGCAGCGTCTCGGCGGTGATATGATGGTCCATCTCTATTACCGACACCTGCTCGGCTATGTTCTTCAACTGGCGTATGTTGCCGTTCCAGTAATAGGACTGCAGCAGGCGTGTGGCATCATCGTCCAGACGCAGCGGAGGCATCTGATAACGGTTGCAAAAATCCACCGAGAACTTCCTGAACAGCAACGGAATATCCTCTTTGCGGTCTCGCAACGCAGGAACACGTATCTCTACCGTGTTCAGACGATAGTACAAATCCTCACGGAAGCGACCGTCGTCTATGGCTTTCTGCATATTCAGATTAGTCGCCGCTACCACGCGCACATTCGTTTTCTGCACTTGGCTCGAACCCATTCGGATAAACTCTCCCGTCTCCAACACACGCAGCAAACGCACCTGTGTCTGCAAAGGCAGCTCCCCCACCTCGTCCAAAAACAACGTACCGCCGTCGGCTATCTCAAAATACCCTTTCCGCTCGGCTTTCGCATCGGTAAATGCACCCTTCTCGTGTCCGAATAGTTCGCTGTCTATCGTTCCCTCGGGGATGGCACCGCAGTTCACCGCAAAATACGGGCCGTGCTTTCGTGCCGAAAAAGCATGGATAATCTTCGGGAAATGCTCCTTGCCTACACCCGACTCGCCCGTAACCAATACACTCAAATCGGTACGCGCCACCTGCACGGCCACCTCTATATCGCGGTTCAGAAGAGGACTGTTGCCGATAATCTCAAAACGCTGTTTAATGCCTTGTAATTCTGTAGATGTCATAACTGGGAAAACGCCACATTAGCGCACAAAGATACATCAAAAATCTGAATTATGCAAACAAAAAACCAAATCACCAGCGCAACCGTCTCAAAATAGCGTATTATTCCGAAACCGCAGACACCATTTCTGAAACACAGATGCCATCGCCGGGGACGCCCCGTCCGCGGTCGGTTTGGCACAAACCGCATAACGATACTCCGGGCTTATGGAGACGATGCGTCCCGCATCGTCAAAACGCGGAGTCTTGCGGTATGGCTGCTACTATTATTTAATTAAATTCAGAACGAGACGGACTGCTTGCCCCCTCAAAGAGGGGAAATATAGATTTGTTTTGAGTTGGGTTCATATTGTTGATTGGTTGATTGATTGGTTGATTGGTTGATATGTTTATAAGTTTATGCGTGGTTGAATGGGTTGATTGGGTTATGTGGATGTCCCCTATAAGCCTACGGTATTGTCAGCATAATATACCGTTTATCTACCGTATATGTACCGTGTATGTACCGTGTATGTACCGTAGTTGTCAGCGTGAAGATAGAGGGACATAGCGGGTAGATAGTATCGTGGATAGAGGGATATTTTTTTCAACATATTGCAGATACACGGTAGATACATGGTAGATAATCGGTTCATTCAGCCAACCATACCGCTGTTTACATAGGAGTTGGCATCAGCCTTCGCCTCGCCCACGGACACCTCAGATTCCCTGCAAACCATAGCCGGGAACGCGGACGCCTCGTCCGCGGGCAGTTTGGTACAAACTGAATGACAATGCTACGCACCCGGGAGACGTGAAGCGTAAGGCAGGTGCGCATCGCGCACTGAGTGCCGTAGCGACACGAAGCCCTGTGGGCTGAGTAGAACTTCCTATCGTCCCGCGTCGTTATCGGCTTCGCCGAACTACTGCCTACACGCTTCATT
>ERZ808286.1509-NODE-1509-length-11450-cov-6.708907_pt1 | contig 11450 bp, 9 predicted proteins | sample MGYA00521276_ERZ808286 | MGnify/ENA primary metagenome ERZ808286 (study PRJEB31516, sample SAMN03275607) | gut metagenome | biome: mammalia-associated habitat; material: feces | host: Papio cynocephalus | place: Kenya | collected 2012-08-01 ... | reverse complement strand
CTTTGCGGTACGTGGGTGGCAGCAACGAATATCCTGCAGTTCCTCTGCCCGCCTGCGGTCTTGCTCAAGTTTCCGTTTGACTATGCACTTATCCGCCGCCGCGAGCCAACCGTATCGTTAGGCATAGCCTTTCTGCTCGCCCTACTCTACCCCTACTATATGCTCATCTGCCTTGTCGGCGGTATTGTGCGCACTCACACCGCAAAAGCCCACGTCAAAACATGGTAACAAAAAAGAGACTGTCTATATTTGTGTCAGGCAGTCTCCTTTTGAAATGTAAGTTAATGGGGAAATTATATATTCCCGATAAAATAGGAATTAACGTCTAATATACGATAATTAACGTTATTCCCGCAGTCTGGCAGCCAGGCGTTCGCGGAGGCGTTTGACGTCCTCTTCGAGGGCGTTGCGCCATGTGCGGCGGTCTTCCTCGGGGTCGTTGTCGGCAATGCCCTCGCGGAACATCTCCTCTGCCAGTTCGATAGAATGTTCTATGCTGTATTTCTTTCCCTCCTCGGCGTACTGCAGTTCCATACGTTTGCGTTCCTCGGGATTGTCGAGCCAGTAGTCGATGGTCTTGGCGAGGTCGTCGCTGTCCCCGGGAGCAAACAAACTGCGTTTGTCGAGCGCAAACTGCGGCGTTGCCGAGCGGTCGGAATTGGCAATCACAGGCACTACACCCGTGGCAAACGCCTCGATACACGAGATAGCCTCTATCTCAATATCCGCCGCATGCACATAGAGATCGGTCTGCGCCAGCATATTGATCAGTTCCTCTTTGCTGAAAAAACGGAAAATAGGCGGGTTCTTCAGGTCGGCACCCTGCTTCTCGAGGTCGCCGAGCAGCGGTCCCTGTCCGGCAAACACCAACTGTATGCGGTCGGCATACTTGCTTTTCTTGACGGCGTCGATAATCACATCCTGCCTTTTCTCCACAGACAGGCGACCAATCATCATAATCACTATCTTACCCGCAAACTCCGGGGATTTCTCTGCATCGCGGCGGTATTTGAAATCAGGCTCCACACCGTTGCTTATCACGTGCAACTTCGCAGTATAACCGTTCTCTCTCAACTGGTTGGCAATGAAATGACTCGGGCAATGGATATGTTTGAAATTGTTGTAGAACACATCGCGGAACGTGTGATAAATCGCCTTGTTGATGAGCGTGGCATCCTTCAGACCGATACTCGAAGTGATGTTCTCCGGCTGCACATGGAAAGCGGCGGTATGCGGAATACCTAATTTCTGGCACACTTTCAATCCCTCTATCGAAAGCGCAAAAGGCATCATAAAATGCACCACTTCCGCCCACGAAATAGCATTCTCCAATACATCCACATCGGGCTTACCGAACGCCATTCCCTGCGCTTTGATCAGACTCTCGCCGATAGGCGATTTCCATTCCGCTACCACGTATTTGTCCTCCGAAGGTGCCCCAGTCGAGATAACACGCACTTCGTTGCCATGCTCGCGCAAGTGCGTGGCAAAGCGTTTTGCCGAAATAGTTGTGCCGTTGTTGGCCGCATCAAACTGGTCAATGACAAGTAGTATCTTCATATTCTGTATGGTATGTTAATTGTTGATTATTGCATGTTTATTCCCCTGCGGTATAATTTTTGCAACCACATTCTCAATTCATAATTCTCAATTCATAATTAAACCATGATCTCCCCCCATCAGCATCTCAAACGGTTCTATATCGTTCTGTTCGTACTCACTGTCGTGCTGTGTATAGCCAACGTGGTATATCTGCTTTTCCAACCGGGTACGACACTCAAAGCCGTGATGTTCTGCGCTTTGCAGTATGTGGCAATGTTGCTTATCCTCACCGCACCCATTATCTTGCGCAAACGTTTCCTCCTCAATGTGCCGCTCGTACTCACCGTAGTCATTGCCGCCTTTGCTTTTACCGCAATGGTGCTGGGCGACGGACTCAATTTCTACGGACGCTATCCGTGGTGGGACTCGCTGCTGCACCTCTTCTCCGGAGGTGTCCTGTCGTTTGTCGGACTCTGGGTGGTACATATACTGCTCTCCGACTCCGACAAAGTCGTATTCAATAACAAATACTTTCTGGCACTCTTCCTCCTTATGTTCTCGCTCGCTTGCGGCACTGTCTGGGAAATCTGCGAATATACATACGACGACCTCTTCGGAACCAACACACAGCAGTTCATGGAAACCACATCGGGCTCTATCTATACCGACCGCGACATCCCGCTCACAGGACACGAAGCACTCCGAGATACCATGACCGACCTCACACTCGACTTCATCGGAGGTCTCATCGTCGCACTCTATGTGCTTTTCAGACACAATGCCTTTGTTGAAAAACACAACAACGATTCCGTCCTCGACTCCCCGTCTATCATTGACGAACTCGAACAACCTGACCTTGCCGGAAAAACGGATAACAACGGCAAAAAACAAAACGAAAGTCCTACTCCATAGCAAAACAAAGACCTACCAACCAATGGCACGCAAAATGCGTGCCATTTTTTTATTTCTCCAAACCCCGACTGCAACCCATACGCAAAATCTGTAACAAATATCACTACACTTCCGCCCGATGACTATACAACTAATCGTTATACTTCTGTATAATAACATCGGGTTATTAACGGGTTATTAACGGGTTATTAACGGGTTATTAACGGGTTGTTCAGCATAGAATGACGATACTATACCCATACTTCGGACTGACACTCGCCGTTTTCCGCCGATTTCTCCATAGAGTATGCACCGATTTTCAAACAACGGTTGTATATATCAAAAATAATTTGTAACTTTGCAGGCGGGTATGATACTACACTATGCATAACTGAATACACAAATCTATGAAAGGAATTATTTTGGCAGGCGGAAGCGCAACCAGGTTGTATCCGCTCAGTAAAGCAATCAGCAAACAGATAATGCCGGTTTACGACAAACCGATGATATACTACCCCCTGTCAACACTGATGCTGGCGGGAATACGCGAAGTACTGATCATCTCCACTCCGCGCGACCTGCCGATGTTCAGAGAACTATTGGGCAACGGCAGACGTATCGGTATGCAACTCGAATACAAAGTACAGGAAACACCCAACGGACTGGCACAGGCGTTTGTTCTGGGACGCAATTTCCTTAACGGAGAAGCGGGATGCTTGATACTGGGCGACAACATGTTCTACGGACAAGGCTTCAGCGGCATGCTACGCAACGCCGCTGAAATGGTGGACAACGGACAGAAAGGCGCCTGTATCTTCGGCTACGAAGTAAGCGACCCGAGAGCGTATGGCGTGGTGGAATTCGACAAAGATGGCAAAGTACTCAGCCTCGAGGAAAAACCCGCAGAGCCGAAAAGCAAATATGCCGTGCCGGGACTCTACTTCTACGACAACACCGTATGCGACAAAGCCGCAGTGCTGCAACCAAGCCAACGCGGTGAATACGAAATAACCGACCTCAACAAGATGTACTTGAAAGAGGGAACACTCAAAGTCAAACTCTTCGGACGAGGCTTCGCATGGCTCGACACCGGCAACTGCGACAGCCTGCTCGATGCCGGTAACTTCATCGCTACAATTCAAAACAGACAAGGATTCTATGTCAGCTGCATAGAGGAAATCGCATGGAGAAACGGATGGATTACCACCGAAACGGTACACGCTCTCGGAAAAGAAATGAAAACCGCTTACGGAAGATACTTGGAAAACTTGTAACGGTTACGCCTCCCGCACCACCGTCGTACACATTATTTCGCAACATAGTTATGCCTTATTTCACAATATAAACGAAAAACATATAAAATTATGAAACATTGTCGGACACGTTTGATCGCAGGGATAATTGCCCTGTTAGGCTGGATGGGCAACATCGGACTGTATGCTGAAGAGCACTACAAAGTCAGCCACTATTCCATAGACAACGGCATGAGCCAGAATACAGTCATGTCTATCCTGCAGGACAAACAAGGCTATATGTGGTTCGGTACATGGGACGGACTGAACCGCTTCGACGGATACAACTTCCAGGTCTTTAAGGCAATGGAAAACGGAGAAGAGGCGAAAGTGAACAACCGCGTCGACATTATCTACGAGGACGAACAGGAACAACTATGGTGGATGACATACGACGGACACTACTACACACTCGACAAAAACCGCCAACTGATTACCCCGCGCGATGTTAAAGAACTACCGGAAGGCATGCTCAAACGCATGGCACAGGAAGACGAGACTATGAAAGTCGATAAAAACGGCATCATCTGGCGGGTGGACGACAAAGACGGCGTACTGCGATACCGATACAACACTTGGAAACGCTTCACTCCTAAATTGGACAGCAGGTATGCTGGACAACTGAGAGAACATTTCTTTATTCTCGAAGACTGCCGGGGACGCGTATGGGTCAACCCTACAGGAGGCGGATGGTCATACTACGACTACGAAAAAGACGAACTGATTGACCCGCTGCCCGAACTCACCAATATGATACACACGGCTTTCGTGGACAAAGACGGGCAAATGTGGATTTCCACCTACGACAACGGAGTGGACTGCGTCAATATGGAACCGCAACCCTATGAACTGACTGATATGCGCAAATCTCCCAAAGAGAACGGGGAAGTACGCACATTCGTACAACTCAAAAACGGCACCGTACAGACTATTGTCAAAGACAAAAGACGTATCTATTGCGCCTTGGACAGCCGGTACGGACTCTTGTACGGCACCAAAGGAAACGGACTCATCTTCGCCGCCACAGGCAAAACAATACCCACCGGCTGCAGCGACATCTATGACGTGGCAGAAGGCAGCGATGGCACTTTATATGTCGGAACATACGGAGGGGGACTGAGCATCGTACGCTACGACAGCACCTCACACCGGTTTGAGGAACCGAAAGCAATTGGCAACGGACTGAAAATACGAGATATACAGATCGTGGACAACACCGCTTGGTGCGGCACTACTACAGGACTGCTCAAAGTCAACCTGCTCAACCTGAACAGCGAAATGATACCGGGCTACGACATACGTGCCATATACTATAGCGGAGACAAACTCTGGCTCGGTACATTCGGAGGAGGACTGAACGTGCTGGACCCCAAAGACCCGCAGAAAGAGATACAGCGTGTGCAGACACTGCAAGACATTGTATTGAGTATCGCAGGAGACGGGAAAAACCTGTGGTTCACCTCCGAGAGCGATATTACACAACTGAACATCGAAACAGGCGAGTGCTATTACTACGATGCATTGGATGCACAACGCAACACCTATTTCACCGAAGCACACGCACTGCGCACACGCACCGGAAATATCCTGTTCGGCTACTCCAACGGCTATTGCACTTTCTCACCGGACAAGATAACACACACACAGTCAACACCGCCTATGCGCATCGTACGCTGCAGTTCGGAGGGACACCTGTTGCCCGCCGCCGACACAGTGAAAATTGAACACGATGCCAACCTGACAATAGAGTATGCGGCTCTGGAGTTCGTCAACGCTCCGAAAATCACCTATTCCTATAGGATGGAAGGACTCTCGGACGAATGGGTGTTTGCCTATGACCAGCGACGTGCAACCTACACCAATCTCACACCCGGAAAATATATCTTCCATGTACGCTCCACCAACCGCGAAGGAGCCGAAGCAAACAACGAGACAACACTCTGCGTTATAGTGAAAGCACCGCTGTGGGCTAGTTGGTGGGCGATATGCATCTACATACTCATAGGTGTTGCACTGGCGGTACTAATCGGCTACATCCTGTACACCTACGAATCTCTGCGACGAAAAGTACAGGTGGAACAGCAGGTCACGGACATCAAGTTGCGCTTCTTCACCAACATCAGCCACGAATTGCGCACACCGCTGACCCTTATCATCGGACCGGTGGAGAACATACTCCAGACCGAGCGTATCTCGAACAGCGTACGCGGACAACTGGAAATAGTACAGAGCAACAGCCATCGTATGCTGCGAATGGTAAACCAACTGCTGGATTTCCGCAAAATACAGAATAAGAAAATGCGACTGCGTGTGCAGAAATCACTCCTGAGCGACATCGTGGATGAAACTTGCGCAAACTTCAAAAAAGAGGCGTATGACAAACATATCAACCTCAATATCGTAAAGAAAGCCGCTGACAGCACCGTCTGGGTGGACAGAAGCAGGGTGGATACAATCCTGTTCAACCTGTTGAGCAATGCTTTCAAATTCACCCCCGCAGGCAAAAGTATCACTGTAACCGTGGACGAGAAACCCGGATATGTGCTGCTGATCGTAAAAGACGAGGGTATCGGAATCCCAATGGAGAAACGCAGCGTGCTGTTTGAACGCTTCTCAAGCAACAACGAACTGAACGGACAGACGGGCACAGGTACGGGCATCGGAATGAACCTTGTAAAAGAACTCGTGGATTTGCACCACGGATACATCGAAGTGGAGAGCGAAGTGGGGAAAGGCACTACGTTCACGGTTATGTTCCGCACAGGAAAAGAACATTTCGGCAACGAGGTGGATATGGTGGTGGACGACGAGAGCAGCACACAGACAGCCGCTCTCCCGCAGGAGACACTCGAAAACAAACTCGCACAAATAGACACCAAGGATAACAAACGCACTATTTTGGTGGTGGACGACAACGAGGATATGCGTTCGTTCCTCGGAAACATACTCAGCAGCGACTATCGCGTGATCAAAGCCTCTGACGGAAAAGAAGCACTGGCTACCATCGAAAAAGATATGCCGGATATTGTGATTACCGACCTTATGATGCCGAATATGGATGGGCTGGAACTGATCGGACATATCAAACGCTCACAGGATTTGAACCACATACCGGTCATTCTGCTGACTGCCAAATCGGCAATAGAAAGCCGCCTCGAAGCAATGAAAGAGGGAGCGGACGATTACGTTACAAAACCCTTCGAACCCGAATATCTGCGGGCAAGGGTGAAAAACCTCATCAGCCAGCGTATCCAACTGGAAGCCAACTACCGCAAACGGCTGATGCGCCTCGAACCGCAGAAAAACGACGACGGTGTACAAGGCGACACTTTCCTCGCCAAATTGTTGGACATCATGGACAAGCAGATGGAAAACAACACCCTGACCGTGGACGAACTCGTAGAGGATATGGGTATGGGAAGAACCGTCTTCTTCAACAAACTAAAGAGCCTTACCGGTCTCAGTCCTGTAGAGTTTATTCGCGAGATGCGTATCAAACGTGCAGCGCAACTGCTTGAACAAAAGCAGTATAACATCACGGAAGTTACCTATATGGTTGGTATGAACGACTCACGCTACTTCGCCAAATGCTTTAAGGCAACCTACGGAATGACACCTTCCGAGTACCGCAAGGAGCGGCTGAAAGATATTGACGGAGAGAAATAATGTCCTTAAAGGCCTTAAAGGCTTTAACCCCTAAAGGCTTTAATCAAAAAATAGGAATGAAAAAAATACAGGCAATCATTATTTTGGTATGCAGTTTGTTGGTAGGTTGCGGTGGTAAAGGACCGCAGCGTCCTACCTACAAAAGCGGACAACCGCCGCAGGAAGACACTGCCGCACTGGCACTGATGGAACTGAACCGGCGTATGGCGAAAGAGGCTGACCAAACCCTGTTACGCTATGTGGAGGCGCAGAACGAACAGTACGCTCTGATGGCTATCAGCAATGCATGGATGCGGATTGCAAAACACGGCAACACGGACAGCCCCTCACCCAAAGAGGACGAATTGTGGTATATGCACATTCGCACCAAAGACCTGCAAGGCAAACTCCTGCTGGACGAAGAACGCGAATATCGTATCGGGCGCAACCAACTGCCTGTCTGTGCCGAGATACACTGCAACGAATGGCACCACGGCGACCGTATCATTCTGCTCGCACCATGGTATTCCGCCTATGGTATGCACGGCAATGAGGCTGTTCCACCATACACCAACGTAATTATTGATATTGATATAAAATGAAAAAAATACTCTTTCTGTTTGCCGGTCTCATCACTATGATGACAGGCTGCAACTCCAACACCTATTCCGACAACCGCAAGGCAGAAGACAAACTGATTGCCAACTACATAGCACGAAACGGACTGAATATCCTGACCGAACTGCCGGACGATGACTATGTGTGGGGGAAAAAAGACTATTACAAAGCGGAGGAATACGACAACCTGTATTTTCATCTTATCAAGCGCGGGGCAGCAAAGACTATAGTTGATGGCGACACCATTGATAACACCATCACGTCTGGCGAAACGGTGATTGTACGCTACAAACAATACTTGCTGACCGAAAACGCCGACACCACTGACTATTGGACTACCTTGGATTCTCCGTATCCCGTGGAATTTACCTACACCCATCCTGCCTATGTTAGCAGCAGTAGTACCACCACTGCCTGCAAAGGTTGGTATGTAGCCACCATGCTTATGAAATACCCCAACTCGGAGTGCGAGATTATCTGCCCGAGCAAACAAGGCTTCGACCAAACAAGCATCAAAGCCATTCCATATGGGTACAGACTGAGTATCAAAGTGAAAAAATAGAACCGCCGGGCGGATAAATGTCAGACATTCAATAAAAACAGAAAAGAATATGAGTTTGGTAAAAAGTATTTCGGGCATACGCGGCACCATCGGCGGACGCGTAGGCGATGGATTGGACCCTGTAGATATAGTTCGTTTCACGGCGGCTTATGCCACCCAACGCCGTGCAGCACTCCCTGACAACCATACGATTGTGGTCGGGCGCGATGCACGTATATCGGGAGAAATGGTCTATCAACTCGTCAGCGGAACGCTGATGGGTATGGGCTACAATGTAGTGAATATCGGGCTTGCCAGCACACCGACCACCGAATTGGCAGTCATCGGTGAACACGCAGCAGGAGGCATCATCCTCACCGCCAGCCACAACCCAAAACAATGGAACGCCCTCAAACTGCTCAACGAGAAAGGCGAGTTCCTCAACGATGCCGAGGGAAAAGGCGTACTTGCCATCGCCGAAGCGGAAGACTTTACCTTTGCTGAGGTGGACAATCTGGGACACGTAACCGAAAAAGACTACCTCCCCTATCATATTCAGAACGTACTCGGACTCAAACTCGTGGACAAAGCGGCTATTGAAGCGAAGAACTTTACCGTGGCTATTGATTGCGTCAATTCGGTCGGCGGTATCGCCATCCCCGCTATCCTGCGGGCATTGGGAGTAAAGAATATCATCGAACTCAACTGCACCCCCAACGGGCAATTTCCGCACAACCCCGAACCGCTGCCGCAGCACCTGACCGAAATCAGCAACCTGCTCCGTAACGGAAAAGCCGATGTCGGGTTTGTGGTTGACCCCGATGTGGACAGGCTGGCGATCGTCTGCGAAAACGGCGATATGTTCGGCGAGGAATATACGCTTGTCAGCGTGGCGGACTATGTGCTGAGCCATACCCCCGGCAACACGGTCAGCAATATGTCGTCCACCCGTGCATTGAGCGATGTAACCCGCGCACACGGCGGCAGTTACAGTGCCTCAGCGGTCGGTGAGGTGAACGTTACCACCGAGATGAAACGTACCCATGCCGTCATCGGAGGCGAGGGCAACGGCGGTGTCATCTACCCCGAAAGCCACTACGGACGCGATGCCCTCGTAGGTATTGCCCTGTTCCTCAGCAGTCTCGCGCACAAAGGCTGCACCGTCAGTGAGTTGCGAAAGACGTTCCCTAACTATTTTATCTCCAAAAACCGTATCGAACTTACCCCCGACATCGATGTGGACAAGGTACTGGCGCACGCAAAAGAGGTGTTCCGCAACGAGCGGCTCAACGACAAAGACGGTGTCAAAATCGACTTTGCCGACGGATGGGTACACCTCCGCAAAAGCAACACGGAACCGATTATCCGTGTCTATTCCGAAGCTGCCACTATGGACGAAGCCAACGACCTGGCACAAAAAGTCATTAAAACCATACAAGAATAATTTATTATTCATTAATGCTCCTATATTATACCAAAGTGAGGTGGATGGTTATAGGATGGTTATAGGATAGTTATAGGATAGGCTTGTTTTGAACAGGCAAAAACGCTCCTTTTATTAATATTATTTATTAGATTATTACTCCAATGGAAATAGTAGTAACCAACGACGACGGTTGGGGAACGAAAGGCATACGCACACTTGTAACCGAGATGAGCAAACTCGGACATGTCACGGTAATAGCCCCCGATGGACCGCGAAGCGGCAATGCGGCGTGTATCAGTGTGGCGAAACCGATGTATATCAACCGCATAGAGGACGAGTGCTCCGGCAACATTGAGGTCTATACTACCAACGGCACTCCCGCCGACTGTATCAAGTTCGCCACCAATGTGCTGTTCAAAGACCGCAAGATTGACCTTGTGGCAAGCGGTATCAACCACGGCAACAACGGCTCCATAAACCTCATCTATTCGGGTACGATGGGTGCCTGCTTTGTAGCCACCGAACACGGCATTCCCGCCATCGGATTCTCGCTGGATGACCACGCTATGGATGCCGATTTCAGCCGTTTCCAAACCTATATTCCGGACATCACAAAGATGCTGATTGCCAAAGGTTTCAAACCCAACGAGTGCTACAACGTCAATGCACCGAAAGGCAACATCGCAGGTATCCGCTGGACACGACAGTGCTACGGACACTGGGCGGACGAACTCGAAGCACACACCGACGAACTGGGCAACACCTACTACACCCTCATCGGTGAATATATCAACCACGAACCGCAGGACAACTCCACCGACATCTGGGCACTCGAACACGGTTTTATCAGTATCCAGCCCGTCAGCATCGACCTCACAGCGTATGGCACGCTTTGACAAATACTGGATTGGTATCGCGCTGGGATTGATTATTCCCGCCCTGTTCGGACTGACCTATATCGATGTGATGAACCTGTGGTACCCGCTTCGTACCTTGCAATTCCATGCGGGCGGTGTACTGAGCAAACTGCTGTTGGTCAGCGTATTCCCCAATCTGGCATTGATTTTTGTCTTCTATACCACCGACACGTGGAAACTCAGCAAGGGGCTGCTCATCGGCTCTATGCCGTATATCCTTGCTGCCATAGCCGTTTCGATATGAGATACTTCATTATTGCAGGCGAGGCATCGGGCGACCTGCATGCCTCCAACCTCATCAAGCAGATACATCGCCAAGACCCTGCCGCCGAGTTTGTCGGTTTGGGCGGGGACAAGATGCGTGCTGCGGGGTGCGAACTCCGTCAGCACTACCGCGAAATGGCATATATGGGTGTCTTTGCCGTACTGGCACACTTGCCCGAGATACGCCGCAATTTCCGCATTACGCACGAGAGTCTGTTGGCATTCCGCCCCGATGTACTCATACTTGTGGACTATCCGGGTTTCAACCTCAAGATTGCCGCTTTCTGCCGCAAACACCTGCCCGCCACCAAGAT
>ERZ808286.1508-NODE-1508-length-11455-cov-6.547193_pt1 | contig 11455 bp, 8 predicted proteins | sample MGYA00521276_ERZ808286 | MGnify/ENA primary metagenome ERZ808286 (study PRJEB31516, sample SAMN03275607) | gut metagenome | biome: mammalia-associated habitat; material: feces | host: Papio cynocephalus | place: Kenya | collected 2012-08-01 ... | reverse complement strand
AACATAGCCATAAGCATCACATTCTTAATGCCATAGCGTTTCAGAAAGAACGGAATGGCAAGGATACAGAGTGCTTCACAGATTTGCGAAATGGAGATAAGCATATTCGCATGCTGCACACCGAATGTATCGGCAAAAGCGTCAATCGCGCCGAAACTGGTAATGAACGGGTTGGCGTAACTATTGGTAATCTGCAGGCACATACCGAGCAGCATGGAGAATATGAAGAAAATAGCCATCTTTTTCTGGCGGAACAGCGCAAACGCCTGCAAGCCCATTGCCTCGACAAAGGATTGCGATACCACCTTGCCTTTGGTCGGGCACTCGGGCATAGAGAGCGCATAGAGTGCCAACAAGATACTCAGTCCGCCGCTGACTACAAACTGTAGGCTGGTCTGCTGGAAACCGCACAAGTCCACAATCCACATCGTAGCGATAAAACCTACCGTACCGAACACGCGGATAGGCGGGAAGTCCTTGACGGTATCCAGCCCCGCTTTGCCCAATGCCGTGAAAGCCACCGAGTTATTGAGTGCCAAAGTCGGCATATAGAATGCCACCGAGACGGTATAGAGGGCGAAGAGTACGCCGAACTGAATATCGTTGCCGAGCAACACACCATAGACGCCGGCACCAATCATAAACACACCCGCCAAAGCGTGGCACAGACTGAGCAGTTTCTGCGCAGGCACCCAGCGGTCTGCCACAATACCCATCAGCGCCGGCATAAACAGGCTGACAATACCCTGAATGGAATAGAACCAACCGATGTGGGTTGCCAAGCCGTGGGTAGCAAGATAGGTGCCCATTGAAGTGAGATACGCTCCCCAAACTGCAAATTCAAGAAAATTGAGGAGAATCAATCGCAATTTCATGTTTTTCATATTGTATTCTTTTTAGTTTATTCTTTCTCTTTCAACTCAAAGTCCGCCTCGGCAGTAGCAACACCCTCATACCAATCATCCGCCTTTGTGCGGTCATACGAAAGTGCTACTTTGGTGCTGTCCGAAGTGTATTTCCCTGTAGTATCATTCACTACCACTTTTGCGCTGTCGCAGGGAATTGCGCTACCTTTCCAATGATACTCCCCACTTTCGTTGGTATAAAGTGTATCTCTCAATCCCGAATATCCGTTATTACTTATTTCTATAGCCACCTGCATATCTTTGAGCGACTCCTGTTGGGTATCTGTTACCTTTCCTTGCACTTGAAAATCAGCATAGGGAGTTCCATACTCCGCTGGTGCTACCCCATATTTAACCAAGCAACCTGTTGTTGCTTGAAAACCGAGCAATGCCATCACCCCCGCCAGGCAGCGGTTGATAAAAGATAGTGTTTTGCGCTTCATAACCGGTTAGAATTAATGGTACAATTATATGGTTAATTATATGTTCCGAAAAATTAACGTCCAATTATACGATAATTAACGTTCTCTATTCCCCTAAAACTCCGATGTAAAATGGAACTGTATATGTTTGTAGTCGTTCTGCGCCATTTGCAGCACGTAGGCGGAGTCTGCCATAAACACATCGCGTCCGTCCTTGTCGGTCGCCATATATTGTGCCTTGCGCTTCTTGAAGGTTTCCAACTCAGCGGCATCGTCGCTCTCTATCCAGCAGGCTTTGTACATCTGCAGGCTCTCCCAGCGGCATTTTGCCTGGTACTCATGTTCGAGGCGGTATTGTATCACCTCAAACTGCAACTGCCCCACGGTACCGATGATCTTGCGCCCGTTCATCTGGCTGACAAACAACTGCGCCACGCCTTCGTCCATCAACTGGCTGATACCTTTGTCCAACTGCTTCTGCTTCATCGGGTCGGCGTTCTCTATATACTTGAACATCTCCGGCGAGAACGACGGCAGCCCCTTGAAATGCAGATTTTCGCCCGAAGTGAGTGTATCGCCGATTTTGAAGTTGCCTGTATCGGGCAGACCTACTATGTCGCCTGCATATGCCTCGTCCACCGTCTCTTTGCGCTGCGCCATAAAGCAGGTGGGCGACGAGAAACGCATCTGCTGGTTCTTGCGCACGTGCTTATAGTAGGTATTGCGCTCAAACTTACCCGAACAAATCTTGAAGAACGCGATACACGAGCGGTGGTTGGGATCCATATTAGCGTGTATCTTGAAGCAAAAACCCGTGAACTTGTCCTCCATCGGGTTCACAATGCGTTCTTCCGCCTGTACGGGACGGGGCGACGGCGCAATGCGCACAAAACACTCTAATAGTTCTTTGACACCGAACGTGTTCAGTGCCGAGCCGAAGAACACGGGAGCCAGTTCGCCTGCCAGATACTCATCGCGCGAGAACGGATTATAGACCCCCGAAATCATCTCGATGTCTTCGCGCAGTTTGTCTGCGTCCTGTCCGCCGATAAGTGCGGTTATCTGCGGGTCGTTCACATCGTCGAAACGGAGCGATTCCGTAACGTGCGTCTTGTCGGGCTGATACAAGTCCAACGTGGATTGGAACAGGTTGTACACGCCCTTGAAGCGTTGTCCGCAGTTGATAGGCCATGACAACGGGCGCACGTGGATACCCAGTTCGCGCTCTATCTCGTCAAGCAGATCAAACGGGTCTTTGCACTCGCGGTCCATCTTGTTGATAAACACCATCACGGGGGTCTTGCGCATACGGCATACCTGCATCAGGCGGCGCGTCTGCGTCTCCACGCCTTTGGCGGCATCAATCACGATAATCACCGAATCCACCGCCGTCAGCGTACGGAACGTATCCTCCGCAAAATCCTGGTGACCGGGTGTATCGAGAATGTTGATATGGTAGGTTACATCCCCTTTGCCCGTTTCTGCAAGCCCCTCCTCCGAAGGAGGGGTAGGGGAGGTCTTCGTCGTATAATCGAAACCCATCACCGATGTGGCAACGGATATACCGCGCTGCTTCTCTATCTCCATCCAGTCGGAGGTCGCAGTCTTGCGTATCTTGTTCGATTTGACGGCACCCGCCACGTGGATAGCCCCTCCGTAGAGAAGAAGTTTCTCCGTCAGAGTGGTCTTGCCCGCATCGGGGTGACTGATAATGGCGAAAGTGCGCCGGCGTAATATCTCCTGTTGATCCGCGTTAGAGAGCATTGATGTCTTGTTTTTTTTGATAACGTTCGCAATAGCCTGCAAAGATACGCTTTTTCCGCGACATACACAACTCCCACTGTGCATTTTACTTACCCGCGAACAGGACAACCGCATCCAAACAGCATAATGGATCAGACAATATGTTCCCTCAAAAAAAATATACACTTTATGCAATCTCGCTACCTCCATATACCCATTACGTAGAAAAGACGGAGAAAGGACGTAGAAAGGACGTAGAAAGAAAAGGCTTTTTTCGATACGATAAGCCTCTTTTTTATGCACTTTATGCACTTTCAATGTTGCATAAACTGCATAAAAATATCGTATAAACTATTTGATGGTGCGACCGCTGTCTGCATAATATGACAAAGAAAATGTCAGAATAAATGGATTGGATTTTGTGCGTATTGGAAAGAAATATCAACTTTATAACAATACGCATTATGACTTATGGATACATCCGCGTGTCAACCGACAGGCAAACCGTAGAGAACCAACGCTTTGAAATCAACAACTTCTGCAGCCGCGAACAGATACAGATAGACGGCTGGATAGAAGAGACCATCAGCGGCACGAAAGCCTACAACAAACGCGCACTCGGCAAACTGCTGAAACGGGTGGAGAAAGGCGACCTGATAATCTGTGCCGAGTTGTCCCGCCTCGGGCGAAACCTGTTTATGATAATGGAGATACTGAATATATGCATGACCAAAGAGTGCCGCGTATGGACTATCAAAGACAACTACCGCCTCGGTGATGACATACAGAGCAAAGTGCTGGCGTTTGCTTTCGGCTTGTCGGCAGAGATAGAACGCAACCTGATAAGTCAACGCACCAAAGAGACACTGGCGAGAAAAAAGGCGGAGGGAGTGGTATTGGGGTGCCCGAAAGGAAAGAAAACGGCTCCGGAAAAACACCCGTTATATCACAAAAAGCATTTGGTTATAGCATTGTTGGGAGAACATGTATCACGGCGCAAAATAGCACAAATCTGCAAAGTGGACAGGGGAACCGTTGCCAAGTTTATACGCGATTTTATTGAAGTGCCAATTTGACCCTATCGGCAACGGCGGGGCATACAGACACTACAAGTACAATATCGAACGGCTGTCTCTCCCTGTCATAGCCCCTCGCTTGCAAACTTTCGTAGCGGACATTCTTGCCAATAAAGATATTTCTCTCAACAGGCAACATATAGACGACATCGTCTGCCATCTATATGGTTTAACCGATGAGGAAATCGCTTATATTGAGAAAGTATGAACTTTGCACAGTAGAATACAAACATGCTTGCTATTCCGTTTTTGTGAATTAATAGCGAATTTGGAAATAGTCTAACAATGCTTTGTAGTTGTCCTGTGCTGTGAGGCAGGTGTCGTGCAAAAAGTCGTCTGTTTGTCCCCAATGCTGAATGCCACGATAGTAATACAAACGCAAATCTTCCGTGATAATGAAAGGAACACAATCGCTGTTTGCTGCCGCCAAGCACTGCCAGAACATCAGCAAGCGTCCGATACGACCATTTCCATCCTGGAACGGGTGAATACGCTCGAACTGCACATGGAAATTCAAAATGTCATCCAATCTTGGTTTCTTTAGTGCATTGTATTCTGTAAGCAAAGTCTTGATATTTTTTCTTACATCCTTGGGCTGTACCGTTTCTTCTCCGCCTACTTCGTTAGGCAGGCGTTTGTAGTCGCCTACTACGAACCACGCTTTGAGACTGTCGGAAGTGTTGGTCTTGAGAAGCAGATGCAACTGCTTGATGTGTGCCTCTGTTATCTTCTCGGTGGTATGGTCGATGATATAATCGATGCAACGAAAGTGATTGACGGTTTCCATAATATCGTCAATGCGCGTATTCTCTGTTGTGATACCCAGTGTGTTTGTCTCAAAAATATAGCGTGTCTGTTCTTTGGTCAGACGGCTTCCTTCAATATGATTGGAACTATACGTCAGATCTATCTGTGTGCGGTGGTATATCCCCCCCTTGAATTTATTTTCTTTCTCCTCCCGCAAGCGGGCTAACAAAGGAGAAATTTTTGTTTTGCCTTTTGCGGGAAGAGGAGTATCAATCGGAATGTTCCATGTTTTGCCTGTGAGAAAAGCCCCCTCTATTTTGCCCGAGGCGCAGTAATTGCGGGCTGTGCGCTCGCTGATGCCATACTTTTCGGCGAACTGACTGACAGAGATGTATTCCATAAATATCGGCACGTTTTGTATCAAATACGCTGCAAAGATACTACTTTTTGCCGATAACGGCAAGAAAATCGCAGTTTCAATGTTCTTTTCCCGTCAAATTATGTACGCTATCTTTATTCTGCTTGTTGGTAACGGCACAAATGGTATGATGTTGGTTCGGTTCTTTGGCAAAGAGCAGAATGTTGGTATCCACCGTGGCGGACTCAAATATCTTGACCCCGGCAAAGTCGATAAGCAGTTTCGGGTTGGTATGGGTAGCAAAGAAAGCGCGTGTTTTGTCGCCATAGCCTGCACGCATCCATTTGTTGGATGTAATATAGCAGAGGTGTCCGCCTGTGCGTAGCAGTTGTTGCCCCCGCTCGTAGAACAGGCAATAGATGTCGCCCGTAGAAGCAAAAGTCTGGAAACCGCAGTCTTTGTACATCTTGCCCAATGCGCCTTGGTTGTCTTGCAGTTGAATATACGGCGGGTTGCCAATGACGATGTCAAAGCAACCGCTGTCTCCCGCATCCCCTGTGAGACCGAACATCCATTCGGGGTCAAAGAACGGCGAAACGGCATTTTGGTCATACGGGTTCCATTGGGCTAACTGCTTGGCATCATCGGGTGCAAAATCACGGTTATCTTCCAATAGTTGTGCTAATTGTCGGCGCAGTTGCTCGTCTTTGTCGCGTAGTCTGCGTTTTTGCCCTGCCGATTTGGCAAGGAAATGCTGATGGCGTACCTCATGCAGTGCCTGCTTGGTTTCTTCTATACGCGGGTCCTCGAACAGGTTGGTTTGCAGTGCGCGTTTATGTTTTGCCATAAGCGAATTGGCGGTAACAAACTTGGTCTCAAGGTTCGGCAAGGTGGGAATACCGAAATTCGGTTTGGCACTGTCTTTCTCGCAATCGCAGATGAGCGAGATAAAGAAACGCAGTTTGGTTATCTGTGCAGCGATAGGCTGAATGTCAGAGCCATAGAGGCAATTTTCTATGATTTGCAGTTTGAGAGTATAAACATCGGTCTCGGGTTGTATCTTTTGCAGCAGATTCACCAGACGGTTGAGCAAGCCCATGGGGAACGCCCCCGAACCGCAGGCGGGGTCAAGGATACGTATGGTCTTTAGTCGGTTAGCAATGGTTTGGTATTCCGTTTCACGGGCAGGGTCTTTGGCGAAATTGTCGGAAAGCAGGTCGCGCGCCATATCGGTATTGCCGAGGTAAGCGAGCAAACTCTCGTCCACCATATAGTTGACTATCTCGCGCGGGGTGTAGAACGAGCCGCTTTGGTTGCGGGCAGTCTCTTGTGTCTCGGGGTTGTAGGCACCAAGCAAGTTCTCAAACACCTTGCCGAGCAACTCAGGGTCGAGTGCCACTTGCTGCTCGCTGGGAGTATTTTCCTCGATAGTGAAATTATAGCGGTTGAGCAAGGCAAGCAATCCCTGTTCGGGGTCGAAGAATAGATTGTTTGGCACGAAAGCACGGTACTTGTAGTGCCCGTCCTTGAATTGCTCAGCGTTGCGGCTGAAACCGTCGTTGTAATACTCCACCTCTACTCCGTCTTGTGTCTTATTCTTGTCCAAGCACTCAAAAAGACCACCATTGAGGAATGGTATTTCCGAGAACAGTCGGATTACCTCGTCCTCCGAGATACGGAACATCTCCGCATAGCGGTAGAGTGTCTTGATGTCGCGTGTACCGGTTGCCTTGGCGAAGCGTCTCTGCGTGCCGTCCTCTTCCTGTATGGCACGGTTGAGCGTGGCAAAGAACAGGTTTTGCAGAATGGCATTGTAGTAGTTGCCTTGTCGGGCGGATTGCGGGTCGAAATCACGCAGGACGGTTCGGAGCCAGTCGGGGTCAAACAGCCGCTTGGGCACCAAGTCTTTCTGGCGGATGAACCACACAAACATCAGTCGCGTGATGAGCCGTATGATTTTGATGTCTATTTTTTCTCGGTCATCCTCTTCTATCTTGGTGTTATTGGGGAAAGTAACACCTGCTTCGGGGCTGACCGCCCACTGATACCACGCAAAGAGTTGCTGATAGAATTCTTTGGTGAGGGCTTCGACGGAAAAGGCATCACGGAGTGCTTTGAATGTTACCCCGCTTTGCTGTAAAGCAATGAAGCGGCTTATAGGAGTATAGTAGCCACAGGCGGCATCGCCAAACACAAAAGTAAAGCGTTTTGGGGCGGTAGCCTCGTCTTTGAGGTCGCAAATAAACGACAGACGCCAGTTGTTCCCGTCGTCAAAAACTGCCAAAGCCGCATCCGTTAAATTCAGATAGTTTCTTACCAACTGCCGCAAGCCGACACGACGTTTTGCAATAGAAGAATGCAGGCGGAAATAATAGAAACCTATTTCATAGTGGTCGGAAGTGTTTTTTGTTCCGAGAAAATAGCCTTCTCCTTCATCGGAAGACATCTGTAAGTTCTCCGGCGATATGCGCCATTGGGTCGGTTGCAGTACGTCACGTACAAAATCGGTATAGTCATTGAGGTTGAACGCTTGTTGGAACAAAGCCCGGAGTTGTTGGTCGGTGTACATAGTTATTCAAATGTTTCGGAGGTGATGATTTCGGTTGGTTGTTGGTCGGTATCTTGTGCCTGGCGTTTGGCATTGATATGATACCGGTCGTATAATTGTGTCAGCAGGTCAGACAGCATCGGTTTCATTTCGCTTACTGACATCGTCTTGCGCCATTTCGTTACGTCGCGGCTCATACGGTTGAGCGAAAGTGTCAGACGCGAGAACATACCTTCGTCCACATACTGCTCCAAGGTAATAACTGATTGGTATAAATCATCGGAAGCAAATATGCGTTTCATATCTCTCAGGAAGGCAAGTGCTTTGGTAGCATTGGCATCCCGCTTGCGCTCTTCCATCGAAGTATCGGTGGTCTCGGCATTATGCAGTTCGGCAGTATAGGTTTGGTATGCCTTACTCACGTGGGTATAGTGGATATTCTTTACAGGTTCCATATTGCCGACAGGCTCGTCTTTGGCGGCACGGAGCAGTTCGGCAGCCTCGATGAAAGGTATGGCTTTCGGTTTTTCATTGCCAGAGATGGTATAGAACTGTTGGCGTTTGCCTGTGGTGATGTACACGACGGACGATTGCGGGGCAAGCGTCTTCAGACGAAAAGCGGCAGAACGTACCGTGCGGCTTTTGTACGGCAAGGCTTTGATATGTTCGTACAATTTCCGGTCGTGTGCATAGAGTTCACGAACCTCGCGTAGCAGTTCGAGTTGCTTGTCCACATTGTCACGCACGCTGTCATCAAAGAGTTGAAAGTCGCGTAGCATCTCTTCGTGGGAATACACTTGGGCGTCTTCCCCAAGTGCGGAATGGAAACTTTGCAACTTGATGAGGGCGTTGGTATAGAGTTTTATCTGTTGGTCGCCGTCTTTGGAGGGATAGAACATATAGTTGTAGATATGTTCAGAGGTGGAACCAATACGGTTGACCCGTCCGATACGCTGCATAAGGCGTGTGGCATTCCACGGAGAATCGTAATTGACAATTACGTTGGAGCGATGCAGGTTGACGCCTTCCGCCAGCACATCGGAGGCTATGATGATATTGTAGCGGTTTTCCTTTTTGTCCGAATAGTTGGCATCGAAATTGGCTTTGATGTCTCGGAGTACGCTCTTGCGGTTGGCAGCACTGACCATCAATACATCTTTGCGTCCGAGTTCGTTGACCAATTTGTCCCGCAGATAGGTAATGGTATCCACGCTTTCGGAGAAAACGACCAACTTTCCCTCTTTGTTAAATTCCTCTGTTTCTCCTTCTGCATTGATATGAGCAGAGTGGAACATCTCGGTTTCCAAAAGGCGGCGAAAGGTATCAAATTTCGGGTCTTTGTCTATCTTTTCCCATTGTTCGGAGAGTTTGCCGAGTTTGGCGGCATCTTCCCTCAGACGCTCGATATATTCGGGGCGGAAATCGGCTTGCGTGAAGAGTATTTCCTCTTTGGTGTAGCCGTGTTCGAGGGCTTTTTCGACGATGTCATCCCATTCCATATCGTTCGCCATCATCCCTTTGACATCTATCTCGGGAGCAATAATGATATTGTTGTTTTCCCACATCCGTATCATATCGTTGGTGATACGCAGGAATGTGCTTAGCGATTTGCGAAAGGCATAGAAACTGCTTTCCAACCGCTTTACCATGTGGGTACGGAATATCCCCGAGAAGGTCTGCGCAAACTGTGTGGCATTGCGGTAATTGGCAGCCTTATCACCGGTGATATATTCGATGGCACGATAGCGGGCATAGTTCAGCCCGGTACCGGTCGGGTTGTCATTGTCAGGGGTGTCGGTCAGAATGGTGATGGTCCGATAGAAGAGGTCGCTTAACTCCGAGTCCAAGTGGTACTCCTGTTCAATAGGCTGTTCTACATGAGGGAAACGGATGCCCTGACTCTTCAAATCGGCTTTGTACTCCCCATTATTCCAAAGGTTTTTGCGTGTACGACGCACCAATATCTGTTGCAGTACCTGCGTGCGCATTTCTTCGTATATGCGGTCGGCTTCGCGGGTGATGTCAGCACGATTGTCTTCTTTTCCGCGCTTGCTCATCAGTTCGTTGTACTGCTTAATCCAAGGTTGGAAAAGCGTATTGATGTTGGTGATGCCGTTCAGTTGCGGATGACGGGCATTCTGGAACAGAAGTATCAGATTGCGGAAATCCTCAGGGCGGTTGTTGAGCGGAGTGGCGGAAAGGAGCATTACTTTCTTTTGTGTACCGGGTATCATTCCATCGCCCGTGCGCGGGGTTTTGCAGATACGCTGCAGTTCGTCATACCGTCCGGAAGTGTCGTTGCGGAAAGTGTGTGCCTCGTCGACAATGACCAAATCGAAATCTTCCGCCCCGATGTAATTGTCTTTTCCTTCCAGCACCTTGTGAAGACTGCCGTTGGTAAGGAAAGTGGTGTATCGTTTCAATCCGAAATCGCTGAATGTGTCTTGCCAGTTGTCTTTGACGGCAGGCGGGTAGATAACCAAGATATGGGTATATCGCCCGTTTTCTTCCACAAAGCGTTTGGCAATCATAGCAGCCACAATCGTCTTGCCTGTTCCAACCACATCGGCAAGAAAAAAGCCATTGTAGTTCTTAAGCATCTGAAAGCCCTGTATAGCCGCATCGTTCTGATACTTGAGTGACATATAGCCTTCTGGCATCGAGAGCGAGAAATTGTCCTCCACTTGGCTGCCGAAAGCATCAATCAGCACCTTGATAAATATCTCGTAGGGGGTAGGGAGTTGCTCCAGATGGGTACGTTTGCGTATGCGCTCAATATCCTCTGCCGTAATGGGAACGCCTTCGTTCCAGAGAGTCTCAAACTCGTTTTTGCAATAGGCTACATCGTCGTAGTCCTTCATTGACACATTCAGTTCGTAGCGCGGCGTCGGGGTGATGCCTAATCCCGAGTCGGAGATATTGGACGATCCCATAATCACCCACCCGTCAGTGCTGGGACCAAAATCTTTCGGCAAACAGAGATAGAACTTGGCATGCAGGTTCTTGGATTTGTGAATGCGCATCTGTACCCTGCCAGAAATAATGTCTTCGCACAGTTGCAGAATACCTTCTTCCACCTCTGCGGAATAGGCGGCATCACGCACATCTTGGATAAAATCTTTGGTGTATATCTGCTTTGCCTCTTCATCGCCCTCCAAGAACAGCATTGCCTGATTGTGTTTACGGAAGATATTGTCGATGTTGATACCTACCAATATCTTTATTTCCTGTGCACTGGTCAGTTCTTTTCTCAACTTGAAATAGCCGGACGAGCGGAAATAACCCACTACGGCAAGAAAGGTGTTGAAATTCGGCATACCCGCCACAATCCCTTTGAATTTGTCAAACAAGGTGTGCTGCGGGGTATTGTTGAAGAATTTGGTACTCATGGCGATTTTTCTGAATTAGGGTGCAAAGTTGATGTTTTTTTAGAATTGACAAAATTAAAATACAACAAGACCAGGAAAACCGCAAAGGGTAGGGCTGCCGCATCAAATAGGGTAGGGCTGCCGCATCAAATATAGTGTATTATTCCGGAACCGCAGCCGCCATCACCGGGGACGCCGACGCCCCCGTCCGCGGTCGGTTTGCCACAAACCATATGACTATGCTTCGCTTGTGGAGACGTGAAGCGTAAGGCAGGTGCGCTTGCGCAC
>ERZ808286.1502-NODE-1502-length-11498-cov-3.905270_pt1 | contig 11498 bp, 13 predicted proteins | sample MGYA00521276_ERZ808286 | MGnify/ENA primary metagenome ERZ808286 (study PRJEB31516, sample SAMN03275607) | gut metagenome | biome: mammalia-associated habitat; material: feces | host: Papio cynocephalus | place: Kenya | collected 2012-08-01 ... | reverse complement strand
TTACAATTATTCACTTCGCTTTTCCTGTTCTATTCGGTTTTTAAGTTTCATGCTGCCTAATTAAACAGCTTACTTATCTTATCATAACAAATAATTATTGTCAACGATTTGATAAAAGTTTTTCAATATTTTTTTGCCATTTTCCAAAGTTTCGACTTTTTCCGTAAAACCGCCGCTCCTCGGGCGGAATTTTACCTTTTATAGGGTATTTTTTGACAATATTTGCTTTTTATGTTGCAATCGCAAACGGAAATGTTGTATAATTTAAGAAGCTCGAAAAGGAGGTTTTTGACATGAGCAAACAAAAAAACAACCAGATAATTTCCCTCGTCTGCTTCATCGTTTTCGTGGTTTGGGCAATCGCTATGCTCTTAAACTGCTTCGACATCGACGCAGAAATTTTGGATATCGTTTTGAAAATAGCAAACATCGCGGCTTTCGCTTTTATGGCCTACTACGCTTACTGCTACTACGCTGCAAACAAAAAGAACACGGCGATAACGGTGCTGTTCTGGATCGCGGCGATAGTCGGCATCGTGGCCGTCGTTTTGCCGCTCTTCGGCGTGGAAATTTCTTTTTAGAAAAATCAATCGAAAAAGCAGGCTCCGTCCTGCTTTTTCCGACTTTTAATCTTTTGCACGCGCACACGCGTGCGTAACCATATATAATAGGAGAGTTTATGTGCGACACGATGTGGCGACAGTTTGAAACGTCGTCCGTATTTGCAAAAAACAGCGACAGAAGCTGCAACGAACCGAACCTTTCCGTCTTTTTCAGGGGCGGAAAAACGCATGAGCGCGAGGTTAAATGCACCTACGTTTCGATTCCGCAGGCGGAATACGTTTACTCCGTTCTTCTCGTCAAGCCGAGCTGGACGTGGGGCGCGGAAATGGGCGTCAACGAATGGGGCGTTTCCATCGGAAACGAAGCGCTTTTCACCAAAGGTTCCGACAAAAAAACCGAGCGTCTTATCGGCATGGATATCGTCAGGCTCGCTTTGGAACGCTCAAAAACGGCAAAGGAAGCGGTGGACGTCGTAAAATACTTCATCGAAACCTACGGCCAGGGCGGAAACTGCGGCTTTGACGGCAAGTTCTATTACGACAACAGCTTTCTTATCTGCGACAAAGACAAGGCCTTCATCATGGAAACCTGCGGTGGCCGCTGGGTGCTTAAAAAGCTGCATATTTTCGGCAACATTTCAAACCGAATATTTTTGACGAAGGACTACTCCAACTGCAATTTCGACAAGACGATAGATTTCAAAAAGACCTACACCGAACCTTTGCGCACCAAGTTTTCGGGCAGCAAGGAACGGGCGGACAAGGTTTTGGATCTTCTCTCGAAAAGCGCGTCGCTTTCGGACGTTCTAAGTATCCTCAGAAGTCATTACGCGCCTGACGAACGAAATTTGTTCACCTCGGGAAGCGTCAAAAGCGTCTGCATGCATCAAAGCCTTTTGGGAAGCCATACAACGGGAAGCATGGCGGTGGAATACAACGCCGACGGTTTCGTCGTCTGGCTGACCGGAAGCTCCACCCCGTGCAGGTCGATTTTCAAGCCCATCGTTTTCGGGCATCTTTCCGGCCCCGTCACGGACGACGAGGAGCTGTCCGCCGCAAACTGGCTTTTGAGAGAAACCGTCCAAAGGGCGGTTACGGCAGGGCTTTTGGACGCCGACCTGTTTCAAAAACGACTGGCCGCCATGGAAACGGGCTTTTTGAATAAGTATACAGAACTTAAAGATAAACGTGCAAATATAGATGAATTAACTGCATTTTGCGACAAGTGCGGCGCGGAAGAAGACGCATTCTACTCCGAATACGCCGAAACGGCAGAAACGCTTTCGGACAATCTTAATCTGCTTCCGAAGCTGTGGAGAAAAAAGACCGAACGCTTGGGAAAAAACATATTTTCCAAAATGCTGTCGGAAAGAATTAAATGACGAAAACCGTTAAACTATAACGAAACCGCCTCCGAAAGAGGCGGTTTTTCGCGGTCATTTTTCTTCTTTTTGCAAGCGGTTTTCTTTGGCCGCTTTCACGAATTCTCTGAAAATCGGGTGAGCTTTTTGCGGACGAGATTTGAATTCCGGATGGAACTGCACGCCGATGAAGAATTTGTTTTTCGGGATTTCCACCGTTTCCACGATGTTTTTGTCGGGATTTACGCCGGAAACGAGCAAGCCGTTTTCGGAAAGAATTTTTTCGAAATCGGAATTGAATTCGTAGCGGTGGCGATGGCGTTCGAAAATAAGGTCTTCGCCGTAAGCGGTTTTCATGATGCCGCCAGCGACGATTTTGCAAGGATAGCTGCCGAGGCGCATCGTGCCGCCCTTAGGCAAGCCGCGCTGATCCGGCATAAGGTCGATGACCTTGTACGGGCTTTCGGCGTCGAATTCCCTGCTGTTTGCGCCCGTAAGGCCGCATACGTTTCGGGCAAATTCGATGACGGCAATCTGCATACCCAGACATATTCCGAAATACGGAACGTCGTTTTCCCTCGCGTATCTGCAAGCAAGGATTTTGCCTTCCACTCCCCTGTCGCCAAAACCCCCGGGGACGAGAATTCCGTCCGCATCCGACAAAAGTTTTTCGGCCTTTTGGAAATCGGTGATTTTTTCGGAATCAACCCACTTGATATCGACGTTCACGCCGTTTTCGTAGCCCGCGTGCTTCAGCGCCTCCACAACGGATATGTACGCGTCGTGCAAGCGAACGTATTTGCCCACGAGCGCGATTTTCACCTTGCCGCGCCTGTTATGGATTCTGTCAACCATCCGTTCCCATTCCGCAAGATCCGGTTCTCCTGAAAGTCCCAGTTCTCTCACCGCCACGTCGTCAAGGCCTTGCGAATGAAGATACATCGGGCATTCGTAAAGCTCGGACAGCGTTACGTTGTTTATGACGCAATCGTTTTTGACGTTGCAGAACATTGCGATTTTGTCAAGCATGGAGCGCGGCAGCTCGGCGTCGGAGCGCGTGACGATGATGTTCGGGTGGATACCGAAGCTCTGAAGCTCGTGAACGGAGTGCTGAGTCGGCTTGCTTTTGTACTCGTCGCTGCCGGAAATGTACGGCACCAGACAGACGTGCACGAACAAGCAATTTTCTCTCCCGACCTCGTAGGAAAGCTGGCGGATTGCCTCGATGAACGGTTGCCCCTCGATGTCGCCGACGGTGCCGCCGATTTCGGTTATCACGACGTCCGCCGAAGTGGTTTTGGCGGTTTTTAAGATGAAATCCTTTATTTCGTTGGTTATATGCGGAACGATCTGCACGGTTTTGCCGAGGTACTCGCCCTTTCTCTCCTTTGTGAGAACGTTCCAGAACACTCTGCCGCTGGTGAGGTTGGAGAATTTTGTGAGGTTTTCGTCGATGAACCTTTCGTAATGTCCGAGGTCGAGGTCGGCCTCAAGCCCGTCTTCGGTTACGAAAACCTCGCCGTGCTCGATAGGATTCATCGTGCCCGGATCGACGTTCATATACGGATCGAGCTTCTGCGAAGCGATTTTGAGACCTCTGCACTTCAAGAGTCTGCCGAGACTTGCCGCCACGATACCTTTTCCGAGGCCCGACACGACGCCTCCGGTAACGAAAATAAATTTGCTCATTTTGTCCTCCGTTCGCCTCTTTTGGACGTTGTTTTCCAAAAAAAAGGCGTTTTTTTTTAGAGTTAATCAAAACCCCAAAGAAAAACGCTTTTTGATATTCGATTTTTCTAAAAACAGCAATTATGATACAACCGAAAAAAGAGGTTGTCAACGGTTTGAAAAAAATTTTTTCACATTCGGGCGAAAATTTTTTATATCGGAATTTTGTGCGGCGACAAGCGCAAATGTCGTTGACAGCGAACGGCTTTTGGGATAAAATTGTTTTATAAACCCGGGAGGCAGAAAAATGAGAAAAGCCGAACTGTACCACAAACAGATTTTGTCCAGAATTCTCGAAGAGGGCTTTTTGGACGTCAACCCGCGCCCGCACTATTTAGACGGCACTCCCGCTCACACCTTGAGCGTAAATCACGTCATGACCAGCTACGACATTTCAAAGGGCGAATTCCCGATCATCACCCTCAGGCCTATCGCATGGAAAAGCTCGGTGAGGGAAATTTTGTGGATATACAAGGATCAGACCTCCGACCTTTCCGTTTTGGAAAACAAATATAACATTCACTGGTGGAACGACTGGGAGTCCAAGGATCGCCCGGGCACTATCGGCCAGCGTTACGGCGCAACGGTGAAGCGCTACGATCTGATGAACCGCCTGCTCGAGGACATCAAAAACAATCCTTACGGCAGAAGGCACATCATGAGCATGTGGCAGGAAAACGACTTTGCCGAAACCGACGGCCTTATGCCTTGTTGCTACGAAACCATCTGGAACGTCAGGGGCGAATTTTTGGATATGGTTCTCATTCAGCGCAGCAGCGACTTTGCCACCGCGGGCGTCATAAACGAGCTGCAATACGTTGCTCTTTTGATGATGGTGGCACGCCACACCGGCTACAAACCGGGCGTATTTTCGCACTTTATGGCAAACGTTCAGATATACGACCGCCACGTCGAACAGGCAAAAGAGCTTATCAAAAGAGAGCCCGTCGAATGTTCTCCGAGACTGGTGTTGAACCCCGACGTCAAAAACTTCTACGACGTCACGGAAGCCGACTTCACTATGGAAGGCTATCCTTTGGACGAAGTGAAGGCAAAAAACCCGCAGCTTAAATTTGAGCTCGGAATTTGACCGAAACAATATTTTACAAACCAAAACCCGAGCATAAAGCTCGGGTTTTGTGTTTTGTTCATTATTCCTCTTCTTCCGCGTATTCGTCCAGAAGCTCGCAATAGGTTTCGTACACTTCGTCCAACAGATCGTCGTCGGTTTCAAGCTCCAGCCTGCCGCCGTTTTCGTCGATAATTCTGAAAATCATAACCTCGTCGTTGGCCACGCCTTCAAGCTCAACCGTCGGCTTCAATATGGCGTAGTTCGCGCCGCTTTTAAGAGGTATCGTGGCGATTTGTTCGAAATCGACCTCTTGTCCGTCGTCCAGGCGGAGGGTTATTCCGTCGACGTTTTCTTCGTCGAACAGTATGTCAATAAGGGTTTTGTTGTCGTCCATTTTTCTTCTCCTTCGTTTTTTACAGTGAAAACTTTTTTATTATTTCGTCCGCCGCCGCTTCCGCGGAAAGCGCAGAATTGTCGAGCCTGAAATAGTTTCTGAACGGAACCTCGCCGATTCTCGATTCGCAGCGGTATTCTTCGTCGGCCCTGATAAGCCTGTCGTCGGAAACCTCGACGTCCCTTTTCGACGGCTTGTGCTTCAGCCTGTTTTCCGTGCGGTTTCTGGACGGCCGTACCTCTTGCGGCGCAACGAGTTCGGCGTAAAACACGTCGTCTTCGGGTATGTCGAACAGCGACCTGACGTGCGCCAGATAGTCCCAGTCGTCTTTATGATTGAAGTCCATCATATACGTGAATATCACGCCCTTCACCGACGAAGCGGCAAGCTCTTTGAAAATCACTTCCCTCACTTCGGTGATAATTTTTGCGTCGTAATATCCGAATATCTCGATAACCGGCTCTATGGTCATGTGATTGTGGAACAACCTCAGCCCCGTTTTTTTGGCTATTTCCTGCCCCACAGTCATCTTCCCTACCGCCGCATTGCCGAGCAAAAACAACAGTTTCATGCTTTTTTCCTTCCTTTTTCCTATCATACCACACCCAAGCCCGTTTCGCAACCCTTTCGCCCCACCAAAAAAGCCCGCCGTGCGGGCCTTTTATGCGGTTATAAGAGTTCACGCCATTCGACGATGATGTTTTCTATCGGGGAAAGATTGTAGTTTTCTTCCTTATATATGGCTGTGATCATCGCTTTTACCGCCGCCAAAATATGTCTGGAGCACGGAGAGCGTTTATACTCCGGCAAAAGCGTCGTATTCATTTTGTTATAATCGATATATTTCAAAATATCGTAATGTTTGCCTATTTTTTCGACCAGCTGTTTGTCCGCAAACGGCGCTTCCCTCTTCATGTTTACCGCTTCTACGCCCATGTCCATAGCGAGTCTGATTCTCCGATCGTAAAGCGCTTCTTTCAAAATTTCGGCACCCAAAATTTCAAAATCCGCGTTCGATTGATTTTTCGGAATAAGATAATGCCCGCTTTTCATCGAAACGTCCGTCAGCGCTCGTTTGATTATGTTTGAAGATTGCTTTTTTTGAAGATACGATTCAAAAATATCCATATTATTCTCCTTCATCTGTTACAGTGAAAACTTTTTTACTATTTCGTCAGCCGCTGCATTGTCAAGCAAAAACAACGGTTTTATGCTTTATCCGCAGTCCACGCCCACGCCCGCATGCGGGCCTTTTTAGCAATCAATTTCTATTTTCTTATCCTGATGTTCTTTAAAATATCTTTCGAGATCCGAAAACTTCATTCCGCTTCCGCATATCTTAAACCGATGATATTTATGATACGTTTCTTCAAACTCCGGATAAAATCGCATTTCGCATTCACCGTATGTAGACACTCTTTGATCTGCAATAGGGCGTACAATGCCTAATCGTTTTCCGCTTAAAGCGGAATAAAAAGCATATCCCGGCTTGCCGTCTATTTCAACAATTTCGTTTTTAATTATGTATGACGACTCCGGCAACGGCCAATTCGCATTTGTGTTTGGCGTTTTTGGCGTAAGCTGTTGCTTACATATTTCACACATGTCCTTGGTGTCGGCTATAAGGTTTATTTCACATCTCGGACATTTCTTATACCCCATAATAATCTCCTTTTTTACTTTTATATTTACTTAATATAATACCATAATTTAGATTGATTCTGCAAGGTTTTTGCAAAAATTCGGGCGTTGGCATTATTTATTGTTCGTTACGGCAATTTGCTTTTAGCATGGCAATAAACTCTGCTTTTTGCGCCGGCATTTTGATTTCATATCTATAAAAATTGCCCGAACAAATCAGCCACCATACTTTGTCTAATTTATATGGTTCCACTCCGCAGCATTCAGCAATTTTTATGGTTTGCTCAAAGCAATCCCCGTCTTTTCCTTGCTCGTCCAGAACACCTATTGCTTTGCAAATATCTTTTATGTGAACGTCAGGTTTCGGATAATTTTTATATCCTATTTCTTTCAGCCAATTGCACGCTATTGCAAACCCCATGTTCGAAATTTTTGTGGACAACAAAAGAGCAAAAGCCTCCCTTGTGAAAACGTTCTCATCAAACGATTCGCAAAGATTTTTGAAATCTTCGTACGTTTCAAACTCCGACAAAAATTTGGCTCCGCTAACTACGCCCTTGCTATAGTTTAACCAACATTTTTCGTTTTCGAATTGAAACGCTCTTTTGAACTCGTTTTTTAACTCAATATAATCCAGACTTGCGCAATACTTCAAATCAGGGAAATGAATGATTTTCTTGATTTCTTCTTTCCGTTGTTCAAATTTTATCACGTTTGGATAAATGTTGAAATCTTGCAAAATATTAAGCAATATTTCATAAATGTTTGTCATATTGCATTCCTGAACGTCGCTTTCGTTTATGAATGCGTCGATTTGTTCTTTCGTAACATACCCTTCGGCTTTTTTAACCAAAAAATCATAACTAAACTTATAAATATCTTTTGTTTCCATAATTTCTCTCCTTGCGGTTATTTTTTAATTATATTCGGGTTTTTTGCGTAGTATATTTCCACGTCCACGGGGCCGATGCCGGAATCGTAACGATAACTGTGAAGAGTTCCTTCGTGCTGCAATCCTGCCTTTTGAGCAGTTTCGATCGATTCCTTGTTGTAATCCACAATCGCAACCCTGACGATGTCTATTTCCACGGGCTTCGCGCCGAAAACAAGCCTTCTTTCCGTTTCGTAACTGATCTTCAGCTCTCCCGCAAAAGCCTTGTCTTTAAGCGCCGAAAGCGCTTCTTCCATATAGCCGTTGCCGCGGAACTTTTTGAACAAGTACCAACCGAATTTGCCGACTCGCTTTTTCACTTCGGAGTTAAGGTCTAAAGATACGTAGCCCATAAGTTCCTTCGTTTGCTTGTTTTCCAACGCGAATCCTGCTTCTCTGGAAGGTAAACAATATTTTATATCGGCCTTTGTAGGCTTCTTTTTGCCTCCGCCAAACATTACGAAGTCGCCTTCACCGCGCAGCTTTTCGCCAAGCTCGAGATAATCTTCCACGGTCAATTCGCGAAGCAGCAATCTTTCGGTTTCAATCCCTGCATTCGGGTTAGGGTAATGATAGCTCGTCAGGATATAACTATATTTTTTTTCTTCGTTGAAAGCGGTGTAAAATTTTTCGACGAAAGCTCGTTCTTCTTCGGAAAACTCTTTTTCGTCAAAGTTTTTGAGCAAAGCGCCTTCGCAACCGAAAGTATCGTCCAAGGAGTTCCACAAAACCACGTCAAAATGTTCGTTATGTTCGGCGAACAGTTTGTGAAAATATTTAAGGTCGGTTTTGCGCATGCTTTTGAGATACGTAGATTTAAACGTCAACCGAGAAAAATACGGATTTTCGTCGTTCGGATATTCTTTTTTGAGGAAGTCTTGCACCTCTTTTTGGTAGCGTTGTCTGATTCCTAACATTTTGCCTTCATTCATAATTTTTCTCCTTGCGGTTATTTTTTGATTAGATTCGGGTTTTTTGCGTAGTATATTTCCACATCCACGGGGCCGACACCGAAATCGTAACGATAATTATGAATAGTGGCTTCGTGCTGTAAACCTGCCTTTTGAGCCGTTTCGATCGATTCCTTGTCGTAAGCCGCCATCTCGGTTCTGACGAGGTTTACTTCCACGGGTTCCGAGGCGTAAACGTACTTCTTTTCCGTTTCGTAACCGGTCTTTAGTTCTCCCGCAAAAGCTTTGTCTTTAAGCGCCGAAAGCGCTTCTTCCATATAGCCGCCGCCGCGGAATTTTTTGAATAAGTACCACTTGAAGTTGTATACTTTTAGTCTTTCGTCGGCGTCGTTAGGGCTTATAGATACGTATCCCATAAATTCCTTCGTCTGCTTGTTTTCCAGCGCAAATCCGTCTTCCCTGCAAGGCAAATAGCGCTCCATTTCGTTTGAAGGCGGTTTTTTGTCGCCGCAATACGTCCTGAAATCGCCTTCACTGCGCAGCTTTTCGCCAAGCTCGAGGTAATCTTCCACGGTCAGGCCGCGAAGCAGCAATCTTTCGGTTTTAATCCCTGCGTTTTGGTTAGGATAACGGCAACCTATTGAGACGGGATAAAATTTTTCTTGTTCTTCAAAAGCGGCGTAAAACTTTTCGACGAAAGCACGTTCTTCTGCGGAAAACTCGTCTTCATCAAAATTTTTCAGCGATGCTCCTTCACCGAAAAAGGTGTAAAACAAAGAATTCCACAAAACCACGTCAAAATGCTCGTTATGTTCAGCGAACAGTTTGTGGAAATATTTAAGGTCTTTTTTATCGAATTTTTGCAGTTTCTTGGAATTGGACCACTTGAACCACAACCCTATAAAAATTGCCGAATCTCCATCGTTCGGATATTCTTTTTTTAGGAAGTCTTGAACCTCTTTTTGGTAGAGATTGAGGGTTTCGTTCGTTTTGTCTGCGCTCATAATTTCTCTCCTTTTGCTTTAATTTGATTTTAATCTTGCTTTTTGAAGCGGTAAACGTGCACATACGTGATCGGATACTTATCGGAGCCGCCTTTCATCACGTCGATTTCCGGCTTAAAACCGGATTTTTGCAGGAGGCGTTTTTTGTCTTCGCTCACTTCTTCTTCGATATATCTGACGATCTGCGGGCGACACCTTTTCTTTTGATACGTGAATCTGCGGACGTTTTCAACCGTCCACCACAGCTTGCCTGCCAAAGCCATTTCGGACAGCAGCTTTACGGCACTTGCAAATTCGTCCTCTTTTTCCGGCACAAACAACGTCGGTATCAGATACGCCACGGAGTCGCCGACGCTCCAGCGCACGTCCAAAACGCCGATGGTTTGGCCGCTTTCCGCATCTTCTGCCAGAAAATCGCCGTACATGGGCGGCAGTTTATATTTCTTGCTAATCTCTTCCGATTCGGCAAGCGTAACCGGACGAACGACGAATTTGTCCGTCCCGAACGGCTTATTCGGATTCGGCAAGCTATACACCGTGTGCCGCGAAGATACGAAAACGGTTTTTTTCACTTCCTTTTTCACCGAGGCAATAAAATCCAGTTCCTCTTTGGTGAAATCGGCCTTGTCGAATCGGCCGCCTTTGCCCGTCGAACCGCATATCTCGGCCACGGTGTTCCAAAGCGCAACGCTGAACGCTTCGTTATGCTCGGCGAACAATGCGTGGAACATTGCAAGGCGTTCTTCGTAGTACTCGGGCGAGATTTCTTTCTCGCGCAAGGAAATGCCCAAATTCCCCGCGCGCGCATAATCTTCATATCCGAACTTTTCATTCAAAAACTCGTCCGCTGGTTTTTCGGCGCGTTCCCTTCTTTTCCATAAATCAGCCATTTTTTTCCTCCTTTATCAGATGATAGTGCAACGTATCGAATTCGCCGTAAGGCGACAAATACGATTCTTTTTCGTAAAGCCCTTCCAAAACGAATCCGCTTTTTTCCGCCACTTTTGCCGACGCCTCGTTGTCGGCCAAAACGGTCAGCGTTATAGCGGAAAACGACACGGCTTGCCCCTTGTCGAACACTGTGCGGTCGGGAGTGGGCTCCGGATACATCAATTTCCCCGAAAAAGCCGCGGAGCAAAAGGCTTTCACCGCTTCGGTTGCGTAGCCGTTTGATCTGTGTTCTTTGAAAACGAAATATTCAAGTTCGTTTCCTCTCCCCGTTCCCACAAACCCCAAAAGCTTTTTGTCGGCGTTTCTCTCGATGACGAAATCGAAACATTCTTTAGGGTAGGCTTTCTTTTCTTTCGGACCGCAATATGCAATGCGGCCCTCTTTGTCGGCTTGAAACCGGCGACGGATCTCGCGAAAATCCTCTATCGTCGGCGGTCTGAGCGTCAACCTTTCCGTCAAAATCGGTTCGCTTACGTTCGGCAAACTATAACACGCCCCATACGGCCGCAATTTGGTTTGCCGCACGCAAAAATCCTGCGCTTGCTTCACCATTTTCCACTCTTCTTTCGTGAAATCGTCTTTTGTAAACCGTATGCGCGGCGAGCCGCCGTCATCGGCGCATAAACAGTCTTTCAAAAACACGTCGAAGCGTTCGTTATGCCGGGCAAACAAAAAGTGAAACGCCCCGAGATGGCGTCTGTAATTTTCTTCACGACGTTCGTCCAAACGTTTTTCGCCCGGCTTTTTCCAAAGACACAAAAGATTTGCGTCCCAAGTTTCGTCGTAGTTTTCTTTCAAAAATGCGATTGCCTCTCTTGCGCATTTATCAACGTATTCCTTTGCTTTTTGACCTATATATTCCATTATCTCTCCTTGACCGCCTTTGAAAGACGGCTTTTTATCTCTTATCTTTGCGGCGGGCGATTAACCTCGGCAAACTTT
>ERZ808286.1499-NODE-1499-length-11509-cov-4.589663_pt1 | contig 11509 bp, 8 predicted proteins | sample MGYA00521276_ERZ808286 | MGnify/ENA primary metagenome ERZ808286 (study PRJEB31516, sample SAMN03275607) | gut metagenome | biome: mammalia-associated habitat; material: feces | host: Papio cynocephalus | place: Kenya | collected 2012-08-01 ... | reverse complement strand
TTCGCCGCCGGACAATGTGTAACCGCTGTTGCACGCCGTGCATTTTCCGGAAACGTTGCAGGTCGTGCAGTTGTCGGGGCAGGCAAGGGAAATCATGCAAAAATAACAGGAACCCGATCCGCTGCAGGTGCCGTCGCATGATTTCTGACAACTCGCCAGCGTCGTGTATTTGCAGTTCAATTCGTCACTGCAATCGGGCTGCCAGCCGACGCACATGCTTTCGTCCGCGTAAGGACAGACTTCGCAGAGTTTTTTATAGGACGTCTGAATGTTCGACACCGCCGCGTACGCGTTTGACGCCGCGAACAAAACGGCAATGCACAAAGCCGTAAAAAGTTTTTTCATACTCAATCCTCCTTGGTTTGAAGAAAAATCCGATTCCATTATTGCGGTTTTTTGCCGTAACCGCAATAGGCGGGTTTTTCATACACGCGGATTTTTCGCGCGTTTTCAAAAACCAGACGCGCCCGTTTGAACGCCACCGTTCCCGACGAATCGGGCAAAACACCGTGCTTGGTCTGGTATGTGCGCACGTCCGCCAGACTCATTGTCTGACCGTTTTTAAACGTCACGTTCCACCCGTAGGGGCTGTATCCCGTTTTGATCGAAATCACGGCGGCGTCCGTCCGCCGTTCCCCGTCGGATTCGGCAAAGGAAAAAACGCCGGATTCGGGGGCGGATTCTTGCGGCAAAGCGAAAGTCACGGGCTCGTTCGATGTTTTGGAAGCCTGATTTTGTTCCGTTTCCGACCGTTTCGCGGGCGGCAGGTCGGGAATGACCAGTTTGTTCAGGCGGGTGAACAGCAACTGCGCGCCGTTCGGTCCGATCAGCATGCCGGACGCCCCTTCCAGTTCGATGGTGGAATTTTCCTGTCCCGCCAGACCGACCGCCTTGACGCCGCACAGCGCCAGCGCGGTTTGACCGTTCGGCACGGTCAGCGACAGATCGTTGACGAATGTTTCGGCCGATCCGTCGGGGTTGACGAACGCGCCCTGACAAAACACGTCGTCGGACAGCGGAATTTCCGCGCCGGTTTGATCGATCAGCGGCGTGACGGAAAATTCGCTGACCAGCAGATACCATTCCGACAAACGGTCGAACGCGTGCGCCGAATTGTTTAAAACGACCGTGTCCGCGCCGTCTTTGCCGACGAAAGACGCCGCGATCGCGCCGTCGAACGAAAACGCGCCCGTCGGGGGCAGCATGTCGTTTTCGGCGGACGGTTCGTCCGATTCCTCTTGCGTTTCCTCGGCGACGATTTCGGCGGTTTCTTCGGGCGTTTCCCGCGCCGCGACCGTTTCAGCCGCCAGCGCGTCGATCGCGGCGGTGTTTTCGGAAACGGTTTCTGTTTCGGCAGAGCCGGCGGTGGTGTTCTCTTCGACGGTTTGCGTTTGCGCCGTTTCTGAAACGGCGTCAGCCGGCGTTTCCAATTCCGCCGCCGTCACCGCTGGTTCTTCGGCTGCCGTTTCCGGCGTTTCGGGTTCGGGAGCGGGCGCGGATTCCGGCTTGGCTTCGGCGGTCGCCGGCGTTTCCTCTTCCGCCGCCGCGGTCGTTTCGGGGGCGGGGGCTTCCGCCGCGGGCTGTTCCGCCGCGGGCTGTTCCGCCGCGTCGGGGATCGCCTGCATGATTTCGGAAAAATCAATTTCTTCTTCGGCGGGTGTTTCGGATTCGGGAGCGGGCGCGGATTTTGGCTCGGCTTCGGCGGGCGCCGGCGTTTCCTCTTCCGCCGCCGCGGGCGTTTCTGGGGCAGGGGCTTCCGCCGCGGGCTGTTCTGCCGCGTCGGGGATCGCTTGCATGATTTCGGAAAAATCAATCTCTTCTTCGGCGGGCGTTTCGGGTTCGGGAGCGGGCGTGGATTCCGGCTCGGCTTCGGCGGTCGCTGACGTTTCCTCTTCCGCCGCCGGCATTTCGACATATTCGTATTGTTCGCCGTCAACGGCTTCGCCCTCCGGCACTTCGACGTATTCGTATTCGACGTTTTCTTCGCCGGCGGGAATTTCCGCGTATTCGTATTCGCCGGATTCCTCTATCGGCTGTTCGGGCGCGGGGGCGGTCGCAACGGGCGCGGCGGCTTCGCTTTCGGGAACTTCGACGTATTCGTATTCGCCGGATTCCTCGGCGACCGGCTGACCGTTTTCGTCGGCGGGAACCTCGACGTATTCGTACTGTTCGCCGTCAGCCGCCGTTTCCGCGGTCGGCGCGGCTGTGTCGCCCGCGGGGACTTCGACATATTCGTATTCGCCGGATTCTTCGGCAATGGGCTGACCGTTTTCGTCGGCGGGAACCTCGACGTATTCGTACTGTTCGCCGTCCGCCGCGGGGGCGGCGTATTCATACGCGCCGGACTCTTCGGCGACGGGAGCTTCGGCGGGCACGGCGGGAATTTCGGGGGATTCGACGTATTCGTATTGAATGTTGTCCGCGCCCTGTGGCACTTCGACGTATTCGTATTCGGCGCCGTCGGGAACGGAACCGTCGGCGGGAGCTTCGACGTATTCGTATTGAATGCCGTCGTCGCCGGCGGGAACCTCGACATATTCGTATTCGCCGTCGACGGCTTCGCCCTCCGGCACTTCGACGTATTCGTATTCGACGTTTTCGTCCTGATTTTGCGTCGCGGAAGCCGTTGCCGGCGTGGTCTGGTCTGTCATGGTGAAAGTCCCCTTTCCGGTTGAAACATTGCCCGTATTTTCCTAGAAATCCGTCCAAGAAACAAGCCAAAAACAAAGAAAGGCGGAAAAATCCGCCTTTCGATTTGATGTAAAAAGTCTTTTATCCCGATCAGACGGGTTTCCAAACTTCTTCCGAACGTTCGAAACGCAGGGACAACAGCTTCAATTCCGCGGGGAACTCAGCCGGCAGACGCTGCTGTTCGGCGAACGGACGGAAATATTTCTGCTGGTCTTCGGTGTCTTTCAGACCTTCGGCTTTGTCGATCGCCATCAATTCCTTGAAGTCTTCTTCGGTGTAGTCCAAGCCCGTGAAGTCCAAGTCCTTATAATACGGCATCAGTCCGACGGGACCTTCCTGCGCGCCGACGCGGTTGTGAACGCGGTCGATGATCCATTTCAGGACGCGCATGTTGTCGCCGTAGCCGGGCCACATGAAATGACCGTTTTCGTCTTTGCGGAACCAGTTGACGCGGAAAATCTTCGGCGCGTTCGGAGCCAGACGCTTCATTTCAATCCAATGCGACCAGTAATCCGCCATGTTGTAGCCGCAGAACGGCAGCATCGCGAACGGGTCGCGGCGGATACCGCCGGCGCCTTCCGCCGCGGCGGTCTTTTCGGAACCCATCGTCGCCGCCAGATACACGCCGTGCGCCCAGTCGAACGACTGGTAGACCAGCGGGGTGTTGTGCGCAAGACGTCCGCCGAAAATGAACGCGGAGATGGGCACGCCTTCCGGATTTTCCCAATCGGGGTCGATCGTCGGGCACTGGCGCGCGGGCGCGGTGAAGCGGGAATTCGGGTGCGCCGCCGGCGTTTCGCTGGCGGGCGTCCAGTCGTTGCCTTTCCAATCGATCAGGTGCGCGGGCTTTTCGTCGGTCATGCCTTCCCACCACACGTCGCCGTCGTCGGTCAAAGCCACGTTCGTAAAGATCGTGTTGGCGCGGCAGGACTGAATGGCGTTGTAGTTCGTCTTTTCGGACGTGCCGGGGGCGACGCCGAAGAAGCCGGCTTCGGGGTTGATGGCGTACAAACGACCGTCTTTCCCCGGTTTGATCCACGCGATGTCGTCGCCGACCGTCCAGACTTTCCAGCCTTTGAACGACGCGGGCGGAATCAGCATGGCGAGGTTCGTTTTGCCGCAGGCGCTGGGGAACGCGGCGGAAACGTAGGTCTTTTCACCCTGCGGGTTTTCGATGCCGACGATCAGCATGTGTTCGGCGAGCCAACCTTCGTCGCGCGCCTGAACGGTCGCGATGCGCAAAGCCAGACATTTCTTGCCCAGCAGGGCGTTGCCGCCGTAACCCGAACCGAACGACCAGATTTCGCGCGTTTCGGGGAAATGCGTGATGTAGGTGTTGTCGGGGTTGCAGGGCCACGTCACGTCCTGCGCGCCGTTTTCCAACGGCATGCCGACGGAATGCATGCACGGCACGAACGCGCCGTCCTCGCCCATGATGTCCAAAACCTTTTGTCCCGTGCGCGCCATGATCGCCATGTTCACGACGACGTAGGGCGAATCGGTGATTTCAACGCCGATTTTCGAAATGTGCGATCCCAGCGGACCCATCGAAAACGGAATGACGTACATCGTTCTGCCGTGCATGCAGCCGCTGAACAGCGAATGCAGTTTGGCTTTCATTTCCTTGGGGTTCGCCCAGTTGTTGGTGGGACCGGCGTCGATTTCGCGTTCGGAACAGATAAAGGTGCGGGCTTCGACGCGGGCGACGTCGCGCGGGTTGGAACGGGCAAGGTAGCTGTTCGGGCGTTTCTGTTCGTTCAATTTGATGAACGTGCCTTTTTTGACCAACAGGTCGCACAGGGCGTCGTTTTCCTCTTTCGAACCGTCGCACCAGTGCACGGCGTCGGGCTGACACAGGGCAGCCATTTCGTTAACCCACGAAATCAGCTTTTCGTTTCGGGTTTTTTCAGGTGTATAATTTGTCTGCATTACCTTACCTCTAAAATTCTAGATGGAATCACCAGCGATTCCGATACGGCAAGAGTGTAACCGAATTTCAAAAAAAGCGATAGTTTTTTCGTCACCCGCGCGGCGGATTTTAAATCGGGAACAGCATCACGACTTTCAGTCCGCCCAGCGCCGCGCTGTCCGTCATATAGATTTTTCCGCCGTGCGCCAGAACGATGTCGCGCGTGATCGTCAGCCCCAGTCCGACGCCGCCCGTTTCCGAATTGCGCGATTCGTCCATGCGGAAAAAAGCCTTGAACACTTCGTCGCGTTTGGCGGGGGGAATGCCGGGACCGTCGTCTTCGACGTCGATTTCCAGCGTTTTTTCCGAAACGGTCATCGCGACGTCGATCCGCGTGCCGTACCGCCCCGCGTTCGTCACCAAATTCCACAGGCAGCGTTTCAGATCGTTGCGCCGTATGTTCATGGTCAGATCCGCGTTGCGCGCAAAGCGCACGGAAAGCCCGTTTTTATGCAGTCCCGCCAGCGTGTCGGCGATCAGTCTGCCGATGTCGGTCGGTTCGATTTTCTCCTTGCCTTCGCCGCGGGCGAAGTCCAGATAGCCGTTGACCATGCGTTCCATTTCGGAAACGTCTTCCAGCAGGTCGTCGATGTTTTCGTCCCGTTCCATCATCGCCAGCTGCAAACGCATGCGCGTCAGCGGCGTGCGCAAATCGTGCGACACCCCCGCCAGCATGCGGGTGCGTTCTTCGATGTGGCGGCGGATTCGTTCCCGCATCTGCAAAAAGGAAATAGCGGCCTGCCGGACCTCGGTCGCGCCCTCCGGCTTGAATTTCTTGTCGATGTCGCGTCCCGTGCCGAAGCTTTTCGCCGCCTCCGCCAGACGCAGGACGGGGCGGATCTGGTTGCGCAGGAACAGCATCGCGATGCCCGTGAACAACAGCGACGAAAACAGAGCCCACCAGACGAAAACGTATGTCGTCGTCGAAAAGAATTTTTTATAGGGAATCGACACTTCCGCCGTGTAGTCGGGGGCGTAGAACGTGACCAGGACGCCGCGTTCTTCGGGCAGGTGGCGCAAAACGTAGGGGATCCCCATGTCGTTTAAAACGGGGACCAGTTCCGCCGTGCGGGCGTTCGGTCTGTTTTTGATCTTTTCGGGGACGTCGCGCGGTTCGAAAAAACGAATGTCCACGCCGGCGGTGGAACGGACGATCCGCAAAACGGTTTCGCGGTCGGTTGGAAAGGGAAAGGATTCGTACAGCGCCATCGCGCCGCGAATGTCGGAAACGACGCCCAAAGCCAGACGGCGGCTGACGCTTTGCCAATGGTTGTCGTAAAACAGAATGCCGCTGACGGTTTGCAGCAAAACGACGGGCAGCACCAGAATCAGCATCGCGCGCGCCAGCAGTCCGCGCGGCAGAAAGCGCAGGCGCGCCGAACGGATAAAGTCCTTTAAAGCCAAAGCGGAATCCTCCTTTAATCGGGAATCAGGGAATAGCCTTTGCCCCGAACGGTTTGAATGTAGCGCGGCGTCCCCGCGTCGGGTTCGATTTTGCGGCGCAGGCGCGTGATTTGCACGTCGATCGTGCGCAGGTTCGTTTCGTTGCCCGTTTTTTGCGCCAGCTCTTCGCGCGAAATGTCCTGTCCCGCCCGCTCCGCCAGCAGCTGCAACAGCGCCGATTCGGCCAAAGGCAGGCGCACGCGTTCCGAACCGCGGTATAAAACGTGTTCGTCCAAATCGTAGCGGTGCGTTCCGAATTTGACTTCGGCTTTCTGTTTTTCGGGCGGCTTGCTCATCACGCGGCGCAAAATCCCGTTCAGCCGCAATAAAAGCTCGCGCGGTTCGAACGGTTTGGGCAAATAGTCGTCCGCGCCCGCCTCCAATCCGGAAATGCGGTCGCCGGTTTCCCCCATCGCGGTCAGAATCAGCACGGGGACGTTTTGATTTTCCGCGCGCAGGCGTTTGGTGAAGTCGACGCCCGTTTCCCCCGGCATCATCACGTCGACGACCAGCAGATCGAAAGCGTACCAGTCCATCATGGCGCCGGCTTCGCGCGTGTCGGCGGCGGTGAAAACCCGAAAGCCGTTTTCGGACAGGAACTTTTGCAGCAGTTTGCGCAGGCGCGTGTCGTCGTCGACCACCAGCACCAAAGGCGAGTTCAGCGATTTTTCCTTTCCCGAATCCATGACTGTTCCTTTCTTTCATTCCCGACCGTGGACGATGCGGCGGTAAGACAGCGCTTCGGCGACGTGGGCGGGCGCGACGCCGTCCGAACCCGCCAGATCGGCAATCGTGCGGGCGACGCGCAAAACGCGGTGGTAGCCGCGCGCCGACAAACGCATTTTTTCAGCCGCTTTGACCAGCAGGGCGGACGCGTCGGACGACAGCCGGACGCTTTGTTCCAGAACGCTTCCCGACGCCTGCGCGTTTTTAACGACGCCGGAATCGGGGAAAAGCTTTTCATACCGCGCGCGCTGTCTGTCCAAAGCTTCGGCGACGCGCGCTTTGACCGCCGCGGAGGATTCGCCGTCGGCGGCTTTCGCCAGATCCCACGGCAGGACGGCGGGAACCTCCACATGCAGATCGATGCGGTCGAACATCGGACCCGATATGCGCGACTGGTAATCGTCGCCGCATTTCGGCGCGCGGGAACATTCCTGACCGTTCACCCCCAGATAGCCGCAGCGGCACGGGTTCATCGCCGCGATCAGCTGAAACTGCGCGGGATAGGTGACGTGCATGCTGACGCGGGCGACGGACACTTCGCCCGTTTCCAGCGGCTGGCGCAGAGAATCCAAAGCGGCGCGCGAAAATTCGGGCAGTTCGTCCAAAAACAAAACGCCCTTGTGCGCCAGCGACACTTCCCCCGGTCTGGCTTTCTGCCCCCCGCCGATCAAAGCCGGCATCGACGCAGAATGATGCGGGGAACGGAACGGGCGTTCGGTAATCAGCCGCCCGTCGCGCAACAGTCCGGCGACCGAATGAATCATGCTGACTTCCAGAATTTCCTTGGTGGTCATCGGCGGCAGCAACCCCGGCAGACGCGCCGCCAGCATCGATTTTCCCGATCCCGGCGGACCGATCATCAGCAGGTTGTGTCCGCCAGCCGCGGCGATTTCGGCGGCGCGCTTGGCGTTTTCCTGCCCCTTGATTTCCCGCAGGTCGGCAAAGGCGGCGGGGACGTCGATCTTTCCGGGGACGGGGGCGGGCAGGGGCTTGCCCTCTTTGAAATGCAAAATCAGTTCGGACAGCGTTTCGACGGCGGCGATGTCGGGATTGCCGGACCACGCGGCTTCCGATCCCTGCGCTTTCGGGCAGACGAAGCTTTCGTTCCGCCCCGTGGCGGCGACCGCGGCGGGCAGGACGCCCGCGACGGCGGCGATTCTGCCGTCCAGCCCCAGCTCGCCCATCACGCAGACGTTTTCCAGCCGCTCTGGCGGCAAAACGCCCATCGCGCACAATATGCCGACCGCGATCGGCAGGTCGAAGTGCGATCCCTCTTTAATCACGTCGGCGGGGGCGAGGTTGACCGTGATCCGTTTCGACGGCAGAGCCAGCCCGACGGAGCTCATCGCCGCGCGGACGCGTTCCTTGCTTTCCCCGACGGCTTTGTCGGGCAGCCCGACGATCGTAAAGGCGGGCAGTCCGTTGGCGATGTGAACCTCCGCCGAAATGGGCAGGACGTCTATTCCGGAAAAAGCGACCGTTGAAATCCGCGCAACCATGGGACGGTCACCAGCGCGGAATGTTCTGATGATCGCGGTAGCGGCGCGGAGGGTACGATCCCTTTTGCAGCATGTCGTCTTTGCCGGCGAACACCGATTTGTCCGTCAGGCGGACGAAGCCCTCGTCTTCCAGTTCGGCGGCGCAGACGGCGGCGGAAACGTATTCGTCCGATTCGCAATAGAAAACCTCGCGCGTGACGGGGTGCTGCAAGATGACCGTTTCATGCGTGCCGGGGACGACAATCCGCGTGCATGACGCCAAAAAAGCCGAAAAAATAAAGAAGAAAGCTGTTTTTTTCATAAACGTGTTCCCGATGGGCGGATCCTTTGATAAAAAAATATTGTCATAAAAATTGATTAAAAACAAACTAACAGATAAAATCTTTCCGTATTCACGCTTGGCAGAAAGGGAAACCGCGCTATGTCCGAAAGTTCCAACGACGGTCACGACAGAGGGGGATTTTACAAAACCGCCTCATACGATGAAATGATCAACGCCGACGGGTCGCTGTCGACGGCTTACGCCCACTACGGCAAATGGCTCGCCGGACAGCCGCCGGAAATTTTGGAACAACGCAACAGGCAGGCGGACGTCTTGTTCCGCCGCATGGGCATCACGTTCGCGGTGTACGGCGAACAGACGGGCGTCGAACGCCTGATCCCGTTCGATCCGATCCCCCGCATCGTCACGAACGCCGAATGGGAAAGACTGAACGCCGGCATCTGCCAGCGCGTCAAGGCTTTGAACCGGTTTTTGCAGGACGTGTACACGACGCGCGACATCTTGCGCGCAGGCGTCGTGCCGCAGGATCTGATCCTGCGAAACACGGAATACACGGCGGAAGTCGAGGGATTCACCCCGCCGAACGGCGTCCACACGCACATTTCCGGCATCGACATCGTGCGCGTGTCCCCCGACCGGTTCTATGTGCTGGAAGACAACCTGCGCTGTCCGTCGGGCGTTTCCTATATGCTGGAAGACCGCGAGGTCATGATGCGCCTGTTTCCGGATTTGTTCAAAGAATACAACATCTTGCCGGTCAACCACTATCCGCGCGAATTGAAACGCACGCTGGAATCCTCCGCCCCCGACGGCGCGGAAAATCCGCGTTGCGTCCTGTTCACCCCCGGCATTTACAACAGCGCGTATTTCGAACACGCTTTTCTGGCGTCCGAAATGGGGATCGAGCTGGTCACGGGACAGGATCTGTTCGTGGATTCCGATGACTGCGTTTATATGCGCACGGTCGAAGGTGCGGCGAAAGTCGACGTCATCTACCGCCGCATCGACGACAAATTTCTTGATCCGGAAACGTTCCGCAAGGATTCCCTGCTGGGCTGCCCCGGTCTGTACCGCGCGGCGATGAAGAAAAACGTCACGCTGGTCAACGCGATCGGCAACGGGGTTTGCGACGACAAATCCGTCTATCCCTACGTTCCGCAGATGATCGAATTCTATCTGGGCGAAAAGCCGATTTTGTCGAACGTGCCGACTTACACGCTGGCGAAACCCGATGATTGCAAATACGTTTTGGAACACTTGGGCGAACTGGTGGTCAAGGAAACGCACGGATCGGGCGGCTACGGCATGCTGATCGGACCCAAGGCGACCAAAGCCGAGCTGGATCTGTTCCGCGAAAAAATCAAAGAACACCCCGACCGTTATATCGCCCAGCCGACGCTGGCTTTGTCGTCGTCGCCGACCTTGCAGGCGGAAGGCGTCGCGCCGCGCCACGTCGACCTGCGCCCGTTCGCGCTGATGCAAAATCCCGACAAGGTCGTTCTTGTCCCCGGCGCGCTGACCCGCGTCGCGCTGCGCGAGGGATCGCTGGTCGTCAATTCGTCGCAGGGCGGCGGCACCAAAGACACTTGGGTCATCGGAGAATAAGGGGGCAGGACAATGCTGAGCAGAACCGCAGACAACATTTACTGGATGGCGCGCATGGTCGAACGCGCGCAGGGCATCGTCCGCCTGCTGGAAGCCGCCTACCGCATGGACAGGCTGCCGGGCGGCGGCGCGGGCTGGGATCCCATTCTGACGATTTCGGGACAGATCGACGGCTTTAAAAGCAAGTACGGCGAACTGACGTCGAAAAACGTTTTGAACTTTATGATTTTCGATCAGGACAATCCGTCCAGCGTCTTTTCGTGCATCAGGGCCGGACGCGAGAACACCCGTTCGGAACGCTCTATCCTGCCCGAAGAAATGTTCGAAAGCATCAACACGACGTGGATCGACATGCAGGGACTGTACTATGATTCGCTGGAACAGTCCGGATTTTACGAATTTTTCGAATGGGTCAAGGACAGGACGGAACTGTTCCGCGGTCAAACCGTGTCGATGATGGTGTACGACGACGCGTTTCAGTTCGCCCGCATGGGGACGTATATCGAACGCGCCGATTTCACCGCTCGTTTGCTGGACGTGAAATATCACATCTTGCTGCCGCCCGACGCGACGGACAGGGGGCTGATCGATTACTATCAATGGGGCGAAATGTTGCGTTCCGTCGGCGGCTGGCACGCTTACCGCGCGATTTACAAAGAAGCGCCCGTGCCGTCGAAAATCGCGGAAATGCTGATTTTCAACCCGATTTTTCCGCGGTCGATGAACAGCGCGTACGGCGAAATCGTGACTAGCCTCGGCGCGTTGCGCCCCGACACGCTGTCGCTGAAAATCGCGTCGCAGGAACACGCTTTCCTGCATACGGGAACGCTGGCGGGGATTTTAAAGGAACGACCGCTGCATGATTTCCTGACGGACTTTGTCGGCTTTACCGCGCGCTTGTCCGATCAGATCCGCGCCGATTTCATGCTGTAATCGCACCCGCGCCCGCTCGGGCATGTATCGATAAAGGGGCGGTGCGAAAGTAGGGGCGCGGCAGTCCACTGACGGCGTCGGTGATGCAAATGAAATCGCAACTGCGAGCGGAGCGAAGCAGTCCATTGGATAGAATCAGCGAACTAGGGATTGACGGTTAGTCTGAACTTTGCGGCAGGCTCACTTGGATTGCTGCGTCGGACTGACGTCCTCCCCGCAATTTCGATAAGGCAGAATCGCAACTGCGAGCCCCGATAGGGGCGCGGCAGTCCATTGGTAGAATCAACGGACTGAGTCCTGACGGTCGGGGCAGGACTGTGCAGCGAGCTCACTTGGATTGCCGCGTCGGACTGACGTCCT
>ERZ808286.1497-NODE-1497-length-11512-cov-3.308894_pt1 | contig 11512 bp, 10 predicted proteins | sample MGYA00521276_ERZ808286 | MGnify/ENA primary metagenome ERZ808286 (study PRJEB31516, sample SAMN03275607) | gut metagenome | biome: mammalia-associated habitat; material: feces | host: Papio cynocephalus | place: Kenya | collected 2012-08-01 ... | reverse complement strand
TATTCCAGAACTTGATGTTCCAACATTTGATAAAATGAGAAATCGAAAAACAATAGATGGAAAATATTGGTTAAGTGAAGAGTTTAAGAACTTCTTAAATGTCAAACTTAAAGATACCAATGGAGAATATTCGTTCTGGCAAAAAATATTTTATAGAGGACATAATTAATGATATTAACCTATCATAATATTGATATATTATCAAAAGATGAAAATACTGTTTGTTTGTTATTTTTTATAATTCATTTATTAAGTTTAAAATTTCAACAAAAAAAGATTGTATTTTTAGATGAATATAATCCAAAAGATAAGAATCATGTAGTTTTAAGATTTGATGATGGCTATTTAAATGTTTATAAATATGTTGCACCAATATTAAAATTTTTTAATTTTAAATTTGAAATATTTGTTTGTCCTTGTTTTATTGGTAATGATTGTTTTATGAATTTGGAATTATTAAAGAATATACAAAAATTTAATTGTAGAATACAATATCATACATTAAATCACAAAGATTTATCTTTAATTGAAGATGAGAATATTTTAGATAGGGAAATTTCTCCATCTGAGATTTTAAAAAATCTTTTTAGTGATTTAAACTTTAAATATATTGCTTATCCTTATTGGAGATTCAATGATAAAGCAATAAAAATAGCAAAAAAGTATTATAAAGGAGCCTTGAGTGGTAATGGTTTTTCTAATAACACTCAATGGGCTTTGAATGGCATAAAAGTGTTAAATACCATTAATATAGGAGAAAATAATGAATAATATAATAAATGTTTGTTACCCGGTTGACAATACAAATTGGCAAAATTGTTTAGTTTCAATAATTAGCTTAGCTACAAATAATTCAAATAATAAAGTGAATATATTTTGTTTGGAAGAAAAATTAAGTGATAATATAAAAGAAAATTTTAAAAAAGTAAATAATCAATTTGTTAATATTACAATAAAAATGATAACAATTTCGTCTAAAGCTTTTGATAAGTTATCTTTTAAAGGAAGTCAATGTAGAAATAGTTGGTTTAGACTATTATTTCCAAGCTTATGTCCACAGGTTGATAAAGTAATATTTTTATCAGGTTGTCCGACAATCGTTATGAATGATTTAGGAGAATTATATAATACAGATTTAGAAAATTACTATATAGCTGCGACTTTGGATATTTTTGAAAATGTCAATGAAATAAAAAAATATAAATTGTCGATTGATATTTATAGAAATATAAATATTATGCTTATGAATTGTAAGAAAATGAGAGAAGACAATGTTCTTGCTCAATTTGAAAATATTATAAAGAAACAAAATAATTTTGATCTGTACGATTTTGCAAATTGTTTAAACTATGTATTAGGAAATAAAATAAAAGACCTAGATAATAGGTATAATTATCAGGAACCTTGGTTTACGAATAATTACGACAAAAATATTATAAATACTAAAGAATATAAGCTAGCCAAACAAACTCCAATTATAATTGATTTTATTGGTTTAGCTCCTCATTATTCAAATTGTTATCATTCTAAAAAGGAAATTTGGTGGAGGTATGCTAAAAAAGCTCCTTTTGAGATAAAAGAACAACAATCTTATTACTTACAAGCAACCTCAGCTCAAAATTCGTTTAAATATTCTTGGTTATTGTCCAGAATATTTCCATATATCAAGCCATACATTCCAAGAATCGTCATTGGGTTTTTGATTGCAATACCTCTTGGTTTGCTTGATGGTGTCACAGCGTTAGCCCTAAAACCATATATGGACTATGTTATTGGAGGCAAAGCTCTTGAATTTTTCTTCATAGGTCATGATATCTCTATAAGCAGTCTTGCGATGGCATTTTTGCTTCCTGCTGGTGTTATTCTTTTTGCAATAATTCAAGGGGTACTAAAATACCTAAATGATTATATCTCAGCTTGGACATCTCAAAGAATTACAAATGATGTAAAATTCGATTTATTCCATCGTCTAATACACATGCACCCACAATTCTTTGATGATAATTCATCAGGTATCGTGATATCAAGATATATGGGTGATCCTGCGACTGCATCATCAGGTATTGTTGACCAAATAAAAACAATAACAACAAGTCTATGTGGTGCTTTAGGTTTGATTGGGGTTATGGTTTATAGCTCGTGGAAACTTGCATTTATCGGCGTTTTGGTGCTATGTATAGCCTTTATTCCAGTAGCTTTGATAAGAAAACGTATCAAAGAAACTTCAAACAAAAATATGGTTATTGGTGGTAATATCACTACAAATATCAATGAAACCTACAGTGGAAACAAGGTTATGGCTGCTTATGATTTGCAAGACCGTCAAGAAAACTACTTCAAAAATCAAGTTTGGAAATCTTTCAATATCAATATGTCACTTACCAAACGGGCAGCGTGGATGAGTCCGTTGATGTATCTTATCGCATCTTTTGGGATTGCCATTGTTCTTGGCTATGGTACATATCTAATAAATACAGGACATATGACAGCAGGTTCTTTTGCCTCATTCGTAACCTCGTTATTACTATTATACAAACCTGTAAAAACTTTAGGTGGAACGCTTACTGGTATTCAAAATATCTTTGTTGCTATGGGACGTGTGTTTGAATTGTTTGACCTTACTCCTGCAATAAAAGATTGCGAAAATCCAAAAACTCTAAATGGGTTTGAAAACTCAATCGAGTTTAAAGATGTTTGTTTTGAATATGTCCCAAATCAACCTGTTTTGAAGAATATCAATCTTACAATTCCTAAAAATGAAACATTAGCGATAGTAGGTAATTCAGGTGGAGGGAAATCTACACTTGTAAATCTTATTCCCCGTTTTTATGATATCAAATCAGGTTCTATAAAAATTGATGGTACAGATATTCATGAATTCTCGCTAAAATCGTTAAGAAATAATATCTCAATGGTGTTCCAAGATAATTTCTTATACACAGGAACAATCAAAGATAATATTATGATGGGAAACCCTGATGCCTCAACAGAGGAGCTTATGGAAGCGATAAAATCAGCCCATCTTCAAGATATGATAGCAGAGCTTCCTGAAGGGCTTGAAACAGAGCTTGGAGAAAGAGGTCTGACTCTATCAGGTGGACAACGACAACGTGTTGCTATAGCAAGAGCAATGCTTAGAAACGCTCCTATCGTTATCTTAGACGAGGCAACATCTGCTCTTGATAACCAATCAGAAGCTATTGTACAAAAAGCTATGGACAATCTTATGCAAAACAGAACAGTATTCATTATTGCTCACAGACTATCAACTATTAAAAATGCTGACAGAATAGCAGTTATAAACGAAGGCGAATTGGTAGAAATCGGCAATCATGAAGAACTTATGCAGATAGAAAACGGTGAGTACAAGCATCTTTATGAAATGCAATTCAGAATACAGGAAATAATTTAGAAATAAATATTTAAAGGAGTCTAATTATGGCATTCAAAAAAATAATCGTTAGTAATACCTCAATAGAATCTCCAGAGGCCTTATTTGGAGATTTAAGAAATAGAAATGTACAAGGACTTTTAGCACAACAAGCCGATATTCTGAGAGAATACCTAAAAAAAGAAAATTGTAGTGATTTAGCCCTTGAGTTACCAACAGGAAGTGGAAAAACACTGGTCGGACTTTTAATTGCCGAATGGAAACGAAGAAAATATAAGCAAAAATGTGTATATCTTTGTCCTACGACTCAGTTGGTTTATCAGGTTGCAGAACAAGCACAAGAAAAATATGGTATTAAACCGGTGGTTTTTACTGGCTCAAAAAACAATTATTCATCAATTGATACTTCAAAATATGTATCCTGTGAAAATATAGCAATTACAACTTACAGTTCATTATTTAATTCAAATCCATACTTTAATGATGTGGATGTTCTTATATTCGATGATGCTCATGCTGCTGAAAATTATGTTTCAAGTTGTTGGAGTTTGGAAATAGATAATATAGACAAAACGAGTTCTTTGTTTGAAAAAATAAAAGAAATGATCTTTCCATATATTGACGAAAATGAACAATTGAGATTTAGAAATCCAAATAATGATAGCATTGATTTACAACATATCAGTAAACTTCCAACACCGTATTTTTGCAAAATATTGAAAGATTTATATGAAGTTTTAGACTCAGAAACTGCAGAATCTAATTTACAATTTAAATGGAGTATGCTAAAAAACAATCTTTGTGCATGCAATTTATATTTTACGACAAATAAATTTCTAATTCGTCCTTTTATTCCACCAACAGAAAATTTTCCAGCCTTTATAAATGCAGGACAACGTATATATATGTCTGCCACATTGGGAGACGGAGGGGATTTGGAAAGAATTTTTGGACGTAAAAAGATTGTTCGAATACCTGCACCCAAAAATTATGAAAAACAAGGTATTGGGAGAAGGTTTTTTATATTTCCTATGAGAGTGTGGGAAAAAGAAGAAGCAACAAAAAAAGCAATAGATTGGATACTCAAAGTGCCTAGAACTTTAATTCTTTGCCCTAGTGATAAAGATGTTAAAGAAATAAACTCTTATATTGATGATAATAAAAATTTTGATAATCATACCATATATTATGCTAAAGCTCTTGAAACTTCAAAAAAAGAGTTTGTTTCATCTAACAATTGCAATTCTTTCAAACAGGTATGATGGTATTGATTTATCAGAAGACGAATGTAGATATTTAATAATTAATCAATTACCTGAAGCTACGAATTTACAAGAAAAATTTATTATTTCAAAATTAAACTCTCCATTACTGTTTCGTGAACGAATCAAAACAAGATTGATTCAAGCTGTAGGTCGCTGCACAAGAACTGCAAATGATTGGGCAATGGTGTGTATTTTAGGTGAAAAATTAAATCAATATTTTTTATCTCCACAAAAAATAAGTATGCTTCCTGTGGAACTACAAGCCGAAATAAAATTTGGAATCGAGCAATCCATACCAGAACCTGATTCAGAGCTAAATATTAATGAAAATATAGATGCTTTTTTAGCACAAAATGATGATTGGGAATCAGCAAATAATGCCATTATTGAAATTAGAAGTCAATTGCAAAAAAACACAAATGAAGATGTAAAAATCTTAGAAGAAATTGTTTCAAGCGAAATTGATTATGTAAACTACCTTTGGAACAAGGATTTTGACAGTGCTCTGTCAACTGCAATTGAGATATATTCTAAATTAAATAAAGACGAACTAAGAGGTTATAAAGGTCTATGGGTCTATATGGCGGCAAATGCTGCATTTTTTGCCAATAATGTTGATAAAGCTAGAGAACTTTATAATAAAGCTGGAGACATAATTAAAAATTTAGGTTGGCTAAAAAAATTGAGTAATTGTTTGTCAGAAAAAGCATTATCTGATGAAGATATTTATATAAGTGATATGCTTGACAACATTGAAATATTCTTTAATAAGATTGGATTCATTGAAAAACAAAAGTTTGATAAACATATTCAAGAGATAAAAACAAATATAAATTCAAATGTTGCAAAACATTTCGAACTCGGACAAGTATCTATTGCAGAATTATTAGGGTTAAAAGCATTTAATTCTGAAGAAATTGGTGCTACTGATCCTTGTTGGCTTCTCACTCCTAAATATGGTTTAATCTTTGAAGATTATACTGATACTGATAAAGATACTGAAGAATTGTCAAAAAGAAAAGTCTTACAAGCTGGTGGGCATCAAAACCACATAAAAAGTAAATATAAAGAACTTGAACATATAAATTTTGAAACAATTATTTGTTCTAGTGTAACCAAACTACATCCTGCTGCGGTTCCACATACCGAAAATTTGTATTATATTTCTACTCAAGATTTTAGAAATTTTGCGAATAATGCAATCTTACTTATTCAAAGTTTATGGGAAAATTATACAAAAAGTAGTCCTAATTGGCGTAATTTTGCTTTTGAAAAAATTATAGAATTAAAATTTAGTCCAAAAGATATATACAAATATTTTACTCAAAAGAAACTGAAAAATTTATAAATCTTTAGATTTTTGAATTGATTCCAAGACTAAATGAAGGTGAAAATATTGCTGTTGCCATTGATAGACCAGGCAGACAGTTACATCAAGTCAAAAATGGGGTAATAAAAAACATACAAATGTGCCAATTACTATGTGCTACTGAAAAAATGTATAAAAAGTTCAAAACAAGGAGGCTTTTAAAATGTGTAATGTAATAGCGGAACGTATTTCAAATAATCAGCTTATAAGTCGTTTACCAGTAGTTACTCTCGCTTTAAAAAATGATTTGTTCAAAGACTACTCTTCTGAACATTTATTTGCAAGGTTAAATAACTATTCACTTAATTTTACAACAAATTTATTTTATAGGCTTGAAACATTGAGACAACAATGGGGTGATGATATTATTAGTGAGATAATTTCAGATAAGCTTGCAGCAGGTAAAAGTAATTATAGCGTAGATGCATTTAGACAAGTGGTTTCTGAAATTGAAATTATTACATATTTTCCAAGAATATTACAAAATTTTATAAATGATCTTAGCTATGAACCAACATTTAATGGCAATAGAAATCCTGAAATTGAATTTGTTTTTGATAATAACAGGTATCAAATAGAAGTAAAAAGTCCGACTTTTAATTATTGTGACGAAATTGCTGATGGCGATGCATTTATTAATTATAGAGTTACACCTGAAAGATTTGAAGAAATCAAGACTCAATATGAAAAGTATCATTTTCCTAAAGATAATAAATTTAAAGATTTTTTAGAATCTGCTCAAGGAAAATTTAGTTCTGAATGTGCTGATATGAACTCCAATGTATATGGAATATTAGTCATTAATTGGGATAATTTTGTAGTTCCCAATATAGATTCTACTTTTGATAATTTAGATTCAATATTTTACAATTCGGTTTCGGGTATTTTTACAAATAATAGTTTTATTAAAGATAATAATGGAAATCCAGAAATATTTGATAGAGTTAACGGCATTTTAATTTATCAGAGAACAATAGGAATGTACGGTGCTGACGATATGTTTGCGGATTACAGGTTATATAAAAAATATTATATACAAAATCCATACACAAAAAATTCACCTGAAGATTTTGTTAAGCGTATCTTATTGGCAAAAATAATAAAGTCAAAAGCTTCGTACGATGATATAACGATATTGGATATTTAAAAAACAGCAAATTCAATTTTATTAGATGTAATGTTTAACACTCTTGATATAGGATTAGTATGTTAAACTATAATTATGGATAGAACATATTTATGCATAGATTTAAAAAGTTTCCTTGCCTATGTTGAATTAGTAGACAGAGGATTAAATTCATTTCAGCAACTGCAAAAAGTTTGTTTTAATACTGATGAATGCTTTATAAAAGATGCGAATATACGGAGATGATTTATCACTAGAAACTGCAACAAAGGAAGAAGAAAACAAAATTAAAGAACAACTTAAAACTGCCTTAATTAATTTATAGCAAAAAACTTAAAATACCTTATATCAAGTCTATCTTTTGATATATTTAAGATATATCTTGACAAAGCATGGGGTATCGTAAATAATTTTAGTAGTAACATCTAGTATGGCTACGGAAGGTCACAAGACTAATTCTTGCAGAAGCCGTAGAGGAACTACTAGATGTTTTCTTTTTAATAAATTGTGAAAAACTTAATCCTCAGATAGTTTAATTTCTGTTAGATTATCTTTTTTGAAATCAGTTTTAAATTTTTTAAAACATCTTTCACAAAAATATGAATGAATATCTCCAGTATCTCTACGAGTGAATTTTAAAACATAATCTGCTTTTTGATGGCAGATAACACATTCAAAATTAAATTTTTCGGGTATTTTTGCAAATCTCATACATAGATTATATTATTAAATATAATCTATGTAAAGTTTAATTATGTTGCGTTTTCATTAATCTTAAATTATATAATTCTTCTTTTGTATATTCTCTATTTAACATTCTTCCAAAAGTTACTGCACAAGGGATATTTTCTGCATAATTGTTTTGTTTTAAAAGTTCAAGGGTATCTTTAATTGAAATATTTTTTGAAAAATATATTTTCTTAAAATCGTCATACATTTTTTGAGGAATAATTGTTTTACCCTTATTATTTCCATAATGAAAAAGAATACCATTTATTCCATATCTGATAAATTTCCGTTTTAGTTTTATAAGATTAGAATAAGATACAGAATATTCTTTATTTTGCGTTCCTAGTTCTTTTAATAATTTTTTAAGTCCATTACCTCTAAGTTTACCTGCAAGTTTAAATATAGTTAGAATTTTTCTAAGTCTTTGCTTTTGTTTTTTATCAAGATTTTTATATTCATCTAAACTCTCTAATGATATATTTACTTCTTCAGTAAAATCTTTAATTTTGCAGTTAATATTACCAAAACTTATTTCTTTAAATTTATTTTTTTGCTTTTTTATATAGTAATCAGATATTGATAAATCATTAGAAACTTTTTGTTCAATGTAAATATATGAACCATTTGCAGTTTCTTTAATAGCATTCTCAGAGATTAGATATTTTATACAAAAATCTATATCTTCATCATTATCAGGAAGCATTAAATTTATATCACTTAGCAAAAAACTTTTTAAACCTTTTGCCAATTTCTTTATATTATTACTAAACTCTATCTGTTGAGTTGATAATTTCATCATCTTCAATAAACTCCTTTATAGTTAACTCATCAATGGAATTTAGACCATTTGATTTTCCAATTTGTTCTATCTTATTTAAGAATTTAACTATTTGCCTAAATCTATTTGTTTTGGTAAATATGAATTTTTTGCCACAATCTGTAATTGGAATATCTGAAAGTTCTGAAATAATTTCAGCGACATCATCTTCATTAAATGCTTTAAACTTGCATTTTTCAGAGATTCTATCGTACAAATGTTTATATCGTAATAACTTTTTATCAGCATTCTCCATACCAATTAAAACAATTGGTATATTTGTTTTATCGTGTAAGTCTCTTAATGTTTCAACGGCTTTGTATTCGTCAGTTAAATAATCTACTTCATCAACTAGAATAATTTTAGGTCTTTCGATTAAACACTTTACGGTTTGATTGTATAAGTCAGAATATCTTAAATGAGGTATTTCATTAAATTCTTCAACTATTTCTTCTAATAACCAACGAGCATTCATATTGTTGGCGCATCTAATATATATTGAGTTATTTTGCATAGCCCACCACATTATGGTGTATGTTTTGCCAAGTCCTGGTTCGCCATAAACAAGACCGAGTCCAGGAACTCCCTCTGCTCTATTTTGCAGATTATTCATCATACTAATAAAGTTTTTAACATTATTAGTTTTTACAAATGTCTTTTTCATTTTGTACTCCTTTCTTTCTGTTTATCTGTATTTTTACTTGTAAATTGACCTAAATTCGTTAGATTTAATATAGTTTGCTAACCAAATTTCGTCATTAATATCCATACAACCATTTTTAATATGCCATTCATACCTTTCAAAGCTTGTTTTAAATATAGGTCTAGCATTATTATTTGAACGTACTTTTGCTAAAAACTTCGTTTCTGAAGATGTTTTATTTGCAGTTTGATCTGAATAATTTTCTAGTTGTTTTGTTATAAAATCTATATCACTAATGTTAAAATGTTCTTTTACAGCTTTAATGGTTTTCTTTCGCAATCTTGCTTGTTTTTCAACCTTATGCTTGTAATCCTCTATGTCCTTAATATCACCAATTTGACTTGCAAGTGGATGCGTTGCAGTTACCCTGTTTGCTCTACAAATATATTCACCTTTGAGTGTATAAACTTTGATATAACTTAAGTCAAAAAGGCTATATTTAATAATAGTTTTTTCTTTTATACCATAAAGTTCTTCATCAAAATAATCTGCTTTTAAAAATCTTATACCATTTCTCCCTATGTGCTTTATTTCTTGTGCCATCATTAAATCATCAAGTAAATTTTCATCAATATTTTGTTTTTCGATTTTTTCCAAAACCTCTTGAATTGTTTTGTCTTTATCGTTTGGACAAGGTTGCGAATGTTTAAACTCTAACCATTTTTCTATTAGTTTAATTGTTTCTTCAATAGTTGGAATAAAGTCATATTTTTCGTGAATGGATTTATGTAGTTTTTCATTTCTTTTCATCCACGCAGGTTTGTTATCAATACTTGTGCCGATATAACTTGGCATAAGTTTTTCAAAACTTTCTTGAAATTCTAAGAAAAAACGCTCGATGACTTTTGCTCGAGCGTTATATGGAGTGGCATATATTGGTTTTATTACTAATTTTTCATAAACTCCTGTAAAACCTAATTCTTCAAACTTCTTATCCCCATTAAAGAATTTGGATTTAAAAGCTCTGCCGTTATCTTGATAAACAAACTCTGGAATATGATCCATTTTTAAAATAGCATTTCTTAACGCTGATGCTATATTTTGAGTACATTCTTCAAGCATAATATCGTAACCAACAAGTCCACCTGACTTCCAATCTGAAAATCCTAATAATGTTGCTCTACAAGGTTTACCTGTAAATGGATTAATTACTTGAAAATTTAATGTATGTCCGTCTGCTATTAAAACTTGTCCTGACTTTAATAAAGATGCATTTCTAACAATATAGGGTTCAACTTTATCTTTTAAAGCTTTTTCCCCTTCTCTTGCTAAGATCCACTTATCTAAATTTGTATCTCTAAACCAATAAGCATATCGTCTAAAGGTTATATCTTTAGGAAGTATTTCGCATCCTTTTGCAGTTAGTATTTGTTTTGTAAGGCTGATAGATTTGCCTATTGAAAAATTATTAGGTGAAAGAAGTATTTTTAGAAAAATATTAATTTGTTCTTCATTTAATGAGGTGTTGTATTCTTTTCTTGTAGAATATTTATATTGTCCGACTAATGCAGTCCAGTCATTACATTCTTTTAATTTATTTTGCCAACGATATAGAGAACCAACGGATATTTTTCCTATAATTTTAAATAAAGATTCGTAGTATAGACCAGTATTATATATATTAATAAATTCAAGGTCTAATGAATATTTTGAAGGCTTTTTATTATTTTGCAGTTTGTTTGATTTAATATCTTTTTTAAATTTCTGCCAACATTTTATTAAGTCATATTTGGCGAGTGCAATTTCTTTTTGTTGTTGCGTTATTATTTTTTCTTGTTTAATGATAAAGTTATTTAACTCTATTAGTTGAGAATTAATATAATTATCTTTGATATACATTTCTTGAATATATTTTTTTTGATAATTTTCCTCAATAGAACTTAATTTTATCTTGTAGGTTTTTCCGCCTTTAACATTTTCAATAACATATTCATATTTGTTTTTGTTTAAAGATAGTCTTACGGCTCTTTTAGTAATGTTTTTAAGAATTGCAAGAGTTTCTACATCTATCCAAATTTTATCAGTTTCAATTTTATCTTTCATGGTAGTCGAATATTAGACTGGAAACTCTCAAATTGGAAGTCTTTTATGAGGAAGTGTATAGTTATGTAT
>ERZ808286.1496-NODE-1496-length-11515-cov-3.223822_pt1 | contig 11515 bp, 3 predicted proteins | sample MGYA00521276_ERZ808286 | MGnify/ENA primary metagenome ERZ808286 (study PRJEB31516, sample SAMN03275607) | gut metagenome | biome: mammalia-associated habitat; material: feces | host: Papio cynocephalus | place: Kenya | collected 2012-08-01 ... | reverse complement strand
TGCAATTTTTTCTTGTTCTGGTAAAGTTGGAAATTTGAATTTTAGTGTTTTAAATATATCTGCTGATAAATTTCCTTGTCCACCTTGTAAATATTTACATAAAATTTTATTCTTATTAAAAGATAATATTTCTTTTAAAAAAATCAAATTAATATAATTTGATTTTACGCATAAAATAGCCTGATTAATGGCACCATCTATTTTTGAAATGTCAACTTCTCCACTTGTAGCACCATATAAAGCAAATAATAAATCACCTTTATTTACTAACTTTGCAGAGGAATTTTTTAAACCTTCTTCTGTTATATACATTGCTGTTTGATTCGAATGAATTTCGCCAGACTTTATAAAAGGAATCAATCCATTATAGAAATTTAGATTTGACACATTTGGAGTACCTCCAGAATATGTTTTACAAATTTTTCCTAATTGGTATTCAACCCACTCATCATTATACCCTTTAAATCGGAGTTTTGGAACATTCTTATTTCTGTCTTCAAGATGATAACTTGAGGTCAAAATTTCTTCTAAATACCTTAATAAATAGATATATGGAGGAATTTATTATGAAAAAAATGACAAAAAACACTACTTTTAAAACTTTGACACACTTATGGTTAAAAGAAAAACAATCTTTAGTAACACCATCAACCTATGCTGGATTTTTACTTATTGTTGAAAATCACCTGATTCCGTATTTTGGAACTCAAAAAATATATTATATCAATGAACCTAAAATTCAAGAATTTATTTTTTATCTATTCAATAATGGAAGACTTGATAATAAAGGTGGCTTAACCGTTAAAACTATTCGAGATATTATTCTTGTATTAAGACTTACATTAAATTTCGCATACAAATCAAGAGTAATAGAGGCTTTAAACTGGGACTTAATAGAATATCCTAAAGATTTGTCCGTTAAAAAAGTTATAGCATTATCCAAAGATGAAGAACAAATGTTAATACAAACAATTTATTTAAATTTAACAAGAAAATCCGTTGGGATACTGCTGACATTATTTACAGGATTGAGAATAGGAGAACTTTGCGGGCTTCAAATGTCCGATATATCGTTATGTGATAGTACAATTACTGTAAATAAAACTATCCAAAGAATTTATGACAAAACAAATAAAACATCTTATATTCATATTGGAGCGCCCAAAACAAAAAGTTCTCAAAGAACTATACCTGTACCATCGTTATTGATGAATATTATAAAAAAGTTTTATACTAATAACCCTAACCATTTCTTTTTAACGGGAAAATTAAGTCCGACAGAACCAAGAGTTTATAGGCAGTTTTTCTCAAGATTTGTAAAAAAACATAAACTTACTCCTGTAAAATTTCACGAACTCAGACATACATTTGCAATTAGAGCAATAGAAATTTCTGATTTTGATATAAAATCTCTATCGGAAATATTGGGACATAAAAATGTCTCTTTTACTCTGAATGTGTACGGCAGAGCAAATCTTCAACAAAAAGTTAAATGTATGAATTTGCTAAATGATTTATTATAAATTTATTTGATATAATAAATAGTATGGATGAAAGAATTATAAATGCAATTAGAGGCTGGTTAAATTGTGAGGTTTCTGAGAATTCGTCATATATTCACTTATTATTAAATGCAGATGGTACAAATTTACCAGAAGAATTAATAACTTATTTTAAGGATGCTCATAAACAGGCACAACAAAAGTATATTGATAAAATAAATGAATTTAATCTTGATCCTCTAAATCAACCTCCAATATATACCGCAGTATTGCCATTAAAAACTCTTCAGGGATATTTAGGAGAAGTTTTTGGTGGTTTAATTGCGATTACACAAAGGCCTTTTAATCTTAATTGGGAAATTCCTGTTCATCTTTTTTCATTTCATGACACAGTTTTTGATTGGCTAGATATGTACTTACAAAATGCCAAAACATCTGCTGAAATACCAGGAAGAACTGGTGATGATAATTTAGCGTTTGTTAGAAATGAAAATAATGAAATTACTGCTGTACTATTTATAGAAGCAAAATGTACATTAACTCATAATTCTTCTTTGATTAATGATGCTCATTCATCATTGAGTAAGGGGAATATATTTCCAGTATCCCGAGATAAGGTAAAACAATTGCTTATTGAAAAAGGTGATACTGAAAGTCTTCATTTTGTAGATGCAATAAATAACATAGTTAAAACGCAAAAAAATAGATTTGATATGGTTAGTTATTTGTATAGCAAAAAGCCAGAAAGAAAACATAGTTGGATTTCACAACATGAGATCAATAGCTATTATAAAGGGAATAGAAATCTTGTTGCTGCAGAATTATGTATAACAGATCTTCCAAAATCTATTGCTAAAATTTATCGCAAAGGAGAAGATTCAAATGACTGAAAAACAAGATTTGGAAATTTCAAATAAAATTATTGAAGAGTATGCAGGGGAATCATTTCCTTCAGATTTTGCGAAATTATATGCACATCATTCAAGATTACAAGCAAAAAAAGAGGGACTAAAATCTTGGAACGACAAAATGTTTGAGTCTCAATTGAATAGAACTTTATTACTAATTGAATACGCAAATGCACAAAGAAATGTAGATAACAATAAATTTAAAAATGCTTTAAAACGTGCAGGCGAGCTTCTTGAGTGGTTAGCACATCCGGAAATAAATAAAAACCATTTACCATTATATTTGTTATCAGCGGCTTGTTACCAATTAGCGGAATATCCTGCAAGAGGATTAGGAGTTTTAAATAAGTATGATATTGATAATAACCAATCTAAAATACTACAATCATTGTTAAAGGCTGATTTCAAGAATATTATTACACTTTTGTCGAATTACTATACTAATAATTTAAATAATGCAATAACAAATGTTGATAATAATGAATCTCAAAATTTATCTTTACAACAATTTATTATAAACGAAACCATAAGAATAATAGGTATAATATATTCTTATTTCCGGTGGGGAGATGAAGACAGATTAGATATTGCAATGAAAAAATTTGAAGCAATAGAAAAATTTATGCTACACGGCAAAGATTCTTTTTCTTGGATTTTATGCCGGCTTTGTAATCAAGTAATAAAAGTATATTTTGAAACATCATTAAGAAGGTGGATTCAAAAATTAAAAGAGACGGTCAATGATGATGGTAAAAAAGCATTAGATTTATATTTAAAGTTAAATTTTTTAGAAAATAAAACTCTTGCATGGACATCACAAATAATAGGGATAAAAGAATTAGCAAAAAGCGAAAGTTTTTTACTTTGTACACCAACTGGTTCTGGTAAAACAACTATTGCTGAATTAGCGATTATACAGAATTTATTATCTAAAAATATCTTTGATAATAGCATTAATAATAGCATTGCTTTATATATAGTACCTAAACGAGCACTTGCAGCCGAGGTTGAATTTAAATTATCTAAAATTTTGACAAAAAATTTAAATACAAATATTCAAATTACATCTTTGTATGGAGGCAATGACTATGGACCAGTTGAAATATCAATAACGGAGGCTGTCCATCCTTTTGTTCTCATATGTACGCAAGAAAAAACTGATGCGCTTATTAGGCTATTTGGAAATGAATTTCTTGAAAGAATTAAATTGGTAATTATTGATGAAGCACATAATATTAATTCAGAAGATTCTCGTGCTTTTTGCTTAGAAACATTAATTATACGATTAAAAATGAAATTAAAAGAAAATACTAGATTCATAGGTTTATCTGCTATTGCTGATGGAATTGAAAAAAGTTTATCTGCCTTCATTAGTAGTAAGGATAAGCCAATTAAATCGGATTACAGAAGCACTAGACAAACGATCGGTCGTCTTTACTATTCACCACATGGTGCATATGAACAATATGTTGATATTATAGATGGCAAAATCGTAAAGCTTGAAAATGAAGAAAAACAGAGCCCATATATATTAAATCCTATTGAAAGATGTCCTTTTCACGAAAAATACAATAATTATGAAAAAAGTATTCAAAAAATGAGACCAAGATTGTTTTGGGCAGCACTTAATTATGCTACACAAAAGAATAAAAATAAAAACAAAACGGTATTAATTTCGATATTAAGTATAGAAAATATTAGTTCTCAATATGCAAATCCATTTTTAAAATATCTCGAAGAAGATTTATCTACAATTAAAAATATACCACAATATTTTACAGCTCCTACGAGTGATAAATTAATTCTTTATAACAAAGCTTTAACAATATGCAAAGATTATTTTGGTGAGGATTCAGTTGAATATAAATTGTTAAAAAAGGGGGTTGTCTTACATCATGGAAAAATGCCTGGAAGATTAGGGCGAATATTAGTTCAATTAGTAGAGCAAAATATAATTAATGTGGTTTTAGCAAATTCTACATTAATAGAAGGTATAAATCTACCATTTGAAATTATTTTATTACCATATGCATCATTAAAAAGAAACCCACATGATAAAAACGACGATAGTTTAATAGATATAAAAAGTTTTAAAAATCTGATAGGAAGAGCTGGACGCCCTTGTTTAACGACAGAGGGACAAACTTATATTTTATTACCACAAGGAGAAAAGCAGCTTCGATATTTGCATCAAAATTATGAAGGCATTTTAAATGAATTTATTAACAGTTCACAAAACAGCGAAACTAGTGCTTTATTTAAATTATTAGAAATAATTTATAATAAATGGCAAAAAATCACACAGGAAACATGTCCTCAAAAGTTTATTGAATGGATTGAAAATGCTAGACCAATTGATGATAATAACGAAGCCACAGATGCTTTAGATCATTTAGATGAATTTTTATTATCGGCAATAGAAGAAATAGATAGTAGTACAAATATTAATGATTTAGAAGATAAAATATCAAAAATTTGGGGAAATACATATGCAAATTATATAAATAATAAGAATAGTGTATTTTTAAAAGAAATTATTATACATAGAAGTTGTGCTATTTTGACAAAGATATATCCAGACAAAGAAAAACGTAAATATTTTTATAAAGTTTCATTAACTCCAAAGATTACAATGGAATTAACAGCAAAATATAGTGAAATATACAAAATTCTTAAAGAGGGGGAATCTTACTTCTCTCTTGAAAACAATTGCAGAATTAGCTATATTATGAAAATAGTACAAATTTTTAATGAAATAGAAAAAATCAAAATTGATAAAAAGTTTGAAACAATAAAAAAACATATTGAATGGTGGTTTTCAACAGATAAAACGCTATTTACAGGTACTGCTTCAAATCATTATGATTTTATTAGTAAAGAATTTTTATATAAATTTACTAGAAACATAGGTGCTTTTATTTCTTTATGCTTACTAAACAAGGATGATTTAAATGGTAATCAAAAAGAAAAAACAGGATTACCTTGGATTATATTTTGGTTGAAAGATATAATAACATGGGGAACATTAGACCCTGTAACAGCATATGTAATGGCTAATAATACTTCAATTATTACAAGAAAAGATGCCCAAAATATTGCTCAAGATTATTATAATGCATATATACATATTAATGATGATGAAATTTTTAATCCAGAGATGATAAAAAAATGGTACCAAGAATATAGGCTTCAGTATAATGAAACTTTTGAAAAAAAGTATGTTCATAATATAAATAAAATTAAAGTAGAATTATATAGAGATCCAATAATATATACTCAACCTAAATATAGAGTAATTCCCGTAATGAAAAATGATAAAATGTATTGGATTGATGTTGCAGGCTATATAATGGCAGTATCAGATGTTAATGATATCAATATTCATAAAAATGATTATATATTATACTCTAAAGAGAAATGTATTGTTTCTAATAAATACATATAATTTATAAAAATCTATCTTCATCTCACAGTTAATTTAATCTCGTTCTGTATGTTAAGTTACATTCTTCCCTCTCTCAAAACTTGACATTTAGTCAACTTTTGCTCGGCAGAGTCTCCACGCGTAAGTTTTAAAACTCTCGAGTTCACCTTGAGAGTTTTTTAGTGGAGACATTCGAACCCTGCGGGTTCTACCTCTCAAAAACGTTTCCTTAATTTTTATGGATTATTGCTCCACTTGGCAGAGTTTCAGTGTTATACCATTTAAAAACCTCCCAAATTAACTTGGGAGGTTTTTATGATTATTGTTGCCATGTTACGCCATATAGTTGAAGTAATTCTGCAATATCTTTTGCGTTACCACTTTGAAGTACGTCTTCTGTACTCATATAGTCTTTTGTGTTCAACCATGTCATTACATTTTCTTTTATAGTATTTATCTGGTCTATTGTAAAGTACGAATTATCATTTGAACTTATTTTTTCAATTTGACCACTTCCGAAGTAGTTTTCTATTTGAACTAAATCTTCTGCTGGCAACGTTCCATTTTCATTAAATTCGTCTAAAAAGTCTTGAAGTTTAGAATTATCGTACAAGAATAAATCAGATATATTTGTGTCTGTAAAGATATCTTCTTGTTCAGTAATAACATTAAAGAAAATACCAACAGTGTCTTTATCTGCAGCAATATTGATTACATCATTATCACCAGATGTATCTGAAATTTTTGTTGCATCTAAGCCGATATAGTAAGTGTCATTGCCTTCGCCACCGTTTGCTTCTGTAAAGTATTTAGAATTAGCATAAATTGTGTCGTCGCCTGTTCCACCATACAAATAATCGTATCGTGAGTTTTCATCACCGACTAAAAGGTCGTTTCCAGCATCACCAAATAGGTAATTGAAATCACCACTTCCGCCGTATAATACGTCATCACCTGCACCGCCGTAAATCATATCGTTACCGTCGTTGCCATAAATTGTATCGTTACCTGCACCGCCATACAATGTATCATTATATTTTCCGCCGATAATTGAGTCATTACCAGCACCGCCGTCAATAGTAACTGAGCCTTTGTTGTCAGATGTAATTACGTCATTATAAACAGTGCCGTTGGTTTTCTTTTTAGCATCTGCAGTAATATGTACCATGTTTTGGTTAATCAAGTCTGACAATTTTATTGTAATTTGCTTGTTTGGGTCGTTAGGGTCTTTTATTTTGATATATTTAACCGAAGTTGTACTATTATTTTTGATGTAAGAATCAAGATATACATAATCAAAGTTTCTTGAACCATAGTTTATAATAAGACTTCCAGAAGCCTTGTCATAAACGAAATTTAAGTCGTCCGCTGTCATATCTACAAATTCTAAAGTATCAGTACCACTTCCTGAATAAATAGTATCTCTGCCGTCGCCGTCATTAAATATAAAGGTATTATTGCCGGCATCACCATACAATTTATCATTATCTAAGCCACCAACGATTGTATCGTCGCCTGTACCGCCTTTAATTGTGTCGTTACCCGCGCCACCATAAAGTTCGTCATCATCTCTGCCACCGTCAATATAATCATTGCCTGCGCCACCTTGTACAGTGTCATCACCGTCGCCACCATAGATTGTATCGGCTTGAGTTCCGCCTGTGATAATATCGTTCATTTTAGAGCCTGATAAATTGTTCTTTTTATTTACTGCGCCAATAATTTCAATTGGTGCTAAGTCTTTGATATCAACAGTTGTTTTTTCACCGTTATACTCGCCAACGATAGTATTAACTGAACAATTGCCCTTGAAGTAAGATGAAATTGTTACAGAGTCAACCATATTACTTGACGTACCGTAGTAGATAATTAAGTCATTGCCGTTTTTAACAAATCTGAAATTACTTGCTAAGTCTAAGGCGCCAAAATCTAAAATATCGTGTCCAGCACCAGAATAGATTACATCGTTTCCGTCACCTTCTCTAAAGTAGAAGGTATTAACCCCTGCATCACCATATAAGCGGTCATTACCTGCGCCACCTTCTATATAGTCATCACCGTCTCCGCCGTGGATTGTATCGTTACCGTTTCCACCGAATAGAGAGTCGTTATCAGCACCGCCGTCAATATAATCGTTTCCGTCGCCACCATAAATAGTATCTCTGCCGTCGTTTCCATACAATTTGTCATTGCTCATTCCGCCGTCGATGTAATCATGACCGCTTCCGCCTGAAATTGTATCAGCTAAGTTACCGCCAATAATACTGTCATTATAAGCAGTTCCTGTTAGTGAGTTGGTTCTATTTTGAGTACCGTTCATCAAAATAAATTTACCGTCTTCTGCCAACAATTCGATTAATAATTTTGTGTTAGTTTCATCTTGTCCAGCTTGGACATATTTTACTGATGAAGAAGATTTAAAGTAATTTGCAAGAATAACTTTGTCGTATTCGTCAGAGTCATTATAGTAAATTACTAAGTTACCGTTTTCATTTTTGAATTTCAAATTACTGAAATCGGTAATATTATCAAATACTAAAGTATCAGTTCCTTTTCCAGAGTATACGGTGTCTTGAGCATCACCGTTTGCAAAGTGAATAAAACTTTCACCAGCATCGCCGTAAATCTTATCATCACCTTTTCCGCCGTAAATAGTGTCTTTGCCGTTTCCACCATGGATTGTATCGTTACCTTCACCGCCGTGCAATTCATCGTTACCATTTCCGCCGTCGATATAGTCATTACCTAGACCACCGTAAATTTTATCGTCGTCGTTTTCGCCGTAAATAGAGTCGTTGCCGTTACCGCCATAAATAGTATCGTTTCCGTTTCCACCATTGATTTTATCGTTACCGCCTTGATAATTATTTGGGCTATCTGTGTCGCCGTAAATTAAATCATCACCATTTCCAGCGTTAATAACATCGTTACCAAGTCCACCTTGAACAGTGTCGTTTCCGTCACCTGCTGAAATAGTGTCATTGTAGTTTCCGCCTAAAATGCTGTCATTTAAGAAGGTTCCGTTCAATTTATTACTACTATTTGTTGAACCGACTGTTTTAAGTGTCAAACGAGTTTCTACGCTCTTATCATCTACAAAATAAATATAGCCGTCTTCTACTCGATATGTATAAGATTTTCCGTCTTTATCAACAAAAGTATTTGCAGACGGATATTTTTTATATTTGAAACAGTCAGCAAGAGTAACGCTGTTTGTATATTTTCCGTTTGCATCTTTTTGTCTGATTATTAAATTATTTTTAGAATCATTAAAGAATTCCAAATCATCTAATGTTGCATCATTAAAGACAAATTTATCTGCGCCATTGCCAGAATATACAGTATCATCGCCGTCATAAGCGTTGAAGACGAAGGTGTTTTCGCCACCTTCACCATATAATTTATCGTTGCCTTTACCACCAACGATTGAGTCATCGCCATTACCACCTTTGATAATGTCATTTCCGTTACCGCCATAAATAGTATCATTGCCGTCGCCACCGTTTAGAGTGTCGTTGCTGTCTCCGCCGACAATGCTGTCATTCAAGAAGGTTCCATTGATATTATTTTTCTTATAGGTGTCTCCAACAATATCAACTTTTAGGTCAGCATCTGACAAAATATTATGATTTCCATCAGTTGTTAAAATATCTTTTACAGATGAGTTTCTATTTTTGAAGTAGTCTGAAATCATAACAGAATCATCAGCATCGCCGTAATTGATAATTAAATTGTTGCCACTTCTAGAGAATTTTAAATCAGAAAATTCATCGTCAATATTCAAAATATCGTGTCCACGACCTGAATATACGGTGTCTTTGCCGTCACCTGTAGAGAATAGAAGAGTGTTTGTACCAGCTTCGCCATATAAACGGTCGTTACCAGCGCCACCTTTTATTGTGTCATCGCCGATACCGCCATAAATCATGTCGTTGCCTGCACTACCTGTAATTGAATCATTACCGCCATAGCCATATATTTTTTGATTTATGCCTGTTGCATTAATATCATCATTCTCATTAGTTCCTTTTAATACGTTATTTCCAGAAACATTATTTGATGAAGCAAATTCATTATAGAAATCTTTTAGGTTTTCAATTGTATTGTCTTGGAATTTTGCAAACATATTAACAACGGCATTAGTATTAAAGTAATTTGAGATAATTACTTTATCATCACTACCATATTCAAGAACTAAATTATTTCCAACTCTCGAAATAGTTACATCGTTTTTGTTCATATCTTTAAAGTATAAAGTGTCAGTGCCGTTTCCAACTAAAACGGTATCTATTCCGTCACCGCTAGTAAATTCAAAAGTATTATTTCCTGCATTACCTGCTAAACGGTCGTTACCAGCGCCACCGATAATGTAATCATCACCGTTGCCACCATTGATAACATCGTCTCCTAAACCACCGTCGATAGTGTCATTGCCGTCACCACCGTTGATTGTATCGTTATAAATTCCACCAATAATACTATCATTTAAGAAAGTACCGCTAATATTGTTTTTAGAAAGCTCGTTTCCAACAATATCAACTTGTAAGTCAGCGTCTGACAAGATATTATGAGTTCCGTCTGCGGTTTCTAAATCTTTTACAGAGGAATTTTTGTTTTTAAAGTAGTTTGCAATAGTAACAGTGTTTTCCTTGCCTGCATTTTCATAAGTGATGATTAGGTTTTGACCATTTCTTGTGAATTTTAAATCGCTAAAATCTATATCTTTGAAATTTAAAATATCATAACCATTACCACCGTAAACAGTGTCGTTTCCGTCATAATCAGTTATATTGAAATACATTGTATTTGTACCAGCTTCGCCGTACAATTTGTCATCGCCGTAGCCACCGTAAATACTATCGTTACCGTTCCCACCTTTAATTACGTCGTTATCATCATAAGTGCCATAATTACCTTCTGGTGTTTCCATATCACCATAGATTATATCATCACCGTTTCCACCGTTAATGACGTCATTGCCTTTGTTACCGTAAATTGTATCATCACCGTCACCACCGTTGATTGTGTCGTTATAATATCCGCCGGTAATTGAATCCTTCATATAAGTACCAGCCATATTATTTTTTGAACCCTTGTTACCTTCAAACAATACAGTTATTTCAGATTGAATATCGTGTTCTACACCATTTTTATCTATAATTTTTTTGATAGAAGTTTTTGAACTTTTTGCATAATTTGCAAGTGTAACTGTGTCGCCCAAATCATTATATTGAATAATCAAATCATTACCTGAACGAATAAATTTCATATCTGCAAAATCTGCTTTAATGTTTAAAATATCGGAACCGCTACCAGAATAAACAGTATCATTACCGTCACCGTCAACGAAGTAGAAATTATTTGTTCCAGCTTCGCCATACAATTTGTCATCGCCTGTTCCTCCGTAAATTGTATCGTTACCGTTTCCGCCGTGGATTGTATCGTCATTTTCACCACCGTATAATTTATCGTCACCGTTTCCGCCTTCGATATAATCATCTCCGATACCGCCGTAAATTACATCGTTTCCATTGTCGCCATATAATTTATCATCACCGTCGCCACCGTCAATAGTGTCGTTACCGTTTCCACCACGTAATGTATCCTCTAGGTTTCCGCCTGTGATGTCGTCATTGTTATAGCTTCCTGTTAAATTATTTTTAACATCTTTTTGAGCAATA
>ERZ808286.1495-NODE-1495-length-11515-cov-4.891361_pt1 | contig 11515 bp, 4 predicted proteins | sample MGYA00521276_ERZ808286 | MGnify/ENA primary metagenome ERZ808286 (study PRJEB31516, sample SAMN03275607) | gut metagenome | biome: mammalia-associated habitat; material: feces | host: Papio cynocephalus | place: Kenya | collected 2012-08-01 ... | reverse complement strand
CGTTGTAATTTTAACTTCTTTCTTTCGAATTGTTCCTACAACATCTGGAATGTTTGTTGATCCTAAAATATATAGTCCAGCGTCAGCTCCTAAAAGTTCTGGATAACCTTCATATGAAACATGTTTATCTACTCCTACTTGTGCATCGACGTACTTTGCTGTAAGACCTCCCATGTATACATCATGACCAGATTCAATTCCGTCGAATATAAATCTGCAATCTGCAATAGCTGAGCCGTCATAAACTTTTTCATCTAACTCTACACTAGAAACAAATATCTTCTTCTTTAAATAGCACTTAATATCATTTGTTTCCTGAACAGTGTATAAGACTCTCTTTGAGGTGTAAACCTCGCCATTAATTTCCCATTGGATAAATTTAAATCTATCTCTTGGCTTAACATTAAGAGTAATTTTTTGTCCAATGTGATACGTTCCTGTTCCGAAAAAATCTGCTGGATTTTCGAAGTTTTTTTGAATTTTAACTTCTATTTGTTTTGAAATAATAGTATATGTCTTTGGTTCGGATACAACATATCCACCCTCAATACTATCTTTTTGTGACTTTGCAACAATTTTAACTGTCGCATCTACATTTTCATCTGTAAAATATATGTATCCGTCAATAATTTCAGCATATTCTGCTCCCTCTGTAATCTCATATTTGGCCTTATGAATGCTTCTGTAATATTTAGCATAGTTTGTGTTTGTCTTTAGCTCTAAAACTTCGTTTGTAGCCTCTAATTTTAAAACTTGTCCTGGACCAACTTTCTCAGTTTTTTCTGTAATTTGCACCCCACTAATTATTGTCTTAAACACAAGTTTCGGCTCAACTATTTTAAATTTACATTTGCTTAATCCTGAGCCTTGTCCAAGAGATGTAAAGTAGAAAGTAATAAAGTTTTCGCTGTCAACCTTGATATAATTTGTCTTAACCCACTGTTCAACGTTTGTTCCGTTTTCATTACTGTTAGATTGAGCGGTCTCAGATTTGTCTCCTTGGATAACTCTTACCTCTATATTTGAGCTATCCTTATTTTCCTCTGAAATAACTCCTGCACTTGCTTGAACATATAAAATTCCCTTTCTAGCAAACTCTTTCATTTCTTCTGTGAGATAGAAATTTGAACAACCATAGCTATATTTCTTAGAAGTTCCCTTTGATTTGCCCTCTACAACATAGAAGTTGCTTACATATTCGCCTTTTTCGTTGTAATATTTGATTTCGTCGTCCGAAACTGAAGCATTGGACAATGTTGAAGCACCTGACTCATCTGTGAAATAGTGTGTCGGAGTCGTTCCAAATCTTGATGTTAGGTTGATAACTTCTCCTGAGACAGCAGTAATATCCGCACTTGCTACATTTTGATCGCTTGCTGGAACAAAGAAGGACATGAAAAAGCCAATGCTTGTCAAAAGCATTATTAGCACGCTTAATAAGATTGGCTTTATTATTTTTTTCATTTTATCCCTCGAAATTCTTTCTTATACTATTATATAAATCTTTGTTTTCCGTGTAGGTCGACGCTGGTGTTATATAATTTTGATTGCTTTTTAATGTATAAACTGCAAGTTTTAGATCGGCATAAACAGCTGGGAGATCGACCTGATCAGCTATATATTTATATACATATGGTCCTGGAACTTCTGCAACGCCATTACTCTTGTAACTGAGTACTGATTGACTGCTGACATTTACATCAGCTTCCGCCGACCCTACTCCAAGCATAACATACTCTGTTCCATTGTAATTGTATATAAAGTCTGGATATTTATGGAAGATTTTTGTAAGTTCTTCTTTAATATCGATAAATTTATCTACTCCTATTTCTCTAAGCTTTCTTTGAATAAAATCAATTTGGAATTCGTCCATTCTGAGCCAGTTGTAAATCTTTACATTATTTCCCATTATTAAACGGCATTTGTAGTTTGCATTTACAACTCTCTTAAGTTTTGGCTCAAACAAAATTCCGCAGAACAAAGCTCTTGAAATGATAGAGTCGTCAATATTTACTACTGAAGGAATTGTTGAGTGATCCCCAACTGATAATTGAAGACATGTTGCAAGGGCGTTTCTAATGATACATCCCTCAAACTTAGCCTCAGAGTTAACAACGTTAACGCAGACATAGGCATTTTCAACTTTACAGTTTCTCATGACAACGCCAACTGTTTTTACTCCGTCAACATCGCGAATTCCAACAACCTTTCCAGCTCCTTCAAGCTCGGAAAGAGCTGCGTTTTCTTTAAACTCTGCTCCTCTTAAATGGATATTGTCTATGACAACATTGCTACGTCTGATGTTGAATTTTTCATCAGTTATTCTTGCAATCTTATCAAAATTAATCATATGTCCGTTTCCGTGAACATTGTTTTTAATTACAAGTACATCTCCATTCTCTGGGATAACTATATCGCTTTGTAACACAACACAATATCCTTCATCTGTAAATAATTTTAATTGATCATAATTGTAAACGTTTACCCCGTCCACGAGAGTGAACGTGTATTCGTCTTTTTGTGGCCACGCTGGATTCAATTGAACTTCTGGCTCAACTGAGATTGTAACATCTCCAGCAGGTCCTATGAATGTTACTAATCCGTTTTCATCAACTGTTGCAAGTTCTGGATTACTTGTCTTCCAAATAAGTTTGATTCCAGAATTTTCCGGCTTAATAACTTTTATCTTCATTTGATAATTGCCATGTGTTGCTTTTGGATCTTCTGCTCCAACAAATCTTGTTCCCCAAACTCTGTATCCACCAATTCCTAAATCGTCATTGATCTTATCGAGTTCAAGTTCCAAAGCACTTAAAACTGGAACAATATTAAATGTTCTTGTTGTAAATATCTCTGGCTTTTCAGCAACATATGCGGTTATCTCAACTGTTCCCTTGTTCTCACCTGCTACAACAAGACCGTTTTGGTCAACAGTAGCAATTGAAGGATCACTTGATTTGTAAACAACTGTAAATGGAGCTACATTGAATGGCTCACCCTTGACAACAAGTTGAACCTTGTATCCTGAATAGATCATGCTTACAGTTTCGTTAAATGAAATTTTCTTAACTGTATTTGCATATTCCACCATTACATTTGTAAATATATTTTCATTGTAAACAGAAGTTATCACAACTAAAGCTGTTCCATAGTCTGTGAATGTTACTTTCCCGTCCTGATCTATTGTTGCAACATCGCTATAGATTGAATATTTAACTTCTTTTTGATAAGTGTCAACTGGATAAGCTTCACCTTTGATTGTAACGGTCTTGTAGTTAACAAATACTTCTGTTGAATCAACATGAATTGACTCACAATCTCTAAGCACTCTCACGCAGAACTTTCCAACTACGATTGAGTCTGCTTTCAAAGTGAATGTTGCTTCTCCTCCATTCATTGCCGAGATCACACCATCTTTGAATGACATAACTTGCAATGTTTGGCTATTTCTGTTTTCGTTTTTATCTTCAATTGTGAACACAACATCTTCTTTGTCACTTGGCAAACACTTCAAAATTTGAAGTTTGTATTCTTCTCCCGCTTTCAAAGTTAATGTCGTTCCTTTTTCTGTGAAATCTTTTGTATCAATTGTTATTCCAACTAAAGTGTTGTCTGTGAAGTAGAAGGAATAGCTCTTTGAAATGTTTGTATTTCCCTTTGAAATAAACTGGATGTTTACTTTTCCTGATTTCAAGAAGTGAATGCTGTTTCCAACAATCATAGCGATATCTTCATTATCGATAACAATTTCAACTTCTTTGTTGCTTGCGTCTGAAGGATAAATCCTCTTGTTGAAATCTAAGTGAGGCTTAGCAACAACAATTGATCCTTGGCTCTTTTCAAGTTCTCTTCCAAAAGTGATATCAAGGTCAGACACTTCACTGATAATATCGACTTCGCAGTCTTGATATACTTTTTCGCCATAGTAATCTGTTGTGTAAACTCTAATTACAGCCCTTCCGCCATAAAGGCCTCTGATAACTCCGTCTTTTGAAATTGTTAAAACAACGTTTGTCCCATCGTCATTTGCTGTACTTGAAATAATCTCATAGTCAAACGCCTTGTTTGTCGCATCGCTTGGATAGTATTTCTTCACATATAGATTTGCTGTTGAATTTTTCTTAATTGAAATCGCATTTGAATTAAGCTCAAAGCTGTCAATGTATCCAAATGTGCTTACAACTTCCACACTCTTTGTTATATTGCTTCCGTCGGTTGTGGATATTGTCAAAGTAACCTTTCCCGGTCTTGAGAATATAACTGTCTTATCCTCTATTCTAGCAATATCTGTGTTATCAATGCTGTAAACAAGTGTTTTATTTGTTGCATTTGATGGCTCAACTATTGGATTAATAACAACCCTTTCACTATTAGAAACAAGTCTGTCTTCAATTGAGATATTGGTTATCTTATTGATAACTACGATAGTTAATTCCTTATATACTTGATTTGAAACTTCAACTAAAATCTTGCTTGTTCCACCAGCAACTGCCTTTATTTTGTTATTGCTAATTTCAACAACCTTTGCTACACCTTGTGTGTGTGATGTTTCTTTCAAGAAAATTTGTTTATTTGTTGTATTATATGGAATCCACTTTAAAACGTTAACTTCTATTATTTCTCCAACTGATAAAGTTTGGATTCCCTCGTAGCTAAGAACTGCATTTACTGCATCTCCGCCTGTATATTTGATTGAGAATTGTTCTGAAACTGCTCCGTCATTGCTGTCAACTTTAATTATTGCAGTTCCTGGAACTGTAAAGTTTAGTTTTCCGTCGTTTATGAAAGGCTTAAATTCTTCGCTTTCTTGTGAAATAAATTTCACGATTGAAACTTTGAATTGTTTGTCTGTTGTGTACTCAGGCAAAAGTTTGAAACTTAGATCTACAACATCTTCTGCAGTCAAATATGTTTCTTGAACATAATCTAACTCAGTGTCAAATGTTATATCTTCGCAAAGCTGAACAACGCTTACAAGAATTACAACAACCTCTTCTGTTCCATATTCATCAACGAGTGTACACTCAACTTCCGCACTTCCGATTGCCAAAGCTTTGATAATATTATCTTCAAGAGAAATTACTGTTTGGCCTTCGAACGCAGGTGTTTGCGATTTGATCTTGATTGTTATCTCTTCGTACTTACCTTCCTCGAAGTTAAGCGCGTTCGTTTCTCCAATCATCATATTGATAGGTTCCCCATCAACTGTAATTGCTCCTGTTCCCTTGTCGGTCTTTTCAATTGTAAATTCGAAGTAAACGCCAGATCCGTCTAAAGCTGCAGCTGTTATGTGTGCAACTCCATTCTTCTTAAAGATTATATATCCGCCTTCAATTGTAGCAACACTTGTATCTCTAACTGTGTACTGGATTTCTTTGTTGCTTGTATCTTCTGGAAGAACCCTTGTCTGCAACTTAACTCTTGAGTTTGTTGTCTTAATATTTGCAGGAGAAACTTCAATACTCTCCATTTTTCTAATTCCATTGACTTGGAAATTATATTGCATGTTTGCAACAACTACAGTGATTGTAGCTGATCCTCCAGCAACAGCCCTGATCTTCCCTTCTCCAAGTACTTCAAAAACTTTTCCTGAAGAATCCATTGTCGTTTGATTTCTTATTTTTATATATGGTTTTACAGTAGCGTTACTTGGAACTGTCGAAACAACTTTGAATTCAAATTCTTTTCCAACTTCAATTCCTTCTGGAACTTCTTCAAATTCTGCTGAAAGAATTTTGTCTTTTAGATATCTTATAACAATAGCTTTTTCACAATTTCCGTCTTCCGACTTTATAACTATTTCTGCTGTCCCAGCATTATTAAAGTAGATTGAATTGTCCGTTTTTCTAATCGCACTATTTGAGCTCATTGTCCACTTGAGCCCCTTATTTGTGGCATCTAGTGTAGAAGCTGAGATTGTAAATTCAACAAGTGGATTACATGTCACATATTCCTCTTCATATAAATCAAGGTCTGTAACAAAATCAATATCTTCAACTTTTCTGTTAACAATTACATCACAATATTTTTTGATTTTTTCTCCGCTATATTTCTCGCAGGAAACTTCTATTCTAGCCGTTCCTCCGCCAATAGCTTTGATTCCTCCGTTCCCAAGAAGCTCAATGACTTCATTTCCTCCTCCATTTTGCGTTTGAGAAAGAATTTTATAACTCACATTCTTGTTCTGAATGTCAAGAGGATAAATAGTTGTTTCTATTTCAGCAAAGTCACCATATTCAATCTCTATTGTTTCCTTCCCTAAAACAAGGTCAACAGGATATCCATTTGTATAAGTAACTGTAACTGTCTTTTTAACAGAGCTATTTTTCTCATTTGCATAAACTTCAATTTCAACTGAGCAGTATCCGTCCCTGAGAATAGTTACAACTCCGTCCTCGCTCACTGTCGCAATGTTGTTGTCCTTTGAAACGAAATAGAAATTCTTATTCGTCGAGTTCGCTGGATATGACTTTGGACTCAGTTTTAACTCTTTTGTAGCAATCACATATGAGTCATCCATTTCAATTTTAGTAGCAGGACTCTCAATATAAATTGAGATGATTTTTTCGATAAATTCAGTTTCGTTCTTCTGAATTCTTGCTCTAATAAGAGTATTTCCTCCGCCGATAAACTGAACATATCCACTGTCGTCAACATAAACGACATTTTCATCATCGCTCGTGAATGTCACATCAACATCAAGGTTTAGTGGCACTGTCGTGTAGTTGATGTAAGTTTCACCTTTTTCAATTTTTTCACTTATAGAATTGGTTTCTAAAATTAGATCGTAGGCATAGCCGCTTGTGTAAACAATTTCAAGACTTGTTTTGATCTGCCCTTGCACACTGACAAGTTCAATTTGGGCTGTTCCTTGCTTACTGAATGTTACAAGTCCATATGAGTTTACAGTGGCGATGTCTTCGTTCAAACTCTTATACTGAACAGCTGTTATTGTGGCATCTTTTGGATAAACATCGTAGCTAATCTGATATGTTGAGTTTGCAACTACAACTTTTTCCTCTGCAAGAATAACGCTTTCAATAGGTTTTACAACTTCTACAATAATTGAACTACTAATCAAACTATTTTCTGCAGAAGTCGAAACAATTTTAACTTTCCCTTCCTTTACACCATGAACGAGTCCGTTTGCGTCAACTGTTGCAATCTTTTCATCTTCTGTGGTGTAAATAACATCTTTGTTTAATGCTTCCGTTGGATAAATAATGCTCTTAAGTTGCAAGTTGTTTCCTATTCCAACAAAGAAGTTTTCATTCTCTTTATAGTCTGATGTTAAATAGATTTCATGAGGTTTTGTATCTGTTATGTAGAAATAACAGCTTGCTTTTTTGTTCCCGTCTGTTGTTGTAGCAGTGATATATCCTGTTCCAAATCCAACAAATGAAACGTTTCCGTTTGAGTCGACCATTGCGACATCTTCGTTTGTGCTCGACCAAATTATTTCTTGGTTCGAAGCGTTCTTAGGAAGTATCGTTGCTTCAATCTTTATCGAATCGTCAATCTTTGCTTCAATCTGTGACATATTCAAAGAAATACTATCGACTGGAATTGAAACGAATCCCGAAACAACATTAACTGTCAAATTAACGACAATAATGATAACAAGAGGAATAGCTATCATTAAGAAAATAAGTAACTTTTTCATTATGCTTCAATCCTCCTATATCTGTCTTCTAATTTATAGAACAGTAAGAACATTTCCACGGCAACGTATGGCACAGAGAATCCGTACAATACGATATATATAGCTGGTAAATTAATGATAAAGGAAACAATGAGTGCTCCAATCCCCATGATTGATGCGATTATGAAGCCTTTGCTGAGTGTTGCTGTAACATTTCGTGTACTCTTTGTAACTTCCTTGCCATCCAAGTACATAAACTGTGGCTTTTTGATATCCATTGAAATTGACGATGCAATATTTCCGACAATAACGAGAATAACTGCGAGAGCGATGAGTATTGCATCGAGATAACTTAAGAAGTTAAATAATGCAAGCACTAAGCAACTTATTATAATAGCTGGAATTGCAACTATAACGTGCAACATAAATTTCACTGTAACTTGTTTTGTATATGAAACTGGGATGATTTTAGTGTGGAAGAAGTTTCCTCCTTCTCTCGTAACTGATGTAGCTGCGAACGACGTCCCCATTGTGAGGAACATAATCAAAACTAGCACGCTGACGCCAGGAAGAACACCCTTTCCTAATCCCTCAACTCCGATACTTGAAGCAATTGAGTTTGAGAAGTAAACCATAAGTGGCGTTGTAATTACGATTGTTAAATATTGGAAGGAATAATTTACTGATCTAAATATGTTCAAGAACTCTTTAAAGAACAGTGCTTTTGAAACCGATCTTTCTTTGATAACTGTCTTTTTAGAATAGAAATTTCCATCTCCTTCCGAGTTTTTAAGCAAGATTTTTAAGTAAACTTTTTGTGCAAAGAATAAGATTCCAGCACAAAATACTATGCTGAGTGCAAGCACAATCAGTAAGCTGCGAGCAAGTCTGTAATTTAACAAAATGTTTTTCAATAGTATTGGAAAATATAGATAACTTGCTACGCTCTTGATGCTGACAACCATCTGCTCAGAGAATAGCGTCGACGCCCCTCCGTTTTGCAGGACGGCTAAGATAAATTTTAAGCATGTGATATACAAGTAGAATCCACCAGCTACAAAACAGATGTAAATTATTAACATAACAACAAACTTGTTTTTCAAATATCCAATTAAATACATCATTGGGACTGACAAAACAAGTGAGAAAAGGAATGGGAGCAATGGGAATAGCAATATAAACAATGGCAAAAGTAGGTAGAACACATATGATTGTCCCGAAAGTATTCCAAACTCAATCATAACAGGCAACACCAAAACAAGTGAGAAAATCATTTCTTTGATGTAGAGATATGTAACTTTTGAAAGTAAAATTGTCCTTCCGCTAACAGGAAGTTTAAGTAGGTCGTTGTCTGAGCTAAAGAAAAGAGTCTTTGTTGTTAAACTCAATCCGAATAGTAACTGCGCAAGCTGAACAATAAATATGAAGTAAACAACAAACTCATTTCCTAAATCAGCATCAATACAAGATGTTATTACACTTCTAAAAGCATATAGCACAACAAATCCAATGACGCCAACTCCAAGTGTTAAAATTATTGCTTTAAAAATCTTATAAAAAAGGCTAGCGCCCTTTGTTGATCTGGCTGCTTTTGATAAGAATTCAATTTTTAATAAAGCAATAAATTGATTCACTTATTCCCCTTTCTTTGTTTGACGTTTTTCAGCGTTCTTTTTAATTGTTTTTATATCCTTAGCTTCTTTTTTCTCGCTGCGGATCTTTATCTTTTCTTCTTTTTTATCTTTTTGTTGAATTTTTTTGATAGATTGAGCTCTTTTAATAATGTTTTTCTTCTCAATATGTTTCTCTTTTCTAAGAGTTTTCTTATCTTTATAAAGAATTGTTTTCACTCTTTGATCTTTTGTCATGTCAAGGAAGTAATCTTCGAGTGAAACAGAGCTTTCTTTCATGAATTTCTTCACGTCCACAATTTCCATAAGTTGTCCACGATTGATAATCGCAACTCTATCGCATAGCTTTTCAACCATGTCGATATTGTGAGATGAGAAGAAAACACAATTTCCCTTTCTTTTATGTTCTTTCATGTATTCCCTGATCTCAACAGTTGATTGTGGATCAAGACCAACAAGAGGTTCGTCCAATATCCAAACTTTGGGGTTGTGAATTAACGCAGCCATAATACAAATTTTTTGGTGCATTCCGTGAGAATATGATCTGATTTGATTGTCTAAAGCATGTGACATACTAAATTTCTTTGCAAGAGTTTCCATTCTCTCTTGAATTTCTTCTTTGGGAACCCTATAAATATTTCCCATATAGTTCACATATTCTTTTCCAGTCAAATTTTCATAAACAGCGTGATTATCTGGTACATATCCCAAATTTAACTTCGCATTGATAGAATCTTTTTGCATATCATATCCGCAAACCTTTATTTGACCTTCTTCAAAGGGAAGGATTCCTGTTATACACTTAATTGTGGTCGATTTTCCAGCTCCGTTTTTGCCAAGAAAGCCAAAAACCTCCCCATCCTTTACTGTCAGGGAAAGGTCTTTTACAGAGTAGAAATTTGAATTTTTATACTTTTTTGAAAGATTAGTGATTTCTAACATTTTTACCTCTTTTTCATTTAAAACAATTTTATCATAAATGCTATTAGGTGTCAATACTAAATTTCGATATATTATTATATATATAATAAATCTTCATAAAATCTTAATTAAAATATCGTGCATATTGTGCGATTTTGAAATTTCAGTTTTTGTCATAAAAATTAATTTTTCTGTCATTATTTTTATAAAAAAATCGATTTTTATTTAAATAATTAGCTAACTTATTGCAAGAAAATGATTTTAAAAATTTAAAATAATAAAATCCCGCAATATGCGTTGTTTACGATTAAATAAATATTTATTATATTTAAAATTAAATTAAAAAAATAATAATTTTCTTGTTTTTGCGAATAAAAAAACAGCAAAATTATTGCTGTCTTTTCATTATATTTTTTTTATTAAAATTTTTCATTTAAAATCTCAAAATATGCTTGAGGATGGTCACAAACAGGGCATTTTTCTGGGGCTTTATCTCCTACATAGACATGTCCGCAATTTCTGCAAATCCATACAGTTTTTTCAGTCTTTTTAAAAATCTTCTTTTCCTTTACAAGCTTTGCCAAAAGAAGATATCTCTCTTCATGTCTCTTCTCAATCTTTGCAACTTCATCAAATCTATATGCAATTTTATCAAAACCTTCCTCTCTTGCTTCTTCTGCCATTTGCTTATACATTGCTGTCCATTCTCCATGTTCTCCAGCTGCGGCATCTAACAAGTTTTCAAGTGTTGAAGGAACTTCTCCTCCGTGCAATTCTTTGAACCATAGCTTTGCGTGTTCCTTTTCATTCCCAGCAGTTTCTTCAAAAATTTCTGCAATCTGCTCATACCCTTCTTTTCTTGCTTTTGAAGCATAATATGTATATTTATTTCTTGCTTGGCTTTCACCGGCAAATGCATCTTTCAAGTTTTGTTCGGTTTTACTTCCCTTTAATTTCATTTTCTTTTATCCTCCTTATATGATTATATTTTACTAAATCGGCGAATTAAAGTCAAACAATAGCCGTATCAAAAAATTATTGTTTTTACAAACCTAAAACAAACTTTTATATAAGCAAAAAACAAACTAAAAATTACACAAATTTAAAATCACTGTATATGCAAGGTTTTTAAAAAGTAAATATTTTAGATAAACTTAATAGTATAATATTCATAACAAAAACTATAAAATAAAATTTTTAAGACTTTTCATCATAAAGGAATAGAAAAAGAATATCTAGGCTTCTAGTTTAACTGGACTATATATCCCTAGCTTAAATGAATATGAAATTAAAGTCAGATAACCTAACTCCTTGACGCTGT
>ERZ808286.1491-NODE-1491-length-11548-cov-20.678587_pt1 | contig 11548 bp, 10 predicted proteins | sample MGYA00521276_ERZ808286 | MGnify/ENA primary metagenome ERZ808286 (study PRJEB31516, sample SAMN03275607) | gut metagenome | biome: mammalia-associated habitat; material: feces | host: Papio cynocephalus | place: Kenya | collected 2012-08-01 ... | reverse complement strand
GACCCCTTAACATGCGCATGTTAGATACCGTCACATGCGGGGGGTATGGACAGGGTGTTCCGCAGGGGAAAATCCCCCTTCTGAGCCGCCCCCGCCCTTTCTCCTGCCGGGGGCGACAGGCGACCGTATAGAGGAATAGGAGACTAGAGCGCGTAAACGGGATAACAGGGACGGACGGAAAACCCCCACCTACATTTTCTACATCTCCGACACAGTTAAAACCGATAGGTTCCGCCCCTCTTCTACATCCTCTACATTTTCTACACGGTTAATAATCCTCTCCCGCGCATTCTCTCCGTGTGAGATATTCTCCCCCCCTCCCCTACCCCCATTCTACATTATCCACATTTTGCGCGGCTAGGGAAACTCCCACGAGCGCCGCGGCGCTCAGTAGGACCGTCCTTCGCGCTTGGCGAGATAGTTCGCAAGTGAACGCTTGAGCACGCGGTAACCGCCCGGGGTCGGATAATTCCCCGTGAAGTACCAGTCGCCGGTCGTCTTCGGACAGGCCCTGCGTAGCGCCTCGTTCGTCTGGAAGATGACGTCCACTTTCGCCTTCATCCCCGCCGGCGTCAGCAGGCGGGCGATTTCCGCCGAAAGCTCCTGCTGCGTAAAGCGGCCATACAGCGCGACCAAATCCGTTTCGGGGGTCAGGTTGCCGACGCCGGCCAGATTGACGAGCGCGCGGAAGGCCACGAGCTCACCCAGCGTGGACATGTCGATGCCGTAGCAGTCGGGGAAGCAAATGGGCGGCGCGGAGGAGGCGACGACGATGCGCTTCGGGCCCAGCCGGTCCAGCATCGGCAGAATGGCGTTGCGCATCGTATTGCCGCGGACGATGGAGTCGTCCAGAACGACGAGCGTGTCCACGCCCGGCCGCACCAGTCCGTAGGTGACATCGTAGACGTGCTTGTAGAACTCGCGCCGCGCCGCAGCGTCCGCGATGAACGTGCGGAACTTCGCGTCCTTTATCGCGATCTGACCGAAGCGCACCGAACGCCCCTCGGCCAGACCCTCGCTCCACAGTGCGGAGAGGAGTCCGTGGAAGGCGACCTGCGCCGAATTGGGGATGTAGCTGAAGAAGGTGTGCTCGAAGTCGTAGTCGATCGCCTTCAGGAGCGGCAAAGCCAGTTCTTCGCCCAGGCGCTTGCGCTCCTGGTGGATTTCCGCGTCATTGGCGCGCGAAAAGTAGATGCGCTCGAAAACGCAACTGCGCGCCTCGGCCGGCTCGAGTATCCGCTCGAACGAGACCTCGCCGGACGGCGAGACAATCAACGCTTCGCCGGGGACGAGTTCCTTCACGTCCTCCGTCATGCAATCGAACGCCGCCTGTATGGCGGGGCGCTCCGACGCGGCGACGGCGATGTTCTCGTCGACGTAATAGTAGCCCGGGCGGATGCCGTGCGCATCGCGGATGGCAAAACTCCAGCCGTCCGCCGTCATGCCGCAAAGCGTGAAGGCGCCGTCCAAGCGCGGCAGAAGGGACTTCAACGCCGCGATGAGCACGGCGCCGCGGTCCGCGACGCCCGCCATTTCCGCCTTGAGCATCTCGGAAGCGATCCACTCGCAAATCAAGTAGCCGTCCGCCTGCGACTCGGGGAACTTCCCAAGCTCGACGTAGGCGTCGAAAAGCTCCTGCGTATTGGTCAGATTGAAGTTTCCGGCCAGAAAGAGCGTGCGTTTGAGGCGCGTGGCCTTGTGGACGAACGGATGGCAGAAACTCTCGTCGCCCTTCCCGTAGGTGGCGTAGCGCAGATGGCCGAGAAACAGCGTCTCGTCCCCCACGCGGCGCTTGGCTATGAGAGCGAGCAAGTCCGCGAGCGGCGTCGCGGAGGCGGACTTCATGATCTGGTAGGCGGGGGAGCCGGGCGCAGGGTTCAGCGACAGCATCGCCGCGCCGGCGCCGTCCTGTCCCCGGTTATGCTGTTTCTCCAGAAGGAGGGACAACTTCGTGCCGCCGAAGTCCGCCGCGCCGTACGCTTCCCGGTAAAACGCGGCGCCCCTCCGCAAACGGAGGAGCGTGACCGCGCATTCGTGTTTGATCGAATCGGACATCCCAAAGGACCTTTCCGAATCAGTACAGGAAGAGCATCTCCCGGTACTTCGGCAGGGGCCACTTGTCGTCCGAGACAATCTTCTCCAGATTGTCCACCGTGGTGCGCAAGGCAACCATGGCGGTCAGAATGGCGTGCGTATCCTTCTTGGAGATCGCCTCCTCGAGATCCGCGCCCTGCGTCTTGAGGGCATCCAACCCGACGCCGAGACGGATGACCGAATCGCGCAGCGCGGAAGTGCCCGCCGCAATCGCGCACTTGTCGGCCTTCTCGCACGCCTTCAGAGAGTCAAGATACTCCGCCTTGGCAGCCGGGGCCACGATCGTGCGGACGATATCCAGCGCGCAGTTGCCCTCGATGAGGATCTTCTGGACGTACTCCTCGCTGGCGATTTCCTCGCGGGACGCGAGTTCGCGCGCACTGAATACGCCGGCCTTCTCGAACATCTCCACATTCTCCTTGAGGGAGAACGCCTTGAGCGCCTCGGGCGTCGTCGCGGCGTTGGGGAGTCCGCGCTTGGCGGCCTCGGTCAGCCAGTCCGACTTGTAGCCGTCGCCGTTGAAGAGGATGCGCTTATGCGCCTTGATGATGTCCTGCAGGATCTTCTGCAGCGCGGAATGGAACTCGGGCGAATGCTTGCCCGGCTCGACCTTGCCGCAGACGCCCGCCTTCTCGAGTTCGCCGGCGATGCGGTTCATCGCCTCGCCCACGATCGTGTTCAGCACCACGTTCGGACCCGAGCAGCTCGCCGAGGAACCCGGCGCGCGGAACTCGAACTTGTTGCCCGTGAAGGCGAACGGCGAGGTGCGGTTGCGGTCCGTCGCGTCCTTCGGCAGGACCGGCAGCGTATCCACGCCGATGCGCATCTGGCCGGCGTGCTTGGAGTGCTTCGGCTCGCCATTCTCGAGCTGCGCGACGACGTCCGCGAGCTGGTCGCCGAGGTAGATGGAAATCACCGCGGGCGGCGCTTCGTTCGCGCCGAGACGATGGTCGTTGCCGGCCGTCGCGACGGAGGCGCGCACGAGATCCGCATGCTTGTCGACCGCCTCGATGACGGCGCAGAGTGTCGTCAGGAAGATGGCGTTCTGGTGCGGATCGTTGCCCGGATTCAAGAGGTTCGTCTTGCCGTAGGCGACGGACCAGTTGTTGTGCTTGCCCGAGCCGTTGATGCCGGCGAACGGTTTCTCATGGAGGAGGCAGACGAATCCGTTGCGGTCGGCGACCTGGCGGAGGACTTCCATGATCAGCATGTTGTGGTCGCAGCTGAGATTGAGTTCCTCGAACATCGGGGCGAGCTCGAACTGCGCCGGCGCGACCTCGTTGTGGCGCGTCTTGGCCGGGATGCCGAGCTTCCAAAGCTCCTTCTCGACCTCGCTCATGAAGTTCAGGATGCGGTTGCGGATCGAGCCGAAGTAGTGGTCCTCAAGCTGCTGATGCTTCGCGGAAGGCGCACCGAAAAGCGTCCGACCCGTCATCACGAGATCGGGACGCGCGAGGTAGTACGACTTGTCGATCAGGAAGTACTCCTGTTCCGGCCCGAGGGTGATCGTGACCTTCTCTTCCGCCTTGCCGAAACACTTCATGAGGCGCTTCGTGGCCGCGCTCAGATACTGCATCGAACGCAGGAGCGGCGTCTTCTGGTCAAGCGCCTCGCCCGTGTACGCGCAGAACGCGGTCGGAATACACAAGGTCGCGCCGTTGCCGTGGCGCTTGATGAACGCCGGGGAGGTCGGATCCCACGCCGTGTAGCCGCGCGCTTCGAAAGTGGAACGAATGCCGCCCGAAGGGAAGCTCGACGCGTCCGGCTCGCCGACGATCAGGTTCTTGCCCGAGAATGCCTGCACAGGCTTGCCGTCGATGATCTCCAGAAACGCGTCGTGCTTCTCTGCGGTCGACCCGGTCAGCGGCAGGAACCAGTGGGTGTAGTGCGTCGCGCCGCGGTCCATCGCCCAGTGGCGCATCGCGTGGGCGACTTCGCCGGCGATGGAAGGGTCGAGCGGCTGACCGCCGTCTATTGTCGCCAAAAGCTTCTTGCAGGTCTCCTTCGAGAGGTACTTCTGCATCGTCTCCTTCGTGAAGACATCTTCCGCGTAACCGATGTCACGCATATCGTCGTTAATCTCTACCGGAGCCGAAGGCGCTGTCGCCTTCAAATCCGCCACCTTCTCCATTGCCGCCAGACGGGCACATACGCTCATTGTATTGATCCTTTCACTCTTTCGGGCCGCCACACCGGCAACCCACGACGTTAAAATACACTAGCAAATACCGTGCCAACGCCCTTCCGGCGTCGTAAAAGCCCTGAAAATGCGATCCATAGCCCTTTTCTTGTAAGGCGTCGCACATTCTTTTACATAAAATGTACAAGCGAACCCCGTCACCGACATCAATTCGCCTTGCTGTCGTGCATATCGTAGAAGAAGATGCGCAGCGAGTTCGCGACCACGAGGATCGTGCTCGCGTTGTGCATGACGGCGCCGGCGATGACGGGTATCAGCCCTAGACCGCCCAGGAGAAGTCCGACCGTATTGACGCCCACGGAGACGAAGAAGTTCTGCCGGATGACGTCCATCGTCCGGTGCGCGAGCCCGTACGTCGCCGGCAAAAGGAGCGCGTTGTCGCCGGCGATCGTGATGTCCGCCGCCTCCATGGCGACGTCCGTGCGCGTCTTGCCGAGCGCGATTCCCACGTCGGCATAGGCGAGCCCGGGCGCGTCGTTTATGCCGTCCCCGACCATCACGACGCCGTTGCCCTCCGCCTGCAGGCGCAAAATCACCTTCGCCTTGTCCTCCGGCATGAGTTCGGACTCGAACCCGTCCAGCCCCAGGCGCCGCGCGACGACGTCCGCCTGCTGTTCCTGGTCGCCCGTCAGAAGCAGGATGTCGTCCACGCCCGACAGCCGCAGGCGGTTGAGCGCCTTCTTCATGTTCTCCCTAAGCGGATCGTGGATGCCGATCAAACCGACGATTTCGGGTCCGTTCGCGACGTAAATGACGCTTTCGCCGTTGGCGAACATCTTCGAAGCCTGTTCGCGCATGGGATGGGTATGGATGCCCGCCTCGTTCAGGAAACGCTTGGAGCCGACGCGCACGGTCTTGCGCCCCACTTTCGTCCAGACGCCCCGCCCCACGACCGTGTGGACCTCGCGATGGGCGGGGATGGACCCGCCCATCCGCTGAAGGCGCGAAAGGATTGCGTTCGCCATCGGGTGGCGGCTCGTTTCCTCCGCCGCGGCGGCGAGGGCGAGGACCTGTTCGCGCGAATATTCTCCGGACACCGTGGCGATGGACGTGACGCGCGGTCGGCCCTCCGTCAACGTGCCGGTCTTGTCGAGGATGAGCGTATCCGCCTCGGTCAGCGTCTGCAGGCAGCCGCCGCCCTTGATGAGCACGCCGTTGCGCGCGGCCGTCGAAATCGCCGCGGAAAGCGCCGCGGCCGTCGAGAGGCGGATTCCGCACGAATAGTCGATGACGAGCATGTTGAGCGCCCGGTTCACGTCGTGCGTGCACAGATAGACGACGAGCGCGAGCGAAATGTTGACCGGCACGAGCGCCGCGGAGAACCTGTCCGCGTACGTCTGGATCTCCGCCTTCTTGCCCTCGGCGTCCTCCACCATGCGGATGATCCGCGAAACCGCCGTGCCCTCGCCGACGGAATCGACGCGGATGGACGCCGTCCCGTCCACCGCGAGCGTGCCGGCGTAGACCTTGCCGCCCGGCTCGCGCGGCACCGGACCGAACTCGCCCGTGATGGACGACTGATCCACGAAGACGCGCCCTTCGGCGATTTCGCCGTCCGCGCAAATCTTCTCGCCCGTGTGGACGACGATGTAGTCCCCCGGCTTGAGCGCGGAAACCTCGACACGCTCGAGCGGCGAGCCGAGTTCGCCCGAGGCCGCGCGCCAGACCTTCTCGCCCTCGACGGACAGCATCTCGCGGATCGCGTTGCGCGTCTGGTTCATCGTGTACGCCGTCAGGGATTCGGCCAGGTCATGCAGCATGAGGACGGTCAGGGCGGATCCCGCCCGCCCGGTCGCCACGCTCGAGACGATCGCCAGCACACTCAAGGTGTCCGCGTTCGGAAGGCAGGTTCGGCGCAGGGCGCCGATTCCGCTGCGGAAGATCGGGGCGGCGAGCGCCAGCGCGCCGAATCCGGCCGGCGTGAGGAACCGCCCCAGGACCGTCGCCGGCGCGGCTTTCTTGAAGAGCCAGGACCCCACCAGCAAAAGGCCCGAAACGCCTGCGCGCGTCAGCATCGTCGCCACCGTCTCCTCGTGCAGGTCGCGCTCTTTCACGGAAAGATGGTTGCGCTCCTCGCGCACTTTCTGGAGCGCGCTGAGCGAATGGATCTGGATGAGGCTTTCGACCGACTCCAGCAGGTCGTCGTCCGTCACGCGCGCCGGGTCGTACGTCAGGATCACGCTCGAGGCGGCGCAGTTCATGCGCTGCGAGGTCACACCGCGCAACTGGGAAAAGTGGTTCTCGAGGTCGGTCTGCTCCGCCGAAAGATACTTGATCGCGCGGCAGACGATCCGTACGCGCCCCGGCAGACGGTGCGCGAACCGGCACTTCAAAAGCGGCACTTGATTGGTGTGAAAAGCCATGATATAAACCTCGTTTCCATTTAGAGAGTATCGACAAAACGCGCGACGGCCGCGGCCACGCCGGGCTCGTCCGGACCGGACACGTCGCCCAGCCCCTTCAGGAACCGCAGAAACGCCTGCCACGACGTCTCGAGCCACGCCCGGATCACCGCCTCGCACGTCTTTTCGGGATCGTAGCGCAGAAGAAGATTGCCCGTCACCAGGCACAGTTCGGCGGACGTCACGCCCGGCAGCTTCAAGAGCCGCTCCCGGAAGAGGTCCGCGAACTTCGCCGCGGCCTCCGGGTACTGCTTCACGCCGCCCACGTTGACGCGCAACCGCCCCGGCAGGGAATGCACGACGCGGATGCGCCCGACATGGTTGACATAGGCTTCGATAAGCGGATTCATCGATTGAGTCCCTCCTAACGGAATCCTCAGCGGGAAAGCGAACGCTGCAGCCACCAAAGAAGCGGCAAAGGCGCGAATTTCGTCCCCGCACGCCCCAAAACGCCGCGCCCGAGCGCGAGCAGCAAAACGACCGTCATCAGGGACGAAAGATCCAACAGCCCGCCCGTCCGCTTCAGGACGGCTTGGTTCAAGGCGAAATAAACCGTCTTCAATTCGCGCCCGACGAGCGACTGCTGCGCGGCGAGCGCCGCGTCGAAATCGAAAGCGTGCGTGCAGGCGGCCAGGACGAGCGGCGGCGTCAAACGCGCCGCGTCGTACCGCACGAGCGCCGTCCCCAGCGTCGCGTTCACCGTGACGGACTCTATCCCCGACAAACGTTTCATCTGGACGACGAACGTCTCCGCCGCGCGCGCACGCCCTTTCAGGGAAGGTATCCGGAGGCGCAGGCGTCCGGGCAAGGCGTGGAGAACCTCCAGCACGCCCGCAAATGAAACGAGTCCATTCCTATTCTCTTTTCTCATATTACATTAGTTTAACACACCTTCGCGCCGAAGTCAATCCCCCCGCCCGATGCACAAAAAGCGCCCGCAATGTCGCGAGACACCCGGGACAGGTCGTTCCAAGGGGTGGAGAGCGAAAGCGAAAAAGGAGAAGGATCGGCTGGAGAAACGGAAGGATGCCTACACGATTAATAAACGCCGATGAGCAACAAAGGACTACGCTAACGCTTCGCCTGACGGCTTCGCAGGTTCCGCTCCCGGACACAGGCGGACAGCCTTTTCCATAGCCTCCTTCGCGGCCTTGTTCGAGGGCGAGATGTGCGAAGCCTTGGGCGGAACATTAGGGGAGCCTTTTGCCGCCTGTCGGAATTTAGACTCCTCCTCTCCATCGGCGAAACGGCACCCCCGTTCCGGCGCAACGCCATCGCCGTTCCGGCGCAACGGCATCGCCGTTCCGGCGCGAAGAAGAAGAGAAGGCGTACACACCGCATTGCCCTCCCCTGCACCACCCCGGGCGCACCCCTGTCGATGACAAAAAAGGCGGCCCGCTTGCGCGGGCCGCCCCAACGTACAACAAACACGAAAGGAAACGTTGTTGCGTTAAACCTGCGGACGGTTCCGCCGCAGACCTAACATCGCCGCACCTACGAGGAGCATCAGCCCGCTCGTCGGCTCCGGGAGAGCCGTGAAGGTGAGCCCTGATCCTAATGCATTGATTGAGGACCATTGGGCATTAAATTCTGCTGAAGACGCGAGAGCCGCGCCGAGTTTGTCATAGGAGACACTGCCGGACCGGGCAATGGATGTCGCGCCACTTCCATCAACTTTGTTCACAAGCTCGATGAAAAAGGAATAGCCGGCATAATCTGTGCCGCCAAAGTCTGCATAGGCCGGGTATTCCCCGCCCATATAGTCCTTCCCGACATATGTGCTCTGCACGGTGGTCCCGTCCGAATTGAACATATAGCTGTCCAATTGCTGGGACGTTCCGTTTTTGACTGCATAGAGAGCCGCGTAATTCCAAGTGCCGCCCAACGCGGAAGCATCGCCGCCGATATTCACAGTCGGATTGACCTGCCAGTACAGAACCTGCGCAGAAACAGCCGACGCCAGAGCCACCGCGCAGACCGAAGCGATTAGTTTATTTCTCATTTCCAAACTCCTTTTCTTGTTTACTTGATGGTCGCCGAGGGACTCGTCGTGCCCGTACTCTTGTACCAGAAACCGACCCCGACAGGAATGACGGCCGTATTTTCCTTCAATTCTTCGAATTTTGTGGTCGGGAAGCCATCCGTGACCATAGTGGACATCGTGCACCACTTGCCGTCGTGGTAGACAACGAACCGGCGCTTGCCGACGTTATCGTTCCAGGTGATATTGTCCCCGTCTGCACAGCCCGTCCACGTCACCTGGAACAGGTCGAGCGCCGTCGTTCCCGGGTTGCCAAGGAGGGTGAACGCGTCGGCTTGGGCGGTGAGGGTAGTTTCGCCCGAAACAACCTGACCATAGAGGAAGAAGCTCTTGGAAGCATCAATTGTAGCCTGCGAACGGTTGAGCCAGACGGCCGCGCCGCGCGCCAAGGCGGAATCCACCGCAGGAGCCGTCTCGCTAACATTGCCGATGCCCGAAACCGAGACCACCGCTTCCCACGCACCCTTATCGTCTATCGCCCAGCCGTCCCAGGATTTGCCGTTCCACTTGAGGATGGAGTCGCCCTTCTTGAGGTTGGCGGTGAGGATGTAGTCCGTCACCTTGATGGACGCCCCATCCCCGACTTGCGCCAGCGGAACCGCCACAATGACGCTTTTCGCCGCGCTTTCGACCTCAATCCGGCAGAGTGTATTGGTTGCCGTCACCTCGGCCTGGAGACCTACGGCAAACGCCGCGGACGCGGCAAACAGAAGATTTTTCACGTTCATCGTCGATTTCCTCCTTATTTGGATGCGCGTGTGACCTTGAAGAAACGGTTTTCAGCCGAATCCTCGACCACGAGGGTAATGTCGCCTTCCGCGCCGTTGATGCCCGTGGCGAGGTTGTTCTGGTCCATGTTCGACAGGGTGGCCCCGCCCGTGACGGTATACTGGAGGTACGGCACCGTATTCGCGACCGTAATGAGCACTTTCGCGCCCACAAGCCGGATGCCCGTCACGACCGGCTGGGGAACCTCCGCCGGAACCGCCGTCGGAGCCGCACCGGTGCCCGAAACCGCCGCGACATGCGCCGCGGCCCCCGCCTGCGCCGTCTGGACCGCCACATAGCTGTTGACCGCCGCGGGGGTGCCGTCCGTCTTCAGTCCGGCGACCTTGGGCTGTCCGCCCGCATTCGCCTGGACGCGCGTATCGAGGAGGTACACCGCGAGATTGCCGCCCACCCCTTCGGGGAGCGTGAAAACGACCGGCGTGCAGCGTCCGTCCTTCGCGAGCGGAGCCATGCCTATGATGGTATCATTGTCGGGGTCGACCAGCGAACCGTCCGCCTTCAGACCCATGAATTCCGTCTTGGACGCCACTAGCGCATAGACTTCACCGTCCAGAACCGTCGTGCCGTCCGCATACGTGTCCGGACCGACGGACGAGAACTGCACGAAGGAAGGAATCGCCCACGCGCCCAGCGCCAACGCCGAAGCTGCAATCAAAAGAGAGAGTTTCTTCATTTTCTACGCGTCCTTTCCTTAGTTCTGCGCCTGTTGCGCCGCGCCCGACGCCTTGACCTGGAAGGTCAGAACCTTGCCATTGACATTGCCGAGTTTTTTACTCGAAAGGTCAACTTTCGCAATCGTCGACGTCTTGCCGTCTGCAACTTCCGAAGTGATTTCCGGCGCTAGACTGACCGTGTTGCCATTCTCGTCCTTTACGACGACTGTATAGGCGTTCGCCTTGCCCGGAACTGTGAAGGAGGCCTTTTCTTTCTCCACCGTCATCTTGGAGACTTCGAACTTCGTGCCGTCATTGACCGCGTACCCGGCCTCGACGCCAAGCCCCGCCTCGTACTTCTGCGCATAAGTCAGCCCGGAGCTGTCGGAGACCGACTGACCCAAAGTCCCGCTCTTCACGCCATTCCGCGCACACCAGTTCAACGAAACCTGGACCGCGGCATCTCCCTCGCCGACGGTGTCCACGGCGGTATCGGGATACGGCTTGATTTCGGCAATGGAGCTGTTGGGCGTGACCACGACATCGTCCACCGCAGTCTGACCGTCCACCGTGACGGACGCGATGGTCTTTTCGGTCGCGGGCTTGCCGGGGAAAGCATAGGTTCCGCAAACCTTTCCGTCCACACTGACGCGGCACTTGTTGCTCGCATAGTCCATCACCAACGTCAAACGAATCCAGGAGCCGACTTCCGGCATGACACCAAGATCGCCCCAAGAATAGGACTCTCCAAACTTACGCCAAACATAAAAGCTCACCTTTTTCTTGCCATCGGCAAAGCTAGAGCTTTTCCCCGCCGCAACGGCAATCTGGATATCCTCACCTTCGCCGGGGGCTTCCGATGGTTTTTCCTCCGCCGCGGCGACCTTGACCATCATATCCACGACGACCACATTGCCCTCGACCCCGGCCTTGCTCTCCTCCTTATAGGAGCGCACGGCCGACCCGTCTACGTTGAGAACCTTGGCGTGCATCTGACCTTCGCCCGTCAGCGGCAATCCAACCGCCACCGTGGGATTATACTCGTACGATTCCGCGGCGACCGTGCCGTCACCCGTCCAGCCTGCCGGCGTCGCATCCGCCTCAGTGGACTCGAAATCGTCGCTCACGACTGCGGAAGTCGTGGCACCGCCGCTTTCCACCGCGGAAACAGCTGTGAAAGCGAGTGCCGCGCACACACCCATCAGCAATTTTCCTGTCAATCTCACCATCGTTTTTTCTCCTTTTTCTACCGACTATATAATCATTATACAATATTTTGACTTCCCTCGCAAGGGGAAATTTTCTACGAAAAGTGTACCCTGTCGTGAGACACCCGGGACAGGTCGTTCCGAGGGGTGGAGAGCGAAAG
>ERZ808286.1490-NODE-1490-length-11564-cov-3.680076_pt1 | contig 11564 bp, 6 predicted proteins | sample MGYA00521276_ERZ808286 | MGnify/ENA primary metagenome ERZ808286 (study PRJEB31516, sample SAMN03275607) | gut metagenome | biome: mammalia-associated habitat; material: feces | host: Papio cynocephalus | place: Kenya | collected 2012-08-01 ... | reverse complement strand
AAGGCAGAGCGTCAGCCACGGACCGTGGGTTCAAGCGCGTAGCGCTGCGCATTGCACGCAATGCGCAAAATCCCACCGGCAAAGATAGCAAAACCCCAACCGTTTGCTCGGTTGGGGTTTTCGTTGGCGGAGACGGTGGGATTCGAACCCACGGACGGGTAACCCCGTCAACTGATTTCGAATCAGTCCCGTTATGACCACTTCGATACATCTCCGTAAGCTGCCATATAATAGTACAATATTTTTTTCGTTTTGGCAACTGTTTTTCAAAAATTGTTTTTTTTGAAACGATATTGTTGACAGCGAACCTTGGTGGAATATATAATAAAAACAGAATCCGGTAGGTAAGGCTACCACGGGGATATGGGTTGCTGCCGCAAAGTAGTGGAGACACTATCAGATGGCCAGCAGGATATGTCGAATCCAAGGCATAACCTAACGCAACTTCACCGCCCCGTGATGCTAAAGCTTGTATGGTTGACGATATAGCGAAAGCTTTTTTATCCCTGCAAGTTTGTTTGCGGGGATTTTTCAAAAGGAGGTGCGAAATGCTGGAGATTTATGATTTCGATTTTGAACAAGCCGTCGAAGAAGTATCGAAGCTTCTCGACAACAAAGAGTATCATAAGCTTAAGGCCTATCTGGGCGACCTGAATCCTGCCGACATCGCATCGCTGCTTGCGGAGATACCGGAGGAAAAGCTTCCCGTCGTGTTCAGGCTTTTGGGGAAAGATCCGGCCAGCGAAACCTTTGTCGAAATGGATCCCGACGGGCAGGAAACTCTTATAAAGAGTTTTTCCGACAAGGAGCTTAAGGAAATCATCGACAATCTTTTCGTCGACGACACGGTTGACATCATCGAAGAAATGCCGGCCAACGTCGTCAGGCGTATCCTTGCCAACACCAATCCGCAGACGCGCAAAGAAATCAACGAAATTTTGAAATATCCCGAGGACAGCGCCGGCGCCATAATGACCACCGAATACGTCTGGCTCCGCAAAGATTCCACCGTTCAGGAAGCGTTTCAGAGCATCCGTAAATTCGCCGTTGACAAGGAAACCATCTACACCTGCTACGTCATCGATCAGGGGCGCCATCTGGAAGGCGTGGTTTCCGTCAAAGAGCTGCTGCTCAGCGACTACTCCGCCCGCATCTCCGACATCATGGAAACCAACGTCATTTCCTTCGGCACGCTTGACGATCAGGAGCTTGTCGCGCAGGCCTTCGACCGCTACAACTATCTGGCCATGCCTGTCGTGGACACCGAAAATCGCCTCGTCGGCATCATCACAATCGACGACGCAATGGACGTTCTTCGCGAAGAACAATCGGAAGATATCGCAAAAATGAACGCTATCGTGCCGTCCGACAAGCCATATCTCAAGCGCAACGTATTCGAAATCTGGAAGGAACGTATTCCTTGGCTGCTTCTGCTTTTGGTGTCCGCCACCTTCACGGGGCTTATCATAAACACCTACGAAACCAAATTGTCCGCCTTAAGCCCTCTGCTCTTCGCCTGCGTGCCTATGCTTATGGACACCGGCGGCAACGCGGGCAGTCAGGCGTCTGTAACCATAATCCGCGGCCTCGCCCTCAACGAACTGGACTTTTCGGACATTTTCCGCATCGTCTGGAAGGAATTCAGAGCGTCCGTTCTCCTTGCTTTGACGCTTTCCGTCGTATGCTGGGCAAAGCTTATTCTTATCGACAACCTCATTTTCGGCTACGACTACACCTATCTTCTTTCCGCAGTCGTGTCCGTGGCGCTGTTTCTGACGGTGCTCGTTGCGAAATTCGTCGGCTGTATGCTGCCTCTTATCGCAAAAAAACTCAAACTGGACCCTGCCGTCGTGGCAAGCCCGTTCATAACCACCATCGTGGACGCCGTGTCCCTCATAATCTACTGCAAATTCGCAATCGCGATTCTCGCATAAAAAAACCTGCCGCTTGGCAGGTTTTTCGTTATCAATTTCCAATCATCGGCCGTATTGCGTCAGGTTGACCAGCGCACCGTCAGCGCATGGGAAAACGACGTTTGCCAGCCGAGTTTCGAAATGCTTTCCAAGCTTTGCGAGGTTTTTGACGAAACCTTCGACAGCATTCTGACGTAAATCGTAAAATAACAAAAAACGACGGTTAATCCGTCGTTTTTTTGTGTTAAAGTTTGGTTTTTGTTTTGTGCAGCTCTTCCACGATAAGTCCAAGCTTCGTGCATGCGCCGACGTTTTCAGGCACCAGGCGCACGGGTTTTTGAATGTAAAAATCCAAAAATCTTCCCGGTCCGTAGGACACCACCGGCAAGCTTTCTGCGGGCATAAATTCATCTATGGCATTGCCGTTCAGCGTTCCGCAAACCCGCGTTCCTTCCGCGTTAAAGCTTATAGTGCCTTCACCCGCCGCTTCGTAGCCGTAGCCACTTTCCTTCAAAGTGAAAAAGCGCACTTTTTCGGTAAGCGAAAAATCCTTTTCCGAAATTTCCTTTCTCACCGCCGCTCTTTGCGTTTCGAACCACTTGTCCACTCGATCGAACTCTTCGCCTGCGCCGACAAGCTTCCCTCGCGGAGTCAGGCGGAAGCTTTTTTTGCAGTGCTTGCAGGTGATTTCGTTGCCTTCCGTCACCGTCTTAAACTCTTTTCCGCACACCGGACAACGGTACAAAAGCCGTTCCAGCCCCACCGCTCCGTTTTTGCGTTTTTTGTCGTAGCCGATTTTTTCGAGATAATCGAAATCGTTGTTGAAAAGCGAGGCCGAAATTGCCTCCATAACGGCCGAATTGTCCATTTTGGCCACTTGTTCGGCGGTCAATCTTTTGCTGACGTCGACGGTGATAGGAAGCCTCTCTCTGCGGTTTACGTCCCACGACGGATTTGCGGCAAACGCGCCCGAGATTTTGACAAATATTACGTCGCATTTCAGCCACTTCACAAGTTTTGCCGTTGACGGCGGAATATAGCCCGTAACTTCGTTTGCGGTTATCCTTCCCTCCGGGCAAATCATTATGCTCGCACCCGCTTGCATATCTCGCTTCATACGCATGATGCTCACCGCGTCGCTCGTAAATTGCGCCCTCGTGATGCAGCCCATTTTGTTTATGTAGAAGGCGTTTTTCTTGCTGTTGGCCATTTTCTCGGCAACTACTATGTTGAACGGCTGCGGGTAAAACGCCGCCGCCACGAACATAAAATCGAAAAAGCTGACGTGGTTTGTGAGGATAAGCGCAGGCTTATCTATTTTCCTGTCGCCCACGACCTTAAGCGGAAACAGCGCCTTTGCCGCGACCTTTGACAAAAAGCCGAAAAATTTATAATATTTGAAACTGAATTTTTTTGTTTTTTCCATAATAATGAAAGTCGCCCGCGTTGTCCGCAGGCGACCGTTTTTGTTTTAGGCTGTTGCCGTCGGGTCAAACTTGAAGTGAATGTCCTGAACGATGACGCTCTTGTTCGTCGTCCAAGTGGTGTAGTAGTCGAAGTCTTTCCCCGTCGGAGTGATTTCGCTGGTTATCAGAATGTGCAGTTTGAAGGTGTTGCCCTCTTTGTTTTCAAAGTGGCTGACGAACTGATCCTGACCGTCAACGGTGTTGACGTAACCGAACTGTCTGCAATTTGCGTTGGTTTCGAAATCGCCGAAGGTCTTCGGGTTTTCTGCGGTGATGTAAAGCTCTTCAAGCTTAAAGGTGTTGCAGAAAGCGGAATTTCCGACCTTCGTAAGTTTCGACCTGGTCTCGTCGACCTGAACCGCCATTTCAACGCTGTGGACGTAGTAAACTTTGGTTTTGTCGTCGTTGGAGAAATCCGTAACTTTGACGTAGTCGCCCGATTCGGTTTTTTCGTAAACGTAAAACTCGTTCTGGCCGTTTTCGACGTACAGTTTAGCTTGGCCGATCTGAGCCGTGGTGGCAACCGTATAGAAATCCCTGAGCTCTGCGCCGATGGCGAGTTTTTTGAGGTTCTTAAGGTTGTAGAAAGCCATCTGTCCGATTTCCGAAACGGTGTAAGGAATGGTGAGTTCGACGATCGAAGCGCATCCTTCGAAAGCTCTGCCTCCGACGAAAGCGGCGGCGGAAGGAAACTTCCGCCGCCGCTTTGCCCCAGCTTACGGAAACGAGGTTTGCGTCTTCTCTGAAAGCTCCTGCGCCGACAGTTTCGAGCATGCCGCCCTCTGCAAAAGCGAGAGAGGTCAGTTGCAGGTTATACGCAAAGCTTTCCGCGCCGACGGTTTTCACGCTCTTAGGAACGGAAACGTTTTTAACCGAGGTGTGATAGAACGCTCTGTCGCCGATGGTTTCGAGCAAGCCGTTTTCGGCGAACGAAAGCGTGGAAACGCCCGCTTCTTCAAATGCGCCGACTCCGATCTGTCTGACGCTTGCCGGCAACGAAACGACGGCCAGCGAGCTTGCGTTTATGAATGCGTACGCGCCGATTGTTTCGACCGCCGCGCCGAATTCGACGCCGACGAGAGCCGAGCAACCTTCAAACGCGCTTTCCCCTACGGTAACGACCGATGCAGGTATCACGATAGATTTGATTGTCGTATTTTTGAATGCGCCCTTGCCGATGGTTTCGAGATTCGTCGGCAGAAGCACGGTTTCGAGCTTGGTGAAGCCCTTGAACATTCCGTCGGAAACGGAAGTGAGAGAGGTTTGCGACAAATCGACGTACACAAGCTCTGTGCAGCCTTCGAAAGCGAGTTCGCCGAGCGAATTTACGGTGCCCGGGAGAACCAGCTTCGTGAGCGCGGTATTTCTGAACGCGCCCTCGCCGACTGTTTCGAGGTTCGTCATTTTGGAGAGGTCAACGTCCAAAGCCTTGCAACCGTCGAAAGCACCTTCCTCTATATTCGTAAGCGAAGCGAAGTTAAACGCTAATGCGGACAATTCTTTTGCTCCTCTGAAGGCGTATTTGCCGACAGAGCGGGCGGATTCGGCCGTAAATCTTTGGAGAGCGGAGCAACCGTCAAACGCCTGCTTGCCGATGTTATCCAAAGCGTAAGCGGTAACTTCCCTGAGCGCGACCGCGCCGTAGAAAGCCATTGCAGGAATGTTTTTGACGTTTTCGGGAAGGATCACCGATCCCAGGCTTACGCAGCCAAAGAATGCGGCGTTACCCAGCACCAGTTCGGTTGCGGCGCTGTTGATTCTGATTTCGGTGAGCGCGTCGCAGTTTTTGAAAGCGTTCATGCCGACGTATTCGACGCCCGCGCCTAAAGTCAGAGAAACGAGCTTGCTTTCCGCAAACGCTCTGAGCGCTATCGTCCTGACGGAATCAGGCACGACGAAGTTTTCGATTGCGCTGCCCTTGAACGCTTCTGCTCCGATTGCAATCACGGAAGACGGCAAAGTTACCGTAACGAGCGCGGTTGTGTTTCTGAACGTTGCTTCCGGAATTTCCGTGTAAGCGCCGTCCGCGTCAAACAGCACTTCTTTGACGTCGGAGCCTTCGAAGATGCCGTTGCCGAGCGTCAATCCTGCGCGAATCACCACTTTATCCAGTCCGGTGAGGTTCTTAAACGCGCCGTCTGCAATTTCAACGGCTTTTCCGTTTATCGTCCCCGGCAAATAGATTATCGAAGGATAACCCGCACCAAGGCCTTTCACGATTGCTCTTTCGCCGACGAATTCGACGTCGAACACGTTTTCGGCGGTGTACTCTCCGACGGAGTAACCGAACTCTGTCGAAATAGCCGTCGTGCCGTAAGTTACGGTTGCGATGAGATCGGAAGCTGCGGCGGAAGTGTCGAAACCGGTGATTTCAAAGCTTCTGAGAGGCAGATATTCCACTCTGCTTCCCGATTCGTCAGGCTGGTTATAGGTGCATTTGACGTAGATATTGTCAAGGTCGAGTTCTTCCAAAATACCGAAAACGGTTTTTCCGAAGAACGCGTCGTGCGAGAAATGTTCGAGGCCCTTGTACCACAAGCTGCCGTCGTCGGTAACGTACGAACCTTCCGCGTCGTAGGCGTAGCGTTCGCCGAACATTCCGTCTTTGTATTCCACGAAGTGATCGCCGACGGTTCTGTTAAAGCGATCCACTTCGCTGACGCCGTCGTACGGGACGTAGTCGGTCACGACTCTTTTGAATCTGAGGCCGATGTCGCCGTCTGCGAAAATTTCGTAATTCGGAGCGGTAAGATCGACCGTGTAGCGCGTAACTTCCGTTCCGTGAACCTCAGGCACGTATTCGACGAGGGCTTTTTCCGCTTCGTCGTAAACGTAGTCGCCGTCTGCGGCTGCCGCCCCCTACAAAACTTATCCGCCCGCCATATTTTCGACGAAATCGACTGCTTGCATATATTCGCCGTCGTCGGCTTTGGCGTAGGTAAATTCAATGATATAGCTGCCGGTTGCGGACGGAGTGTAGTTTGTGAAAACGTATTCTCCGTTTGCGTCAGGCTTGTAGCCGGTGAGTTCGATTTTTTCGATGTCTCTTTCTCTGACGACGTAATCGAAATCAATCGAGCTTTGCAAGCTGTGAACCACGATGCCGGCCTCGTCGGTCAGCTCTTCCACGTATTTCAGCGTCATGGTAAAGACGCCTGCGGTCGCCGTGCTGAAACCTTCTGCCGTTATGCGGTAGAACAGGTTTCCGTCTTCGAACATGTGGTAAGTTTGCGGCTCCAGAGTTTCGGTGTATTCGCCGGTTTCCAGATTGACGTCCGCCGAGCGATAGGTAACGTAAACCACCTTAATTTCCGCCGTGGCGCCGGTTGCGGCTTTCAGGCTGTCGCCGATAAAGTAGTTGCTTTCGAGATTTATAATCTCAATGGATTTGATGCTCGGGAACACGCGGTATTTGTGAGTGTATTCTGCGCCGCGCGCGCCGTCCAAGCCGTAGTTGACGGTCATTTCCCTGTCGCCTGCGCGGAGAGTAAGTTCCTCGAAGTCCGCGATGTTCTTAGTTTCGAGGCCGACCTTGGTGTAAACGAGGTTATCGTTGGTGCGGTAGGTGATCACCACTTTGGAAAGATCTATTTTTTCGCCGATTTCGTAAGAGGATTTCAATCCTTCGACTTTTTCGATGTCGGAAACCACAACAGCCGAAATTCTGCTTCTTACGCTGTACCAACCGTTCGTCTGGCTCTCTTCGGTGAAGCTGACCATCGCCGCGTCGTTGACGAAAATGCTGACGTTCACGAGGTTTTTGTCCGATTCGGATTTTGCGAAAGCGGCAGTCGTTATCTGCGGAGGGGTGTTGCCCTTAAGCGTCAGATTGAACGCGCCGAAACCTGCAAACGCATAGTCGCAGACGGTTTTCACGGAGCTTGGCAGCACGATGTTTGTTGCGGAATTTTTAACCTCTTCGAAGGCTTTTCCCGCAATGGCTTTTACGGTTTCCGGTACGACGTAGGTCGTAGAAGCAGGCGTGCGTTTGACGTAAACGAGAATACCGTTCACGATAGCCACGTTCTGGTTGGTTGCCCAACGGGTGGCGGACACGCTGTTCGGAGCGATAAATTCGATTGCGGATTCGTCTTCGAACACGATGTTCTTGACGTTTGCCGCAAAAGCTTTTTCGTTTATGTATTTGACGCCCGCAGGGACGGTTACTTCGTCGGAAGCGTCGTCAAAGTTCCTGAAATAAAGGTTACCGAAAACGACGTTGTCGCCTTTTGCCGCTTCGGAGGTTTCCCAATCGGTTCCCGCAAAGGCAGAAGAAGCGATGGTTTTGATTTTGCTGTCCGCGGCGAAGGTAACTCTGTTCACCTTGCTGTTTTGGAAAGCGTTTTCGCCGATGTAAACGACGTCTTTGCCGATTTCGATTTGTCTGATCGTCTGGCAATTTTTGAACGCTTCGGCCGAAATGGCGGTTATTCCGTCAGGAATTTTGACGTTATAGCCGACGTCCGTGGTGTATTTGACCAAAATATTGTTGACCAGCCCGCCAAGGACGTAAGACACGCCGTTCACGGTGTAGGTAACCGTCGAATATTCCCAGGTGTCAGGGAATGCGCCGACGCCGACGTATTCGATGGAGGTCGGAATCGAGCTGGTGTGCTCGCCGGTAAGCGAGGTGCCTTCAAACGCTTTGTCGTAGATATATTTTACGCCGCTCGGGATGCTGACGGACTTCAATTTGGAGCGGCCTCTGAATGCGCCCGCGCCGATAGCCGTAACTTTTTTGCCGCCGATAACGGAAGGAATGGTGATATCGGTAGCGTTCTTTTCGACGTTTTCGGCATAGCCCGTTATGGTGAGGGTGCCGTCAGGGTTTTCGGAATACTCGAAGAACGTGGACGGATCCTTGATGTTCCAGGTAGCGGTTATGGTGATGTTTCTGGCAGGCATGGTGTCAAGGCTGTACTGCTCGCCGTCCATTTCCCAATAGCGGAAAACGAAATCGTCCCTGTAGTAACCTTCGACGTGGTTTGCCCTGTCTGCAATCGGCAGATTTTTGATGGTTGCGCCGTATTCGTATTCAACCCTTACCACGTCTTTCTGGCTCTCAACGTAGCCGCCGGACGAAGACTGGCTGTAAGTATAGTACTTGCCGCCCGCAAGGTCGAAAGTAACGGTATATTTTCTGATGCGGTACCCCGCGAACAGAGTGGTGTCCTTGGTGTAAACCTTGTCCTGAGCAACGGCCTTGGTGCAAGCCTGATCCTCGAACCAGCCCACAAAGTCATAGCCCTCCCTCACGACGTTGGTAGGGAGAGTGATTTTGCTGCCCATTTCGATTTTATATTCCGTAACGGGACTTACGTCGGGAGCGTTGACGTCAAAACGAACGGTGATGGTCGAGCTGTTCCATTTTGCGTAAAGCGTAACGTTCATCGTGGCCGTAAACGGGAATTCCGCCCTGTTCGACAGATCCTTGTCGGTGTACCAACCGCCGAAAGTGAAGTTGCCGTTGGTAGGCTTAGGTTCCGTTTCGATGACCACTCGGCCTTCGCCGCTCCTGCTTTCGACCTTGCTGCCGCCGTTGGACTCGAAGCTCACGGTAACGATGTCTGAAGGCGTAGGCGTCGGATCGTCGCCGCCGCTGCCGCCGTTATCGGTAAGCTTTAAGGTAAGCGTAGTGGAAAAACCGTTGTAGTTCACGGTGATTTCGTGTTCACCCGCGACTTTGGTTTTTGCGAGGTCGTCCGCGCTGAGCATACCCTCCGAAACAGTCGTTTCAAAAGTATTGCCGTTGGTGTCCGTCACCACGATAAAAATTTTCGAAAGGCTGAAATCGGAAAGCGCAAACTCGGTCTGCTGATCGGGTTTGACCGCAATGGATTTGATTTTAACTTCTTCCTGCGTGCAGGCGGCAAAAGCAGCCACCATCGAAAGAAGCAAAACCGCAGTCAACAAAATCCTGAAGCGTTTATTTGACATTTATTCCTCCCTACCTGCGTGCGTATATTTATAAATACGCATGCGCAGATATAAATCATAATTATAGACAGTATCATTATATATCAACAATATTGCCTCTGTCAATGATTTTTCGAGGTTTTGTCTTTATGCAAAATTTGCCACCGTTTCCGAATTTTGGCTTATTCTGTCGCAAACATCGTCTTTTATGTCGTTATGTCAATCTTAAATGCCATTGTATCAAACTTTACGCCTTTTCACTCTTTCGTCTTGAGAACAGGCTGAAGCTGTTTTCCCTCAAATGCCGCCTCCACTGCGGCAGGTATAAGCGACGTATCCGCAACGAGACTGTTTTCCTTAACCGTCGGCGCGTCCTCCCAAAGCGGCACGAAATAATAGTTTCTGGTGTTTAAAAGCAGTCCGATGTTTTTTGCGCTTGCACCCAGAGCGTCGTTTGTGGCAACGCTTAAAACCACAGGGCGTTTGTTTCTGAGGTGCGCCTTCACCGCAAGCGTTGCCGGCGTATCGGTGATACCCAAAGCAAGCTTTGACAGAGTGTTACCCGTGCAAGGCGCCACCAACATCAGATCCATTTTGTTTTTCGTTCCGAAGGTTTCGGCTTCAGGTATCGTCGTTACGGGCTCTTTTCCCGTTATGCTTACCACTTCGTCCCTGAAATCTTTTGCCTTATAGAACCTCGTATCCAGATTTTTGACGTTATAAGAAAAAATCGGATACAAATCGTAACCTTTTTCCGCAAGCTTTCTTACCGCGGCAAGCGACTCCTTGAGCGTGCAGAAACTTCCGCAAAACACAACCCCTATCTTTTTCATAAAACTCCCTCCACGTAATCCAACATTATTTTTGCCGCTTCCTTTGCCTTGATTTTTGCAGGAAGCGCAGGCAAGCCCACGATTTTGATTCCCGGTTCTTTTGCCGCCGCAAAGTCGAACCCGTACGGTTTTGACGCCAGCTCGAAGCACTTTGCGTCTTTTTTCAGTTTTGTCAAAAAATCTTTTCCGAGCGCGCAGCTTGGAGCGGTGTTCAAAACGTAATCGTAAATTTCAGGCCTCAGCTCTTGCTTTGAAATCGTTCTTCCGTAAACGGCGTTGGCTTTCGTTCTCGACGTCAAAACGTCCGTTTCGGCCCCGAACGCCGTCATCAGCACGGCCAAACGCTTGCCGATTCTCCCGCAGCCGCACACCAGAACGCTTTTTCCTAACAAGCTTTCTTCTGTTTCGACCAAAATCGACTGCATTGCGGCTTCCGCCGTCAGATTTGCGTTCCTTTCGACAAAATCGGCGTCCCTAAGCATTTCGTAAACTTTGATTTTTCGCGCCTCGAGCCGTTCTTTCGCGGCCCCTTCCATTTTCCCGCAAAACAGCAAGTCGCCCTCAAAAAGCCCCACTCCGTCCGCGTCCGTCGCAACGATATTCGGCGGCATTATTTTACATAATCCGCTGTTTATACTCCTGTTTTCGACGTTAAAAATAACGATTTCGCCATTATCCAACAACATCTTACCCATTTCCGTCATGCGCTTATCACCGCACGACGAAACCAAAAACACTCTTTTCATATTCACCTCTACGTTATACTATGGCCACGGTTATCTTTTGGTGATTTCACATTTTCGGCAAGCGTCATATTATGTAAAAAAGGAGGTACGACTATGATATACAAAACCTTTTTGGCATCCAACACGGCCAAAGGATTCGTCGGATATTTTTCAGACTTCATGGCAAGTCATCGAACGGTTATTCTGAAAGGCGGCCCGGGAACGGGCAAAAGCACTCTAATGAAAAAACTGGCGCGAACGGCCGAAAAAACGGGCGAAGACGTCTGGCTATTTTACTGTTCAAGCGATCCCGACAGCTTAGACGGCGTATTTTTCCCGTCCCGAAATTTCGTCGTGCTTGACGGCACCAGCCCGCACGCATTAGACGCCACCGTTCCCGCAATCAACGAGTCCATCGTCAACCTGCTTTCGGCAGTGGACGGCAACGCGCTTTTGCCGCACGAAGATGAAATACGCACGCTCATAAAACAAAAAAAGCAGCACTTTGTCGCCGCGTATGCAGCTCTCAAAGCTTCTGCCGAGCTTGACAAGCACACTTCCGCACTCATCCTTGACTCCGCCGACGCCGCAGAACTTGCGGCAGTTATAGACAGCGTTTACGCCGACGTTTCCACGGCCGAATGTTCCGGCGAAAAACGATTTTTCTACGATGCGTTTACCCCCGACGGCCTGATCGTGGGCACCGACGGG
>ERZ808286.1489-NODE-1489-length-11566-cov-9.364173_pt1 | contig 11566 bp, 10 predicted proteins | sample MGYA00521276_ERZ808286 | MGnify/ENA primary metagenome ERZ808286 (study PRJEB31516, sample SAMN03275607) | gut metagenome | biome: mammalia-associated habitat; material: feces | host: Papio cynocephalus | place: Kenya | collected 2012-08-01 ... | reverse complement strand
CGTTTACAGCGTGGACTACCAGGGTATCTAATCCTGTTTGCTCCCCACGCTTTCGTGCCTCAGTGTCAGTTGCTGTCCAGATAGTCGCCTTCGCCACTGATGTTCCTCCTAATATCTACGCATTCCACCGCTACACTAGGAATTCCACTATCCTCTCCAGTACTCAAGTCTAACAGTTTTAGATGCAGCACCCGAGTTAAGCCCTGGGTATTACACATCTAACTTATCAAACCACCTACACACCCTTTACGCCCAGTCATTCCGGACAACGCTCGCCCCCTACGTATTACCGCGGCTGCTGGCACGTAGTTAGCCGGGGCTTATTCCTCAGGTACCGTCATTTGTTCGTTCCTGAGAAAAGAGCTTTACAATAAAACTACCTTCATCGCTCACGCGGCATTGCTGGGTCAGAGTTGCCTCCATTGCCCAATATTCCCCACTGCTGCCTCCCGTAGGAGTCTGGGCCGTGTTTCAGTCCCAATGTGGCCGATCAGCCTCTCAGCTCGGCTACCCATCGTCGGCTTGGTGGGCTGTTATCTCACCAACTACCTAATGGGATATGAGCCCATCTCTGTCCGATAAAATCTTTTACCGCTGCACCATGCGGTGCCGTGGTCATATACCGTATTAGCAGTCGTTTCCGACTGTTATCCCGTTGACAGAGGCAGGTTGCTCATACATTACTCACCCGTTCGCCACTAACTTTCATCCCCGAAGGGAATCAGTCCGTTCGACTTGCATGTGTTAAGCATGCCGCCAGCGTTCGTCCTGAGCCAGGATCAAACTCTTGAGTTCAATCTTGACTGTCCTATAACTTTTTGTTCAAAGGTTTTTTAGACGTTATTTAATGATTTAATTCACATTAAAAATCGCTTTTCCAAATATTGTTCAATTATCAAGGTTCGTTGCCGTCAATTTGTGACAGCTTTCATATACTATCATAAGCAATTTTCTTTGTCAACGATTTTTCAAAGTTTTCGAAGAAATTTTTTTAAGTTTTTTTCAAAACTTTTTTCACCTCAAAATGTTGTGTTCGCTTTGGGCTTGCACCACAATCTGAAACTTGCTTACTGCTTACGACAGCTTGCATATAATAATCCTTTGAATTTTTTTTGTAAAGCGTTTTATGCAAGTTTTTGTAAAAATTTTAAGATTTTTTTCATATACGGAAAAATCAAACGTTTTGTCTTGAAAATCCACTGCTTAGAGGCAAACTGAAAACCTAAATATATATATGCGTGCGCATATAGCGTGCGCGTGCGCGCGCACATGCGTGTGCGCGTTCATATATATATGGGCGTATGCGGAATATCGTCGCACTATATCTTGTTGTAAATTTGCTCTCCGAAGACACGCAATGTATTTTGCGTCGGATTCGATTATTCTTTTCGAATTTTTGCAACAAAAAACCTTGCCGTTTCGACAAGGTTCTCGTTTTCTTAATGTATTTTGCATTTACAAATCGAACGAATGATTTATCACGCCGCCGCCGAGGCAAACTTCGCCGTAATACACGACGGCATATTGCCCTTCTGCGATCGCACGTTGTTTCTGCTCGAACACGATTCGTGCGTCGCCGTTTTCCAAAATCTCGGCGCGCGCCTTTTGCAAGGGTTGACGGTGTTTTATGCGCACCTCGCAATCGAACTCTTTTGCCGGCGGTGGCGTAATGAAATTGAATCCCTCGGTGACGAGTCCGTCTTTGAAAAGAATATCGTCCTCGCCTTGCGAAACGATAAGCAAGTTTTTCACCACGTCTTTGCCGAGAACGAACCATCTTTCGCCGTTGCCGTCCGCGCTTCCGCCTATGCCGAGTCCCCTACGCTGACCGAGCGTGTAAAAATATACGCCGTGATGTCTTCCGACGACTTTTCCGTCTTGCGTAACGATGTCGCCGTCCTTCATCGGAATGTATTGCGAAAGAAATTGTCTGAAATTGCGCTCGCCGATAAAGCAAATGCCCGTGCTGTCCTTTTTCTTTGCGACGGGAATTTCGAATTTGAGTGCGAGTTCTCTGACTTCGGGTTTTGTCATATCGCCGAGCGGGAAAAGAACGTCGCGAAGTTGATAGGACGAAACCTGATTGAGAAAATACGTCTGGTCTTTGTTGTCGTCCTTTGCTCGAAGCAAATAGTGCGTATCGCCGTCGTGTCTTATTCTGCAATAGTGTCCCGTCGCGATATAATCAGCGCCGAGTTCGCGCGCGAAATCCGCAAACGGTCCGAACTTGACCTCGCGATTGCAAAGCACGTCGGGATTTGGCGTTCTGCCCTTCTTGTACTCGTCAACGAAAAGTTTGAAAACGTTGTTCATATACTGCTCGGAAAAATCCACCGAGTAATACGGAATATCGATTTTGTCGCAGATATATCGAACGTCCGTCCAGTCTTGCTCGCCGGTACAGCAACCGCTAAGGTCGGTTTCTTTCCAGTTGGACATATAAAGTCCCACAACGTCAAAACCCTGCTCTTTCAAAAGAGCAGCGGCAACCGCGCTATCCACGCCGCCGGACATACCGACAACAACTCGTTTTTTCTTTTCGTCCATACGGACATTTTAGCATTTCGCCGTCGGTATGTAAAGCGAGAGTTGTTTATTCAATAGGAATAATAAGATCTTTCTTGACAATATCCCACTTTTCGCCAACCGACAAGTCCTTGTAATCGGCGAATTTTTTTGCTTCCTGTTCGCTATTAAACTTTATTGCAGTCGTAATACTTTTCGTAACTCTCAATGAGCGATCTTCAACGGATGTTGCACTTAAATACGAACCTTTTTCGATATATCTCAACAAATAACAAGTGCTTGTTTCAAATGATTGGCTTTCGATTTTCAAAGACAATTGCTCTTTCTGATTGTTTTGCATATCTTCAACCACGATACTTGTTTGTTTAATATCTGTCATCGCATCAATTACTGCATTTGAAAACATAAACGAACAAAATATCATATATGTTCCAAAGCCACCTAAAATCAACGAACTAACGATATATGAAATGCCCGTTGCTACGTCAACCAAAGCACAAACGAGCACACCGCCGATAAACATAATCAATGATAAAATTATCGTTATAACCATTGAAACGTTTCGAAGCGTGCCGAATATTTTTTCCAAATTGTTTAATTTGCTAAAATCTCTGTTTCTCATGTTTCCTCCACATTATCGGTAAACCGATATTTTAATAAATAATATCATTATGCCGATAATATGTCAATAGGGGTTACTATGGAAATTCTTATTGCACAACGAATCAAAGATTTGATGAAAAGCGAGAAACTCACTCAAATGCAACTTGCCGCCGCAATTAAGGTCGGGCAAAGTTCGATCAGCGATTGGCTGAACGCAAAGAGCGAACCGAGCGTCGAGAACTTGTGGAAACTCGCGGATTTTTTCGACGTCAGCGTGGACTATCTTATAGGCAGAAAAGAGATTTGAAACAGCACCGAAAAGGTGCTGTTTTTTTGTGGTTTTGAATGCGATTGAGGCACTTAAAAAGCGAAGCAAGATTGCTTCGCTTTTTGCGTGAATCGATGTTTATCCGTGCGATTTGCACGTATAAACCGTTTGTTGTGCGCAAATGCACTGAATTATGCGATTTGTTTTTTTGCTTGTTTTTACTACATCAGCATAGACAGCAACGGAAGCACTGCCTCATAGTTGGAACCCGAGCCTGACGCCAAAACTACGCCGAGAATTATGCCGTATAATATACTGCCCAAAACGCTCAAACACACAGCGACGAGGCAGCCGATTCCTGCGCTTCTCGACCTTGCGGGGTGATCGTCTCTCCACACTAGCCAAAGGATAAAACCTACGATCGGGAAGAAGAATCCGAGCACGCCCCAACCTGCCGTGCCGCCTTCTTTTGCGGATTGCGCTTGCGTGGAAGTTGCGTTTTGAACGCTCGATTCGTATCTGCGGCCGCTCGACGGCAACGTGTAATTTACGCCTTGCAAGAGGTTGTTGCGATTGTTCGAGCCCTGATCTGACACGGTGAACGAGGATGGCATTTCGCCGTTGTTGAAGTTGAAAATGGTCTTGATTATGCCGCCGCAATGGGGACATTTTGCAAGCACGCAAATGAGTTCGCCCTTAAAATCGAATGCGATTTCCCAGTCCACTTTCATTTCGCCGCAAAGCGGGCAAGTGGAAAAGGAACTGTTGATTTTGTTTTCTACGATCAAGCCTACGCCGTCATAGTATCTTTGAAAATCCATAGTTGCTCCTCTCTTATTTAGGATAATAAAATCATAACACCGAGCGTGCGATTGGTCAATACGCTTTGCACGAAGCAAAAGCGGTTTCCGCCTCGATACGGCGCGATTTTATTTTCGATATTATTATATCACCGACGTATCGATATGTCACCAAAATATTGCATGCCGAATATTTTGCACTGGGTTTACTATTGCGCACGAGTGTGCTATAATTCAATCATACAAAGCGAAAGCGACGATATGCACCCATAGCGCAACTGGATAGCGCATCAGATTCCGATTCTGACGGTTGGCGGTTCGAATCCGCCTGGGTGTACCACAAAAAAGCACCTCATATGAGGTGTTTTTTTACCGCCGAACGCAAGCAATCTATTGCTTGCGGTTTCTCTGCGAGAATCGGCGGCAATCATTCAAAATCCCTTGTTATCAAGGGATTTTTTCATAAAGCACCAAACGGATTCTCTACCTTTCGCTGACCACGAGCAAAGAGAGCGGCAAGCGCATGGCATTTGCCGAAATCGTGCGAAGCGGACATAGCAAACAATAGACACAAAGTGTCGTGCGCATAGCGCACAGGCGCAACGCGCCATTTGTTTAGCGTAGACGCGATTGGCGCAGTGCGCAACAATCGCTATTACGTTCACTTCGTTCTCTACAAATCCGCCTGGGTGTACCAAGAAAAGGACAAGTTAAATCAACTTGTCTTTTTCAATTAAATCCGACTACGTTGGGTGAAATCTCACGCTGTGAGGTGAAATCTCTGCGAGATGAAATCTGCTACGCAGGTGAAAGGCTTGTCGGATTTAATTTCATCCTACGAGATAATCGTAGGATTTCATCCGTGTCTACACGAATTCCACCGTGAGCAAGGCAAACGATTTCATTGATATATGAGCGTTTGTTGTAAAACGTTATTTCCACACTTCATATATTGTAATTCCATAAAGTTTTACATTCCTGTACACATTTCAGATTTACATCACAAATGGCGCATCTCTTTTATCCGATATTAAATGCCAATTTAGCATTGCTCGTTTTGCCTCAGATAAAGAGCAACGACAGCGCGATGAGGAACTGTGCGAGATAGTAAGTCGTGTGGTTTACGATTATCATAAGGCGGGATTCGGGATTGAGCGCGCCCTTGCGTTCATAGTCCGCGGGTTTCGAGAAATAGGTCATAGAAAGCACCATATCCGACACCACGAACAGCACCGAACCGGCGACGAGAATACCTGCCGAAGCAGAGCCTTGCGCGGGCTTGACGTATAGCGCGCTGAGCACCACGAACCAGCAAAGCAAAAACGCGTACGCTATGCTCGGAATAAGGAATTTGCCGAACTGCATTTTGAGGACGTATATGCACACGAGGAACATCACCGCAACGATTGCCGCCGAGCCGAGAGCCGACCAAAGCAGATTCATTTCGTAACCGTTGAAGCGAATCGCCATAGACGTGATGTACAAAATATGTCCTATGCCGAACGCCAACATACCGAAGTACATCATCGTATCGCGGTCCTTTTCAACGCCCTCGTATTTGCCTTCGAGTCCTTTGAAATAGATTTTGAAATCGAGGGTTATGTCCCCAACCATACCGAGCACCAAACCCATAATCACGAGCGCGCTCGGAAGAAGTTTCGCGTCGAAGTTGCCCACGACGCCGTTTTCGACAGCGGCGGCAAGTCCCGTCGCGATAAAGAACAGCGAAGTCGCGGTTTTAAGCACGATTGCAAGAGCGGACGATCTTTTGTCTCTCGCAATCAAAAACAGAATCAGCATAATTATGCCGCAAGCAAGCAGAAAATACGGTAACATACTTTCCCCCTTTCATAGATTGATAAGTTTATTTTACACCCTAAATTTGAATTATTCAACACTCAATATCCCGCAAAAGTTCGCAAAACGCCCGCTTTTTTGCGGCGCAACCGCCGTTTGCCGTTTCCGATTGCGATTATAGATTATTATTTGTCGATTATTAATTTGCAAATACTTCGATTTGGTATTATCATATAAAAAAACGAAATAAGGACGAATTTATGGACGTCATCAACTTTTTGGACAAATCGTACACGGCGTATCACGCCGTAAAGCACAGCGAATATATCCTTGAAAAACACGGATTTTCAAAACTTAACCTCGCGGACAAATGGAATCTCGAAGTCGGCGGCAAGTACTACGTCGTCAAAAACGGCACTTCGGTAATCGCGTTTGTCGTCGGCGAAAACTTTGCTTTCAATATTGCGGCAAGCCACACCGACTCGCCTTGTCTGCACGTCAAAGGCAGAGAGTTGCTTCCCTCGCCCGAAGGCGCACGGCTCAACGTCGAAGCGTACGGCGGACTTATCCTTTACTCTATGCTCGACGCACCTTTGAAAGTGGCAGGCAGAATCATCGAAAAGCACGGCGATATGCTCACGAGCAAAATCGTCGAGAGCGACTACGTCGTCAATATCCCCTCTCTTGCGATACATCACAATCCCAACGTCAACTCGGCGTTTTCGGTGAGCGTGCAAAAGGATATGCTTCCGCTCGTCGGCGACGTGGACGACTTCTATTCCACCATTTCAAAAGAGGAAATCGTTGACGCGGACCTTTATGTCGTGCCGGCAACTTCGCCTTTCAGAAGCGGCGTAAACGGCGAATATCTCTGCTCGCCGAGAATCGACAATCTCACCAGCGTATACGCAACTCTCGCCGCGCTCGTAAACGCAAATCCGCAAAACGTTGCGATTTGCGCTTGCTTCGACAACGAGGAAATCGGAAGCCGCACCAAGCAAGGCGCAAACTCTGCGCTTATGCAAACCGTGCTTGAAAAAATCACGAGCGGACTCGGCAAAACCAAAGACGATTATATATCCGCTTGCGAAAAGGGCTTCATTCTTTCCGTTGACAACGCTCACGCGCTGCACCCGTCCTTCCCCGAAAAGATGGACGTCAAAGAACGCGTGTATATGGGCAATGGCATAGTCGTCAAACATCACGTCAACTATGCCACGGACGGCGAATCCTCTGCGATTTTCAAAACCATACTCGACAAAGCGAACGTCGAAAGACAAGACTATTACAACAATTCCGACCAGCGTTGCGGAAGCACGATAGGACTTATGGCAAGCGCGAATCTCGGTATGAAAGCGTGCGACATAGGTCTTGCGCAACTCGCTATGCACTCTGCCGTAGAAACGGTTTCGTATGCGGACATTGCCAAAATGCAAGCGGGCGTAAAAGCGTTTTTCGACGCAAGACTCGTCGAATCCTCAAACTCGATTCTCGTTGATTAATTTATATTAAAATTACACAAACGGCACTTTATTTGCGCATTTTGCGCCAATAAAGTGCCGTTTTTTTGTTAATAAGTTTTTTAAGACGAATACTTAATAGCTCTTGAATTATTCGGATTCGCAGCCGCCGAAACGTTACTCGTAGACAGGCGGAGCCGTAGTTTATGAAACGATGAAGACTCGTTGTGAGCATCCACTTCCGCCGTTGCAACTGCCGAGCCGTCTCAAAGTTGCAACCCCTTACGTCACAAACAAATGCTCTGATTTGTTTGTGACAGGACGTTTGCGCCAAAATATTTGTCAAGCCATCTTGAAAAGATGGGTGACAAGTGTTTTGCATTCGGCGCAAAGAAAAGCAATTATTTTACAAATGCACTGAACGCTTTATGCGCGGTGTAAAGGTCTGCCTTCGAGATAAGTTCGTTCGGTGCGTGCATAGAAAGCACGGGTACGCCCATATCCACAGTGTCGATGTTCATCTTGGAAATGTACTTCGCAACCGTTCCGCCGCCGCCGAGGTCCACTCTGCCGAGTTCGCCCGTTTGCCATACGACGTTTTCTTTTGCAAACACGCCTCTCAAATACGCGATGTATTCTGCCGAAGCGTCGTTCGAGCCGCTCTTGCCGCGTGCGCCCGTAAACTTGTTCATCGTAACGCCCTTGTTGACGTAACCGACGTTCATATCCTCAAACGCAGATGCGAACGAGGGGTCGTATGCGGCGGTGACGTCTGCCGATATGCACTTTGAATGTTCACGCACGACGGACGGATTTGCGCCGTAACTCTTTGCGATTTCGTCAATCAAGTCGCTGATGACAACGCATTGCATACCGGTGTTGCCCTCGCTTCCGATTTCCTCTTTGTCCGCGAGAATACACATAACCGTTTGGTAGGTGTCGGTGTCGAGAGTTGCGGTGATTTCGGGATATGCGCACACTCTGTCGTCGTGACCGTAACTTGCCACGAACGCTCTGTCAAAGCCGACGTCTCTTGCGTTGGACGCGGGCACGGCTTCGAGTTCTGCGGAAAGGAAGTCTTCCTCGCATACGCCGTATTTTTGATTTAGGATTGCAAGCACGCCTTTCTTCACCGCGTCCTTTTCCTCGTCTTTGACGGGGATTCCGCCAACCAAAAGATTGAGGTTTTCGGCAAGGAATCCTTCGCCGATAGTCTTCGTGACTTGCTCTTGCGAAAGGTGCGGAAGAAGATCCGTTATATAGAACACGGGATCGCCTTGCTCATCGCCCACTTTCACGTCAACGCTCGTGCCGTCTTTAAGCACGATTACGCCGTGAAGCGCAAGCGGAATCGTGAGCCAGTGATACTTTTTGATACCGCCGTAGTAGTGCGTTTTGAGATACGCCATATCCGCTTTTTCGTAGAGCGGAACTTGTTTGAGGTCGAGTCTTGGGCTGTCGACGTGAGCAACGAGAATACGGATACCGTTCTTTGCAACGTCCGCTTTGCCCGCACGCACGATAAACAAACTCTTGCCGCGGTTGTTGTAGTACAACTTGTCGCCCGCGTTGATTTTGTCGCCGAGAGTATAGGCTTTGTAGCCTCTCTTTTCGATGATTTCGACGGTTTCTTTCACCGCTTCTCTTTCGGTTTTGCCGTTGTCGAGGAATTTTTTGTATCCCTCTGCATATTCGCTTATGGCTTTAAGTTCTTTCTCGTCCGCCAAAGCGTAAACGTTTTGTCTTTTATAGGTAAGATCCATAAAAAGCCTCTCTAAAAATTTATTCTGACAATATTATAACACACCGCGTGCAAAAATCAACTTTCGGGCAGTTTCTTTTTGTCGCGCATATGCGGTTATATAAAAAAACGCCCGACGGGCGTATCATTTTCTTCCGACGAGTTCGTCTAGCGAAACGTCGAAATAGTCGGCGATTTTGACGAGCGTGTAAATATCGGGCATACTGTAGCCGTTTTCGTAGTTGGACACCAAACTTTTCTTGCCGCCCAAAACTTCGGCAAGTTCACCTTGCGTTTTGCCGTTCAACTTGCGAAGTGCTTTTATGTTTTCACCGATTTCGTTTTTCATATTGACAATAGTACAAGCATTGTGTACAATATGTGTAAAAGTACAAGTTTCTTGCACTTATTCGAGAAAAAAGCGAGGCATATTTATGAAAAGCAAACTTACGGCAGGACTTTTGGCATTATTGTTGGGCGATTTCGGACTACACAAGTTTTATCTTGACGAAACTAAATCGGGCGTAATATATCTTTTGTTCAGTTGGACTCTTATCCCTGCGCTCATAGCGTTGATAGACGGCATCGTGTTGCTTACGATGTCCGACGAAGAATTTAACGCAAAGTATAACGAAAAACCACAACAAGCGGCACAATCGAACCAAAACTACTCGTCGAACCCCGCTCGCGACAGTAACAACGTCGACTTATTGTTGAAATACAAAAAACTTCTCGACGAAAACGTAATAACGCAAGAAGAATTCGATTCTATCAAACGAGATTTGATGAACAAGAAGAATTAACAAGTTTCTCACATAGTTGCGGCGATTTTTCAAAAACCGTCGCACGCAAAAGTCGCTTGCCAAAGCGACTTTTGTTTTACATTGCGGAATTGTATGCTATAATAATTCCATCAAATATTTTATAGGTGAATTATGATTATCGACAAAAGGCAAGAAGTTTTGGCACACAACCTCGTCAACTATTCCATTCACGTCGGCAAGGGCGACAAGGTTTGGATTGACGCAATCGGCTGCGGCGAGCAACTGCCCGCATGTATCATTCGCGAAGTGTACAAAAACGGCGGAATCCCCTTCCTCAACATAATCGACAAGCGACTCGAAAAGGAAATTCTCAAAGGCGCGACGGCTCAAATGCTGGATATGTGGGCGAAGCGCGACGCCGATTTTATGGACAAGATGGACTGCTACATCGGCATACGCGGCGGCGACAACAGTTACGAACTTTCCGACGTACCCGAAGAAATAATGCAAGAATACGACAAGAGATACGGCATACCCGTGCATAGCGACAGACGCGTCGCGCATACGCGTTGGGTCATTTTGAGATACCCCACGCCGAGTATGAGCCAACTCGCCTCGATGAGTACGGAAGCGTTCGAGGACTACTTCTTCGACGTATGCTGTCTTGACTATCAAAAGATGAGCAACGCTATGAATCCGCTGGTTGATTTGATGAATCGTACCGATAAAGTGCGGATTGTGGCAAAAGACACCGATTTGTCGTTCTCTATAAAAGGCATACCCGCAATCAAATGCGACGGCGCGTGCAACATTCCCGACGGCGAAGTTTACACCGCGCCCGTCAAGGACAGCGTCAACGGCGTGATAAGTTACAACACCCCGTCGATTGAAAACGGATTCCGTTTCGAGAACATGCGCCTCGAATTTAAGGACGGCAAGATTGTCAAAGCGACCGCCAACAACAGCGAGAAAGCGAACGCCATTTTCGACACTGACGAAGGCGCGAGATACGTCGGCGAATTTGCAATCGGCGTCAATCCTTACGTCACGAAGGCAATCGGCGACATACTCTTTGACGAGAAGATAAGCGGTTCGATTCACTTCACCCCGGGTTGCAGTTACGACGACGCACCCAACGGCAACAAGAGCGCAGTGCATTGGGATTTGGTGCTTTGCCAAACGCCCGAATTCGGTGGCGGTGAAATCTGGTTCGACGACGTATTGATACGCAAAGACGGACGTTTCGTCCTTCCCGAACTTTTCGGCTTGAACCCCGAAAACTTGAAATAAAATTGCGCCGAGTGCAAAACACAGAAAAAAACGATGCGACCGCATCGTTTTTTTGAATTATTACACAATTAAATAAAACTTCCCCCTTCCTCACGTGTTTCCCCTACCGCCGTTCCCCCTCTGCATACTTTGAGGGAACCCACGGCGTCCGCTTCGCGTGGGGCAACACTCAGCACTCGCATAAATAGGGACATTTCTCTCATTATGCCACTGCGCTTTGTGCGCCAGCTTCGCACCCAAACGGCGCAGTCGCTTGTACTATTATCCGTCAAGCTCGGCATTCGCTTTCTCGCCGCCTTGCGGCTCGCGTTCCGTCT
>ERZ808286.1487-NODE-1487-length-11584-cov-6.555295_pt1 | contig 11584 bp, 28 predicted proteins | sample MGYA00521276_ERZ808286 | MGnify/ENA primary metagenome ERZ808286 (study PRJEB31516, sample SAMN03275607) | gut metagenome | biome: mammalia-associated habitat; material: feces | host: Papio cynocephalus | place: Kenya | collected 2012-08-01 ... | reverse complement strand
CAGTTTGGTCAGAAGCATAACAGATTCTTCCTGCTCTAGCAATAGCCTCATAACCGCCTAACAATCCAGGAGATTGTTCTAGTAAAATGACAGAGGGATTAATTATTTTCATCGGAAGCTTTTAAAAGTTTTGGTAAAGTTATCCTAGGAACGCTAAAAATAGATTCTTGAACTTCTTCAATAGTAGAATCAATTTCTTGAATTTTATCGTATAGCCATTCTGGCGTATAATCCGGAAGAAGATCTTGTTTAATTTTCGGATCATTCGCGTCACAAATTGAACACCAGATATTATTATAATTATCTGGATCAGGTTCTAAAACTGTTACTAAAAATCTATTCATAATTATTAACTATTAACGGTTTCTTTTCTGGAATCCATTTTTCCCAAACTTCCATCTTTATAGTCTTAAAGAACTGTCTTCTTGAAACTGATAACTTAGAAGTTTTATTATCAATCTCGTCAGAAATTGCCTGTAAAGTTAGGTTGTGGAAGTTTTTATAGTTAGTAATATCTGATATAAATCTCCGAAATTCTTGTTTTCCTTTCTGTAGATAAAACTCTTTTTGTGCTTCCAATTCCTCAGGAGTTGGCTCTTTTTTCTCTTCTTCCATTTAGCCAGTAAATTAAATAAGTTAATGAATTTGAACTGGGTGATACATAATTTGGAAACGTTTTGGTTATTTCCAAATCTTTTTTAAATTCTGATAGGCAAATAGCCAAAATAAGATTTTTAATCATTATATTTCTTAAAATAAGGAAAAATCCAAGTAATAAATAAGATTAAACAAGTTCCTATAAAAGCTTCTAAATAAAATCCAGATCCTACTAAGCAACCTATAGCGGCACTAACCCATAATATAGAACTAGTGGTAAGACCGGAAACTTTATTATTTTCTTTTATAAGCACTCCAGCACAAATAAATCCCACCCCAGAAACTACCTGTGCTATAATCCGAGAATTATCTCCATTAAATATTTGTGGAGACATTATTACAAATAATGTGCTTCCTAAAGTTATTAACGATACTGTTTTTATTCCAACAGACTTACCGTGAATTTCTCGTTCTAAACCTATTAGAAAGCCTAACAATACCGAAAATAACAATTTAAGAATCATTATCTGAAAATATTAAATATGCTACAAATCCTATAATAATTATAAGAAAAAGCGTTTGCATTAAAGAATTTTATCAATAATATGATATTTCAAAGCATCTTCTGCATTAAGCCAAAGATCTTTCCTTTTACACAGTTCTATTAGTTTACTATCCGAGTGCTTAGAAATTATTCCATCTAAAACAGTTTGAAGTCGTTTAATCTCTTCTGCCTGATCTAAAAGATCTGGAGTTTTACCCATCCACCAAGCAGACACTTCATGAATAAGAACTGAACTATTAGCAGTTGATTCTCTATAACCTTCAGACCCAGACATTAAAATAATAGAAGCCATAGAACAGGCACTTCCGACATTTACTGTCCTAATGATTATTCCTTTTTGTTTGATTAACTGAATAGTATCATATAATCCCAATCCATCCAACACTGATCCTCCTGGAGAATTAATATATAACGTAATTATATCCCCAGATTGAAGTTTAGACATTAAATAAAACAACTGAGTTTGATAATCTGTAACTGATTCAGTATCAATTTCATCGGCAATCATAATAATATTATCTTGGAGAAGTTTAGACTGAAGATCCAAACTTACCATTCTTTGATTACCAGTTTCTAAAACTTGTATATTTCCTCTCATATTTCTTCAATGTGACTTAATTTTACTGCTAATTCATCCACTATTTCATTTCCAGTATTTCCAGAATGTCCATCTATATGGATAAAAGTAATTACTTTGTCAAATAAAAGACTTTTTAAAAAGTCAATTTGACACCATAAATCTTCATTTGTATTTTTACTCCAACCCAAATTCATTCCACCAACTAAATACATAGAATCAGAATAAATAGTAATATCTTTATCATCTAAATTAGAATCTGAAATATATTCCAAAACTTTAATAGCAGCAGTTAATTCCATTCTATTGACAGTAGTCTGGTTTTTATTTCCAACTACTCGTAATTTTAATTCTGGAGAATAAAACGCCCATCCCCCTCTATCACGATTGGGACTATAAGCACCATCTGTATAAAAGTTAGTCATCTATTAATAAATCTAAATCTTTAATGTGGTCAATTTGCTGACCTTCTTTGTTATAATAAATAAGACTCTCAAATACACCTTTTTGGCCTTTTACAAGGGCAATTATAACTCCAGGCTTACCATTAGTCATTCTATCATAACAAATAATTCGAGCAGACCGACCATTCCTAGTAATTAATTTCGCTCCTTTTTTAGATTCTTCGATATTAAACGGTTTCATTTCCAAACACTGATGCAACGATTCTATCTGCAAGTTCAGAAATCTTCGTTAAATCTTCATCGGATACATCGAGACCGTTTCTTTCTACAAAACTACAAGTGAGTTGAGCTACTAATGGAAATTTATAATCATTTTTATCCATTCCAACCAAAAATTCGATTTAACACATCTTCAATTGTTTTGTCATCTATTTGAATCTTTTCAGGAATTTTAAATTCCTTTTTCTCAGGTTCAGACTTAATAAGTTTCAATTCTTCATCTGTCCCATCAACTTGTTGCATGAAGAAATTAAAATCATTTACCGATTCAAACAAAATTCCTTTCATTACACCTTTCTCAAAAGCTTTAATAAGTGAATTTGCTAAATCACGCTTAATAAATTTAACTTCTTCATTTTCGTGATCTTTGATACTTTTCTGAATATACTTTTGATATTCATTAATTAAGTGTGCTTGGTAATCAGTTCTTGTCATAATTTTTTTGATTCCAAATAAGTATCTACCATTTGCCGAAGCTGATCTAAATATTCATTATATTTTTCTTGATAAAATTCTCGAGACACTGAAATTCCTTTATTCCAATTATCAATATAATCTTTTTTAAATGTTTGAATAACATTAAAACAATCTTGGAAATTATCAAAATCAATTTTTGAATTTACTCTTTTTATTAATTCTTCAATCATAGAAACTAGTTGAGGAATTGAACCCCAAATACCGAAGTATAGAACCACTCTAGCTGGCATTTCTGCCTATTTACCAATATTCGTCTTAAATTCTAGGTCGGGTTTTAACAAGTCGATCTAAGACAGGATTATCTTTATTCAACACCTTCTTCATTTAATCGGTAACCCAATTCCATCTCATGAAGTCAAACGCTTAGTTTTATGGATTATCCTAAGCTGCCCGTATTATAGCATTATCTATAATTAAGTGGGGTGTATCATTAGTATATGATAATGTAATACATCATAGTTATTATAGTATTACAACATATCTAACGACGAGATAAAGAATCCTTAATTTCGAGATTTATTATCGAAATAATTGAATACTGGAGAATTTAACACCTGTTCATAATAATTCAATTCTCGATCATAGGTAAATTTTCTAAATTTTCTACGACCAAAATTCCGCACATGTTTTGATTTATCATGAGGTGACTTAATAAAGTCACTCTGATAAAACATTTCCCATATAATAGAAGAGTTCCGAGTTCTTTTACTTTGATCATCCCATAATAATTTAAATAAAATAGTTCCTACAATTCCTACAGAAGGAGGAGCTAAATTATTCCAAATTTTTTTTGGCGGAGTTTCTAACATATTCTGAACATAAGTTTTTAATTTAATATCTGTTGGACCACATCTATAATCCCATGATGCATTTAAATTTCCTAATTTAGAATATATACATGGAACATGATAGACAGTATGCTTATTTAAATTTTTGTAAAAAGAAGTTTCTGACAAAAGGCTCAATCCTAAAATCCAATTTTCTTCATCAGGACTCATTAAAAATTGAATAATTTTTACGAATTCTTCTGCATTTTTTCTTTTCATTTTAAAGCATCTACATATTTATTAGAAGGAATTCGCTTTTGTAATTCAGAATGAAGAATATTAATATCATCAATATCCAAATCTTTTACTAAAGCCATTTTCATAATTTCCTTTAATGGGGCTAAATTTACAGATTCCATAGAATGAATACGAGAAATACTTCTGTAAGAGCATAAACACTGAATACCAGTATCTGAACAAACTTGCCGAAAAGTCTGAGCAAATTTAGATAATTCAGAATCTCCTCCAGCACTTTCCAAATCAATTTTAGGCGAATAGTCTATATGAACTATAGCAAATCGATCTAGACTTGCTCTATCCAAACAATAGCGGCCTGTATATTGAGAATCTGCACCAGTTCCTAATGTATTACCAGCAGCAACTACACGAAAATCCGGATGAGCATAAACTCTACCACATGGAAAGTTAAAATATCTATTAGCAATAGCAGCATTTAAGATAATTAAAACCTCAGGAATAGAAGCATCTATCTCATCCAAAAAGAAAATTCCTCCTTTAGTAAAAGCATCATAAAACTGAGTTTCATGGAATATACCATTCGCGTCGCGAAACAGTTTTGTTATCGTTTTGGCTTTTTATCCAAAACTTCTAGAGATTTCTCTCATATCCTAATGGAATACGACTAGTTAATTCTAGTCTAGCTCAGCATATATTTTCACCCCTAAGGGCGCAGGGCACTCGTGGAGAGATTATATTTATTCACTCTCTATGCGTTACGATGTCTAACAACCTTTCGCAATTTGTTAGATTATCTCGGTATTACCTAAACGGCTTCACCGATATTGTCCTGTAATAATCTTATAGATTACTCCATAAGACGGCCTTCTCTCCTCTGCTTGAGAGAATAATACTTTTCAAATTTTCTATCTAAATATACAGCAGCATCTTTATATATGAAATCTAAAAACTTAAAAGCATTTTTTACGCGGATTCGATGACATTTATTACTTTTAGATTTTGTAGATTCAAAACCTAAAATTTTAATAGCAGCTTGTAAATCAATTATAAACTACTCAACTGCACATATAAATGAAGCTTCGACTCTGTTTCCACGTTTGTCTAAACTTAGACATCCATCTCCATCAAAAAATCCTCGCACAAAATCTTTTAAATATTCAGATTTATACATAAATTTAGGAAATTGTAATATATGAGTTTTAAGAGAAACACAACCTAGGGATACTAAATCATCGTGCATTTTCTTATTACGAAGATTAACTCTACAATAATAATGATCTCCAAAAGATGACTTCCCATGAAAAAATTCTTACACAATTTCCTTTATACTATATAAATTTAGAAAACTTTTGTAAATGATTGAAATCTGATTTCATTAATGAAATTCCAACAGTATTTCGAGTAGATCCGACATATCCGTCTGCGTACATAAATCCTAGCCAATATGCAGATTCAGCAGTAATAGTTGAAAAACAATTTTCATTATACTTACTTTTATCTACTAAATGTCTAGCAACAGTATGTCTATCTACATCTAAAATTGTTGCAATTTCAGTAATGGATTTACCTTCATTAAACAACTAGTTCATTTGTTTACGAAGGTCGTCTGTAATTTTTTTTCTTCGTAACCTTCAATTTTGAAAAATATTAATTAATTTGACCGACTAATGTATATTCTTGAGTAACAGCATTACTAAAATAGAACTCTTTTCCTAAAGCTTCCGCAACTTGTTTAACCAGATAATTTTTACCAACCCCAGCAGGTCCACAAAGATAAACTGGAATATCCAAATTAACTAAATTAAGCACTGTATCAAACATTTCGTGAGTTACTCCTGTAAAAGGATGTTCTTCTCCATCTGGTAAAAGCAATTTATGAACTTGGGGAATTCCTCCAAAATGTTCCATAAACATCTTTTCTACTTCTGGTGAAAGCTTATCAAATATATCTTTTGGATCAAACATTCCTATTAAGGAAGATAGCATCTTACTATATACAATATTCAATTGATCCAAAGAACTAGTCAATTCTGGAATTTGAGAAACGGAATCTCCCGATTTAATTCTAGGCATTATTTATATTTAAATAGTCAATTAATTTACTAACATCGAATCTCATTTCTTCAATATCTTGAGCTCGTAATACACGAGCATTTTTTAGTAAATTTAACTGATTGACAAAATCTTTCCATTCTTCCGTTTGATCAGCAGGACTTCTACCATAACCAAATCGAAAGTCTTTATCTGTAATATCAGGATTAGTTTCTAGCCATTTAAACCCGATTCTTCTAAACATAGAAGGATGAGCTAATGGAAAACATAACTTCTGCAAATCTAATCTTTGTCCATAATCTTTTAAATCAACAGTTGGAAAACCCCCTTGTTCATCAGCTTTTACAGCCATAAATCCGAGTGTTAATTTAACAGAAATTCTCTTAGTTTCTAAGATTTTAATTGCCGTTAATAAAACTACTCCTGCATTTATAAACAACTCTTTATCAGTTCCACAATTAGCTCCCATTTCATAGATAATATTTAAAGTTTTCTGCTTTTGTGGAAATCTTTTCATATCAATCATAGATTGTGGAAGACCTAATATAGCATTTGGAACATTAGGAACAACTCCTTCTATCGAATTTTGTGGACGTATCTTTTTTGTAAATTGAAATTCAGAATATAGATCTTTCTCCATCTTCTTCATTTTAGACATTATTTTAGGAAGAATTTCTACATATCCCTCTTTAAATAACTGAACAGCTTCATCATAACTATGACTTCCAGTAAAATCATAACTCCCTGATTCAGAAGAATCTTCGATTGCCATTACTGAATTATTAGGACGACTGTTTAAAGTATTTAATAACGAATGAATCGATTTAAAATGTTCCTTAATTATCTCCATACCATTCTTGTAAAGATTTTATAGCGATTTCTCGAACACATTTTTCTTCATTACTAGTTGCCGTTAGGAATGTTTGAAGCTGAGAACTAGCCCCTCTGAATCCATAAACTGGAATCCAATCATTTATCCAAACTCTAGAATAATTTCTTATCCAGGCTGATAAATATAAATTTTTTTCTATATTATCAGGGTCAAATTGTTGGATAACCTCGTTTAAAGTAAATTTCACGTCTCTTCATTTTAATTAGTATCTAAAAATTATTATCTAATCCCACCATAACTCTATTTTATTCTTAAGAATTTCGAATAAAAGATTTTTAGCTTTATAATCATAAATTTCCCTATAATAGACATAATCTAATCTATTTTTTGGATTGTGGTAAAATTGAAGCTCTGATTTACTAAGAAATCTAAAATCATTATTAATATTAATTTTACTCGGATACTTTGACTTTCCAGATAAATGCCGACATAGATTAATAGCTCTAGTTAGCCATTCAATTCCCCAGTCTTTTGGGTCGCAAACAGAATCATTTTGAGCATAATCTCGAATATTCTCCAACTTAACTGCAAGAAGTGAATAAATATATCCCCAGTCCCAATCTTCTCCACGATTAACTTCTGCAATTAGTTTTTTCTTTCGCTCTTGCCGAGCAAAAATTTTATGAAAACAACCCATTATTCTTCTATTAAATTAGGTGAATTTACAACATTTTGTTTTATAGAAAGCAGATCCAACAACTTAACCACAGACTCTTCAACTGGAAATTTCTTTCTTAAAAGTAAAAGATAATTTCTAGCGGTAGCACACTGTTCTAGATTTTGACAAGATTCTAAAACATTACAAGCTTTTAAATAATAATCAAGAAATTTCATTGAAAAATTGTTTTATATTGTTTACAAATTCAGATTGATGCTGAATAAAAGTTTGTCCAGGACTCATTGCCAGTATTACAGGTTTTTCGTCTATTAATATGAATTCTATGTGATGTTTTAGACACTTATATATAGAATATGTTAAGTGTTTACTATGATCAAATCCGTAATCATTAGCCCATGCTATAAATTTATCTTGAGGCAATAGTTTTAATCCCAGTAAAAAACTTTCCAAATCTCTAGAATTTAGAATTTCTAGAATTTTCAAATTGTTCATATAACGTAACTAAATCAGATTGCTTAATTTTATATAATTGATTTTCAGAATCAATACATAAATAGCCCATAGTACACCATAACAATTTAGGAATTGGATGCGAAAAATATACTGAATTGGAATTACAAATTTTAGTAATCGAATCAATTGTATCTTGTTCGTTAAAGAATATTGTACTTACATATTCCAAATTTAATTTTATACCCATCTTAAATAAATTCTGAGGCAACCAATCATAAAAGGATTTATCTATTAACGATAATCCTAATATCACAGTTTCTATATCTGAAGAACTAAGCATTTCTGAAATCTTCATATTTTTGACATAATTCTGATAAATATTTTACACTAAAGAAATGATATATAGATCTTATGGATTGATACGAATCCTCAAATACAATCATAGCTTGCTTCATATTATAAATCCAATCATTTCCATAAAATATTCGACTTAAATCATAACTTACGTGATAATGTTTATTTAATATTATCCATTCTAAAAAATCAGTTTGAGAAAGTAATCTTATTCCTAATGAAATAGATTCAGAATCCTTGGTATTAAGTAAATCAGATATTTTCATTTTCGAATTGTTGATATAATTGATTTAAGTACGGAACTGATATAGGAAATCCTATAAAATTATTCATATTTATTCTGACTGAATAATATTCATTAAAAGGCTGATATAAGAATTCTAAATGATTTCTATGTCTTAATAGTAATAAAATTGCTTTATAGGCAATAGGTTTACTAGATTTAATATATCGATAAAATTTAACAAATGGTATTAATTTTATGCCTAAAAGAATAGTTTCTGGATCTTTAGAAGATAGTAATTCAGATATGTTCATAATAAAACTTCACTCCCGATAAATCTTCAAACCAAACTTTTTCGAAATATAAAATAGCAGTAATTCTGGAAATATTAACAGAAATTGAAACTGTATGACAAATTGTATATTGTTTAACTTCTCTAGCCCATTGATAAAAATCTTCAGGTAAAGCCCTAACTCCTAATAAAAACGTTTCAATATCCTTGTTAGCCAGTAATTCGCTGATCTTCATAAGCTTTAATCATATTAATAAAAGGTTTCTTAACCTTGCTGTAATATAAGTATGATAAATAAATTGAATATAATTTGATATATTTCTAAGGTATTTAAATTTTTAAATAAGGCTATAACTTCATTATAAGTAAATCCACAATATGATGAATTATAAAAATGAATTTGAAACCATTTTAAAAAATCATCTTGAATCATCTTCAATCCTAGAATTACTACTTCTCAATCTAGAGACGAAATCATTTCTATAATATCCATGTTTAAAGTTATATATAATAGAATATCGCAATTTTTTAATAGACGGATATTTTAAATTTATCAAACAATTTAATGAAATATCTCCCATTTCCTTAATTTCAATAAAATTCCTATTAATGATATAGGATTTTGAGATCCAATTTTTAAAAGCAGGACACTCTATACAAACAGTATTTCCTATAAACTTAATCCAAAATCTAATCCATTTATCAGATTTAATAGCTTGTAAAGCTAAATTTTGAACTTCAGGATCTTCGCTCTGAAGCATTTTTCTCCACTTGTTCTTGATAATATATCGCATTTTCTAAAGTTTTTAAATCGATATTCCAAACATTAAAATTCTTAAATCTTCCAGAAACATGATCCTCATTATATGGATTTGAAAAAGTTAATAAAACTTTTCGAAACGGAAAAGATCTAATAGGCATAACTTTCTCATTATAATAATATTTAGCTTTCTTTCCAAACTCATTTTTGTGTTCTTTTAAAAGCTTCATTCCTAGATTGCGAGATTCTTCATCATTACTTTTTAAGAGTTCGATTATCTTGAAGAGATGGGACGTTTCCATAAATTGCTATTTCAATAGGATAACATTTTGATTAATTCTTCCATAGAAGGCAAGTGGGATTCGAACCCACATTATGCGTTTTACTTAAACTATTGCCTATTTAGTAAACCATAGAAATAGGTAAAATCCTAATACTAATGGCCAAAATACTATAATAATTAACATTATAGGAATAATATTTTTTAGTGGAAATCCATCTAAATAAGTATTTAGACAGATTCCACTAAACAATATTCCTAAAAGTAAATAAATAACTAAAATCATACTGACAAATCGTCAATCTCTCCAATCAATTCTTGAATCCTACGAGTGTTGTGATCAATAGCTTTTAAGGATTTAGAATAGACATCTGCCCACTCTTTAGCCCATTTAGCTTGACTCGTGTGATAACGAACTTCTGCTCGTTTAAGTTTGAGTAAAGCTCGTTTAAAAGCAATCTTTTCTCCACGATCTTTATCAAAATTATCGTGAATACTACAAACCGCCTTACCTACGTAAGTTCCTTTAACATTTCCAGTAGAAATGTTAATAATGCAACGAACTGTTTTTGTTGCCTGATCTACTGTGTAATTAACCATATTATAGAATATAATTATAAATTCTTTTTCTTTGAATTTCTAATTCAAATGTTACGACTTGTTTATTAAAAGTACCATCTGTAGTAGAAACTTTATATCTTCTCGGAGCAATTTTAACTAAGTTAGCAATTTTTATTCGACATGTATCAGAAATTTCTTTCCCATCATCGCTAATATATCGGTACTCGAGCCATAAAAGTTCATCTTCTTCTGGGGTAAATGATATATTTTGATCACGTTGAATAGCATGTCCATTCATAATCTGATAACTTGTAAATAGAATTCCTTCCTTTTCAAATCCGAAATAAGAAATTGTTTTCTTAGGTGTATCTCCGAATTGATTAAGATCGTTGATAATGGAAATTAGCATATCAAAAGATAGATTAGGAATAGAATCTAATTCCATTATTAATTCTTCTTTATTAGATTTGTTTATTAACATATCATTAATTACTTCTTCTATTATAGGCTCATCTAACCCTTCATAATTTTTATGATAATAAATTCGACCTGGCCGATTAATGAGATTTTCATTAACATAAGCCTTATTACAGGTTAATATATAAAAATTATGGCAATTAAATAAGCCATCTAGAAGTGAGAGGGGAGTTGCATCATCATTTTCGAAGATCTTTTCAAATTCATCTATGAGAATAGTTACATCACCTAATCGAGGATCTGAAAGGAATTTGATTAATTCTACTTGATACTTAACAAAAGCATCATTAAGAATAATTACAGGTTGATTCAAATCTATAGCTAACTTACGCATAGTAAGAGTTTTACCAGCGCCTTTTAATCCAGAAAGAAGTAACCCAAAATTGCCTTCTTTTCTTTGATAAACATCTATAGCTCGTTGAACTATAGACATATCACCATAGATTTTCTCTGGAAGTGTTAGGGGATTTGATTTTTGCAAGAAAAATCCCTTAAGATCGGAAAATGCTACAGTGTAAACTCCTAATGGAAGTTTCTCATTCGCAGAATCTATATCTGCAAATGAGAAAATGTTTCCTGATTGAATTATTGCATTCATATTGATTAAAAATTTAATGTGGACCTAGACAGAATCGAACTGTCGTCTTCAGCACCGTTTAATATAAATTCTTTACTGTCATAACCTTTTTAAGAGTGT
>ERZ808286.1486-NODE-1486-length-11588-cov-5.795630_pt1 | contig 11588 bp, 8 predicted proteins | sample MGYA00521276_ERZ808286 | MGnify/ENA primary metagenome ERZ808286 (study PRJEB31516, sample SAMN03275607) | gut metagenome | biome: mammalia-associated habitat; material: feces | host: Papio cynocephalus | place: Kenya | collected 2012-08-01 ... | reverse complement strand
CTGATATGACACCTAAAAACCCTACATTTATCTCTGCAACAAACGTGGATACGACTGCAGCCTATCAGAAATGGCTCGCAGAGGTAAAACTGCGCTTTCGGCAAAGCCAGATCAAAGCGGCTGTAAGAGCAAATACTGCCTTATTAGAGTTTTATTGGTCATTGGGGCACGATATAGTTTGCCGTCAAGCGGAGCAAACATGGGGGAGTGGTATTGTTGAACAACTGAGTTTAGACCTAAAGGACGCTTTTCCTAACACCAAGGGCTTCTCTACTACAAATATATGGTATGCGAAAAAGTGGTATCTCTTTTATTCTCTGCATCTCACAAAACTCCACCAACTTGGTGGAGAATTAGGTGGTCAAAAACTCCAGCAACTTGTTGGAGAAACAGAAGAGTCTATGCCACAATGCTTAGGTATGGTTCTGTATAGATATTATGTAAAAAACAATCGCTGATATTAATCGTTTAACTTATAGCACAAATATATCCAATTATGAACAAACGAATATATCTTTGTCTCGCACACATGAGCGGGAATGAAATGAAGTACATTCAAGAAGCGTTCGATACCAATTGGGTGGTGCCTCTCGGACCAAACGTGAACGGGTTTGAGGACGATCTGAAACAGTTTGTAAGCAGTTGCGACAATGCAGAAACAGCACAACAACTGCAAAGCAAACAGGTTGTAGCACTCTCTGCGGGTACGGCTGCCGTGCATCTGGCACTGATTGCGTGCGGTGTGCAAGCAGGCGATGAGGTATGCGTACAGTCGTTCACGTTCTGCGCCAGCAGTCACCCTATCAAGTATCTCGGTGCCACCCCCGTGTTCATTGACTCGGAGAAAGACTCCTGGAATATGGACCCCGAACTGCTGGAACAGGCTATTCTCGACCGCAAAGCCAAGACAGGCAAGTACCCGAAAGCCATCATTCCCGTGGCACTCTACGGTATGCCCTACCGCATACACGAGATACTGGCGATAGCCGACAAGTACGGTATCCCCGTGATAGAAGATGCAGCAGAAGGCTTCGGCAGTCGCTACGAAGGTCAAGTATTAGGTACTTTCGGCAAGTATGGAGTGCTTTCTTTCAATGGCAACAAGATGATAACCACTTCGGGCGGCGGCGCATTGATTTGCCCCGACGAGGCTGCCAAGCAGAAAGTGATGTGGTACGCCACACAGGCACGTGAGGCATATCCCTACTACCAACACGAGGCTATCGGCTACAACTACCGTCTGTCGAACATCTGCGCAGGTATCGGACGCGGACAAATGACCGTTGTGGACGAGCATATCCGCCACCACAAGCACATTGCCGACCTCTACGAGAAAGTCTTTGCCGAGATAGATGGTATCACGTTCCACAAGAACCCCGCCCCTGAGTACGACAGCAACTATTGGTTGAACACCATCGTACTTGACCCTGCACTGCGTATTGTGGGGCAAGAGCACGCTTACGAAGTTGCCGTACAAGGTGCCGTGGGCGGTGCGGCAGGTGTAACACACCAAGCGGCGACACTACGCACTGACTGCCAGCCTAATGACAACGTGGAGGCACTGCGTATGTATCTTGACAAGGCCGGCATCGAGTCCCGCCCGCTGTGGAAACCTATGCACAAACAACCTGTTTACCAAGACGCCCCTGCCTATGTGAACGGCGTAAGCGAGTCGTTGTTCAAGGTGGGTATGTGTCTGCCGTCCGGACCTATGGTCAGCGACGAAGATGTGGCATACATTATGGATACTATCAAGAAAGCCATTGTTCAATAAAACAAACTAAAATAATTTCTCCTGATTTTTTTCGAAGAAAGTACCAAACATTCAAGCCTAAATACATAAAAAACACACCATTACGGGCTAAATCTTTTTTCATTCATAAGTGAATTATGAGTGAGTGTTGTGGTACACTATTTTAGGCACAAGGAATGAAATTCCATACGCAAGGGGTAGAAAAATACTATCAAGTATTGTATAAATGATTTTTTTTCAGTACCTTTGCAGCATATTTTAGTGGGGGTTCTCTCCATTATTTGATTTTTCAAGATACATTTATTATTTTATGCAATACGATTTGAATGAACTCGAGCGTATGACGCTTGATGAGGTACGAGAGATTGCTGTGTCAATGGGGCTGAAACCCAAACGCTCGCAATCGCTACGAGAGATTTGCTATGGTATTCTGGATGCACAAGCGGATAACCGCGCAAAAGAAGTGCAGGCACGCGAAGATGCCAAAGCGGAAAGAAAAAAGACTTCCACAACCGTCTCCAAACGGAAAGCGGCAAAAAAAGAGCAAGAAGAAAACATCACCAATACAGAAACTGCTACTCCGGCAGAGGAGCAGCCTGTGGTTCGGGTACGGACACGCGGGGTAAAACAAGTGAGCAAAGTCAGCACCAATGGTATGAAAAGCGACAATGTTATGGCTACTGTTGGTTCGGAGAAAGACCAATTAGATGAGTTGCAGGAACAACTCAAGCAGAACAATCACAAACAAAACAAGACCGTGCGCGCAATCGAGGCAAGAAAACCGCTGGGGACTGCACTCCCAACACTGGCTCCCCCTATTCATTCAGAGAGGGGGACGGCAGAGCAAAGCCCCGTTGAGGGGGATTTGTTTGCTGCGGCGGAAAATGCGATTACGGAGCAGCCTGCAGCACAAATGATTACTCCTACAGACAATGCCACAGATAATACCCCCGCAGAGCCACAGACCGAGCAGGTATCACAGAAGAAGCGCGGACGGAGATCAAAAGACGAGTTGGCACGCATTGCGGCGGAGAAAGCCGCTGAGTATGCACGTCTGCATCCTGAATTAACAAACGGAGACGCAGAGGACAAGGCAAAAGAAACTCCGCAATCCATTGAAGAAGAACCTTTTGCACAAACAGAACAAGAACAGGTTTATCTCCAGCAACCGGCACAACAGCCACAAAACCAACCGCGTGTACAAATTGACCTTGGTGAACATGTGATTGCTATGGGTACATTAGAATGTACCCAAGACGGTTATGGTTTCCTGCGTTCGGCAGACTATAACTACCTTCCTTCCCCCGACGATATATACGTAAGCAAAGAGCAAATACGCAACTACGGGCTGAAACCCGGTGATACGGTAGAATGTACTATCCGTGTGAACCGCGATCCCGATAAGTATTTCCCGATGGACAAGGTGATACGTATCAATGGTTTAGCCCCTGATAAAGCAAAGCAAAGAGTTGCGTTTGAGAACCTGACACCGCTTTTCCCTGACGAAAAATTCAAACTCTGCAAAGGGGACAGGTCAGACCCGCTGTCTGTACGTATCATTGACCTGTTTGCTCCTATAGGCAAAGGTCAGCGCGGACTGATAGTGGCACAGCCAAAGACCGGTAAAACAGTGCTGCTCAAACAGATAGCCAATGCCATTGCTGCCAACCACCCCGAGGTTTATATGATTGTATTGCTCATTGATGAACGCCCGGAGGAAGTTACGGATATGGCACGCTCGGTGAATGCCGAAGTCATTGCTTCTACCTTTGACGAACCTGCGGAGAACCATGTGAAAGTAGCCAATATAGTCCACGAAAAAGCCAAACGATTGGTAGAAAGCGGACACGATGTGGTCATTCTGCTGGACTCTATCACCCGTTTGGCACGCGCCTACAACACCGTAGCCCCTTCCAGCGGAAAAGTACTGTCGGGCGGTGTGGAAGCGCAGGCACTCCATAAACCGAAACGGTTCTTTGGTGCTGCACGCAACATCGAAAATGGAGGTAGCCTGACCATCATCGCCACTGCACTGACAGACACCGGCAGCAAAATGGATGACTTGATTTTCGAGGAATTCAAGGGAACCGGCAATATGGAATTGCAACTTGACCGCAAACTCGCTAACAAACGTATTTTCCCTGCAGTGGACATACCTGCGTCCAGTACTCGCCGCGATGATTTGCTGCTTCCGCCCGATGTATTGAGCCGTATGTGGCAGATCCGCAAGCAGTTAAGCGATATGAACAGCATAGAGGCGATGGAGAAACTTAAGAGTTATATGGAGCGTACCGATGACAACGATGAGTTCCTGCTCGTAGTGAACGGGGCAAGATAATGCATAATACATTAATTCATCATTCTTCATTCTTCATTCATAATTCATAATTGGACAAACGTATCGTCATATTAAACGGACCTAACCTGAATATGTTAGGACATAGGGAACCTGACATTTATGGCACTGAGTCGATGGAACAGGTTATGCTCTGTCTCCAACAACACTACCCCGATATACAATTTACCTACCGGCAAAGCAACCACGAAGGCGACTTAATCGATTGGGTGCAGAAGTTTGCAATATGTGATTCGCAATGCACAATGTATGATGCACAGCCTTGTGATGGGATAGTATTGAACGCAGGAGGCTACACACACACAAGTGTAGCACTACGCGATGCGGTAGCAATGGCGCAAGTACCTGTTATAGAGGTACATATATCGGATATTCGGCAACGCGAACCATTTCGGCGTATGAGTCTGCTGACCGATGTATGCCAACACACGATTATGGGTATCGGCATCCGCTGCTATGCGGAAGCCGTTGCATGGATTATTGCCCATTCCGAAGAAAAGGAATAATAGTTTTTGGTCAAAGTGCTAAAAAAACAGGCGGAAAGTTGAAAAGTATTTTCTTCATTCTCTTCTGTTTTTCTATCCCATAGGAAAGGAGAACCAATGGGTATTGAATACAGAAATCAAAGTTATGCAAAAGATTATCAGCACGATATGGATTCTGCTCTCTGCCACTATGGTATGGGCGGATTGCACCGTCACTGGCAGGGTGGCTGACAATGCAACACGCGAGGCGATAGACTTTGCCAATGTCAGTATCACAAAGTCTGGTGAAACGATCCCCGCAGGGGGCACTGTAACCGATGCCAATGGGCGTTTCCGCATAGAACGTATTGCCAATGGTGAATATACATTAGTGGTTAGTTTTATGGGCTACCGTGAGTACCGCAAGACGCTGACAATCAAAAGCAAAACGCTTGATCTCGGTACACTCCTGCTTAATGAGGATACACAGGCATTGCAAGAAGTGGAGGTTGTCGGACAGGGGTCTACTATGCGTTTTGAATTGGATAAGAAAGTCTTTACAGTGGATCAAAACGTTATGTCCGCTGGTGCTAACGTGTCGGAAGTATTGGAGAATATACCTTCTGTAGATGTTGACCAGGAGGGGAATATCTCGTTGCGCAACAGCGAAGACGTTGAGATTTGGATTAACGGCAAACCGGCAGGACTGAATAGTGACAATCGTGCTGACATCTTGCGACAAATGCCTGCTGAAAGTATCAAACAGATAGAACTCATTACCAATCCGAGTGCCAAGTATTCGCCCGAAGGCACAGCAGGGATTATCAACTTGGTGATGAAAGAAGACCGGAAAGCAGGTTATTATGGCAGCCTTTCTGCTGGACTTGAATATGGTTTGGCAAAACCGTGGAATGTTCCGCCGGGAGGAAATATAGGTTTCAATCTCAATTTTTCAAAAGGTATTGTGGACGGCTATGTCAATGCGGGGTATCGTGTTCGCACATCAAATGGTGGAAGCAACATTGAGCGTCTGAATATCAATGGTATGGGTCAAAAAGACACCGCCTATATTCCTATAGAAAACAAGGTCTCGTACCTTACAAAAAATGGGCAGAACAACAACATCGGTGGTGGTATGTTTCTCCGTGCAGGCGTAAACATACGTGCCGGTGAACACTCATCGGTGGGCATATCGGGCTTCGGTATGGTGTCCGATCCCAAGGCTTTCCGCGAGCATAATCGCAACACGAGTACCTATCTGCTCACCGACTATGCTGCCGGAGACACACTCCGTTTCTACGACCGCACACAAGATGGTACCGGCTGGCATCCGGGAGGGCAGGCACAACTGGATTATACCTACAAACAAGAGAAACACCAAGTGATTGTTACAACTCAGTATAATCATTTTACTTGGAATCAGGAGACACTCTACACACAGCACGAAAACGCAGACACCACCCGCCAAGAGCAAGATAGTTACAACAGAGACCAAATTGCGGATCTCGCTGTTGATTATGAGTGGAAACCGACAACCTCTTCGCGTCTTGAGGCAGGGATGAAAACCACTGTTACGTGGAACAGGTCGTATGCCCGCGCTTTCAATGACCATCAACGTACGCAGGAACTGTACAATTATTATACACGCTTCGAGGGGCGCACCGAAAACTATGCCCTTTATATTACATATGGTAACCGTTTCTGGGACAAACTTTCTTTGCAAGTAGGGCTCCGCGGGGAATACTATCGCCGTCATCTCGAATCCTGCTACAAGGACAAAAACGGCAATGAACAGAACGCCTACGAGCAGAAACCTGACAAACAGGACACTGCCTATTTCCAGTTGTTCCCTTCTGCCTACATCTCCTATGATTTCGGACACGGACACGAATTGCAACTCAACTACACACGTCGTGTCAACCGTCCGTGGGGCGGGCAACTCAACCCCCGTATGGATTTTAGCGACTCCACCAATATCTCGTATGGCAACCCTGACTTGTTGCCCGCTTATTCGTCGTCGCTCGAACTCAACTATCTCAAAACGTGGGAACGGCATACCCTCTCTGCGGGAATTTTCTGGCGTTACAGGGATGGTATCGTGCAGAATGTCAAATATATGAGCGGCAACGTAATGAAAAATACGTTCATCAACATTGCCAAAAGGCAAGATCTGGGGGTGGAAATTGTCGCCAAAAACCGTCTTTTCAAAGACATTCTGCAACTCACCACCAATGCAAACCTCTACTGGAATACCATTACCGCAGGCGAATACCACGACTTTGTCAATGGGGAAGAAGTGGATGTTACCTTGCCGGCACAGAATATACTTGCATGGTCTGCACGTATCAATGCGCAGTTTATGTTCACCAAGACTTTCTCAGGGCAACTGTCCGCTCGCTACCGAAGCCCGCGCGTAGTGGCACAAGGTACCACTACACATAGTTATTCCATTGATTTGGGACTACGCAAATCTTTCCTCGACCGAAAACTCATTCTGGCATTCAATGTCCGGGATATCCTCGACTCACGCGCACGGCGGAACACCACATGGGGGGAAGGATTCTGGCAAAATCAAGAGAACCGTTGGCATTCGCGTAACATCAGCCTTACCTTTACCTACAATTTTGGCAGCGGGATGGGACGGGACCAGCGAAACGGCGATATACCCACCGATGATACGATGAACTATGAGCAAAGCGGGATGGAGGAATAGAATTCTGACCGCCGGAATCTGTTAGATGTTGGATTCTAAACTGGTACAAATATGAAACAAACCTTGTATATAATACTGTTTGGGGTAGTCCTTTCTACCCCGCTCCGTGCGCAGAACCGTCCGTACGTGGATGACCGTCTTGTGCATTTCGGTTTCTCATTAGGTATCAATTTTATGAGTTTTGGTGTTACCGACTCGCAACTTGACCTTGAGGGCGAGATTTACCATGCTCGCGTCAGTAGTATGATGCCTGGCTTCTCGGTGGGCTTCATTACCGACCTGAGGCTCTCGCGCCATCTCAGCCTGCGTTTTACACCCGGTATGCAATTCTCCTCACGTACTATCTCCTACACCAATGAATCGGGCAACACTTTCCCGATCAACAAAAGTCAAAAGACCGAAGTTCTGGCAATCCCAATCACTCTCCCCATCTATCTCAAGTGGGCGGCTGAGCGGGAGGGAAACTATCGCCCCTATCTCATCGGTGGCGGTGGGGCTGCATACAATGTCAGTCGCGACCGTGAAAAACCCGTTCTGCTCAAAGGATGGGACTATTTCGTGGAAGTCGGATTCGGCTGCGACCTATATTTCCAATGGTTCAAGTGGTGTCCCGAAATCACCTACCGTATCGGCTTTGCCAACCAACTCGCTCCAGTGGACGGACGCAACGAACTGCCAAAAGAGGACGAGTTCTACACACGTGCCATCGACAAACTGCTCAACCGCGCCATTGTTCTAACATTCAATTTTGAATAAAAATACATTAACAAAACAAAGCCTGTTTCTCCATAAAAACACCATAGAAAAGTAAGGAAGATGTGAGGAGGATGTCAGGAGGATAGGCTTAGGTTGTTAGGACATAAACATATAATCTGTTTTAACCGATGAAACGCATATTTTATATTTTCGCTACACTCTGCTTGTTGGTTGGTTGCCGCGAGTCAATCATATCTGACGACCCTGCATTACGGCTTTCTTTCTCCAAAGACACCCTGCAGTTTGATACTGTATTCTCCACTATCGGCAGTTCCACATTACGGCTGATGGTACATAACGACAACCGCAATGCGTTGTCTATCAGTAAAATTTGGATGCAAAGCGGGCGGTATTTCCGTGCCAATGTAGATGGTGAACCCGACCTGTCCCGTCTTGCTGGCTGCCAACTCAACGGTGGCGACAGTCTCTATGTGTTCGTGCGTGTATTTGTTGATCCGCAAAACCAAAACTCACCTGTCCTGTTGCGCGACTCGCTATGTTTTGCCGTCAACGGCAAAGTACAGCACGTGTTTCTTGAAGCCTACGGGCAGGACGTGCGTATTATCCGTACTGATAAACGGCGCACCGAGTTTGCACGCGATGCCGTCTTTAATGCAGAAAAACCCTATCTCCTGTATGACACGGTCTTGGTCGGTGGCAAACTGACCCTGCCTGCCGGCACGGAAATCTATCTCCACGAGGGAGCATCCCTTTGGGCGTTTGGCAATGTGGAAGCACAAGGCACCTTGGAACAACCTGTCCGTATCAGAGGAGACCGCCGCGACCGGCTGTGGGATAGTGTGCCATATACCTATGTGGCGGGACAATGGGATGGCTTCTATCTCATCAACTATGCCGATGCGCCTGTTGCCACATACCATCTCGATTATGTGAATATCGAAAGCGGGAACATCGGTCTGTATGTGCAGAGCGAGCGAAAAAAAGACCTCCCCACCCTCACAATGACCAACTGCCGCATACACAATCATACTCTTTACGGATTGGTTTTGCAGCACATCAATGCCACTGTTGCCAACACCGAAATCAGTAATTGTGCCTCCTACTGCGTCTATCTTTCGGGCGGAGAACAGCAGTTTGTCCACAACACCATTGCATCCTATTTCTATAATGGGGACTTCAAACTGCAGAACACCGCACGCAAAGACTTGGCTGCGGTCTATATTGACAATCTCAACAAGGAATGTCCGACAACCGCCTCATTCCTTAACTCTGTCATCACAGGGGTTCGCCGCAACCAATTAGTGGTTGCTACCCCTCTACCACGCTACTATACAGGCACTTTCGTTGGAAACTACCTGAAAACCGACACGCTCACGCTGCCTGATGCAACCCGCAATATATATTGGCAGAAGGACGACAGCGCACAGGTCTTCCGCAATGATTTCTATTCACACAACGATTATCGCTACTTCGATTTTCAACTTGATTCGCTTTCTCCTGCCATCGGTATAGCCGATTCCCTCACTGCGCTTCTCTACCCTGCCGACCGACTCGGTATCCCGCGTGTCGGCACAACAGACCTGCTCCGCCCGGACGCAGGTTGCTACCAGCATACAGCCTACTGAAATGACCCCTCGCGACGTTCTGCAACGATATTGGCACTATGATGATTTCCGCCCTCTGCAAGCGGAAATCATCAACTCCGTGCTGGCAGGGCGTGACACGCTGGCACTAATGCCTACCGGTGGAGGTAAAAGCCTCTGCTTTCAAGTGCCTACTATGGTAATGGCTATGCACAATGCGCAAGGCACTACGTACAATACAGATGAAGAGGGACAAGGGCTGTGCTTGGTGGTAACACCACTTATCGCACTGATGAAAGACCAGGTGGAGAACCTTTACCAACGCGGTATCCGTGCAGCGGCTATCTATACCGGTATGACATACGAACAACAGAAAATAGCCCTCGACAACTGTCTCTTCGGTCCCTACCATTTTCTCTACGTATCACCAGAACGCTTGGAGAGCGAGGAGTTTCGCAAACGCCTGCAAGACCTGCCTGTCTGCCTGATTGCCATTGATGAAGCCCATTGTATCAGCCAATGGGGCTATGATTTTCGTCCATCCTACCTGCGTATTGCGGATATACGCACATTGTTTCCGCAAGTCCCCGTTTTAGCCCTTACAGCCACCGCTACACCCGATGTGGTGGAGGATATTCAGGAACGCTTGGGGTTTTTGGAAAAGAATGTCTTCAAAAAGAGTTTCCATCGCGACAACCTGCAATATGTAGTGCGTTACACCGAAAAGAAAGACGAACAAATCCTCCATATTCTCAACAGAGTCCCCGGTTCCGCCATTATTTATGTACGCAATCGCAAACGGGCGCAGGAGTTAGCCGTATGGTTACAGGAGCAAGGTCTTTCTGCCGATTTCTACCATGCGGGACTGACCACGCAAGAGCGCAGTGTCAAACAAAAAGCATGGAAAGAGTACGCTGAGGACAAAGGACAAAGGACAAAGAACAATGAACAAAATGGTATTCGGGTGATGGTTTGTACGAATGCGTTTGGTATGGGCATTGACAAACCTGATGTACGGCTTGTTATCCACCACGACTTGCCCGATACCCTCGAAGCATACTATCAGGAAGCGGGGCGTGCAGGACGCGATGGAAAGACTGCATTTGCCGTACTGCTCTATAATCCAACCGACAAAACCAAAGCCCGCAAGCGTATCGGGGACAATTTTCCTCCGAAAGACTTTATCGAAACGGTCTATCACAAGACATGCGATTTTCTGCAAATCGCCCTTGGCTGCGGAGAGGGAAGAACGTATGCACTACATATTGACCAACTCTGCCAAGTGATGCACCTGCCGGTTCTGCAAACTTATTCTGCCCTGCACTTGCTATCACAAGCGGGGTATATTGACTTTGAAGAAGCCCGTGAGATTTCTACACGAATCCTGATACGCCATTCGCCTGCCGAATTGGCGCATTACTCACTCAACCACGATCAAGTCCGGCTGTTGGATTTTCTAATGCGCAAATATACAGGTATCTTCACCGACTTTCAATACATAGACGAAGAGACTCTTTCCGTCTCCTATGGAGGTAAAAAAGCCTTCCACGACCTATTGGTCAGCCTTGCCCAACGCGGAATTATCACTTACTTGCCCCGCACTGTAGCATGCGGTTTCACGCCTATACGGGAGCGGCAGGCAGAAATTTATCTCTCGCCCAAAGTGTATGAAGAGCGGCAAAACCGCTACTCCACCCGCTTGAAAGCAATGGTGGAGTATGCCGAACAAACGCAATTCTGTCGTGAGCAACTGCTATTGGGTTACTTTGGCGAACTTGATGCCCCCGCCTGCGGACATTGCGATGTCTGCCGTACAATGAGCAAAAATAATCAATCATAAAGCAGACCCCATCACACGATCATCAAAAGTACACGATCAATAAAAAATTATTGCTGTCCGGTAAACGTAGTCCGAAGCAAAAAAGTCTCCCCAAGATGCCCATAAAAAGGCAGATTGGTATGTATTTTTGCAAAAGCGAGCCCCTATGCAAAAAGTACCAGT